>Ga0315281_10000197_pt1 | contig 78236 bp, 69 predicted proteins | sample YL17G07_0_MG_FD_204540 | JGI IMG/M metagenome (GOLD analysis project Ga0315281, IMG submission 204540) | Sediment microbial communities from Yellowstone Lake, YNP, Wyoming, USA - YL17G07_0 | ecosystem: Environmental > Aquatic > Freshwater > Lake > Sediment | place: USA: Wyoming | collected... | reverse complement strand
CGCGTTTTTGCTCTGCGGGGGGCAATGCCAGAGTTTTCCGAATCAGTTGTGCATCCTTGGTTACCCAATAGCTGACCCGACTCTCACCCCATTGCTTGCCACTAAGCAATTGCTTAAAGGAAGCATTCATCGCCACGGGGCTAAAGAGCACCTTACCTTGCATCGTCTTTTCTTTTGAAATCTTTGTTTTGCAGGCATCGGCATCGACGGCTTTGATCACTACTTGCAGTTCTTTCCAAAGCGCAGGGCGATGAACAAGGAGAAATTCAAGTCCATTGAGATGCGAATATGTTTCGACGATTTTCATTTTCTGTATTTTGCAGACGGTTGCAGTAAGCGGTATTGTTTATCGTCTTTTGGTTGATTCCAAGGGGCTTCCGTAAGTTTATTACCCGCAGCATGGGGATCGTATTTGGGTTTTCCCATAGGACGTACACGCAGAGTCCCTGACATCGCGGCGGCTACGCGTTCTCGGGCAATCTCCACATAACGCGGGACAGTTTCAGCCCCCCCTCCGCGGCGGCCATGACGAACCGCCGAAACAATTGTTGTCCCGGCCCCAAGAAACGGATCAACTACCCAATCTCCCGTGTTTGTCAGGGACAAGACAAGCCTTTCGATTAACTCTACCGGGAACTGGCAAGGATGCTCCGTTTTTTCGACGTGATTGCTTTTCACGTTGGGGATATCCCATACATCTCCCGGATTCTTTCCAAGTGGATTACCTGAAAATTGCCCCGTCTTTGGTCCCTTAAAGTGCTTCTTGCCTGGGTATTTTTGTGGAACTCGCACCGGGTCAAGGTTAAATACAAAATCCTTAGTTTTGCGCGTGAACCAACTAATCGTCTCATAACGGCCAGAGAATCTACGTGAACAATGAAGGCCATGCTCGAAATGCCAAACAATACGGTTGCGCAGTACAAGCCCTAGCTCATTAAACACCGGGTAAAGCAACGTATCCAATGGAATGATGGCCCCACCATCGACATAATTTCCCACCTGCCAGCAAATACTGCCAGTGTCGGACAACACCCTTACACATTCCCGGATTACTTGTGACTGCTGCTGCAAGTAGGCATTCAGATTCAAGCGCTTTTCATATGCTTTGCCAATGTTGTAAGGTGGCGAAGTAGCGACCAGTTGAACCGTCTTGTCAGGTATCTCACCCAATAAGTCGATACAGCTTCCTGAAAAAATCACAGCCTCAGCTTCAGGCGAAAAATGTTGCATGACACGAAAGTCTGCCAGATGGTTGTCACGTTTCATTTCAGTTCCCCGCCAGCATGCTCATCACCGCCATGCGTACCGCGATACCGAAAGTCACCTGCGGAAGGATCACGCTCTGCCCGCCGTCGGCCACCGGTGAATCGATTTCCACGCCGCGGTTCATCGGGCCGGGGTGCATGACAATGGCGTCGGGCTTGGCGCGCGCGAGCTTGCCCGCGGTCAGCCCGTAGGCCTTGAAAAACTCCTGTGCGCTCGGCAGCAGCGGCCCGTTCATGCGTTCATTCTGCAGCCTTAGCATGATGATCACGTCCACGCCTTCCAGACCACGCTGCATGTCGTGAAACACTTTTACACCCAGGCTCTCCGCTGCGGTGGGGAGCAGAGTTTTGGGTCCGATCACGCGCACCTCGGGCACGCCGAGCGCGTTGAGCGCGTGAATGTCCGAGCGCGCCACGCGCGAATGCAGCACGTCGCCGACAATGGCGACGGCAAGACGCGAGAAGTCTTTCTTGTAATGGCGGATGGTGTAGGCGTCGAGCAAGCCCTGCGTGGGATGCGCGTGGCGCCCGTCACCGGCGTTGATCACGGCGACCCCCGGCTTGACGTGCTGTGCAATCAAATGCGCGGCGCCGGATTGGCTGTGGCGCACCACGAACATATCGGCGTTCATGGCGGTCAGGTTGTCGATGGTGTCGAGCAGCGATTCGCCCTTGCTCGTCGATGATGCGCCGATATTGAGGTTAATGACGTCGGCGGAAAGACGCTTGGCGGCGATCTCGAAAGTGGTACGGGTGCGTGTCGAGCTTTCGAAGAACAGGTTGAAAATCGACTTGCCGCGCAGTATCGGCACCTTCTTCACCTCGCGGTCGCCGACGCTGACGAACTGGTCGGCTGTTTCGAGGATTCGCTCGATGAGTTTCTTCGACAGCCCCTCTATGGTAAGCAGGTGCTTGAGTCTGCCGTCGGCGTCGAGTTGTGGATTGCGCATCATGGCTATTTGCTATGCATTTGCAGGCGCAGATGGTTGCCATCCTTCAGCAGCACCAGCTCCTGTCCCTGCGGAACCTCGACCTCCACGCCGGTGTAATCCGGCGCGAACGGCAGCTCGCGCCCGCCGCGATCCGCGAGGCACACCAGCTTCACGCTCGCGGGACGCCCGAAGTCGAACAGCTCGTTGAGTGCAGCGCGAACAGTTCGCCCCGTATGGATCACATCATCAATGAGCAGGATATGCCTGCCTTCGATATCGAAGGGGATCTGCGTGGTGCGCGCCTGCGGGTGCAGGCCGATGCGCGAGTAATCGTCGCGGTGCAGCGTCACCGCGAGCATGCCCAATGGCACTTTCGCCTTGAGCAAGGAATGCAGGTAATGTGCGGCCCACACCCCGCCGGTATGGATTCCGACCAGCGCGGTGTGTTCGTCTATTGGGCCGATTTTTGCTGCGAGCTCATCGAGCAGCCGGTTGACCTCAGGCAGCATGGCGTCGTATCCCGTCAAAAAAAGATTGCAGTATGGTTTGCGCGGCGACTGCGTCCACATGCGGCTTCTGCCTGCGCCCCGTCACGCCCGATTCGCGCAGACGCCCGCTCGCTTCGACAGAACTCAAGCGCTCGTCGATCAGCGAAACCGGCCTGGCAAAGCGCCCCTCGAGACGCTGCGCAAATTTTTTCGCCAGGCGGGTCAGTTCGTGTTCCGTGCCATCGAGACGGGTGGGCAAGCCTACCACGAACCGCACTGGATGCCACTCTTCGATGAGCTGTGCAATGCGCGCAAAACGCGCTTCATTCGACCCGGCATGTATGGTGTCAAGCGGATGCGCGAGGCACAACTCGAAATCACCCACCGCGACACCGATGCGCTTTTCGCCGAAATCGAAGGCCAGCACGGTTCCGGAAACGAGAGCTTGGCGAGCCGGATTTTCCGGATTTTCCTGATTCTCGATTGCCGTTTCCTGGCCGCTCATTTATGCGTGTCCCGCCTCATCGGAAAGATTGGCGAAGTTGAGTCCGAGCATGCTCATGGCGGTAGTCAGCCTCTCGTCGGCAGGCAGATTGAATATCACATTGGCGTCTGCCTCGACGGTAAGCCAGCCATTGCGCTTGATCTCATCTTCAAGCTGCCCCGCGGACCAGCCTGCGTATCCCAGCGTTACGAGTTGCCGCCCCGGACCTTCACCGCGCGCCATGGCCTGAAGAATGTCCTTTGAGGTGGTCAGCCCGATATCGCTGCCGATCCTGAGCGTCGATTGCCATGCCCCCAGGGGTTGATGCAGCACGAAGCCGCGATCGATTTGAACCGGCCCGCCGAAATACACCGATTGCAGCGAAAGCGATTCATTCTCGAGGGGGATTTCCACCTGTTCGAACAGGCTGCCGAGCGTCAGGTCGATCGGCTTGTTGACCACAACGCCGAGCGCACCCTTATCGTTGTGTTCGCAGATATACGTCAGGGTGCGGGAAAAATAAGGATCGGCCATGCCTGGCATGGCGATCAGGAAGTGGTTCGTCAGATTGACGGTGTGCATTGCAAGGAGCGATTTTACCCCGGCGGCGCCGACTACACAAACAAAACCGCAGGAAACCTGTACCGGGCCGCCGGCCGGTTCACTCTGCTGAAAGCAGATCGTCCCGGGTGAAACTCCAGGTGCGTGTGATATGCAGGATATCGGTGTCGCGCCGGATGTTGTCGGGAAATGCATCGAATGGCGCGGCAAGACGCACGATACGCATCGCTGCCTTGTCCAGGATTTTGTGTCCCGAAGAGCGGTTGATGTGCACTTCCTCGACCTCGCCATTGGCCTTAATCGCCACGGTGAGTTGCAGCGACCCGTATATTTTGCGGGCTTTGGCCTCTTCGGGATAGTTGAGGTTGCCGATGCGCTCGATCTTCAGGCGCCAGTTGTCGACATAGAGGGCGAAGCGGTATTCGGCGGCGCGCGCGCCGATATAATTGCGCCGCGGACGTTGCTGGTAGGCATCGTATTCACGCGATATCTGTGCCTCGAGACGCGCGATTTCAAAGCTTTTCTGAAGCAAATCGGCGGTCGCCGCGGGGCTGGGTGCACCGCTCGGCTGCTCCCTGATTTCCCCCTGGGCGACCTTGGCCTGCGACCGGGCTTGCGTCATGAGTTCGCGTACTTCGTCTTCCATGCGTTTGACGCGCTCCTGCGCATCGGCTGCATCGCTCTTCGCCGCGCGCTGTTCGATGTTGGGCAAGGGCGTCTTGGCGCGACGCATTTCGTCGGTATTGCCGCCGCCATCGAGATTGGCCTGCGCCAAAACGTCGGCCTTTTGCGGCCGCTGCGCCGACTTGCTGTTGACCAGCACCACGTCGAGAACGTCGTGCGGCGGGAAAATATTCCTGGGATCGATGATGTGCATGCCGACACCAAGCACAAACAGGGCATGTAAAGCCACCGAAGCAACGATCGAAGTCTGCATCGCCACTGGCAGCGCCAGCGTCTGCTGTATTTTCAGGGATAGGGGGGGCGGCTCCACGGCGGCGATGGCGCTGGCTGCACGCTCGATACGCGCATCGAGAGCGGCAGTGAGTGCCTGACCGCGCTGTTTCAGCAATCGCATGAGTGGATTTTAGGGTGATTGGATAGCGTCGGCAATGGCGCCTAGAAAAGTATAGGTAGCCGAGGCTTCCCAGAAATCGATATCGGATACGCCGATCCAGACGCGTGTTTTGGCAGGCTGGGCCGGCATTCCCGGAACCCTGACGACAAAAGGAAGCGTCTCGGCGCGCACCAGATCGTCGCGGATGACGCTCGCGGCAAATTGTGTCGTGCCCTGCTGCTCGAAGTAACGCAACACCCAATACCGTTCCATACCGCGCTGAAATTCATTGTAGGCATCATAGGCAATCTCGAAGCGTCGAGCCAGTTCGAACAGCTCGGGAGAACGGCGCGCGAAAGGCGCGGCTTCGCGGCTGATGAGTGCAACGAGCTGACGCTGGTTGGCAAGGTCGACATAACGTCGCAGTGGCGAGCTCGACCAGGCATACTGCGCCACTCCCAGCCCCGCGTGCGGCAGGGCTTCGAGCCCCATGCGTGTTTTGAAATTCGCCTGCGTCCGGTAAATCGCGGCCACACCATTTTCCGCAAGCAGCTTGCCCCATTCGGCGTTGACGAAAATCATCAGCTCGGAAACGGAGAGGTCAACTGGGTTGCCGCGCTGGCGCGGCACGATCTCGACACGTTCTCCGTCAATTTTGAAACTGTAGTCAACACGCTCGCCTTCGTCCGCGCCCTGGCCACCATTGGAGCGCTGCGCCTTGAGTTGCGTGGCCAGCCGCCAGAGAACCATCAAGGCATCGCCGAACGGTCCCGCGATACAGCCAGTGGCAAGCGCCGCCGCATGAAAACGTTGCTCCAGCGTTTCGATGCGCAGATTCGCCGCAATGTGAATGCGCTCGATGGTCGAATGGCTGCCGCGCACCGTGAAATCCCTGCCATCCACGTCGAGATACATCGACAGTACTGCGCACTCGTGTCTTTCTGCGAGCGAACAACGCTCGATCACGGCCTCGGGAAGCATGGTGATTTTCCCGCCCGGATAGTAAACCGTCGACATGCGCTGCACAGCGAACGCTTCGAGTTCGCTGTCGCGTGCGAAAGCCAGCGCCGGCGCGGCAATGTGCACGCCAATGCGCCAGTCGCCGTTGTCCTGCCGCATCACCGAGAAGGCATCGTCGACTTCGGTGGTTCCGGAGTCGTCAATACTGAATGCTTCTGCGGCGGAAAGCGGCAGCGGCCCGTTGTCGCGCAATGCAAGCACGCCGCGATAGTCGCGGCCCTCGGGAAAATGCTCGGCGAGAAAACGGTCGATATGATAATCGTGGTGCGATTTGAGTGCGCCACAGCGCGCCAGCAATTTCGCTGGGGATAGTCCGGCTTCGGTACAAGCCTGTTCAAGCGCCTTGACTTCGATGGTATTGCGATCCGGCTTGAACAGCAGCGTATTCACCTGCAACGCAAAGGATTGCGGGAGACGATCATGCCTGAGCTCGTCTACCCACTGCGCCACCAACTCGGCTTGACGCTTTTTTTTCTCGATACTCGCCAGGGCCGCTTTGAGATTTTCTTCCGGCGCGGCGCGGTAGCGGCCTTTGCCTTTTTTGTAGAAATACATCGGGCTGGCATGCAGCTTGATTGCGACCGCGGCGGCTTCGATCGCGGCGGGAGCATGTCCGAAATAGTCCCTGGCGAGCGCCTCGAAACCAAACTCATCCGCTCCGCACACCTGCCACAGAAAATCGGCCTCTATCTCGCTCGACAGCCGCTCGCTCTGCGCGGCAAACTCGGCGAGCGCCGGCGCTTCAAAACGCAGCAGCACATTCGCTGCCTTCACCTTGCTGCGTTTTCCCGATTGCGCCTCGACCTGCAGCGACGCGCCGGCATCGGCCAGCACCGATCCTGTCTTGAAGCTGCCTTCTTCTTCGTAAAACACGTACTGGTTCATGGCGGAGAGTGTGGATGCGTGGGCAAAAGCCCGTAATTATAGCTGTTCAATGCGCGCAAAACTTGCAGACAACGTGTCGCATAGCCGGTAAACTCGCGGCTGGCTTCCCTCACTTGCACTCGCCTGCATGACCGAAACGATCTACCTCAACGGCATCGCCGTTGCCCCGCACCATCTCGCAGCAAAATCTGCAAAAAACGTCCTTCAGGAAGGCGGCAATGCCATCGAAGCCATGGTCGCCGCTGCTGCCTGTATTGCGGCGGTATATCCGCATATGACAAGCATTGGCGGCGATGCGTTCTGGCTCATTCACGAGCCCGGCAAGATGCCGCTTTGCATCGACGCCTGCGGCGCAGCGGCGCTGCTCGCCAGCATAGACTTTTATCGCGAACAGGGCCTGGGCGCCATTCCGGTGCGCGGGCCGCTTGCCGCCAATACGGTGGCTGGAACCATATCGGGGTGGAAACGCGCGCTCGTGCACTCAAGCACGACCTGGGGTGGCAAGCTGCCTCTGGCGCGCCTGCTCGCCGATGCCATCAGACATGCGCGCGATGGCATCGAGGTGACTCTCAGTCAGCATACGGGCACCGCAACAAAACTCGACGAACTCAAGGCAGTGCCGGGTTTCACATACGCCTTCCTCAAGGCCGGTCTGGTCCCGCAAACAGGGGAACGCTTTGTGCTACCGCGTCTTGCCGCCACACTCGAAAGGCTGGCACATGCGGGGCTGGATGATTTCTATCGCGGCGATATCGCCAACTCCCTCGCACGCGATCTAGAGCGTATCGGCAGTCCGATCAGGGCAGACGACCTGGCGCGTCACGAAGCGCTCATGAAGACGCCGCTTGCCCTCAAGCATTCGCGCGCCGACCTTTTCAACATGACGCCGCCTACGCAGGGCGTGGTGTCGCTTGCCATTCTCGGCATACTCGACAAGCTCGGACTCTCCGACGCGCGTCCCGATTCCGCCGACTATGTGCATCTTTGCGTCGAGGCCACTAAACAGGCCTTCCTGCATATCCGCGACCGTTTTGTCACCGACCCGGCGTACATGACGGTCGACGCGCAATCGCTACTGTCTTCAGCCCTCATAGCTGAAATGGCGGCGCGCGTCGATCGCACCCGAGCCGCGCCATGGGGCGCAGCAACCCACGCCGGTGATACGGTATGGATGGGCGTCATCGACAATGCCGGGCGTGCAGTCAGTTTCATCCAGAGCATCTATCACGAGTTCGGCAGCGGCGTGGTGCTCACCGAAAGCGGCGTCAACTGGCAAAATCGCGGTACGTGTTTCTCGCTCGACCCCGGCCATATCAATGCTTTGTCGCCCGGCAAAAAACCCTTCCACACCCTCAACCCCGCCCTCGCGCTGTTTCGTGACGGGCGCGTCATGCCCTATGGCACCATGGGTGGCGACGGGCAGCCACAGACACAATGCGCGGTGTTTACGCGCGTTGCTCTGCATAACCGCCATCCGCAAGAGGCAATCAGCGCGCCGCGCTGGCTGCTCGGCCGCACCTGGGGCAAACCTTCCGACACCCTCAAGCTCGAGCACCGCTTCCCTCAGGAGGTGTTTGACGACCTGAAGGCACGCGGTCACGACATTGAATGGATCGGCGCCATGGACGAGGCCGTGGGACATGCGGGGGCGCTGATCCGCAACGCCGACGGCACGCTGGTCGGTGGATACGACCCCAGGAGCGACGGGGCAGTGGCGGGATTCTGATCGGCGCGAGCAGAAGGTCAAGCGGCGCCGTGGCGTTTCTACAGTGCAAGCATCCCGCGCGCGAGCTCGATCACATCGCCCGCCACATGAACATTGCGTTCACTATCGATAGCGATATTCAGGCATGTTGTTCCCTCAACTTTTGCAGCAAACGCGCATGGATGTTTTCAAATCCGCCGTTGCTCATGATGAGCACGTGATCTCCCGGCTTGAGTTCCGGCTGCATCGTGCGCAGCAACGCCTCGGTATCGTCGAAAACCTCGGCCTTCGCGGCAAGCGGCTGCAAGGCTAGACTTGCGTCCCAGCCGAGGCGATTGGCATAGCAGTACACGCGATCGGCGCCTGCCAGGCTCGCGGGCAGCGCCTCGCGCATCACGCCTAGCTTCATGGTATTCGAACGCGGCTCGAGCACCGCGATGATGCGCCCGCCTGCTACACGACGCCGCAACCCGGAAAGGGTTTCGCGAATGGCGGTGGGGTGGTGGGCGAAATCGTCATAAACCGTGATGCCGTGCACGATGCCGAGAATTTCCATGCGCCGCTTTACCCCGGCGAACGCGTTGAGTGCATCGACTGCCGCCTTGGGAGGCACGCCGGCGTGCCGCGCGGCGGCACACGCAGCCAGGGCATTCATGATGTTGTGCGCGCCTGTGAGCGGCCAGTCGATCAGCCCCTTGGGCCTGCCGCCCGCGCAAACTTCAAATTGCCCTTCATGCGCGCCACGTTTGAAGTCCCATACCTTGCCGGGACCGAATTCCTCGACCGGCGTCCACGCGCCCATGCCGAGCGCGCGCGCCACGCCGCCATCGCTGCCGTTGGCCACGATCAGGCCATCGCCGGGAACGGTGCGCACCAGATGGTGGAACTGCGTCTCGATGGCAGCAACATTCGGGAAAATGTCGGCATGGTCGTATTCGAGATTGTTGAGCACGGCGGTGCGTGAGCGATACCACACAAACTTGGAGCGTTTGTCGAAGAAGGCCGTGTCATATTCATCGGCCTCGACGACGAAGAACGGCGAGTCGCCGCCAGGCAGGCGCGCCGAAATGCCGAAATTCTCGGGAACGCCCCCGATCAGAAAACCGGGGGTGAGGCCCGCATGGTCGAGAATCCACGCCAGCATCGAGGAGGTCGTGGTCTTGCCATGCGTGCCGGCAACGGCAAGCACCCATTTGTCGTGCAACACGTTTTCCGCCAACCACTGCGGACCGGAGATATAGGGTAGTGCGCGATTCAGCATTTCCTCTATGACCGGCTGGCCGCGCGTCATGGCATTGCCGACGACGAAAATGTCAGCCGCGTAGCGCTTGAGCTGTTCGGCATCGAACCCTTGATGCAGAGCTATCCCCAGCTCTTCGAGCTGCGTGGACATCGGCGCATAGACATTGGCATCGCAACCGGTGACGGTGTGCCCCGCCTGTCTTGCGAGGACGGCAATGCCGCCCATGAAAGTACCGCAGATGCCGAGGATATGAATGTGCAAGCTATCCCCTGAAAATGAAATATATGGCGCCGACGAGGCACAGTCCCGCCCACAGATAATTCCATTTGAGCGGCTGGTCCATGTAGAAAATCGCGAAAGGCACAAACACCGCGAGAGTAATCACTTCCTGCAGGATCTTGAGCTGCGCGAGCGACATCTGCGTGAACCCGATGCGATTGGCCGGCACTTGCAGCAGATATTCGAATAGCGCGATACCCCAGCTCACCAGCGCGGCAATAATCCAGGGCTTGCCGCCAAGACTCTTGAGGTGGCCATACCAGGCGAAGGCCATGAACACATTCGATGCCGCCAGCATCGCGATGGCGGTCAGTATGGGATAGGAGGAGGTCATAGACTGGCGGAGAAGGCGTGGGACAGCGGGGACACGGAAGCGCTTAGCGGGCTCTGGGCAAAAGTGTAATTTTAACATTTTAGCCCCACACTCCCGGTGGAGAACGGCAGTCGAAAGAGAGTACACTTGCGCTCTTGAATTTCGCGCGGGTAACGCACATTTCTTTCATACAGCCCACGACTGGAAAATCATGCTTCCCCACCTTACTACCTCGCTCACCGGCCCGCCCCTCGACCTCGAAAAACACATCTTCGGTTCGAGGCCGGCGATCGGGATCTGGCTGCACCTCATATGGAGTGAGCATGCCGCCTTCTTCCATCCTTCAGTCGATGTGCGCAATGCCGGCGGAGAGCCGCAATGAAAATCGCCTTTTGTATCGATCCGCCGGCGAGCCTCAAGGCGTACAAGGACTCCTCGGTTGCGATGATGCGCGAAGCAGAGAAACGCGGCCACGAGATATTCGTATTCGAGCCGCATGAAATGTTCTCGCTGGAAATGGTGGCGGCGCACGTGCACAGGCTTGCCGTGTCCACGGATCGCGATGCCTGGTATCAGGACCTGGGCGCGCAGACTCAGCCGCTGGCATTCTTCGACGCCGTCATCATGCGCAAGGATCCTCCCTTCGACATGGAATATTTCTACGCCACTCTGCTGCTCGATCTGGCCGAAGCGCAGGGCGCAAGAATATTCAACAAGCCGCGCGCGTTGCGCGACTACAACGAGAAATTCTCCATCGCCAGATTTGCACAATTTACCGTGCCGACACTGGTTACCAGGGATCAGGCTGGCATTCATGCATTTATCGACGAACACCATGACGTCATTCTGAAGCGGCTCGACGGTATGGGGGGGGCAGCGATTTTCCGCGTGCGGGCGGGCGACCCCAACCGTAACGCCATCGTCGAAATCCAGACGGCTTTGGGATTGCAAACCGTGATGGCGCAGCGCTACATCCCTGAAATCTCCAACGGCGACAAAAGAATTCTGGTCATAGCCGGTAAGCCCGCCCCCTTCTGTCTTGCGCGCATTCCCAGGGAAGGCGAGACGCGCGGCAACCTCGCCGCAGGCGGACGCGGCGTCGCACAGGCGCTCTCGGCGCGCGACCGCGAAATTGCCGAAACCATCGGCCCGAAACTGCATGCGGACGGCTTGATCTTCGCCGGACTGGATGTGATCGGCGACTACCTGACCGAGGTGAACGTCACTTCGCCGACCTGCATGGTCGAAATTTTTGACCAGACCGGATTCAATTCGGCAGAAGTGTTTATCCAGGCCATCGAGAGCGCAACACGGTCGTAAGACGGCGCTTCCGCACCAAGGTCGCTGCGCTCCCCTCACCGGGTGCGCGCCGCCCTGCATGGTCGAAATTTTTGACCAGACCGGATTCAATTCAGCGGAAGTGTTTATCCAGGCTATCGAAAGTGCAACACGGTCGTAAGACGGCGCTTACTCAGCAAGTACCTCTTCAACGCACTACCAGTACCGGTAACTTGGAGTGCGTGAGCACCTTTTGCGTCTCGCTCCCCAGCAGCACCGCCGAAAGTCCGCGCCTGCCGTGAGAGGCCATGACAATGGCGTCGCACTTGTTTTTCTTTGCGGCGCTGATGATGGTTTCCCATACCGAGTCGTCGATGATATGCACGGTCTTGCACGGTACATCGCTCGCATCGGCCTTTTTCGCGGCCTTTTCCAGCATGGCCGCCGCCTGCTTGCCGACTGACTTGCGGTAGTCGCTTTCATTGGGGTAATCGATGATCATTCCTTCCATGACGACCGGCGGCTGATACGCCGGTGACACGTGCAGAAAAACCACCCCCGCAGTCAGCCATAATGCGAGCTTGATAGCCTCATCGGTCGCCTTTGCGGAGAGCTTGGAACCGTCTATCGGAACGAGTAATTGCTTGTACATATTCCCTCCTTGCCGGGATTCGGAGTTCTCGTACGCCACGCCTCGAATCAGCATAAAAGCAGCACTGCTGGAATATGTTGACCTGAGTCAAACAGCACCAGAATAGTTCAGTTTGCCTCAAGAACGATGAAACGGTCGAAATCCGCGCCGCGCTCGGCGAAATCGCCCAGTTTGAGCTGTACGCCTGCGTATTGACCATGCGGAACGATCTCGGTGGTGCGTCCCGGTTGCGTCAGCCCGGCTGGAACGAACAGGGATTCGGGTTCTTTGAGGCTAGGCATCGCGGGTAGCCGCAGCCCCTGCAAATATTGTGTGCCCGGGTGGGTGCGCAAATCCGGCGGGCGCGATACCGCAACCGCCTCCGGTTTCCCCGGAAGCAGGCCTAACACGGCAAGTATGGCGCCGTCGAGCTCCTGCACGATTTCCCTCACCACCGAAAGCAGCACCATGCCGCCCTCGCCCAGCCGCACGCCGACGAGACGGCCAATGGCAACGCCACGCGTGCTGTTGCTGGGACGCATGAGGCGCACATAACCCCTGCCTTCCTCGACGACACCCCAGGTTTCGGTGGCAAAATTGAAATCCGCATAACGCGCACGCATGGTGGTTTCGCTGATCTTGCCGAACATGGCGATGTCATTGAGTTCCTGCCGCGTGAGTTCGCGCTTCTTCCCCGGCTGCTCGAAAACGTCTCCGGTCACGAAGTAGTGCGTCTCATTGATGCCGAACGCAAGCGTGGCGCCGGTTTCCCTCGGTACGATACCGCTGCGCCGGGTCACGATGCCTTCACACCAGATTCTGTGCAGGCGCCACATTTGCGGGAGGATTTCCTGCGCGGTCCATTCAGTGGGAAGGTTGAGATTGACCGGGGGTTCTCCCACCTGCAATTTGGCGATGCGCCTGCGCAGGCTGAGCGAGAGTTCGGCCATGTTCAGGAAACGCAAATGATCGACCGCCTCTTCGCCGACCCGCACGCTTACCCCTTCAGTTCCAAACAGGTCGACACATAAGAGCGGCCCCGTACCGCAAGCCACCGGATCGGACTCGATCGTCACCTTGGCCGAGAAGCGCTTCAGCAAGGCATCGACAAAATCGATCTGCCGTGGCGCGAGCTCATGGACATTGGCCATGCGCGCCAGCAATATCGCCGTATAGGCCTCGGTCACGCTCGATGTACCTTCGACGCTTCCCACGCTATCCTTGACCCGCACCAAGGTAAGATGGCGACCCTCCGCTTCGACCCACAATTGATGCAGCCTGGCCCACAGCACCGGATCGAAGCGCCGGTAAATCATGCCGGAGAACAGCATCTGCAGCCCGATGTAGCGCATGATGCGCTGAATGACGAGGGCCAGATGCGCAGCGAGATCGGACGCGCCGCCTGTCGCCTCATCGAAGCAGCCGCGATAGCCTGTCTCCATGCTTTCAACGAGCGTTCTGCTGGTCTCCCAGGCCATCATGTCGCCATGGCTGAGCGGTATGGTCTTGCCCGAGAAGCGCGCGCGCTGCTCGGCCTGCAAATAAGCGACCTTCTCGCGCATCAGCTCGAGGCAGGTGAGACGTTCGAGCGACGCCAGTTGCCCACGGCCCATCTCACGCAAAGCTTCGTGAATGATTTGCTGCGTCTGGACGATATTCGTGACCGGAAGGAGCTTGAGCCAATCCTTGCAGGTGCGGCCATCGGTAAAAGGCAGGGTCGCCACGGGTCTCTTTACCAGGTGTTGAATGGATTGCGGCATGATCGTCTCCAAGCGTCTCCTGCATGGCAAAAAACCATGCGGCCTTACATCAAAGGAGTGCGCTCCCGAGAATCCTTGCCACCTCCCCACTCAAGATTTCATTGGAAACTTGCGGACGCGAAACATTGTTCAAGTTCTTGCGTAGCGGCTCGGCCCAGACCGGCCGCGGAAAATGACGATCGTCCTCAAAGCGGGGTATGACATGCCAGTGCAGGTGCGGCGTCATATTCCCCAGGCTGGCCAGATTTATTTTGGCCGGATTGAGGAGATTGCGCAAGGCCCCCTCCACCGCCAGCACCACACGCAGCAAGTGTACCCGGTCGGTGGGCGCCAGATCGGTCATTTCGCGCACATGGTCATTCCAGATCACACGACAGAAATCCGGATAGTCCGGATCGGCAACGCGCACCACGCGCACGCGCTCGTCACGCCAGATAATCGTGCCGCCATCGCTTTCGCACAGTTCGCAGGTCATGGCATCAAAACGCCAGCCTCGAAATGGCCCTGGTCTGGTTCACGCCATCTACAGTGTAATTCATGGCCGCGTTGTTGGCGTCGGTGAAGGTGATCGTAACCGTCCCCACTATGATCGGCGTGAAGGCTGCCATGTTGTAGTTCACGCCAAGCAGCGGGGATCCCGTGGCATGCGTTAGTTGACCACTGTAGGTGGTGGCGTTGCTCCAGCTTCCGCCATTGATCAGGTACCACACCGCTTGGCCCTGTTTGTCGTAGGTGTACCAAGCCCCTGCCATTACTGTCTGCTGCTGGAAGAGGGCCACGCCCCAGCCGTTCTGGCTTGGGCCGCCCCACCAGATGTCGGTGTAGTTGGTGCTGTTGGGTGCTATGCCGGAGGCAAAAATAAGCTGGCTGATGATCTTGGTGCCGGATACGCCATTTACCGTGTACTGCAAAGTGCCGTTGTTGGTGTCGCTGAAGGTAAAGGTCGCCGTACCCACCGGGTTTTGCACAAAACTCGCAGCGGTGTAGTCACCCAGCCAGGCGCCGGTGCTGTTGTACAGGTTTCCGGTGCAGGAGGTGAAGGAGGTGTTCCAGTTGCATCCGGCCATGATGGTCCAGGTGGGTTGTCCTGCCGAGCCGTAGTAATACCAACCCGCAGCAAGGGTATTGCCATGCTGTACCAGAGACAGGCCCCAGCCGTTCTCGCTGACGCCCGCCCACCAGACGCCCTGGTAGTTGGCGGCGCCGCCTTCCGCGACGGTTGCCCTGTACATCCCGCGCCCATAAGTGGCCGCCATCAATTGGTTGTTGCTGTACCAGAACAGTTCGCGCACGCGCACGGTGGAGGGGCCGTCGTTACTGGCAGACCAGGTCGAGCCGCCATCCTCGCTGGCGAATACGCCCACCGAGGTGCCGACATACAGCCAGTTCGGATTTACGGGGTGACGTACCACGGTAAAAATCGGCGCCTGCGGCAAATTGCCGGTAATGCTCGCCCAGGTCGTGCCACCATCGCGCGTCTGCCACAGATTATTGGCGACAAATCCAGTGTAGGCGACAATGACGTGGTTGGCGTCATCGCGGTCGATCAGGATACGCTGCACGATACGCGCTGGAAGACCGCTCATCGCCTGCCACACAGGAACGGCGCTCATGCCGCCGGTGGTCTTGAACACCTGGCCGCCGTTATGTCCCACCCAGATAATCGCCGGGTTACCTTCCGCGACGGCAATGGCATTGATGTAATTAATGCCGCTATCGCCACCGAGAGGGTCCTTGATTTTCGTCCACGTTGGCGCCGATGCTTTGGCGTTATTGCTCGCCCACAGCGAATTCGCACCCGCCAGGAGGCGGTCGGGATTGTTGGGGGCGAGTATGAAGGGCGCGATGAAATTGGACTTCTTGGTGGCGTTGGCGCCGCAATAGTTACTCGTACTGTCGTCAGGGAGTCCCTCGGTAATGCCCTTGCAGATATAGGCGTACCTGGCGCCGCCATTCTGTGAGCGGTGCAGGGCGAGATAAACATATTCGCCATACAAGGTAATGTCGCTTTGTGGATCGACAGCGGAAAAACCGCCGTCGCCGCCCGCATAGCGAATCCAGTCGGTGCCCTGGCTATAGATCAGCGAGCCGGTATCCTGCGTGCCGCCGATAATTTTTCCCCCTGCCGCGCTCTTTCCGGCGCCGCCATAAAACTGGGTGACGGCAAGACCGTTGTTGAGGCTGCTCCAGCCATTGGCGCTGGATGCGGAGCTGACCGAATAAATATTGCCGGCGCGATACACCCCGCCGTCGTTGGCAAAATACATCGCCGGATTCGAGGCACCAAAACCCGGAACGGAAACGAGGGCATGATGATCGGCATGCGGCGAGCTGGGCGCAAAACGCCAGTCGCTGACTTTATTGAAACTGCCACCGCCGTCGCGCGACTGGTAAATATCGAGCCCCGCGGCAAGAAGGTGATTTTCGTCGCCCGGGTCCACCCAGAGGGCGTTGGCATAGGCACCCTGGTCATTGAGGTGCTGGGGATTGGAAAGCAGCGTCCAGGTGGCTCCCGCATCGCCGGATTTCCAGATTTCCCCCTTGTTATTATCGATCGAGGCGAATACCAGCCCCGCGCGCGTTTTTGCGAAAGCGATTTCGGCGCGCGCCGTTCCGGCCTGGCCGCTTGGCGTGACGATGAGCTGAGTCGCCTGCCAACTCTGCCCGCTGTCGCGCGAATAGGAGACATAACCATCCTCGCGGCCAGCAACGGCGTTTTGCGGATCATTCGGGTCGAAGCTCACATCGCCGGCTTTTGCCGTGCTGACACGCGACCAGCTTTGGCCACTGTCATTGCTGCGATAGATGGCGCCATTGCGCGAGTTGCCGCCGTTGGTGGTCCCCGCAAGAAGCACATTGCCCTGCTGGGGATGCACGGCAATACGGTTCACGAAACGCCAGTCGGCATTCGCGTCGGGGCTGGTATTCGCCAGCCACGTCCACGTCAGCCCGCTGTCGGTGGATTTGAATATGCCTATGCCGACCAGGCCTGCGCTCCACTCGCCTGTGCCGGCATACACGATGTCCGGATTGCCGGGGTCGAATACCAGCGTGGAAATGGTCAGGCTGCCGAGAAAATCGTTGAGCGGACTCCACGACGCGCCCGCATCCAGCGTGAGCCACAGCCCGCCGCCCGCCGCCCCCGCAAGAATGCGCGAGGCATTGCGCGGGTCGATGGCAAGGGCGCGGATACGTCCGCCGATGTTGCCCGGCCCGAGCGCCTGCCATCCGGCCGGAGTAATGCCGGCGAGTTTGGCCAGTTGCCTGCCCTCATGCACGATCGCGTCGCGCTGGCGCACGGCGCGAAGAATCTGCCCGGCGCTCGGCGGGCCGTTTTCGTCGGCTTCCATCTTGAGCAGATAGTCGGCCATCATGATGGCCCGTTCGCGTTTACTGTCTTCCTTGCGAGCTTGCGTCGTCAACTCAGGAACGGCTACGGCAACCGTTCCTGCTACTTGAGGGGCGGCAGCACGCTCCTGTGTGGCGCACCCGGACAGCAATAACAGCAAGCCTAAACTCAGCAATCGAATCATCATGATTCCACTCCGATGCCAAAGCCCCGGCATTCCACCAGTGTAAAGCGGCTACAGCAGCACACGCTCGATGCCGCCGTGGTTCGCTTTTTCGACATATTCCTTCATCCAGTCCGGTCCAAGAAGGTGTCTGGCCATTTCGACGACAATATAATCCGCCGTGGTGTCGCTGTCGTTGTCATAACGCGACAGCCCCTGCAGGCACGACGGACACGATGTCAACACTTTCACCTTGCCGGGAAATGCCCCGCCGTCACCCTGGATGCGCAACGCCGCGGCACCGGCACGCATCTCCTCTTCCTTGCGAAAGCGGATCTGCGTGGAAATATCAGGGCGCGTCACAAACAGCGACCCTGACTCGCCGCAGCAGCGTTCGTTGAGGGAAACCTGTGCGCCCATGAGGCTGTTGACCACTTTCATCGGCTGATGCACTTTCATTGGCGTGTGACAGGGGTCGTGGTACATGTAACGCACGCCGGTCGCGCTTTCCAGCTTTACACCTTTTTCGAACAAATACTCATGAATGTCGAGAAGGCGGCAACCGGGAAAGATCTTGTCGAATTCGTATTTCTGCAACTGGTCCATGCAGGTGCCGCACGACACGATCACCGTCCTGATGTCGAGGTAGTTGAGCGTGTTCGCGACGCGGTGAAACAGCACGCGATTGTCAGTGGTGATCTCGCGTCCCTTGTCGTGGTTGCCCGATGCTGTCTGCGGATAGCCGCAGCACAGGTATCCCGGCGGCAACACGCATTGCGCGCCGAGGTGATACAGCATCGCCTGAGTCGCGAGCCCGACCTGGCTGAACAGGCGTTCGGAACCGCAGCCGGGAAAATAGAACACGCTCTCCGAATCGTCGTTCACTTTCGCGGCATCGCGTATGACGGGCACGACCTTGTCATCCTCGATATCGAGCAGCGCGCGCGCGGTGCGGCGCGGCAGTCCGCCAGGCATGGGCTTGTTGATCAGGTGGATCACCTGCGCACGCATCCCCGGCTTGCCGGTCGTGGCCGGCGGCCTTCTGGTTTGCAGGCCCGCCAGGCCGAAGCGTCGCGCAAGCGCGCTCGCGACACGCTGCATGCGATAGCCCCAGTCGATCATCACTTGTTTCGTGAGTTTGATAGTGGCGGGGTTGGTGGCATTCAACACGAACATCAGCGCCGCTGCGCCGGGATTGAAGCTCTTTCTTCCCTCGCTGCGCAACAGATTGCGCATGGCGATCGATACATCGCCAAAATCGATGTCCACCGGGCACGGATTGGCGCATTTGTGGCATACCGTGCAGTGATCGGCGACATCCTCGAATTCGTCGAAGTGGCGCAGGCTGATGCCGCGCCGCGTCTGCTCTTCGTAGAGAACCGCTTCGATGAGCAGTGAAGTCGCGAGAATTTTATTGCGCGGGCTGTACAGAAGGTTGGCGCGCGGCACATGCGTCGCGCACACCGGCTTGCATTTGCCGCAGCGCAGACAGTCCTTGATCGAATCGGAAATATGTCCGATGTCGCTTTGTTCGAGGATCAGCGATTCCGCGCCGAGCAGGCTGAAACTGGGCGTGTAGGCGTTCTGCAAATCCGCGCCGGAAAGCAGCTTGCCCTTGTTGAAATGCCCTTCGGGATCAATTTTCTTTTTGTATGCCGCGAAGGCGGCCATTTCGGCGTCACCCAGATACTCCAGCTTGGTGATGCCGATGCCGTGTTCTCCGGAAATGACGCCGCCCAGATTGCGCGCGAACGCCATGATGCGCGACACCACGGCGTTGGCCTCGCGCAGCATGGCGTAGTCGTCGGAATTCACCGGGATGTTGGTATGCACATTGCCATCGCCCGCGTGCATGTGCAGCGCCACGAAAACCCGGCTCTTGAGCACGCGCGTGTGAATTTCCTCGCAAAGCTTCACGATGGGTGCGAAAACGCGGCCAATGAAAATTTCTTCTATAGGCTCCTTGACCTCGCGCTTCCACGACACGCACAGCACGTGATCGCGCAGCGCCTCGAAAACCGTCGCGGGAGGCGCGCTGACCCTCACCGTCTCCTCCGCAATTTCCTTGGCGATGCCGGGCGGGATATCCACGGCACGAGCGTCGAGGTGCGTCAAAAGCCAGCGCCAGCGGTCGCGCGCAGCCCTGATAAGTTCCAGCACCCGTTCAGGGCGATTGGCGAGAATTTCCGCGTCCGGCCACAGATCGTCTTCGCGTGCGAGAGGAAGTTCGCCGGCGAAGAACTGTTCCAGCTCGTCGAGCAGCTTGAGTTTATTGGTTATTGAAAGTTCGATGTTGATACGCTCGATGGCGTCCGAATATTCGCCAAGCTTCTCGAGGGGTATCACCACGTCTTCGTTGATTTTGAAGGCGTTAGTGTGTTTTGCGATGGCTGCCGTGCGCGCCCGGTCAAGCCAGAATTTTTTGCGCGCTTCCGCCGATACCGCGATGAAACCTTCGCCGTGGCGCGCGTTGGCGAGTTTCACCACCTCGCTCGCCGCCGCCATGACGGCATTTTCATCCTTGCCGGCAATATCGCCCAACAGCAGCATCCTGGGACGGCCGCGGCGCTTGGCCTTGGTGGCATAACCGACCGCCTTGAGGTAGCGTTCGTCGAGGTGTTCGAGACCCGCCAGGGCCACTTCGCGATGAGCATCGATATAGTTCTTGATTTCAACGATCGAAGGCACGGCTTCATGCACCTGACCAAAGAATTCCAGGCACACAGTCCGGATATGCCTGGGCATGGCGTGCAAAATAAAAGTCGCCGAGGTGATAAGGCCGTCGCACCCCTCTTTTTGCACACCCGGCAGTCCCGAAAGAAATTTGTCGGTGACATCCTTTCCCAGCCCGGTCTTGCGGAAAGCCTTGCCTGGAATTTCGAGCAGTTCCTCTCCCTTCAACTCCCCCCTGCCGCCCGCCGCATCCGCGTCGAAACGGCTGATGCGAAATCGCGCCGTCTCGATATCGTGTATCTTGCCGCGATTATGTTCGAGACGTTCCACCTCGAGCCAGTCGGCGTCGGGGGTCACCATGCGCCACGAAACGAGATTGTCGAGCGCGGTTCCCCACAGCACCGCTTTCTTGCCGCCGGCATTCATGGCGATGTTGCCGCCGATGCACGAGGCATCGGCGGAAGTCGGGTCGCAAGCCCACACCAGGCCTGCGGCATCGGCTGCATCCATGGCGCGCTTGGTGACCACGCCTGCACCGCAGTGCAACGTCGGCGCCGGCGCCGCCACACCCGGCAGTTCCCTCTCGGTCACCTTGCCGAGCGCATCGAGCTTCTCGGTGTTGATGACCGCGGAAAGGCGCGTGAGCGGAATGGCGCCCCCCGTATAACCTGTCCCTCCGCCGCGCGGAATCAGTGTCAAGCCCAGTTCGATGCATGCCCTGACGATCAGCGCGCACTCTTCCTCGGTGTCGGGGTGTACCACCACGAATGGATATTCGACGCGCCAGTCGGTGGCATCAGTGACATGCGACACGCGGCTCAATCCGTCGAACTGGATATTGTCCTTGCGCGTCGCTTTGGCCAGGCGCGACAGAACCCGTTTGCGCAGGCACCGGGTCTCCTCGAACTCGCGCGCGAAGGCATCCACGGCCGCGTGCGCCTTATCAAGTAGCATTGCGACCTTGGCAGCGCGCGGCAGGGCGAGCGTGGAAGCTTCATTGTCATGCGCGCCCAGGTCGGCTGCGCGGCGTTTGTCGATTTCGCGCAGACGGTGACGCATCGTCTCCACCAGCGAGGCAAGGCGCCGCGGATTGTCGAGCAAATCATCCTGAAGGTAGGGGTTGCGTTGCACCACCCAGATGTCGCCCAGGATCTCGTAAAGCATGCGCGCCGACCGCCCGGTCTTGCGCTCGCCGCGCAGCTCGTCAAGTACCGGCCAGGTGTCCGCGCCGAGCAGGCGGATCACGATCTCGCGGTCGGCAAACGAAGTGTAGTTGTAGGGAATCTCGCGCAGGCGAACCACGTCTGGCTGACGCAAGACTTCCGTGACAGTGCGGTCCATGGATGTCCGGTAAAGGGCTAACCCGGTATGGGTCAATAATCATTTTACCGCAAGGGGGCAATGACTGACCGCAAGCACAGTCAGTTTTGTCACATTGCCGTGACCCCTGCATACTGCAAGTGCGCCGCATGCACCATGCTAGAATTCCCCTGGTTATCATACTTGCCTGTCCCATTCCCAGCATGCCCACAATCTCCCCGCCGCCGCGTCTGGTCATAGCCTCGCGCGAAAGCCGTCTCGCGCTGGCGCAAAGCGAAATGATGGCGCAACGTTTGCGTGCGCTTTATCCCGGAATGACGGTTGAAATTCTCGGCATGACTACGCGCGGCGACCAGATCCTCGATCGTCCGCTTGCCGAAGTGGGTGGCAAAGGTCTGTTCATCAAGGAGCTGGAAGTAGCGTTGCAGGAGGGGCGCGCCGACATTGCCGTACACTCGATGAAAGACATGCCGAGTGCGTTAACCACGGGTTTCGGCATGATCGTGGTAGGCGAACGCGAAGACCCCTGCGATGCGTTCGTCTCCAGCCGCCATGCCGCGCTGGCCGAACTGCCGCCCGGCACCATAGTCGGCACCAGCAGCCTGAGGCGCGAGTGCCAGCTGCGCATACGCCATCCGCACTTGACCATCCGTTCGCTGCGCGGCAATGTGGAAACGCGCCTGCGCAAACTCGACCAGGGCGACTATGACGCGATCATTCTTGCGTCTGCCGGATTGTGCCGTCTCGGCCTCGGCAACCGCATCCGCGCGCGCCTCGCCACGGAAGAAATGCTTCCTGCCATCGGGCAGGGCGCGCTCGCCATTGAATTTGCCTCCGGCCGCGACGATATTGCCGCTCTGCTTCAGCCCCTGACTCGAGCCGAAGTCACTGCTGCCGTGACCGCGGAACGTGCGCTGGGCGCGAAGCTGCTGGGAAGCTGCGATGTGCCGCTCGCCGGTCACGCAAACGTAGATGCGGGCAGGCTGCATCTGCGCGGCTTCATCGGCATGCCGGATGGTTCGCGTCATCTGCATGACGAAATCCACGGCGCGCAACAGGACGCGGCTGCGCTCGGCGAAGCGCTCGGCGAAAGGTTGTTGCAAATGGGCGCGAGCAGCATTCTCGACAGCCTGGCGCTGCGACCGTAACCATGACGCAACCTGATTTGCGCGGGCTGGGTGTACTGCTCACCCGGCCATTGGTGCAGGCGCAGCGCACTGCCGCCGCCTTGCGCGACACCGGTGCGCGGGTGTTCATCTTGCCCGCACTCGAAATCACGCCTGTCGATTCCAGCCCGCAGCTCGATGCCGTTCTCGCGCGCGCGCGCGATGCCGATTGGGTGGTATTCATCAGCGCCAACGCCGTCGAACACGGGCTCCCGCAGATCGCCCGCACGGGTGGAACAGGCGGCCAGACACGCATCGCCGCCATCGGCGCGGCCACGCGCGCAGCCCTCGTTGCAGGGGGCTATGCCGAGGTGGTCATGCCGCTTGCGGGCAACGACAGCGAGGCGTTGCTTGCGCATCCCGATTTGCAACACGTCACCGGACAACATATCATCATCGTGCGTGGCCAAAGCGAAGGCGGTGGGCGCAGGTTGCTGGGGGAAACGCTATCCCGGCGCGGCGCGACGGTGCATTTTGCCGAATGCTACCTGCGCGCGAAGCCGCAACCCGACCCCGCCTCCCTGGAAAGCCTGCTGGCTTCCTGGAAAATAGGCGAAGTCGATGCCGTGCAGGTGATGAGTGTCGAGACGCTGGAGAATCTGGTCTCCCTCATCGCGGAGCGCGGTCTGGCGCTGTTGTGCAATACCTGCCTGTTGGCGCCCCACCGGCGCATTGCACAGGCGGCTCATGCATTGGGATGCAGCGACACCCGCGTATGCGGGCTTGACGACGCGCAATTGATCGCCTGCCTCGCAGCGATCAAGGCGCACAAACAGGATATTCCACGGAACCGCGCATGAGCGAACTGGACAAGATTTCCTTCAAGACCGAGCCTGCCGATGCCGCACCGGCGGCGCCGCAACCTGCGCGCGGACGTGCGGGCAGTGCGATGTTGCGTCTCATCCCGCTCGCGGTTGTCCTTTCCTTCATCGCCAGCGCGGGCGTGGCATGGCTCGCATGGGACGCGCAAACGCGTGCCGATGTGTTGCGCCAGAGCGTTGGCCAGAAACTCGCCGATGCGGAAGCACAGGGTTCCCAGGGGACGGTCGCAGTCAAGCAATTGCAATCGCAGCTTGCCGACACGCAAAATCGCCTCAACCAGGTCGAAGTCAAGCTGGTGGATATGCAGACGCAGCGCATCGCCCTCGAGGAAATGTACCGCGAGCTGGCGCGTGCGCCCGACGACTGGCTGCTGGCGGAAATCGAGCAGACGCTGAACATCGCCGCGCAGCAGTTGCAGCTCGCCGGCAATGTGCGCGCCGCGATCATGGCGCTGCAGACCGCAGACGCGAGGCTGGCGCGCGCCGACAAGATGCAAACGCTGCAATTGCGCCGCGCGCTCAACCAGGACATGGAAAAACTGAAGTCCCTGCCACTTGTCGATACCACCGGTATCAGCATCAAGCTCGACTCGCTCGCCAACCTGGCCGACAGCCTGCCTTTGGTGATCACCTCGCTCTCTCCGTCCGCGCGCGCACCGGAGCGTACGCGCAACGCCAGCGAGGGCTGGGCGACACGCGTGGCGAACGACATGTGGGATGAATTCAGGCAACTGGTGCGTATCAGCGAAATCAACGGCAGCGAGGTGCCGCTGCTCGCTCCCGGTCAGGGTTATTTCCTGCGCGAGAACCTCAGGCTGCGCCTGCTTTCCGCGCGCCTTGCGCTGCTCGCGCGCGACGAGGCGAGCTACAAGGACGACCTGAGACAGGCGCGCGAATGGCTGATCCGCTACTTCGACCCCAAGGCCAAGGTCAACACGGCGGCCATCGCCACACTGAAGCAATTGCAGGACAGCAGCATCAGTATCGCCGTTCCCCACATCAACGACAGCATCAACGCGGTGCGTCAGGCGCGGGCGGCGCGCGAAAAGCCCGCGCGCTGATTTTTGCCCCCCATCATGAACAATCCCATCCGTTCCGTTGTGTGGATTCTCGGCATCACCGCCGTTGCGGTGGCGATCGCGCTCATCGGGCGCTACAACCAGGGATTCGTGATGCTTGTAATCCCGCCGTGGCGCATCGAGCTTTCGCTCAATTTCGCTTTCGTGCTGCTGGGATGCGGTTTTATCGTGCTCTACCTGCTGATCCGCAGCGTGAGCGCCTTGATTCAGGCGCCGGGAAATCTGCGCGTCTGGCGCGCCGAAAAGGAGCGCGCCGATGCACGCGACGCCATTGCCGATGCGCTGACGGCGCTATTTTCCGGGCGCTTCGATCACGCGGAAAGCGCCGCCAGACGCGCCATGGCGCTTGACGAAACGCGCGATATCGCCGCTACCATCGCGGCATGGTCCACCTTCGAAGGCGGCAATGCCGCGCGCGCCATTCCCTATCTGCAAAACATCACCGGGGAAAATGCCGCGCGCATGCGCGACACCTCGCTTGCCTATGTGCATCTCGCCGAGGGCAGGGCCGCCGAAGCGCTGACGATACTGAAACGACTGCATCACATCGATGCGCGCAATCCCGGCGTCCTCAAGATGAAGCTTGAAGCCGAGCTGGCGGAATTTGCCTGGGATGAAGTACTCGCTACCCTGCCCAAGCTGGTTCAGGCCGGTCTGCTGCCGGAGTCGGCCGCGGAGCAGATTCGCATGAACGCCATTTTGAATCTGGTCAAAAAGAAAGCAGCCAGCAGCGACGCGCTGCTGGAATTCTGGAAGGCGCTGCCGTCGGGTTCGCGCAGGGAACCGGCGGTCGCGGGCGCGGTGGCGCGCGGCCTGATTGCACTGGGATGCGGGGCGGATGCGCAGCAAGTTGCCGAAGAAAGCCTGGAACATGAATGGGACAGCGGCATGGCGCGCCTTTACGGCGATTGCAAGGGCGCATCGGCATTGGCGCAGATCGAGCGCGCCGAAACGTGGCTGCGCAGCCACGCGCGCGACGCTTCGCTGCTGCTTGCGCTGGGCAAGCTGTGCATGCGACAGGGGTTGTGGGGAAAGGCGCAAAGCTATCTTGAAGCGAGCATTGTGCTCGAACCATCGCTCGATGCGCACATGGCGCTCGCCAATCTCATGGAACGCCTCGGCAGACCCGCCGACGCCGTGCGGCACATACGCAAAAGCGCCGAGCTGGCAGGCTGAACTATCTGGTGGTCTGCTCGCCGCCCTGTACGCCGGCTGTTAAATATTTCTCGAACTCTTGCGCCGGCAGCGCTTTGCTGAAATAGAAGCCTTGTCCCGTGTGGCAGCCGCAATTGACCAGAAATTCAAGTTGCAGCTCGGTTTCAATGCCTTCCGCAATCACTCTGAGACCCAGACTGCGACCTAACTCGGCTATGGCGCGTACGATCAGCGCAGCTTCCTTGTCCACGGTGATGTCGCGCACGAACGAATGGTCGATTTTAATTTTATCGACCGGCAGTTGCCGCAAATAGGTCAGGCTCGAATAGCCGGTTCCAAAATCATCGAGCGCAAATCTCACACCTAACCGCGAGAGCCTCTGCATGGCGTCGCGAACCTGATCGGTGTAACGCATCACCGCGCTTTCGGTCAGCTCGATTTCCACCGCGGCATGCTCCAGATGGTTTTTTTCCAGCGCGGCAAGAAAATCCTCGACCATACGGGGTTGATGGAATTGCTTGGCCGAAAGATTGATCGCCACCGGGACAGGCGTGAATCCGGCCTGGCGCCACGCCACGATCTGCCTGCATACTTCGTTCAGCACCAGCTCGCCGATAGGCAGGATCAAGCCGCTTTCTTCGGCAATGCGGATAAACCGTTCGGGATAAACAAGCTCCTCCCCCGATCGCCGCCAGCGGAGCAGCGCCTCAGCGCCGGTCACGGCACGGCTGCGCAGATCGAAAAACGGCTGGTAGTGAATGACAAAATCCTCCTTCTGCGTGGCGATCCTCAGCCCGGTTTCGATAGCCGCGCGCTCCTGCACTCTGGCGTCCATTTCCGGGGTGAAAAAGCGGTAATTGTTGCGCCCCGCATCCTTGGCGAAATACATCGCCGCATCGGCGTTCTTGAGCAGGCTGTCCGGGTCTTTCCCGTCGTGCGGGTAAAGGCTGATGCCGATACTTGGCGTAACCGACAGAAGATGTGTCATGACGGGAACGGGGGTTTTCATGGACTCGAGTATTTTTTCGGCGACCTTCTTGGCGCCCGTGACATCGGTTTCCGGCAACAACAGCACAAACTCGTCCCCCCCAAGCCGGCTCACGGTATCGACCTCGCGCACGCAAACACGCAGCCGCGCCGCAAAAAGCCCCAGCAACTCGTCGCCCACCCGATGCCCCAGGGTGTCATTGATGATTTTGAAGCGGTCCAGATCGATAAACAGGACGGCCATTTCCTTGCCGTGACGGTGCATTTCCGCAAGCAGATACTTGAAGCGTTCGATCAGCAGCGAGCGGTTGGGAAGCCCCGTCAACACATCGTAAAAAGCCATTTTGCCGATGCGCTCTTCGGCGTCGTCGCGCGCGACTTCCCAGGCATGCTGGTTGCGCAACCCCCAACGATACGCGCCATATCCTCCCAGCCCGGACGCCAGGACCAGGACATAAAAGAATTGCACTCTTTCCCACCACTTCGACCAGAAATGGCCCACGGGAAATCCGACAAAAAGCGTGATCGGATAGTGTTCCAGTCTGTGCAGTGCATAGACGTTGTGCTCGAGATAGGCGCCGCCGATGCCTTCGGTGATGGCGGCGCGCGGATAGTTCAGCCGCTTCAGCGTGTCGATTACAATGCCGCTGCGCGCTTCGCCGTAGACTTTGGCGTAATCCTCGTTCTGCCGCACCGGATAGCGGCTCACCAGATAACTGTCGTCTCTGAGCAATCCTATTGCGGCATTGGCGGGAAGCTTCAGGTCCTGCCAGATGGCCTGCTGCCTGTTGATCGGCAATGCCGCGGTGATGACGAATTTGAGCTCGCCATTGCGGTCGCGAATGGCATAGCGCAAGGGTATCACCCAGGTGTTCAAAACCGGCCCGATCAGCGCGCGCGCAACCTCGAACTGTCCTCCGCTCCGGAAATGGCTCACGGCAAGAGAAAACGACTCCTTGTTACCTATCAAGGGTAAGCGGTCGCCTGCATATTTCTTTGCGGAAACACGCATCTGTCCCCCGATATCGACCAGGTTGATGTTGGCGAGGTCCGGGGTGGCCTGCAGGAACGCTTCCAAATGCTGTTGGGTTTTTACGCTATCGGCCAAGGCGTCGCTGCCGCCAATTTGCCCGGCAAGGAGGCCAAGTACTGCTTCGATATGCCTGAAGTAGGCATCGGCCGACCGGCCTGCGATCTCGGCAAACCCCGAAAGGTACTGTTCCTGCTCGGCGCGCGTATCGCGCCATGCCACGTACCCATAGAGCACGGCCACGAAGGCAAGCATAGCCGACAACAATCCGAAAGCGCGCCGGATGTTGGCAATGGATGATGTCATGGTTGCTTTAGGTTTCACTATCTCTCGCTAGGAACGTCGAATTGTCTCTTCCGGTTTGCGATGCAGCGGCAATGCCACGATAGCGGTGACCCCGCCTCCATCGGGGCGGTTTTTCAGCGTCGCCCTGCCGCCGTGAAAATCCGCTATCAGTCTGACGAGATAGAGCCCCAACCCCAGATGTCCCACGTTTCCCTCCACTCCGCCATGATGTTCCGGACGCACCGATACCATGGATGAAAACAACGCCTGATCGAGCCCCTGCGGCAGCAGCGGTCCGGTGTTGCCAACCGAAAGCACTGCCTCGCTTCCCTCGCCATGCAGCGAAATGGCGATCGCGGCGCCGGGTGCACAAAAATCCATGGCATTGGCCACGAGTTTGTCGAGGAGCTGCGCGATGGCATCGGGCACGCCTTCAATGCATAGCGTACCTGAGCCGGCGTCAAATGCAAAACCCTGCCCCGGATAGGCGCCGCGATAGCCCTCCACGCATCCCGCGATGACGGTTCGCAGATCGAACGCCTCGCACCCGGCGTTCTGCAGGAAGTGCTCCAGCCGGGTGGCTTCCGATAACCTGGAAATCAGCGACGACAAACGCATGACCCCTACGTTGGCGCGCTCGATGTACACCTGCGTTTCACTGTCCCCTGGCGTATGCAGCATGAGGTTGTCGAGCGAGGAGCGCACCACCGCCACTGGCGTGCGCAGCTCGTGCGAGAGTTTTCCCGCCATGCTTTCCAGATAGGCGTTGTAGTCTCCAAGGCGGCGCACCACGGCGGAAAGATGGCGCGACAACTCGCCGATTTCATCTTTCTCCCTCGATGCGACGATGTCGCCGCGAATCCGGCCTTGCGCGTCGATGGCGGTCTCCGCCTCCAGGCCCAGCTTGCGCACACGCGCAGCCAGGCGCGACGCAAACAGCAGCAGCGTGACGAACCCCGCCAGAAACACAATGAGAGTGATGGTGAGCAGATTCGACAGCGCGTTCAATTTGAGCGCCTGGATCGCGCCGGTCGTTTCCTCGACCACGACGGCGCCGACAATGTTGTCTCCCACCCACACCGGCTGCGCGGCGGAGAGAATGACGCCGCGGCGATCGTGCGCGAGCCGCCAGTAGGCGGTAGGCACACCGATCAGCGCGCGATCGACCTGCGCCATGACCGCCTGCGAAGCGCTGCCGGGTGCGTCCCTTTCACTGCTGGCGGACAACCTGGTCCAGCGCACCAGCAAGCGCGCCAGCCAATCCCCGCGTTGCGTGTCGCGGGTCTCTTCCTGTGCTGCCTGTCCCTTGAGCGTGCCGGAGAGCCCGCGCACGCGCGAGCGCGTATCGACCACCCAGATGCGCGACGCGCTGCGCGACAGCAGCCCGAGGATGCGTTCGATCTCCTCGGATGGCGCATAGGCTGTCCCCAGCTCTGCCAGCGTTTCGGGGTCGGAGGTGCTGAACAGTGCAAGAATCTTGCGCCGCTCCAGCGCGGCATCGTCGCCCGGCGTATCCTGCGGCGTGAGGAACAGGCGAGGCCGGTCGGAGAGAGTCGCGGCAATGGCGCGCGTGGTGCTGGCCAGCGCCAGTTCCTGGCCCTCGCGCAGGAAGGCTTCCATGTCGTTGATGAAGCGATAGCCGAGTACGGGAATCGCCAGCAGCACCAGGGAAACCAGCAGCAGCTTGCCGCGTATGCCCTGGAAAATCCGCAGGTTCACGAACGCCGCCAGTTGACGCGCACCGTGTCTTGAGCCGGGCAAAAGCCTTGCATCAGGGTTTCCAGCGATAGCCCATGCCGTACACCGTCTCGATATGGTCAAACGTGTCGTCCACGACGAGAAACTTTTTGCGGATACGCTTCATATGCGATGTGACGGTGCTGTCGTCGACCACCATTTCCGCCTCATCCATGAGCTGATCGCGATTCTTCACATGGCCGGGAAACTTGACCAGCGCGTGCACCATCCAGAATTCGGTCACGGTCAGCACCACGGTCTGCGTTTTCCACGTCACTGCCAGGCGATTGAGGTCCAGCGTCAGATCGCCGCGCGCGACGACGTCCTCCGAGCGCGCGGGCGAGGCGAGTGCGTCGATGCGCCGGAACAGCGCGGCGATGCGCGCCAGCAGATGCGGCAGGCTCACATCCTTGGTCAGATAGTCATCGGCGCCCAGTCGCAAGCCCGACACGATGTCGAAATCGCCGTCGCGCGCCGAAAGAAAAATGATCGGCAGTTGCTCGGACATGGAACGCAATTCGCGGCACAGCGCAAAGCCGCCGTCGATTTCCTGCCCCAGTCCGATGTCGATCAGCGCCAGCTCGGGCAAGCGCACGCGAAACGCAGTCAGCGCATCGGTGCGGTTGTGAAAGGTGGACACTTCATAACCGCTTTTCTTCAGCGCATCCGCGATGTTCTCGCGGATCATGCGGTCATCCTCGACGAGCGCCACGCGTTTTGCCATGCTTTTTTTCCTTTCCGATCGCGATATGCGCAAACTATACCGCAACCGCTTCGTTGCGGAGCGCTGCCCGCGGCTGCGCCATCATTTCGCCATATTTCTCCGGCGGCGCGCCCCTTTCTCTGCATTGCGCTGCTCCTTTGCGGGTGTGCAATGGCATCACCCAATAACAAGGTGACAACGATGAAAACAATATCCGGCGCAGCACACCCCGCCCATCATGTGCAGTTCAGCCAGGGCATCCACGAGTTCCTGAAAATGCTCGGTGTGGCTGCACTGGGCGGACTGTTTTTCAGCCTTGTGGCGGGCCTGGTGGTGTTCCTGGTGGCTACAGACACCTTTGCGCACACCAGCCCGCCGCAGAAGGGACAAGCCGCAACGTACTCCATTGAATACCAGGCGCGCTGAACATCAGCCGCCAGCAGAACCTCGGAGCGCGGCGCCTGCCGGCCAAGCCGGTCTCCCCCCGGCGGGCGCCCTCTGGGCCATTTTTCGGGTAACCCTCATCCGGGTCTGCCCTGACAAAATAAGGACAACCCGTGCAGAAAACACTTTTCTACAAGCTTGCCGCCATCGGATTTCTGGTGCTGCTGTTGCTCATTCCCCTCAAGATGATCGAGGGCGTCATCGGCGCCCGGCAGATGCGCCAGCATGAAGTCGAACAAACCGTCGCCGCAAGTTCCGCCGGGAGTCAGGTTCTGATCGGCCCGGTGCTCGCGGTACCGTATATCGAGCGCTGCATCACTCGAACGGTCGATGAAAAAATGCGCGAAAAAACGACCGTCACCGAGACGGAAAAGCTTGCCCTATTCATGCCCGAAACCCTCGAGGTGGACAATGTCGCCAATATCGAGGAGAAATACAAAGGGCTGTACAAGACGTTCGTTTTCGAAAACCGGGGGAAGTGGCGCGCCACATTCAAGGTACCGGCCAACCTGGGACTCGACATCGATCCGAAACTGATCACCCCTGGCCGCGCCTATCTCTCGATGGGTATGAGCGATGTGCGCGGCATCCTGGGGAGGCCTAATATCCTCTGGGATGGCCAGCCGCTGACTGTGGCACAGGGCACCCGGCTCAACGCCTTCCCGCAGGGCGTGCACGCGGACATCGGCAAACTGGATACCCGTCTGGAGCAGCGTTTCTCTGCCGGCATCGGCCTACACCTCATCGGCACCTACACGCTCAGCTTCGCGCCTGTCGGCGAATCGGTTACGGTACGCATGCAGTCACCCTGGGCGCATCCGAATTTCACGGGGCGCTTCCTTCCACGCGAAAGAAAGATAGGCGAATCCGGCTTCAGCGCGCGCTGGGAAACGACGCACTTCGCCAGCAACAACAATGCCATCCTGAAACAGACCGCCCTCTCCCATTCCGATGACACGCGTGTCCGTGCGGCCCCCGGCATCCAGTGCGATACCTTCGGCGTCACATTCATGGAGCCCGTGAATATCTACTTGCAGGCCGAGCGTGCGGTGAAATACGGCATTCTGTTTGTTGTTCTCACTTTTGCGGGCTTCTTTATCCTCGAAACACTCAAGAAATTGCGCATTCATCCCCTGCAATACGGTTTGGTGGGGTTGGCGCTTGCCGTGTTCTTTCTACTGGTCATCAGCCTCACCGAGCATATTTCCTTTGCCCTGGCCTACCTTGCTGCTTCTACCGCTTGCATTGCCTTGCTCGGCTATTATTTGACCCATGTGCTGAAGAGCCGGCTGCGCGGCATGACTTTCGCAGCCCTCTTCACCCTGCTGTATGGCGTTCTCTACGCGCTATTGCTCTCCGAGGACAACGCCCTGGCTCTCGGCGCCATACTTCTCTTCGCCGCTCTCGCGGCGATCATGGTACTGACACGCAATGTCGACTGGTATCATGCGGCAATCGCAGATCCTAAGGAGGGATTCGATGGAGCCAATGGAGTGGCGGCGCGCTGAGTACACGATTACCACCGATACGGCGCGCGTTTCGCTCGATGTCGTGCACCAGTTTCTATCCAGGGAGTCGTATTGGGCGAAAGGCATCCCGCGCGAGCGCGTCGCGCGCTCGATCGAGAACGCGATGTGCTTCACGCTGCTTCATGCAGACCGTCATATTGGCTTCGCACGCGTCATTTCGGATTGCGCCACCGTCGCATATCTTGGCGACGTTTTTATCCTCGAAGAATACCGCAAGCGAGGTCTGTCGAAATGGTTGCTGGAATGCATTTTGAGCCACCCGGATTTGCAGGGTTTGCGCAGATGGATACTGGGCACCGCCGACGCGCATGGTTTGTATGCCCGGTATGGCTTTACGCCGCTGGCTGCCCCTGAACGTTTCATGGAAAAACATAACCCCGAGGCGTATCCTCGTCCTCAATAGACAAAACTCGCGCCCTGGTGTATCGGCGCGCCATTTGATTTGGATCATAATAGGTGGCGCCGCACCAGCTAAGCTGCGATCTCTTCTTGCGATATCGATCCGGCCAAGGTCACCATGCAAACACCCCCCACTCAACCCGCCTCGTCCCCCCTGGAACTGGTGTGTCCGGCGGGAAGCCTTCCTGCGCTGAAAGCAGCCGTCGATCATGGCGCGGATTGTGTCTATCTTGGTTTCAAGGACGCCACCAACGCGCGCAACTTCAACGGTCTGAATTTCGAAATGACGACACTGCGCGAGGGCATTCGCTACGCGCGCGAACATCGGGTTAAGGTGCTGCTTGCCATCAATACCTATCCGCAACCCGCGTCATGGAAGTTATGGGCGGGGGCCGTGGATCGCGCCGCCGATCTTGGCGTCGATGCGGTGATTCTCGCCGACGCCGGCCTCATGCAATACGCCTCGCGCATCCATCCCGGATTGCGCCTGCATCTATCGGTGCAGGGTTCGGCTACCAATTACGAAGCGATCAACTTCTATCATGAACATTTCGGCATCGCGCGCGCCATTCTTCCCAGGGTGCTGACGCTGCCGCAGGTCGAGCAAGTCTTACGCCACAGCGCGGTCGAAATCGAGGTGTTCGGGTTCGGCAACCTCGGCATGATGCTCGAAGGCCGTTGCGCGTTGTCGTCGTACATCACCGGCGAATCTCCGACCACACATGGCGTTTGCTGTCCCGCCAGCGTCGTGCGCTGGCGGGAAACCACCGCGGGGCTGGAATTGCGGCTTAACGGCATCATGATCGACCGTTACGCACAAGGCGAGAACACCGCCTATCCCACACCCTGCAAGGGGAGATTCGAGGTTGCCGGCGAGCGTTACTACGCGATTGAGGAACCGACCAGCCTCAATACGCTGGAATTATTGCCGCAGTTGTTCGAACTGGGCGTGCGTGCCGTCAAAATCGAGGGTCGCCAACGCAGCCCGGCATATGTGGCGCAAGTGACACGTATCTGGCGCGCCGCGATCGACACCTGTCGCGATCAGCGCGGACACTTCTCACCCAAGCCGGAGTGGATGGAGGAGCTGGATGGCCTTGCCGAAGGGCAGCGGCATACGCTGGGCGCTTTTTATCGTCCATGGAAGTAACGCCATGAAACTTTCCCTCGGATCGCTCCTTTATTACTGGCCGCGCGAAAAGGTACTGCGGTTCTACCGCGACATCGCCGGCACGCCCGTCGATATCGTGTATCTGGGTGAGACCGTGTGCTCGCGCCGCCACGAACTGCGCTTGGACGATTGGCTGGAAATCGCGCAAATGCTGAGCGATGCCGGAAAGGAAAGCATTCTCTCCACTCAGGCGCTGATCGAATCCGAGTCGGATTTGAAGGCGCTGCGCAGGATTACCGACAATGGGCAATTTCCGGTTGAAGCCAACGACATGGGGGCGGTGCATCAGCTTGCTGGCGATGCTTTTGTCTCGGGATTGCATATCAATGTTTTCAACGCGCCTATGCTCAGGCTGATGCGGGATCTGGGTGCGAAGCGCTGGGTTGCGCCTCTGGAATTGAGCTGCGAAGGATTACGTATCCTCCAGTCGGAACGTCCTGCCGGCATGGAAACCGAGGTGTTCTCCTATGGCCGCCTCCCTTTGGCGTTTTCCGCGCGCTGCTTCACGGCGCGCAATCGCAACCTGGCCAAGGACGATTGCCGCTTCAGTTGCCTCGATCATCCCGATGGGCTGGAACTCAACACGCTTGATGGTGAACCGCTGGTCGTCCTGAACGGTATCCAGACGCAATCGCTGCGCGTGCACCAGGTCATCGATGATCTGCCTCTGCTGCGCCAAATGGGGGTCGATGTCCTGCGCATCAGTCCGCAATCCAGCCATACGAGCGATATTGTCGCGCTATTTCACGCCGCCTTGCACAATGAAATCGAGCCTTCTCGTGCTGCGGCGCAACTGAAGCAATGGATGCCGGCGGCGCCGTGCAATGGGTTCTGGCATGGCAAGGCGGGGTTCGAGCATATTGTCGGCGAAGTGCAGCACTGATCCCATGTATTCCGGCGAACGCTTCAATAGCTTTACCCATCTCACGGGAACGGCGCTGGCCGTCTGCGGTACGGTGGCGCTTATCTGGTACGCCGCGCTCTTCGGCGATGCGTGGAAAATCACCAGTTTCGCGATCTATGGCGCTACGCTGTTTCTTCTCTATTCGATATCGACGCTGTATCACAGCATCCGCGGGCGCGCGAAAAGCGTATTGAAGAAGCTCGACCATTGCGCCATCTACTTGCTCATCGCGGGCACTTATGCGCCTTTCGCCCTGGTCACGCTGCGCGGCGCATGGGGCTGGTCGCTGTTCGGCGTGGTGTGGGGGCTTGCCGTCGCGGGCATTCTGCAGGAAGTTTTTCTCGCGCGCGGGGCGCGTCTTTTCTCACTGCTGATCTATCTCGCCATGGGGTGGCTGGCGCTGATCGCCATAGTACCCTTGATTGCCGCTTTGCCGGCAGAAGGGCTGGCATGGTTGGTTGCAGGCGGATTGTTCTACACCGGCGGGATGGTGTTCTACCTCTACGATGAAGTATGGCGTCATGCGCATGGCATCTGGCATTTGTTTGTCCTTGCCGGAAGCTCGGCCCACTTCGTCGCGGTGATGCGTTATGTCGCCTGATGCGAACATGCATAACGCCGGCCATGCAATCCCGGCGCCAGTCGCGCGTGCATTTTCACGGCTGCCGCGCTTTCCGGGATCGGTGTTGTTCGCGACCGCGCTTAACGCGGTTCTCGCGCACCGCCTCCCCGAAGATGTGCGTCAGGCGCTTGGCGCGAAGCGGGTCGCACTGCGCGTTACCGACGCGAAAGTCGTTTTCGAATTCGTGTTTGTCGAAGAATTGTTCCGGGCGCGCCTTCCCGGAAGCGAGGCGGAACTCACCATCAGCGCCAGCGCATACGATTTTTATCGCCTTGCGCGCGGCCTGGTCGATGCCGACACGTTGTTCTTCAGCCGCCGCCTGCTGCTCGAGGGAGATACCGATCTGGGGGTACGGGTCAAATATGCGCTTGACGCCATGGACCTGCCGGCGCTCGTGAAAAAGCTGCTCGCTCCCTCTTCGCTATTTTCCCGGCTCAGGTCACTCGGACCGGCGCGCAAATAAAAAACTACAGTTGCGCGAGCATTGCATCGGCGCCGGATACTTCAAACTTTCCCGGCGCCTCGATGTTCAGGTTCTTTACCACGCCGTTGTCCGCCAGCATGGAGAAACGCTGCATGCGCACGCCCATGCCGCGCGCGGTCAGATCCAATTCCAGACCGAGCGCCTTGGTCCACGCCGCGCTGCCGTCCGCCAACATACGAATCTTTCCGGAAGTGTGTTGATCGCGCGCCCAAGCACCCATCACAAACGCGTCGTTCACCGACACACACCAGATTTCGTCGACACCCTTTGCCTTGATGGTATCGAAGTTAGCCAGGTAACCCGGTACATGTTTGGCCGAGCAAGTCGGGGTAAAGGCGCCTGGAAGCCCGAAGATGGCAATTTTCTTACCCTTGACCAGCTCCGAAACATTAAAGTTGTTTGGCCCGAGCGCGCAGCCGGATTGCTCGGTCTCGAGGAATTCACTCAGTATGCCATCCGGAAGATGGTCACCAATTTTGATCGTCATGTTTTTCTCTCCGTAGTAAATCGCGGCGCATCAACTCGTCGCGGGCGCGGCATAGGTAAATGCGTCGGAATAAAACTCCTCCTCAGGCAGGCCGCATTGCATGAACGAATTGTAGGCAGCCTCGATCATCGCAGGGGCGCCGCAGGCATAGACCTGGTAACCCGACAGGCTCGCGAAGTCCTGCAGAACGGCCTCGTGGACCAGACCGGTTCGGCCATTCCAGTTATCCTCGGTTTGGGGTTCGGAAAGCACCGGGATGAAAGTGAAATTCGGGTGCTCCTTCTGCCATTGCGAAGGCAGGCCGGGCAGGTACAAATCGCGCAGCGACCGGACCCCCCAATAAAGCACCATCTCACGATCCGCATGCGTATAGAGAGCATGATCGACCAACCCCTTGATCGGCGCAAAACCGGTTCCACCCGCAAGGAAAATGGCCGGCTTGTCCGAATCCTCGCGCAAATAGAAGCTGCCCAACGGACCTTCGAAGCGCAATATGGCGCGCTCCTTCATCTCATGCATCACATAATTCGAAAAAGCACCACCCGGCACCGCACGGATATGCAGTTCCAGCAACTGGTCGTCATGCGGCGCATTGGCCAGCGAGAAACTGCGTCGCTTCCCGTCTTTGAGCAGTATGTCGATATATTGTCCGGCGAGAAAGTGCAAACGCTCCGCGGCCGGCAGACGCAAGTGCAGGATGACGACATCGTGCGCCGCCCTGACAATTTTCTCGACGCGGCACGGCAGGGTGCGAACCTGTACTTCTCCGCCCGTCACTTCACGGACGTCGAGCGTGACGTCGGAAAGCGGCTTCGCGCAGCACAGCAGAAGCTTGCCGTGGGTCTTTTCTTCCACGGTAAGGGTGCGTTCCTGGTGATCGCCGTAATCTACTTTGCCGGCGATCATCCTGCCCTTGCATGAGCCGCATGCACCATTCCGGCAGCCATACGGGAGCCCGACGCCCTGCCGCAATGCGGCTTCGAGTATGGTTTCAGTTGGAAGCACCCGAAACGATTTGCCGCTCGCCAGGAGCTTGACTTCAAAATCCGCCACGCTGGCAGGCTGGGCTTCGGTTTGCATCGGGAATCCTTATACTTCGCTTATGAAACGGATACTCATCGTCGGGTACGGCGACATCGCGCGCCGTCTGGCCCCGCTGTTAAGGAACAAATATCGGGTCTATGGGCTGATTCGCAACCCCGGCCAAATGCAGGAATTGCTGCGATCCGGAGTTCAGCCTGTCATTGGCGACCTGGACCATCCGGCCAGCTTGAAGCGCCTTGCCGGTCTGGCGCATATCGTCATTCACCTCGCACCGCCGCATCCCGAAGGGACAACCGACAGACGCTCCAGAAATCTCGCAGCGGCATTGCGTGGCCGGCGGAAGGTGAGCATGCTACCACAACGCCTCATCTATCTCAGCACAAGCGGTGTCTATGGGGATTGCCGCGGCGCCATCGTGCATGAAGAGCGCCCTCCGCATCCCGTTACAGCCAGGGCAGCAAGACGCCTCGATGCAGAGCGGTTGCTGCGCAACTGGGGAATGCGCAATGCGGTAAACGTGTCCATCCTCCGCGTCCCAGGAATTTATGCCACAGACCGTTTGCCGCTCGAACGTCTGCATAAGGGTTTGCCAGTACTGTTGACCGAGGAGGACTCCCATACCAATCACATCAACGCCGATGACCTTGCGCATGCCATAGCCGTTTCCATCTGGCGTTCCCGGCCAGGCCGCATTTATCACTGTGTGGATGATTCGGATATGAAAATGGGGGATTATTTCGACCTGGTAGCAGATCACTTCCACCTGCCGCGTCCACCGCGTATTCCACTGCTGGAAGCTGAAAAACAGCTTCCGCAAACGCTTCTGTCCTTCATGCGGGAATCCAGGCGCCTTGACAATACCCGGATGAAAAAAGAATTGCGAATCAGACTTCAATTCCCCACTATACAAAGCACTCTCGTGCAATGTGCGCTGACGGATCAGCTTTCGCGCCGGAATTCCCCTTCGAATACACCACGTTGAGATTTGACGGCAGCGGCTGATTCACGGTTCAACGGTAGAAACAGCACTAAAAGCGCGAGTAAATCGCTGATGATTCCGGGGAAAATCAGCAACAGACCCGCAAGGACGGTACGGCCGCTGTCGATCAACGCAGCAAGCGAAAATCTTCCCTGAGAAAATTCCGCCGCAAGGCGTGCCAGCAGAGCCAGGCGAGCCTCCTTAATCAGCGCCACACCCAGGGTAGCCGACAGCAGCAGCCAGGCAACTACCCATAGAGTGTGCCCCTGTCCGAGCCGGTACAGCACGATGCCTTCCAATGCCGGGAAACCAAGTAGAATGGCAATTATCAGCAGACGCATAGTGTTGTATCCCTGTGTCCCTTCCGCACCTGCAACCGCAGGCAGCTACGGTAACAAATTTTCATGGCCGCGCTCATCGTTTTTACGACACTACCCGACTCGCCGGCTGCTGTAAAGCTGGCCGATTCCTTGATCCAGGCGCGTCTTGCCGCCTGCGTGCATATCCTCGCAGCCGGGCAATCCATCTATCGCTGGCAGGGTAAAGTGGAGCATGCCGAAGAGGTGACCCTTTTGATCAAATCCACGGATGAGGCGTACCCACGTTTGCAGAATGCCATTCGTTCGAACCATCCCTATGACGTGCCTGAAATCCTTGCAGTTCCCGTTTCCCGCGGTCTTCCCGAGTATTTGAACTGGTTATCTGCAGAAACAGGTATACAACCATGAACCCCTGGTTTCGACTGCCCCTTCTGTTGCTTGGTTTATTCCTACTTGGAACGACCGCAGCTAAAGACGTTGAACTCCTCGAACCCGAATCGGCATTTCGTTTTTCTGCTCGGCTTGCTTCGCCGCAGGAGATTGAAGTGCAGTACCGAATTGCCGAAGGCTACTATATGTACCGGGAGAAATTCAGGTTTGAGATCAACCCTCCGGCAACTCTGTCTGGAAATGTCAAATTCCCGCACGGAAAAATCAAGAACGACCCCTTGTTCGGCAAAGTCGAAATTTACCGGCGGAAAGTGACCATTCGCATTCCAGTTTCTACTGTTAGTGCAGATGACAAGATTGAGATTTACGTGACCTCCCAGGGGTGCGCGGACGCAGGGGTTTGCTATCCGAAGATGAAAAGCAGCGCCTTACTGGGAATGAGCTCTCAAGCAACACAAAATGACATAGCAAAACCCTTATCTTCACTCTTCAACCATTAGAGGGCTGCCGAATGAAGGATTTCCGGCTGGTGATGCTGGGGGGAGTGATAATTGCGTTTGCCGGAATCGCTCTCATGCTGGATGCACTATTCTCACCAAAAACCACGCTGCAAAGCGAAATATCCTATCCGGCATTAATGTCTATTTCACTACCGGACATTGCCGACAAACCCCAAGCGCTGGGTCAATGGCAGGGAAAGCTGCTCGCCATCAATTTTTGGGCTACCTGGTGTGCACCCTGCCGGGAAGAAATACCTGTTTTCAGTCTCATGCAGGAAAAATATGCAGCTAAAGGCTTGCAAATTGTAGGTATCGCCGCCGATAAACCGGATAAAGTCGTTCAATTTCTAAAAACCGAGAATTTCAGATACCCAGCCTTGATTGACCTCACTAGCGCCATGGATCTTTCAAAACGTTTAGGCAATCGCCTGGGTCTATTGCCCCATACGATTATTTTTAATGCGGAAGGTAAAATTGTATTGAATAAGCTGGGACAAATTCAGGAATCTGAATTAGAAAATATTATTTTGCGAAATTTGGCGAAATAGCTTTAATTTCAGTTAACTTCTTTGAACATCACGCAACTTTACATCCGAATGGAAGCCTCTTTACTTACGGAGAAGATTAACCGTGCTGGACTTTTTCCGGTAATTTACGCAAACTTCCGCTCCTATGTCCAAGAAATTAGCGAAAATTCTGGTTCTACACGGCCCCAACCTGAATCTACTGGGTAGCCGCGAGCCCGAACAGTATGGCAAGGCGACGCTGGCGGAGATTGACGCGAAACTTGGCGCCCTGGGATCGGAAAAGGGATATACCGTAGTCACTTTCCAAAGCAATGCCGAGGCTGCGCTTATCGACCGCATCCAGTTGGCGCGCAACGAAAATATTGGCTGCATTCTGATAAACCCGGCTGGATATACGCATACCAGCGTGGCTTTGCGCGACGCCCTGGCGGCAGTTTCAATACCTTTCATCGAAGTTCATCTCTCCAATATTCATGCCCGCGAACCTTTTCGAAGCCACTCTTATTTTTCGGACCGGGCGCTGGGCGTAGTCAGCGGCTTCGGCCCGCTCTCTTATGTACTGGCATTGCATGCCGCCATGGATTATCTCGACAACAGTCGAAAATCCTGACGCAAATCACAGGAACTGCCATGGACTTGCGCAAGCTTAAAAAACTCATCGATCTCGTTCAGGAATCGGGTATCGCAGAACTCGAGATTACGGAGGGGGAGGAGAAGGTACGCATCAACCGCTCGGGCAGTGCGCCCGTTTATCTTCCTCACCCGGTTGCCGCGCCGCAATTGCAGGTTGCGCCCAATTCCGGGGCTGCAGCAATTCCCGCCGCCACCCCCCCGGAGCCGGCGGGTCATACACTGAAGTCGCCCATGGTAGGTACCTTTTACCGCTCTCCCTCGCCCGGCTCTCCTTCCTTCGTCGAAGTCGGCCAGACGGTATCCAAGGGGCAAACCTTGTGCATTATCGAAGCAATGAAGCTGCTCAACGAAATAGAATCCGATGTTTCCGGCACCATCAAGGCCGCCCTGGTGGAAAACGGCCAGCCAGTCGAATACGGCCAGCCGCTTTTTATCATTGAGTAATCATGGCAACTTTTGGCCGGTCGCCGGCGGCGGCGATGTTCGACAAGATATTGATCGCCAACCGCGGAGAGATTGCCCTGCGCATTCAGCGCGCCTGCCGTGAAATGGGGATCAAGACCGTTGCTGTGCATTCCGAAGCCGATGCAGATGCAAAATATGTGATGCTGGCCGATGAGTCGGTGTGCATCGGCCCTCCGCCTTCGCGCGACAGCTACCTCAATATTCCCGCCATAATCAGCGCCGCGGAAGTCACGGATTCCCAGGCTATCCACCCTGGCTATGGTTTTTTGTCGGAAAACGCCGACTTCGCCGAGCGCGTGGAAAACTCCGGCTTCGTATTCATAGGCCCCAAGGCCGAGAGCATCCGCATGATGGGCGACAAAGTTCAGGCAAAGATTGCCATGAAGAAAGTCGGAATCCCGGTCGTGCCTGGATCGGAGGGCGAGCTGCCCGATGACCCCAAGGAGATGCGCCGCATTGCCGCGAGCGTGGGTTACCCGGTCATCATCAAGGCGGCAGGCGGCGGGGGCGGACGCGGCATGCGCGTCGTTCACACCGAAGCCGCCCTCCCCAATGCAGTCAATCTGACACGCAGCGAAGCCCAGTCGGCTTTCGGAAATCCCATGGTGTACCTGGAAAAATTTCTGGAGAATCCGCGCCACATTGAAATCCAGATCATCGCAGACGAGTATCGCAATGCCGTGTTTTTGTGGGACCGGGATTGTTCCATGCAGCGCCGCCACCAGAAAATCATCGAAGAAGCCCCCGCACCCGGCCTCAAGCCGCGCTTGCGCGACCGCATAGGCGAGCGCTGCGCCGAGGCTTGCCGTAAACTGGGGTATCGTGGCGCCGGAACATTTGAATTTCTGTACGAAAACGATGAGTTTTATTTCATCGAAATGAATACCCGCGTGCAAGTCGAGCATCCCGTAACCGAAATGATCACTGGCATCGATATCGTGCAGGAGCAGATCCGCGTGGCTGCCGGACATAAGCTCAGTGTTCGCCAGAAGGATGTTCAGTTGCGCGGCCATGCCATCGAGTGCCGCATCAACGCCGAAAACCCTATTACGTTTGTTCCTTCTCCCGGGCGCATCACGCAGTTTCACGTTCCCGGAGGGCCGGGCATTCGGGTTGACTCGCATGTTTTTCAAAATTACTACGTACCCCCCTATTACGATTCGCTCATCGGCAAAGTCATTGCGCACGGCGATACGCGCGAGCAAGCGCTTGCGCGCATGCGCACGGCACTTTCCGAAATGGCGATTGAGGGCATACAAACCAATCTTTCCCTGCATCAGGAATTGCTTAACGATGCCGCCTTCGTGAATGGGGGCATCAGTATTCACTTCCTTGAAGAAAGAATGGCTGCGCAGAAAAAAATCGCCGTCGAAAGCGGTGATTGAGATCGGGCTGCCCCTCTACTGGGCCATCGGGTAATTGTGCATTGAGCCTGCTAGCCGCCACCTTTTGTCTCGGCAACGATGCCGCAGATGCGCTTGGCGATATTCTGCTGGAGCATGGTGCACAGTCGGTAAATATTGAGGACGCCCATGAGGGAAGTGTCCAGGAGCAAGCCCTGTTCGGCGAACCCGGATCAGCGCCGGCAATCTGGCGATCCTGCCGCATGACTGTGATATTTCCTCCCGTCCCGGATATTCAAGCAATTTTGCAGCACGCTTTCGCCGCAGCCCAACTTGCCTTGCCTCAATTCGATATCTCGCGGATTGAAGATGTCGACTGGGTACGCCGTTCGCAAGAACAATTTCAGCCAATACGTATTTCCGATCTGCTTTATATCGTTCCCACCTGGCACAGCCAGTCCTTCCGCACCCCGGCCAACGCCATTTCGCTACTTCTGGATCCTGGGGCTGCGTTCGGAACCGGGAGCCACCCGACCACAAGACTGTGCCTCTGCTGGCTGGAAAAAACACTGCCTTCAATGAAAGATTGCAGTGTTCTCGACTATGGCTGCGGATCGGGTATCCTTGCCATTGCCGCATTGCGGCTCGGGGCGCGCCAGGCTACCGGTGTGGATATCGATCCGCTGGCAATCGAGGCTGCATGCCACAATGCCGCTCAAAACCAGGTCTCGGCAGATTTTATTTCTTCTGACGAGCAACTTGAAATGCGGGCTGACATCACCGTCGCCAATATTCTCTCCGGACCACTCGTGGTTCTGGCGCCCCTTCTGGCTGCGCATACGCGTGCCGGAGGCAGGCTGGCGCTGTCCGGGGTGCTGTCATCCCAGGCATCGGAAGTGATTGAGGCCTATCTGCCATGGTTCGATATGGCGCAGGATTCTCAAGAGGAAGACTGGGTGTGTTTGGCCGGAACGCGCCGGAGTGAATGAGCCATGCTGCTAACCACCTGTCCGCAATGTGCAGCGCAATTCAAAGTCACGCCCGATCAGCTTAATGTGCGCCAAGGTCGCGTCATGTGCGGCCGTTGCCGTCAGGTATTCAATGCTTTCCAGTCGCTTGAGCGGATTGACAGCGCGTTTCTCGATGAGCCTGTTGGTTCAGAATCCTTGGGCGGCGATACCGATGTCCCGGCGGAAATTGTCTCTGCCGAGAATGAGCCCGCCTTGGCAGACCCGGAGCATCGCGATGTCCATGACAACCCACCCTATGCGGAAGCACTTGGCATCGAGACACCTCCGTTCCACGGGCACGAAATGGAACCTGCTTCCGGGGAAATCTCTGCCGCCGTCGCCGCTACCGAACCCGAATCCGGGCAGACATATGAAAGCAGCGCACCCCCCGAGACCCTCTACGCGGATGAAGACTACGCTTTCGACAACCAGCCCATAGCCCGCAGCAAGGCGTGGGGATTCGGCGTTTTTCTGGCGGCTATACTTCTGACAACGCAGAGTGCTTTTTTCTTCCGCAGCGATATTGTCAGCGGTTATCCCCAGACCCGGCCCTACTTTGCCATGTCCTGCGAGCTTCTCGGGTGTGCGTTGCAATGGAGCCGCGATACCAAAGCACTCAAAATCGAATCATCGGATCTGATCGAAGAAGTCGGCAAGCCTGGCAGCTTTCTGCTTACCGCCACCTTGCTCAATCGAAGTGCGTCCATACAGGATTTCCCCTGGATCGAACTGTCGCTCACCGACACCAACAACCAAACCCTGACGCGGCGCGTAGTCGAGCCGCACGCCTACCTGGGCCGGCCCCTGCGGCCCGACGAAGGCATGAAGCCCGGCACGGAAACCAACCTCAACCTGCACCTTGAAGCTGCCACCGACCGCTCCACTGGCTATCATTTACTGCTTTTTTATCCCTAACCAAATATTTTTCGCTGCGGCTGCACATCTCCGCCGAGGTTATAATCCCTGCTCCGCTTTTCACGTGATTACTTCATGCATGCACTCATTTGCGGTTCGCTTGCCTTTGATACCATCATGGTGTTTCATGACCAGTTCAAAAAGCATATCCTGCCCGAACAGATTCACATTCTCAGCGTCTCGTTTCTGGTGCCCGACATGCGCCGCGAATACGGCGGCTGCGCCGGCAATATTGCCTACAACCTCAAGCTGCTGGGCGGCAATCCGCTCATCATGGCGACGGTCGGTGACGATTTTGATGATTACGCGACGCGCCTGGACAGGCTTGGAATTGCGCAATTGCATATCCGCCGCATAGCGCATAGCTATACGGCGCAGGCATTCATCACGACCGACATCGACGACAATCAGATTATCGCTTTTCATCCCGGCGCAATGAGCGCTTCGCACCAGAATCATGTCGCGGCCGCGGACGACGTATCCATTGGCATCATTTCGCCCGATGGCCGGGAAGGCATGCTCCAACACGCCGAGCAATTTGCCGATGCAGGCATCCCGTTCATTTTCGATCCCGGGCAAGGGTTACCCATGTTCAATGGCGCGGAACTGCGTCATTTCATCGATCTTGCCGACTATGTCACTGTAAATGACTACGAAGCACGCATGCTGGAGGAAAAAACAGGTGAGTCATTGGTTGCGCTGGCAGGCGCCGCCAAAGTATTTATCGTAACCAAAGGGGGGGCGGGATCGACCATTCTCGTTGACGGTCAACAAATCGATATTCCCAGCGTTATTATCAAGGCTGTGACCGACCCCACAGGATGCGGGGATGCCTATCGCGCGGGTTTGTTGTATGGTATCCAACAGGGTTGGGAATGGGAGAAAACCGGCCGGCTCGCCTCCCTGATGGGCGGAATCAAAATCGAACACCGCGGCGGCCAGAACCACCACTTTACTCGCGGTGAAATTGCAGCGCGCTACGAAGAAACATTCCAGGAATCTCTATGGTAAGGAGTCTTACATGTCAAGCAATAAAGTGTTGGCGATCTGCATGTTATCCGGCAGCGTGGCGCTCACAGGCTGCGCCCTTCCGGGGCAGGGCGGTGGCGACTACTCGCGCGGGCAAGTACGCGGCGAGCAGTCGGTTCGCTTCGGCGTGATCGAAAGTGTGCGCGATGTACGCATCAACGCACCGCATGAGAGTGGCGTGGGTACACTGGCCGGCGCCGCGCTCGGGGGAATAGCAGGCAGCGAAATGGGGCGTGGCCGCGGTTCTACGGCCGGGGCTATTGCTGGCGCGGTCATCGGCGGTATCGCCGGACAGGCAATCGAGAAAAACGCCAATGACCGCAGGGGAGTCGAGGTCGTGGTCAGACTCGATAGCGGCAAGATCATCGCCATTACCCAGGAAGCCGATGAGGCATTTCGTGCCGGAGATCGCGTACGCATTCTCTCCGGACAGGGTGTCACGCGCGTGACGCGCATGTAGGTCTAACCTCAAGATACCGTCACCGCTGCGGCATATAACAGTCACAGGAATGCCGCGGCGCTGAATTGCCCTGCCGCCCATGTCAATTTCAACATGGGTGGCAGGATGTTTCATGCATCCTAATCTACGCAGCCCCTCTTGTGACCTTCGAACCCAACCGTAAACTGCCACAAGAAACACCCCGCGTCATTCGCCTGGTACGCTGGATGCGGGTATTGGCTCATATCGGCGTTGCCCTTGCCATAACGTCAATTTTTTTCCCGCGCGCAAACACGGTCTCGCGCGCGCGCCTGACACGTTGGTGGTCGGGCAAGCTCTTGCGAATCCTGCGCATCAGGTTGCAGGTGCTGGGCGACTGGCCGGGCTGGCTTGAACCCAATCTTGTCATTGCATCGAATCATGTCTCATGGGCAGACATTTATGTCATCAATGCGGTGCGTCCGGCTCGATTTGTCGCAAAGTCGGAGATTCGCAACTGGCCGGTCGTAGGCTGGATGTGCGACAGAGCCGGCACAATTTTTATCATGCGCACGCGGCGTCGCCATACCGCCACAATCAACGAAGTCATACACCAGGTGCTGCTGGACGGCGATTGCGTCGGGCTGTTTCCCGAGGGGACCACTTCGAGAGGTGACATGTTGCGCAAGTTTCACAGTTCGCTTTTTGAGCCGGCGGTTGTCAGCCGGGCCAGAGTGGCGCCTGCCGCGATACGCTATAGCCACAGCAATGGCGAGATCTGTCTGGAGGCGGCCTATATCAACAATCTTTCCATCGCCAAATCGCTCGGCCTCATCATCCGGCAACGAACCCTGATAGCGGAAATCACCTTTGCTGCCCCCATCTCCTCTTTGGGGAAAAACCGCCGCGACCTCGCCTGCCTCGTGCAAACCGAAGTGGCAAGGCTTCTCGATGTGGTTGTGTCCGAGGAAAAGTTCGCACCAGCCAGCGCCCCTCATCCATGACACAAAACAGGTTTTCGTCGAGTTAGGAGTCTGTCGGACTTAGGGAATCGAGGCGAAAAATGAGCTGGGCGAGGGCAGATTTTCACGATTTTCAAGTGAATAGTTGTTCTATTCGCGCAGGAAAGCGGGGAAATATGAACCGGCCAGGTCATTTTGCAGCCGATTCTCCCTAAGTCCGACAGGCTCCTAGCTTGACTCGAAACGGTCAGCCCGCCCGGCGCAGCGCACCTGGAATAAACGCCGGTCTTCTAGCCGGATTGCAGTGAGGGCGCCCCCCCAGACGCAACCTGTGTCTATCCCCAGAATATTGACGCCCATCTTCAGATCCAGCGCCGACCAGTGACCGAATATCACCGTATGGTCGCTGCTGGCGCGCCCCGGGACTTCGAACCACGGCAGGTATCCATCGGGTATGTTTCCCGCCTCGCCCTTATGCGAAAATTCCATTCTTCCGGCTGGCGTGCATGCACGCATGCGCGTCATGGCGTTGACGATCACACGCAAGCGCTCGTATCCCGACAGGGTATCGCTCCAGGTATCCGGCAGGTTGCCATACATCTGGCCGAGGAACTTGCGGAACCCGCTACTATGCAGTTCACACTCCACTTCCTCGCCAAGCTGCTTCGCCTTCATGGCAGTCCATTGCGGCAGCAATCCGGCATGCACGAGCAGAAGTTCACCTTCGATGTGAAGCATGGGGCGGTGACGCAGCCAGTCGAGCAGCGCATCCCGATCCGGAGCTTCAAGGATTGCCTGCAAGGTATCGCTTTTACGCAGGGGCGCGCAGCCGTATGCCGCACACAGCAGGTGAAGATCGTGATTGCCCAGCACCACGACGGCACGTTCACCCAGATCGCGTACATAGCGCAGGCATTGCAAGGACTGCGGCCCGCGATTAACGATGTCACCGACAAACCATAACCGGTCGTTCGCGGAATTGAAGCCTATGTTGGCGAGCAGTTTCTGCAACGCGCCATAGCATCCCTGTAAGTCACCGATTGCGTATGTCGCCATGATTGCCGGAAGTGAAAAGGGCGGCAATGCGCCGCCCCTTGTATGCCCTGTAACCGGATGTCATTACTTTGACTGACTCACCATATAGTCAACCGCAGCTTTGACATCGGCATCCGCCAGGGCGGTATTGCCGCCCTTGGGAGGCATCGCGTTCTTGCCCTTGAGCGCGTTGGCATGGAGTGCTTCAATTCCAGCTTTGATTCGCGGCGCCCAGGCAGCCTTGTCGCCCAGTTTGGGGGAATTTGCCACACCTGTCGCATGGCAGACCGAGCAAGTTTGGGTATATAGCGCTTTCCCGTCGGCTTTTGCTGCCGCCGGCGTGGCTGCGGCGGTCTTTGTTTGGGGTGTTGCCGAAGCGCCAGGAGCCTGCTCGGTCACAAGTCTAGCCACGGGCGCAATGCGCTTGACGGTTTCTTCCGGGCTCATGCCCTTGCTTTCCGCCCCGATCCCATGAGTACCAACAGCATAATACGCGAGCAGTATGATGCCGACGATCAAGGCGAGCGTTCCAGCGGCAACGATAATTGCGAGCTTAATGGGATGGGCTTGGGAATCGGCAGGGGTGGAGTGGTGCTGAGACATGAGTATCCTTTGATCTGAATCTTTTGGCTGAAAAAGTGTAAATTATAGCGCGGAACACTTTGGTTGAGCACCGGCTTGTTACAGTCTGGACTCCCGTTGGCAATCAGGCTAGACTTCGCCGCTCTGTCAAAATGCACGCGCCCATAGCTCAGTTGGATAGAGTGTTGGTTTCCGAAACCAAAGGTCACAGGTTCGAATCCTGTTGGGCGCGCCAAATGCGAAGAACAGGATTACACTATCCCATGTGCTGCATTCGGAACTTTTGGGATAGCCTCGCACGGTCACTTTGGCCATGGCCGGAGTTTTTCGCCATAACTCGCATGGGTTGGCAGTAACGGGTGAATGATGAAAACCTTGCTCTGGAAACTCATCCTTATTGTGCCCTTGGGTATCGGCATAGCCTCCTTTTTGGTCAACCGCCTGCCGTGGTTCCAGCAAGCCAACATAGATCAGACCATCTCAAGCTCGGCAACCCGATCTCATTCCAACCAGCAAAAACTTGCTACCGCTGCTGTACTTGCTATCGAACCAAAGCCGGTTTCACCTGCGCAGAAAAGCGTTACCACGCGGCCACGTGTATTAAACCTCATGCAGGAGCTGGCTGTAGCGAAGAATTACAAACCGACCCTGGAGCGGCTGGCCTCGGTGCCCCAGGGGGATACGGCTGATGCGCGCTATGCCAAGTATGTGATTTTATCTTCGTGCGCCACGCTGGCAGGCAAACAGCAAGCCAGCAGTCGCCTGTTATCTGCCTCGGATCGCAGGCAAAGATTCCTTTCCGGTTTGAATGAAAATGATCCGCAAAAAATGCTGCGGCTGACTGCTTACGAGCAGCTTGATGGCGACCACTGCGCCGGCCTGGAAAACATAGGGGCCAGCGAAGCCGAAATAGCCTCCCTTCTCGATTCCGCGGCCAGGGATGGCGACGCAAAAGCACGTGCGGCGCTGGTCGAAAAGACCATGTGGGCGAACTACCGATTGGCGGCGAAAGGTGATTCTTTAGACGGCCCCGGGCTGCCGGAGCTCTCGGAAAATCAACTCGAATCCCTGAAAAGCGCCATTCTGTCCAAGGATCCCGAAGCAATGCTTATAGCCGGACGCGTTCTTTCCAACTCGATAGACAATCTCACGTTGCAGATTGGCACGGACAGGCAGAACATCGATCACAATGCTTTTTATAATGCATGGCAATTGCTGGGCTGCGACTATGGCATGGACTGCGGAAGTAGCCATGCGAAGGTGCTGTCGTCATGTGCTTACCAGGGGCTTTGCGCCACCTCCACGCTCGCTGACAACCTTTACTATTACGGAAATTCACCCTACCAGTCGCAACTACTCGATCAGTACCGCACCGCATTAAAACAAGTTATCGAAACAGGCGACTGGTCACAACTCAGATTCACGCGTGGCAATAACCCTCCTGGCACCCGTTACTTCATCAGGGGCGGTCCGTAAGCTGCGCGTGATCGACATCCTATCCGCCGCCTGAGACCGCCTTGAGTTTGGGGCGCACGCTGGAAATGTACTCGGGCACCCAGCGTTTCAGGTCGCGTCTGACATCGAGATCGGCAGGGATGCTCTCATGGTCCAGCCATTTGAGCAGTCCGGCAAGCCAGCTGGGATCCACTTCGCGCGCTTTGGCAATGCGCAATTTCGGGTGCGGCGTGGGCCTTGTGTGCTCATCGTCGGCAAGCAGTTCCTCGAACAATTTCTCGCCTGGGCGAAGGCCGGTGTAAATGATTTTGACATCGCTTTCCGGCCCCTCGGAGAGACGAATCATGTCATTTGCAAGATCGAGAATTCTCACGGGCTCGCCCATGTCCATGACGAAGATTTCCCCTCCTAGCCCCATGCATCCAGCCTGCAACACCAGTTGCGCGGCCTCGGGAATGGACATGAAATAACGCACCATGTCCGGATGGGTCACCGTCACCGGGCCGCCGCGCTCTATCTGCTCCGCGAAGAGCGGGATCACACTGCCGGTGCTGCCGAGCACGTTGCCGAAGCGCACCATTTCGAATTTCGGAACCGGCGTGGTCTGCTGCAAAGCCTGACACACCATCTCCGCGAGGCGCTTGGTGGCGCCCATGACATTGGTCGGATTGACTGCCTTGTCGGTTGAGACGAATACGAATTTTTTTACGCCATAGTCGATCGCGGCACGCGCCACGACATATGTTCCGAATACATTGTTCTGCACAGCCTCCCAGGCGTTGGTTTCTTCCATGAGAGGAACATGCTTGTACGCCGCGGCATGAAAAACCACGGCGGGAGAATATTGATGCATCACCTGGTTGACCCGCAAAGTGTGCTTGATATCGCCAATGACATTGGCAACGGGCATTTCAGGGAATCGTTCGCGCAGCACCTGTTCGACACGATACATGGCGAATTCATTCTGCTCGAACAGCACCAGCATGCTCGGCTGGTAAGCTGCAATCTGCAGACACAACTCTGAACCAATCGACCCACCCGCTCCTGTTACCAGGACAACTTTGCTACTGAGCAGTTCGTGCAAGCCTGCATCATCAAGCGTGACCGGTTCGCGTTTCATCAAGTCTTCAACTGCAACTTTGCGGATTTTTGGCTGCGCACTGCGCGCCGGGCTGATCTGGTTGAAGCTCGGCACCGTCATTGCCGTAACGTCCGCCTTCTTGCAAATTTCCACTACCCTGCGGCGCACGCGATAAGGTACTGAAGGCATAGCGACAATGGCGTGCCGCACTTTCAGGCGCTGCGCCACGCGCGGCAAGTCGCCAAGTTCGCCGAGCACACGCACACCTTGAAGCACGCGATTGCGCTTATGGGTATCGTCGTCGAGTAGTGCCACGACACGCCAGTCCTGGCTTCGCGACAACTCCTTGACCAACCCGACGGCAGCATCACCCGCACCCAGAATGATCACCGGCGTGCCTTCCTGGCCATTCTTGCCGTACAGGGTGTATTCCTTCCATGAGCGATAGCCGATGCGGCTTCCGGACATGAGAAAAACCAGAATCAATGGCTGGATGAAATAGTGCGCCCCGGCAAGCCCGGCATACGCTATGGATATCAGCGCTGCAGCCACGATCATCGTCCCGGCAACAACGCTGGCCACTATGCGTTGCAAATCCGGGAGGCTGGTGTAGCGCCAGATGCCCTGATACACGCCCAGCATGACATTGAGTACGCCCTGTATGAACAAGGCGAGAAAGAGCGCAGGAACCATGGCAGACCACATTACCGGTCCGCCGCCAGGTACTTGCAATAGAAAAAGAGCAATCAGCCAACTCGCGAGCAGCGCAAAGCCGTCATGGGCGAATGCAAGACAGGCATGGACATTAAGTTTGTACGATTTCATGGCATCACCACCCAGGACAATTGTTGGCTGTTGTTGGGTCCTGCACGCCACATTGCATTGTTATTATTAGTCACAGATTTGACCGATAGAACCTGTCTGACGCCTGCCTGGCGAATGCAAATGACGTTCCGCAGCAAGCATCAAAACAGTCAAGAAAACCAAAACAGAAATTATTATAACCCTTTGCAACAACAGGGACAGAGATAAAGCAGCAAGCGCGGCTCCACACGTAGCCGCCATGATTGCATATGACACAAGCGCAAGCCTGCGGTGGCTCCACCCGGAAAGTATCAGGCGCTGATACAAATGCTCGCGGTGTGCCACCCATGGCTTTTTGCCCCGCAAGGTGCGCCTGATCAAAGTCAGGGTCGCATCGAAAATGAATGGGGAGAATACCAGCGCCGGATACCAGAAGGGCCAAACGCCATTCACGAAACCGATATAACCTAGCGTCCCCGCAAGAAAACCTAACGGTACAGCGCCGGCGTCCCCCATGAACACCCGGGCGGGCGGGAAATTGAATAGCAGGAACGCCAGCGCGGCAGTGCTGATTGTGCCGCACCAAATCGTCAAGCCGGTTGCGCCACCCGCATCCGCAGCGATAGCCAAAGCACCGAACCCAATAACTGTCATACCGCCCGCTAGACCGTCGGCTCCATCCATGAAGTTGTACAAATTGCACATCCACACAATGGTCACGCAACCTAGCGCCCCCACAAACATGTTTCCGTTCGGAATTGCCATGATCGCCACAGCTGCTGCTCCGAGATGACTTGCCAGGCGAACCGTTGCCGGCAGATTGATTGCATCGTCTATTGCCGAGATGATGACCAGACCCAGGCATCCAGCAGTAACCGCACCTGGCAGGTCTGCTGATGTGATTGCAAACAAAGTCAACGTGACGATCATGATCGCCAAACCCCCGAGTTTGTGGCGCGGGCGAAGGTGAAGGGAACGATCATTGGGGCGATCAAGCCAAAGCGGCCCGAGCTTCATTTGCAGCAGCAGGGCAATCAGAATCAATGTGCCCAGAAAGGACAATACAAAAGCGCCAGGAACCGAAATGGGGATCTGCAAGGCCTTCCCTTATGAATTTGGAAAGCTATTCAAAGGAAGGTCTCCGCCATTTTCCCAAAATTATCTTGAGTAAAGCCAACTCGCAATATAGTTCCCACCAAAAAAACGGGCGCCCCTAAGGATGCCCGTCTATTTGACGCTACTGCCGGATATATATTATGGGCAGGTTGCGGGAACTGTGATGGTCAGCGGTACGATAATAGTACCGTTAACCACATTGACAACGATCGTTGTTGGCGTGGTTCCAGAGTTACGGGTGAAAGTGATCGATCCGGGCACAGTTCCAGTGCCTGGTGTAAGCGTAAGCTCAGTTGTTATGCCTGTCGTTGAAAAGTTAGTCGTATAGGAACCGACACCGGCTAAAGTAACAGTTTGTGAGCCTGCACAAGCTAGGGTAAAAGTTGTTGGCGAAGCAGCAAGCGATGGCGGCGTAGGTGTCGGCGCCGGCGCTGCAGCCGCATCCTTGCCTTTCACACCAATGACCTGCGATGTCTCGATCGACCTGTTGGTTGCATCGGTGACGATAAGCTGGGATTGGCCGCAACCCAATTCTACCGCGACGAAGTATCCCCCGTTTACCGTCAGTATGGTTTCCGCCGCAAAGGGTGAGCCCGGGGTGGCAACCAGTATAAATGAGGGGAGGGGAGATGCAATCCGGTAGGGGGGCGTACCTCCGAAGATGTAGTAATCGACCTGTCCACCGATGGGACATTGCCCCAAAGTTGTACTAGGAGATGCACCACCAGTACCGCCATCAAGGCCGGGGAAAGTCGTATTGCCGCTGGGCAACGAAGACAGAATGCCTGCGCCACTAGTTTGCTGAAGAATATTGAAGTTGAAATATCTCACCAGCCCGGTGGTGGTGTCCGTCATCGTCAACGTGGCGACCTGAGTTGTCGCCGCCTGCGGCACCGTCAGCTTCGCTACTGCGAGCCCATTTTCGTCCGTGGTGATGGTGATCGAATTGACCAGGGCAAATGAGTTGGGGGTGACAAACTGGAATTGCCCCTGGTACACCGAAAACAGAATCGGCCGGTTCTTGAGCTTGATATTGTTCTGTAGCGCCGTTACCGTAACGTTGGCGTCGCCTCCGGAGCAAACTCCATTGGTACCGCAGCCCGCCAACGGGGCGATGGGGGTCATCGTAGCCTGATTATTCAAAACCGCGACCTTGACGTTAGCCGTTGCAGTGGTAGTCGCGTTGGCATTATCGCGCACCGTAATCGTCACAGCCGTGTCGGCGGTCACATCGTTGGCCGTCAGTGTAAAAGTGTTTCCAGACACGGTTGGATTCGGAACTGGGATCGCTGCTGTATTGCTGGAAACTACTACATACCCCGGTTTGCCACCGCTGACCGTGAACGTGACAGGGGTGTTGGGGAACAGCTCCGCTGTGCCTGGAATCACCGTGAGACTGCCGGTCGCATTTGTGGAGCCTTCCACTCCACCTCCGCCACAAGAAGTCAGCGTTGCCAGCGACAACAAACCTGTAAGAACCAAACCTGCTTTAATCGCTATATCGCGCAGCCATTGATTTCGCACTGTCATTCCCTTTCCTAAGACTTGGAGAATTTGAAAAACCTGAATTTCTCCAAAAATTATATGGTTACTGCGTTTTATTAAAGCGCAACTTGCAGTTTGATGCAAGTAGTTTTTTCGTATTACCGCATCATGATGTTTATTTGCCTACCTTACTGCAACAAAATGTCTCTGTGCAAGAATTACCCGCCGGGTATATTGCGGTGCGCAAAAACCAGCGTTATCATACTCTGCTTTGCTTATAAATAGCCTATTTGCGTCAAGGCCTTGACTTAGCTTTGCGGGCAGGCGTCAATCAGGCTTTGGTGTTCGCAAGCGTCTTTTGTTGAACAGGCACTAGACACTGCGTATTACTTGATTTTCAGGTTCACCCGGTTTTTCTCATTCCACCTCTCATAACATGATGGAAGGATGTTGCACCATGCTGTCCGATGCGCTGAATTCGCAGTCCCCCGCCAAACAGGGTCTTTACGACCCGCAATACGAGCGCGATGCCTGTGGTGTCGGTTTTGTCGCGCACATCAAGGGCGGCAAGAGCCATGGCATCATTGAACAGGGGCTGCAAATCCTCAACAACTTGAGTCACCGCGGCGCAACGGGTTACGACCCGCTATTGGGCGACGGCGCCGGCATCCTCATCCAGTTGCCGGACGCGCATTTGCGCCGCGCCTGCGGCAGACAGAAACTCACGCTTCCCGCGGCCGGCCAATATGGTGTCGGCATGGTGTTTCTGCCGCGCGAGTCCGCTTCACGCGTGGCATGCGAGCAGGAGATCGAGCGCGCCATTCATGCTGAAGGGCAACTGCTCCTGGGGTGGCGCGATGTGCCTACCGACAATCGCGGACTCTCCAGGGCGGCGATTGCGGTCGAACCTGTGGTGCGGCAGGTATTTGTCTCACGCGGCAATAACGACATGACCCAGGACGACCTGGAGCGCAAGCTTTACATCATCCGCAAGCGCTCCGGTCATGCCATTCAGGCGCTCAATCTGCGGCACGGCAAGGAATTTTACGTGCCTTCGATGTCGTCGCGGACGATGGTTTACAAGGGCATGCTGCTTGCCGAACAGGTTGGCGAATACTATCCCGACCTGCTGGACAAGGGCATGGTCACGGCGCTGGCTTTGGTACACCAGCGATTTTCTACCAACACCTTCCCGACCTGGGATCTCGCACACCCTTTCCGCATGGTTGCGCATAACGGCGAAATCAACACTTTGCGCGGTAATGTCAACTGGATTCGCGCGCGCCAGCATGGCATCTCCTCGCCGGTGCTGAAAGACGACCTGCACAAAATCTGGCCCCTCATTTACGATGGCCAATCCGATTCGGCGTCATTCGACAACGCGCTCGAACTTCTCACCATGGGCGGCTATCCGCTCGCTCACGCCATGATGATGCTGATCCCCGAGGCATGGAGCGGCAACCGCCTCATGGACGAAGACCGCCGCGCCTTCTACGAATACCACGCAGGCCTCATGGAACCGTGGGATGGCCCTGCGGCAATGGCCTTTACCGATGGGCGTCAGATTGGGGCAACGCTTGACCGCAACGGCCTGCGCCCGGCGCGTTACCTGGTCACCGACGACGACTATGTGGTGCTCGCGTCCGAAGCCGGAGTGCTCGATATCCCCGAGAGCAAAATCGTCAAGAAATGGCGCCTGCAGCCGGGCAAGATGTTCCTGGTCGATCTGGAGCAGGGGCGCATCATCGACGATGCCGAACTGAAGCGCCAGCTTGCAAGCGAAAAACCTTACCGCGAATGGATCAGGAAAGGCCGCATCCGTCTTGAGGATATGCCCGATCCCGCGCCTGCAGAGGCATCGAAAGTGCCCCTGCTCGACCGTCAGCAGGCATTTGGCTACACCCAGGAGGACCTCAAAATTATCCTCACCCCCATGGCGCGAAGCGGCGAGGAGCCGGTCGGTTCAATGGGTAACGACTCCCCACTGGCGGTCATGTCGGACAAGCCCAGGACGCTGTATCACTATTTCAAGCAGCTTTTCGCGCAGGTGACCAACCCGCCCATCGACCCGATACGCGAAGAGCTGGTCATGTCGCTCGGCATTTCGATCGGGCCGCGCCCCAATCTGCTCGATATCGATACGGACGACCCGGGTATGTGGTTCGACGTGGCGCAGCCGGTGCTGACTTGCGAAGACATGGAAAAGATCCGCCATGCCAACCTGTTCACGGGGGGTCATTTCCGCTCCAGGGAACTCGACATTACTTACCCGTCGGCTTGGGGCGCCGAAGGCATGGAAGCGGCTGTAGCGAGCCTGTGCGCGCATGCGGAAGATGCAATCCGTCTCGGCAACAATATTCTCATCATTTCCGACCGCAAAGTGGAGCGCGATCGCGTCGCCATTCCCGCGCTGCTCGCCGTGGGCGCGATCCATCAGCATCTGGTGAAAAAAGGATTGCGCACCAGCACCGGCCTCATCGTCGAAACCGGATCGGCGCGCGAAGTGCATCACTTCGCACTGCTCGCGGGTTACGGCGCTGCCGCGGTGCATCCCTATCTCGCGCTCGAGACGCTCGCGAACATGCGCGACTATATTCCGGACGTGTCGCCTGTGGATGCACAGAAGCGCTACATCAAAGCCATCTCGAAGGGGCTGCTGAAGGTCATGTCCAAAATGGGCATCTCCACATACCAGTCTTACGTCGGAGCGCAGATTTTCGAAGCGGTGGGATTGTCGAGCGAATTCGTGAAGAAATACTTCACCGGCACACCGTCCAACATCGAAGGCATCGGCATTTTCGAAATCGCCGAGGAAGCGATGCGCCTGCACCGGCTCGCGTTCAGCGACGACCCGGTGCTGCGCACCCACCTCGATACGGGCGGTGAATACGCGTATCGCGTGCGCGGCGAAGAGCACATGTGGACGCCGGATAGCATCGCCAAACTGCAACACGCCACCAAAACCAACAGCTTTGCCACCTATCGGGAATACGCACAGCTCATCAACAATCAGGACAAGCACCTGATGACCTTGCGCGGCCTGTTTGAAATCAGGGCTGCCGGACCTTCCGTTTCGATCGAGGAAGTCGAGCCGGCAAAGGAAATCGTCAAGCGCTTTGCGACCGGCGCCATGTCGCTGGGTTCGATTTCCACCGAGGCGCACAGCACGCTTGCCATCGCCATGAACCGCATCGGCGGCAAGTCGAATACCGGAGAAGGCGGCGAGGATCCGCTGCGTTTCATTCCCGTACAAAAGGACGGTGAAACGCTCAAAAGCAGGCTGGGCAGCGTCATCATGTCCGACATTCCACTGAAAGCCGGCGACTCGCTACGCTCGAAAATCAAGCAGGTGGCGTCGGGGCGCTTCGGCGTGACGGCGGAGTACCTGAACAGCGCAGACCAGATCCAGATCAAAATGGCTCAGGGCGCCAAGCCGGGCGAGGGCGGGCAACTTCCCGGACACAAGGTTTCGGAATATATCGCCAGGCTGCGCTTTTCCGTACCGGGCGTAGGGCTGATTTCTCCTCCGCCGCATCACGACATCTATTCGATCGAGGATCTGGCGCAGCTCATTCACGATCTCAAGAACGCCAACCCCAGGGCCTCGATCAGCGTGAAGCTGGTATCGGAGGTCGGGGTCGGCACGGTGGCCGCAGGCGTGGCCAAGGCCAAGGCCGACCACGTCACCATCTCAGGCTACGATGGCGGCACGGGTGCATCCCCGGTATCGTCCATTAAACATGCCGGCGCGCCCTGGGAACTGGGCCTTGCCGAAACCCAGCAAACCCTGGTGCTGAACCGCCTGCGCGGCCGCATCGCGGTGCAGGTTGACGGGCAGATGAAAACCGGGCGCGACGTGCTGATCGGCGCATTGCTCGGTGCGGACGAGTTCGGGTTCGCGACCGCCCCTTTGGTGGTGGAAGGTTGCATCATGATGCGCAAGTGCCACCTCAATACCTGCCCGGTTGGCGTTGCCACGCAGGACCCGGAGTTGCGCAAGCGCTTCACCGGCCAGCCCGAGCATGTCGTCAACTACTTCTTCTTTGTCGCCGAAGAGGTTCGCGAGCACATGGCGCGCATGGGCATCCGCAGATTCGACGACCTGATAGGACGCTCGGATCTGCTCGACATGAAGCGCGGCATCGCGCACTGGAAGGCAAGAGGCCTCGATTTCTCGAAGATTTTTTACCAGCCGCCGATGCCTGCGGAGGTTGCGCGCCATCACTGCGAAACGCAGGATCACGGCCTCGCGCACGCGCTCGATCACACCCTGATTGCCCAGGCGCAGCCTGCGCTGGAAAAAAAGCAGAAAGTCGCCATAAAATCGGCGATCCGCAACGTTAACCGCACTGTGGGAACGATGCTTTCCGGAGAAGTGGCAAAACGCTTTGGCCATGCAGGACTGCCGGACGACACCATTTCCGTCACATTCACCGGCACGGCAGGGCAAAGTTTTGGCGCATTCCTGGCAAAGGGAATCACGCTGGAGCTGACTGGCCAGGCTAACGACTATGTCGGCAAAGGCCTTTCGGGCGGACGCATCATCGTCAAGCCCGATGCCGCTTTCCGCGGCAATCCTCTCGAAAACATCATCGTCGGCAACACCGTGATGTATGGCGCCATCGCCGGCGAAGCCTATTTTCGCGGCGTGGCGGGGGAACGGTTCTGCGTGCGCAACTCCGGCGCCACTGCCGTAGTGGAAGGCGTTGGCGATCACGGCTGCGAATATATGACCGGCGGCACAGTGGTGGTGCTCGGACAGACCGGGCGCAATTTCGCGGCCGGCATGTCCGGCGGTGTCGCTTATGTTTTCGATGAGGACGGCACATTCGAACAACGCTGCAACCTCGCCATGGTCGAACTCGAACCGCTGCCCGAGGAGGATGCGACACTCGATGTCACCGAAAAGGGCGAGCTTTCGTCGCACGGAAAAGTCGATGTCAAGCACCTCGGTCTGGACGACGAAGTACTGCTCAAACGCCTCATCGACAATCACGCGAAGCACACTGGCAGCGAAAGAGCGCGGACCATTCTCGCCAATTGGGCGCTGTGGTCACGCAAGTTCGTGAAAGTGATGCCGATCGAGTACAGGCGCGCGCTGTCGGAAATGGCTGCAAAGAAGGCCAGCGAAGCCAGCAAACAAAAAGCGGCTTGAAGTTTTTTGGGGCATCATCCTTCAGCCGCTTTTTGCGCAAGGATCGTATCGCCCGTTTGATTAATTTTTCAACCCCGCACGGGGAAGAGCAAGTGGAGCTGTTTTGAGATGGGCAAACCGACCGGATTTCTGGAGTATCAACGCCTTTCCGAGGCCGCACTGCCACCCGCAGAGCGCGTAAAGAATTACAAGGAATTCGTTCTCCACTTGAGCGACGAGGAAGCCAGAATCCAGGGCGCGCGCTGCATGGATTGCGGTATTCCGTTTTGCCAAAGCGGGTGCCCGGTCAACAACATCATTCCTGACTGGAACGATCTGGTTTATCGCCAAAACTGGAAAGAGGCGATCGAGATTTTGCACTCGACCAACAACTTTCCGGAATTTACCGGACGTGTTTGCCCGGCGCCTTGCGAAGCGGCCTGCACCCTCAACATCAACAACGATGCCGTGGGAATCAAGTCGATCGAGCACGCCATAATCGACAAGGCCTGGGAGCAAGGCTGGGTTACTCCGGAACCCCCCTCGCACAAAACCGGCAAGCGCATTGCCGTAGTGGGCTCGGGCCCGGCAGGGCTCGCATGCGCGCAGCAACTTGGCCGTGCCGGGCACGATGTCATCGTTTTCGAAAAAAGCGACCGCGCCGGTGGCCTGCTGCGTTACGGCATACCCGATTTCAAGCTGGAAAAGCGTCTTATCGATCTGCGCATGCAGCAAATGCAGCAGGAAGGCGTGCAATTCCGTATCAATCAGCATATCGGTGTCGATACCCCCGCGCGCGTGCTGCTGGATGACTTCGATGCGGTCGTCGTTGCGGGCGGGGCAGAACAGCCGCGCGATCTACCCGTGCCGGGGCGCAACCTGGATGGTGTTCATTTTGCGATGGACTTTCTGCCGCAGCAGAATAAAGTGGTGGCGGGTGACCGGCTCCCGAAGCAGCTCGTCGCGACCGGGAAGCACGTTATCGTGATCGGCGGCGGGGATACCGGCTCGGATTGTGTCGGCACCTCGAATCGCCATGGTGCAAAATCGATAACCCAGTTTGAGCTGCTTGCGCAGCCTCCGGAGCAGGAAAACAAACCCCTGGTCTGGCCGTACTGGCCGGTGAAACTGCGCACATCGTCATCGCATGAAGAAGGCTGCAATCGCGACTGGGCGGTCGCCACAAAAGAGTTTATCGGTGAAAATGGTAAAGTCAGCAAGCTCAAGGCCATTCGGGTGGAATGGAAGAACGGCAAAATGGCCGAAGTCCCCGGATCGGAGATCGAGATGAAGGCTGACCTGGTGCTACTCGCCATGGGTTTTGTCAGCCCAGTGCACAAAGGCCTCCTTGAGCAGCTCGGCGTAAGTCTGGATGCGCGCGGCAATGTGAAGGCCGGCACGGAGGGTGAAGAGAGCTACCAGACCTCGGTAACCAAGGTGTTTGCGGCAGGCGACATGCGGCGCGGCCAGTCTCTCGTGGTCTGGGCAATACGCGAAGGGCGTCAATGCGCGCAGGCAGTCGATAAGTTTCTCATGGGCACATCCAATCTCCCTTTATAAGCCGCACTGCGGAGACCTTTCCCACGTTTCTCATGGGGCTTACAACGCCCCATTTTCTCAAGCCCCTTTCAAGCCCCTTATGTCAACAGATAATCTGAAAAACGATACGTTTCTCCGCGCCCTCCTGAGGCAGCCGACCGAGCACACGCCCGTCTGGATCATGCGTCAGGCAGGTCGCTACCTGCCCGAATACAATGCCACCCGCAAAAAAGCGGGGAGTTTTCTTGCGCTGGCCAAAAACCCGGAATACGCCACCGAGGTCACGCTGCAACCTGTCGAGCGTTTTTCGCTCGATGCCGCGATCATTTTTTCCGACATTCTCACTGTTCCCGACGCAATGGGATTGGGGCTGTATTTTGCCGATGGCGAGGGGCCGAAATTCGAGCGTCCGATCCGTACCGAGGATGACGTGCGCAAACTGCCCGTACCCGACATGGCATCGCTCGCGTATGTCACCGACGCCATCTCCCTGACGCGCAAATCGCTGGCTGGACGCGTGCCCCTCATCGGATTTTCAGGCAGCCCGTTCACGCTCGCGTGCTACATGATCGAAGGGGGAGGCAGCGACGATTTTCGGCTGGTCAAGACCATGCTGTACCAGCGGCCAGACCTCCTGCACGCCATCCTGGAAAAAAACACGCTGGCGGTCATTGCCTACCTCAATGCCCAGATCGACGCCGGCGCGCAGGCAGTGATGCTCTTTGACACGTGGGGCGGGGCACTTTCCGCAGGCGCTTATCAGGAGTTTTCACTCGCCTACGCCACGCGCGTCATGGGCGGACTGAAGCGCCAGTCTTCCGCGGCCGGCAGCCGGCCCGTGCCGCGCGTGTTTTTCACCAAGGGCGGAGGGCAGTGGCTCGAATCCATGGCGGGGTGTGGCGCAGATGCACTCGGCCTCGACTGGACCCTCGACATTGGCGAAGCAAAACGGCGCGTCGGCAACCGGGTCGCACTCCAGGGCAACATGGATCCTGCGGTATTGTTTGCCGATATCCCTACTATCGAGCGCGAAGCGCAGCGCGTTCTCGATGCGTTTTCTTATGACGGGTCGCGCACCGGACACATCTTTAATCTGGGTCACGGTATTTCCCAATTTACGCCGCCCGAGCATGTGGGAGCGCTTGTTAACTTCGTACACCGCGCCACACAATGAATCTCGCGGGCATGGCTGATGTCAAGGGGCGGCGAGCGATTTCACCGCTTGCTTATTCACAGAAAATGTGACTAGCCCAGACAACCACTCCTTTTCCTGAAGGTTGTCAGGAATTCACTATAACATATTGAAAACATGGATAATATATTTTATCTTGTACTACTTAATAATTTTAATCCCAGAACATCAACTGGAACAGCAGTCTAAATATGCGTTCTATGCACAAACTTATCCACAACAGATCTTTTGTAAATTACGCCACGAAAAAACCAACAATATATTTCCCTTCAAGGCGTAAAGCAGTGACAAAATGCTTCAACTTTCTCACCTGCGCGTGCTTTTCTTTTGAGCAAACTGTCTCCTTCTGACAACAACAACATTGCGTGTATTGCGCTCGATGTTCCCGTAGAAAACGGGTTTGATTTTCTTGCACCGCAGATTTCCGCAAATGACATCGGGCGTCTTGCCATTGTTCCTTTCGGCAAGCGCAAAGCGGCGGGCATCATTGTGGATATCGCCGAAAGCAGCAATGTCCCGCCCGGGAAGTTGCGTTCGCTTGAGCGTATTGTTTACGACCTGCCCAAATTATCCGCGCTCGATCTCGCGCTATTCCGTTTTTGCAGCGGCTATTATCATCACCCGCTCGGTCAGGTGATCCTCAATGCGCTCCCCGTACAATTTCGCTCCTCGCGCCCGTTCCGTCTGCCCTTGGTTACCTACTACCAGCTTACCCGGGCCGGCCGTGAACAGGTTGCCGCGCCAATCGGCAGGGCGTTAACCCAGCGGCACATTCTCGAAAGGTTGTCGGGGGGGCTGCTTGCCGATAACGTGGCTATAGCAGGTTTGTCGCGCGGCAAAATCGCCCTCCAGGCTTTGCTCGAGAAAAAATGCATAGAGCGCGTCGCGCCCGGCAAGGGTGTCTTCACAGCGGCAGCCAGCCCCCTCTATGCGCTCAATGCCGGGCAATCCGATGTGGTCGCGCGCATCGTTGCGGCGCTGGGTCATTACCAGCCGTTTCTGCTGACGGGGATTACCGGCAGCGGCAAGACCGAGGTTTATCTTGCGGCGATGCGGCAGGTTTTGCAGAAGGGAGAGCAGGTTCTGGTACTGGTCCCGGAAATCAACCTCACGCCTCAGCTTGAGGCGCAGTTTCGCGCGCGCTTTCCACAAACGCGCATGGTGTCCTTGCACAGCCATCTGGCGCGCGCACCACGCACACTGGGTTGGCTCGAAGCGCAGTCGGGGCATGCTCAAATTGTGCTGGGGACCCGCCTGGCGGTGTTTACACCCATGCCGAGGCTGGGGCTTATTGTGATCGACGAAGAGCACGATGCCTCCTACAAGCAGCAGGAGGGCCTGCGCTATTCCGCGCGCGATGTCGCGGTGTACCGCGCCAGGCTCGCAGACTGCCCGGTTGTTCTGGGTTCCGCCACCCCGTCTCTGGAAAGCTATTTCAATGCGGAGCATTCCGGCAAGGGGTTGCGCTACACCGCGTTAGCCCTCACGCAGCGCGCCATTCCAAGCGCCACACTGCCCGTCGTGAGGCTGCTCGATATGAACCGGGAGCGGCTCCACGATGGTCTCAGCAAGACGCTGCTTGTCGCTTTGCGGACACGGCTTGCCAAACACGAGCAAAGCCTGTTGTTCATCAACCGCAGGGGATATGCCCCTGCACTGGTATGCCGGCAATGCGCGTGGATGCCCGAATGCCCGCACTGCACGGCGCACCTGGTATTTCACAAAAGCGACGCGCGCCTGCGCTGCCATCACTGCGGCCAACAGACTCGCGTACCGCCGCATTGCGCCAAGTGCGGCAGCGCCGACCTCGCTCCCGCCGGGCAGGGGACGCAGCGCATCATGGAGCTGATCGCCGCGCACTTTCCCGACAGCCGCATCGCACGCGTGGACCGCGACTCGCTGCGCGCGCGCGGGGCGGCACAACGCATTTTCGATGCGGCGCACAAAGGCGAGATCGACATTCTCATCGGCACGCAAATGCTCGCCAAGGGGCATGACTTTCCCAAACTCACCCTGGTTGGCGTGCTCAATGCCGATGCCGCCATGTTCAGCGCCGATTTTCGCGCGCCCGAGAGGCTGTTCTCGCAGCTCGTGCAGGTAGCAGGACGCGCCGGACGCGCCGGTCTGAAAGGCGAGGTGCTGGTGCAGACCTCCTTTCCGGCACATCCGCTCTACGCCGCCGTGCAGGAACAGGATTTCACGCGCTTCGCGCGGTTGCAGCTCGAGGAACGGCGGCTTTCGGGAATGCCGCCGTTTTCGCATCTCGCGCTGCTGCGTGTCGAAGCGCGTGCCGCGGGGCAGGCGCTCAAGTTCGCCGGCGCCGCACTTGAGCTGGGCAAGGCGCATGCGGCAGGCGTGGCGCTTTACGATGCCGTGCCCGCGCCGCTCGAGAAAAAAGGCGGCTGGGAGCGCGCCCAGGTGCTGGTGCAGTCCAGGTCGCGCACGGCGCTGCAACGCTTCATCAGCGCCTGGCGCCCCCAAATCGCGGCGGCCGCGCCACGCAGCATACGCTGGATCATCGACGTGGACCCGTCGGAGGTCTGAACAGTAAGCCGCTATAATGTGAAGCTCCGCAGAATTCAGCCCTCATGACGTCGCACAAAAATACCAAAACCACCCTGGAAGAACTTTTCGCCACCGCCGCGCAGAAGGCCTTTCCTTCATTGCAGGGCTATACGTGCGAGCTCGAACGTCCGAAAAACCCCGAGCATGGCCATTACTCGCTGAGCGCCGCCCTGCAGTTGGCAAAGCCGCTTGGCATGAAGCCGCGCGATATCGCTACCGCGCTCATCCGCTCGCTGCCCGCCAACGATCTGATCGCAGGCGAACCGGAAATCGCCGGCCCGGGTTTCATCAATATCCGGATCACGCATGACATCGAAACCAGCCTCGTTTCGCGCATCCTTGCCGCAAAGGAGCGTTTTGGCCGCGGCACACACGGTCAGGAGAAAAAAGTCCTGGTCGAATTCGTCTCCGCCAATCCGACCGGCCCGCTGCATGTCGGGCACGGCCGCCAGGCCGCGCTGGGCGACAGTATCGCCACGCTTCTTGAGTGGCAGGGCTACGATGTCATGCGCGAGTTCTACTACAACGATGCAGGCAACCAGATCAACACGCTGACGCTCTCCACGCAGGCGCGCATCCGCGAACTGAATGGGGCGGCGCTGCAGCTTCCCCGGGATGGCTACAACGGCGAGTACATCAGGGACATCGCGCGCGACTATCTCACCATTCACACGCAGGATGCGAAAGGCGAGGATCTTGAATCCATCCGCAAGTTTGCCGTGGCTTACCTGCGCAATGAGCAGGACCTCGACCTCAATGCCTTCGGCGTGAAATTCGATTCCTTCTTTCTCGAATCGTCGCTCTATGCAGACGGCAAGGTGGACGATACCGTGAATATGCTGGTCGGTGCGGGACACACCTACGAATTGGACGGGGCGCTGTGGCTCAAGACCACTGACTTTGGCGACGACAAGGATCGCGTGATGCGCAAATCCGACGGCACGTTTACTTACTTTGTGCCGGATGTCGCCTACCATCTCGCCAAATTCCGCCGCGGCTACGCGCATGCCATCAACGTGCAGGGCTCGGACCACCACAGCACCATCACGCGCGTGCGCGCCGGGCTGCAGGCGCTCGACCTCGGCATACCGCCAGGCTATCCCGACTATGTGCTGCATCAGATGGTGCTGGTGATGAAGGGGGGCGCGGAAGTCAAGCTCTCCAAGCGTGCCGGCAGCTACGTGACGCTGCGCGATCTGATCGACGAAGCCGGCAAGGACGCGGTGCGTTATTTTCTGGTGATGCGCAAGGTCGATTCGCAACTGACGTTCGATATCGACCTGGCGCGCTCGCAGTCCGAAGAGAACCCGGTCTATTACGTGCAGTATGCGCACGCGCGCATTTGCAGCGTCCTCAATCAGTGGGGGGGAGATCCGGCAGGACTTGCCGCGGCGGAACTGTCCCCGTTGACCAGCCCGCATGAATCGGCGCTGCTGCGCCTGCTGGCGGATTTTCCGGATATGCTGGCCACCGCAGCGCGTGAATTCGCACCGCATACTGTAACCTTCTATTTGTCCGATCTCGCAGCCAAGCTGCACACCTATTACAATGCTGAACATTTCCTGGTCGCGGACGAAAACCTCAAGCTCGCGCGCCTGGCGCTCATAACCGCGACACGCCAGGTACTCGCTAACGGTCTTGCGGTTTTGGGCGTCTCAGCGCCGGAACGCATGTAACATCACGCACGCAAGGACAGTCATGACCCAGGATTACAAACCCGCACCCGCAGGCCGAAGCAAACCGATGAACCAGATGTTTCTGGGCATACTCATCGGCATGCTGCTCGGCATTGGCATTGCCCTGGGCGTGGCGTTATGGCTCAATAAAACTGCCATTCCGTTCATGGAGAAATCCCGGCCGATCGAAACAGTTCCCAAACTGGAAATCAGAACTCCGCCCAAGGCCGAACCCGCTGCGCCCCCCGTGGAAGCCCCCAAGCAGGACAAATCGCGCTTCGAGTTCTATCAGATTCTTCCCGGCGAAAAGGACGCCGCCGGAAAGGACGGCAAAACCGCGCCGCGCAAATCTCCCGAGTTACAGGCTCCCGCAAAAGCAGCCGCGGAAAAAGCACCCGACAGGCAACCCGAGAAGGCCGCTGCTTCGGTCAAGGAAACGTACTTCCTGCAAGCCGGCGCGTTCCAGAGCGAATCCGATGCCGACAACCTCAAGGCAAAAATCGCCTTCATCGGTCTTCAGGCCACAGTCAAATCCGTTACCCTGCCCGACAAGGGCGTGCTCTTTCGGGTGCGCCTCGGCCCCTATCACAGCCCGGAAGAAGTGAACAGAATCAAGTCCGCCTTGTCAGACAACGGCGTCGTGGCGGCGATCGTCAAAACTACCGACACCATGAATTAATCCGGAGGACTCCATGTTCAGTGCTGCAATGCGCCAATTTGCCTTTGTTCTGCTTTCCCTGCTCATCCCTGCAGCAGCAATCGCCCAGGTCAATCCCGTCATGGGCAAGGACTACACCTTGCTCAATCCGACGCAGCCAACCGATTCGGAGGGTCAAGTCGAGGTTCTGGAATTTTTCTCCTATGGTTGTATCCACTGCTTTCATCTTGAATCTGCATTGGGTGCATGGGAAAAAAAGCTCCCCAAGGACGTGAAGGTCAAGCGCGTGCCCACCGACTTCAAGATCAAGGGCTTCGACAGCCGCCCGGTTTTCTATGCGCTCGAAGCCATGGGCATGCTGGATAAACTTCACTACAAGCTCTTCGAGGCTTTCCACAAGGACAACGTCACGCTGGGGAATCCCGATGTTCTCGCGCAATGGCTCGCGCGCGAAGGCGTGGACATGAAAAAATATCAGGAAATCGAAAAGTCCTTTTCGGTGCAAAGCAAGGTCAACCGCGCGCGCATCCTGCAATCCAGCTACAAAATCGAAGCGACGCCGACCTTGGCCCTCAATGGAAAATATCTCATCCCCTCCCAGGAACCGGCCTTGCTATTTCCGTTGGTCGACAGCCTCATTGCCACTTTGCGGACAGGCGCCAAACCGCCCGCCGGAAAAAGCTGACACCAGACTAATAGTTCTCCGCGTCCGCCGGTAATCATGGCACTCAAGGTTTTTCTGACCGGGGCCAGCAGCGGCATCGGCGAGGCGCTCGCGAAGCATTACGCTGCCGAGGGGGCACAGCTCGGCCTGGTCGCGCGCCGCGGCGAGCTACTGGAGAAACTCGCCGCAACGCTCACCCCCAAGCCTCTCATCTATGTCGCGGATGTGCGTGACGCCCACGTGCTTACGCTCGCCGCCCGAGATTTCATCGCGCGCGCGGGCGTGCCCGACATCGTCATCGCCAACGCCGGCATCGGCTCCGGCACGTTGACTGAAAAAGCCGATGACCTGCCGGTATTCCAGGAGATTTTCGACATCAACGTGATCGGGATGGTGCACACTTTTCATCCCTTCGTCGAGGCGATGCGCGAGGCGCACAGCGGTTCGCTGGTCGGTATCGCCAGTGTTGCAGGATTTCGCGGCCTGCCGGGCGGATCGGCGTACTCGGCGTCAAAGGCGGCAGCGATCACCTATCTGGAAGCCTTGCGCGTCGAGCTGCATGGCAGCGGCGTGCAGGTCACCACCATCTGCCCCGGCTATATCCGCACGCCGCTCACGCGCGTCAACCGCTATCGCATGCCCTTCATCATCGACGTGGAGGATGCCGCGCAACGCTTCGCGCTCGCCATCGCGCGAAGGCGCGGCGTGGTGGTGATCCCCTGGCGCATGGCCATTGCAGGCGCGATCCTGCGCATGCTGCCCGATGCGATTTTTGACCGGGTGTTCAAGCGCGCACCGCGAAAGCCGAGGCTCGCGCCATGAAACCCGACCCCAAGACGCGCTTCTCCAGCCGCGTTGCCGATTACATCAAGTACCGTCCGGCCTACCCGGTCGAGATTCTCGATCTGCTCGCCGATTCGTGCGGCCTCCACCCCGATTCGCTCATTGCCGACATCGGCTCGGGGACCGGGATATTGTCCAAACTGTTTCTTGACAATGACAATGCGGTGGTGAGCGTCGAGCCCAATCGCGAGATGCGCGAGGCATCGGAAAAGTGGCTGGCCGAATATGCGCGCTTCACCACCCTGGAGGGCAGCGCCGAGGACACCCGCTTGCCGGCGCACGCGATGGATTTCATGCTTGCCGCGCAGGCGTTCCACTGGTTCGATCGCGACAAGGCGCGTGCCGAATGGCTGCGCGTACTCAGGCCAGGCGGCTGGGCGGTGCTGATCTGGAACGACCGGCGCATCGACAGTTCGCCGTTTCTGGCTGCGTACGAGGAGGCCTTGCAGGAATTCGGCACCGACTATAACGAAGTCAATCACAAGCACACTGCACAGGATGAAAAGCTGATCCGCGCGTTTCTCGGCGGCGATCTGCATACTGCCCGCATTGACAACTTCCAGCGCTTCGACCTGGACGGTGTCATTGGACGCGTTGCATCATCCTCGTATTGCCCGGAACGGGGCAGCAAACAGTTTGACGCCATGAGTAACAGGCTGAAGGAAATTTTTACCCGGCACGCCCGGAACGGGGAGGTTGTCTTCGAGTACGACACCCTCGTTTATTACGGGCAGATGGAGTAATCGTAGTAAATATCTTTACAACGGCTCGGTCTCCGACTGCCCCGGTCGCCACACCAGCAGCTTGCGTTCTGCAAAGCTCACCAGAAAATCGAGTATCAGCGCGAAAATGGTGAGTACCAGTATCCCGGCAAAAACGGTGTTGATGTCGAACGACCCCTCGGCCATGTGGATAAGGTAACCCATGCCCTTGGCTGATCCGAGGTATTCGCCCACCACCGCGCCGACGAAAGCCATGCCGACGGAAGTGTGCAGGCTCGAAAACACCCACGACGTGGCCGAAGGCAGATACACATGGCGCAGCAACTGGCGGCGGTTGGCGCCGAGCATGCGCACGCTGTTGAGCACCACCGGGCTCACTTCCTTGACGCCCTGATAGACGTTGAAGAACACGATGAAAAATACCAGCGTGAAACCCAGCGCCACCTTGGACCAGATGCCCAGCCCGAACCACACCATGAAAATCGGCGCGAGCACCACGCGCGGCATGGCGTTCATGGCCTTGATGTAGGGGTCGAGCAAGGCCGACGCGAGCGGCGATAACCCGAGCCACAGCCCGACCACGAGCCCCGCCAGCGTGCCAATGGCGAACGCCAGCACCGTCTCCTCGAGCGTCACCCACAGATGCGGATAGACGCTGCCATCGGCGAACCAGGCCCACATGGCGCGCAATACCCTGAGGGGTTCGCCGAAGAAAAAGGCGGCGCGGTTTTCGTTGTCGAAAAATATGGGCGGTATGAATCCGGGCTTGGTGAGCACATGCCAAAGCAAAAACAATCCCGCGAGGAGCAGGATTTGCCAGAACCAGAGTTTGGAGGGAATTTTCAAGAACTGCTTTCGAGGAATGGTCGCTGGCAACGCCTCATGCAGTCAGCTTATTGCGCGTCTGCCGATAACCCTTCAATACCTCATCCTTCATCGCATGCCAGATGCGATCGTGAAGCTCGATGAAACGCGGGGTCAGGCGGATTTCCGCGACATCGCGCGGGCGCGGAAGGTCGATGACGAATTCGCCGATGGGGCGCGTTGCGGGGCCTGCGGAAAGCAGCACCACACGGTCGGAAAGCGAGATCGCCTCTTCGAGATCATGGGTGATGAACACCACCGACTTCCGGTCGGCGGACCACAGATCGAGAAGCTCGTTTTCCATCATCTGCCGCGTCTGGATGTCGAGCGCGGAAAAGGGCTCGTCCATGAGCATGATCTTGGGGTCGAGAATGAGCATTTGCGCAAGCGCGCAGCGCTTGCGCATGCCGCCGGAAAGCTGATGCGGATAGCGGCCGGCGAACCCGCCCAGGCCAACGCGTTCGAGCCACGCCTCCCCCTTTTGTCGCGCGGCGGATTCATCTTCGCCACGAAAATGCAGTCCCGCAACCACATTGTCGAGCGTGCTTTTCCACGGCATGAGCGACTCGGTCTGGAACATGTATCCCGCGCGCCGGTTGAGACCCGCGAGCGGTTCGCCAAACACCTTCACGCTTCCTGACGAGGGTTGCAGCAGACCCGCGGCGACATTGAGCAGTGTCGATTTGCCGCATCCGGTCGGACCGACCACGGAAACGAATTCGCCGCCACGCACCTCGAGTGTCGTATCGCGCACGGCCGTATAGGCTTGCGCGCCCGGCGAGCGTGCCGCAAAAACAACGGTAATGGCGTCCAGCAGCAGCGCGCTGTCAGTTGAACTCATTGCTGAATTCTTTCGAAGCCAGACGTATCGCCGTCCAGGCGAACAGCCACGTAAAAACAATTGCGATCACCGCCGAGGAAATCATCGCCCCCTGTCCGATTTCGTCCGCCTGCAAGCCGGCGGTGGCGACCAGAGTGACGAGAAATTCCACCATTGCCGCGTCGTCGAGAATGCGGTATTGCAGCCACAGACCGGCAAGGTTCGCCACTGCTCCCAGCCACAGCATGACGATGATCGCGATGCGCGCCCAGCGTTTACGCAGCAGCAGGCCGTATCCGGCGACCAGCGTGACAACCGACAGCAGCAGCACCGACACCAGAATCCAGCGCATGGATCGGAACAATACGGCGAGTGCCTCGGGCATCAACCCCGCTTCGCGCGCGTTGCGAATCACGATCTCGACATCGATTCCCGCCGTCACCACCATGAAGACGAGGCCCTGCACCAGCGCCAAAAGCAAAGTGATGGCGGCGAGCACGATAAATCCCCAGGCAAGGCTCGTGACAAAGGCGGAGCGTGGCGCGTTACCCGTAGCGGTCATTTCTTCTGCTCCGCGGGTTACTTGTATTTGGCCGCAGCTTTCTGCGCGAAGCTGTTGTCGAAGCTTGCGCCGAGATTGATTTTGTCGCCCGCCGCGATCACCGAAGGCTCGAACTGCTTGAGTACGTTGTAAACATTCTGCGAAGCCTTCAGCGAAATCTGCCCGTCAGTCGAATAGCCGCCAATGTTCTTGGCAAGCGCCGCCTTGTAAATCGCCGGGTCGCTGCCCTTGTACTCATTGGGCACCACCGCGAGAATCTGGTCGGGGGTCGCGCGAGAAATCCAGCGCAATGCGCGCACCATGGCATTGGTCACCGCCTGCACGGTGTTGGGATATTTCTTGATGTAGTCCTCGTTGAGGTAAATGCACGAGGCCAGATAATCTCCGCCGTAAATATCGCTCATGCCTTTTGTAGTTCTGCTGTCGGCGACGGCGACAAATTTTCCGGTCGCTTCAAGCTGGCTGATGACGGGATCGAGATTCGACAGTCCTTCCAGCTCGCCCTTTTCCATCGCCGCCACCGCGCCCGCCCCCGTGCCGACACCGATGACGGAAATGTCAGTCGGCTTGAGTCCCGCTTTCGCGAGCAGGTTGTTGACGAACATGTTGGTCGATGAGCCGGGAGCGGTGACACCGATCTTGAGTCCCTTCAGATCGGCAGGCCCTTTGTACTGCGCCGCTTTGTCCTTGGGCAGCAGCAGCACGATCGACGAATAACTCGCCTGCAACACCACCGCCTTGATGGGCTGGTTTTTCGCCTGCATGTTGATGGTGTGCTCGTAAGCGCCCGACACCATGTCGGCGCTGCCGCCGACCAGCGCCTGCAGCGCCTTGGCGCCGCCCGCAAAATCGGGAATCTCGACTTCGAGCCCTTCGTCCTTGAAGTAGCCCTGACGTTCCGCAATAGTGAGCGGCAGGTAGTAGAACAGGCTCTTGCCGCCCACGGCGATGGTGATTTTATTTTTCTCGGGCGTCTGTGCCAATGCACCGGCCGAAAAGGCAACCATTAAAAGCAGTGTGCTGAAACCCGGAATTTTACGCAACATGTCTTCTCCTCCTTCTTGTATGTGGAACCCTAAAAACGCAGGCCTGCTTTCGCCGAGAGGGTATTCACCCCTCCCAGCTTTTCGGCTTCGACCGCGACATTGATCAAAGCTACATTCAAACCGAGGCCAACGAACGCACGGGTTTTGCTGAACGATTCCTTCGCCAGCCCGCCGGTGCTGCTCGCGACTTTTACCGTGCCAATGCCGGCAAACGGCGTGACCACGGTGAGCTTCTTGGAAATCACGGCATCGAGCGCATAGGTCGATAAATCGAGCTGGCTCACACCGCTCGCGCGCGACGCGGACAGGCGCAGCCCGACTGCCGGCATGGTCACCGTATCGTCGAGCAGCGCGTAACGCGCTTCCACCCCAAGAAGTGTCATGTTGACCGCATTGGCCTTGCTGATAAAAGCACCCACGTCGAACCCGCCGGGCAGCCCTTTATGCACATGCAGCTTGGGGACATAGACGGTGGTCAGCGATCCCGCGCCGGCGGATTCGAGCACACCGCGATTTTGCAGCCTGCTCGCCGCCACTTCAACGCCGACATCGAAGCCGGTAATGCCGAGGGGCGTTGCGGGCGTGACGCCTTTATACGCCGCAACCGCACCGAGGTCTTCGGACAGCTTGTGGAAATCCGGCTGAACAAGCGTATCGATGTGAGCAAGGTCGCCCGCATGCGCGAAAGGACTCACACACAGGGCGCCAGTCAAGGCGCCTGCCACCAGCAAAGTCTGCACTCGTTTCAAATTATTCCCCTCTGTTGTTAAGGAACCTATGAACAGGTGTCTTCCCCGCGAAAGCAGGGAACCATTTTTCCTTGTAAAACATGGATTCCCGCTTTTGCGGGAATGACAACGTTAGACTTTTGCAGAGGTTTCTTAATCATGTCTGCAAACGCTGCGGCACAGGCCGCAATTCAAGCGTCTTGCCCGACTTGAGCACCTGGCCCGGAACGTCGTGATGCACGATATCAGGAATCCTGCGCGCGCACGCGAGCAATTTCTCAAGGTCGATGCCGGTGTCGTAGCCCATGTCGTGCAACATGTTGACCAGATCCTCGGTGCAGATGTTGCCCGTGGCGCCGGGCGCGAAGGGACAGCCGCCCAGCCCGGCGATCGATCCGTCATAGCGAATCACGCCTGCGTCGAGACCCGCCAGCACATTGGCAAGGCCCATGCCGCGCGTGTTGTGAAAATGCAGGGTGATTTCGGCGCGCGGAAAACGTTTCACCACCCTGCCCGCGAGCGAAGCCACCTGCTTCGGATTAGCCATGCCCGTGGTATCGGCTAGTGTCACGCCGTCGAACCCCAGTTCCAGATATTTTTCCACGAAGCCGATGACGCTGTCCTCCGCCACCAGCCCCTCGAACGGGCAGCCGAACGAGGTCGAGAGCGAGCCGTTCACGCGCATGCCCGCCTTGCGCGCGATGGCCATCACCTCGGCAAATTCGGCAAGCGACTGGGCGTGCGTGCGGTTGGCGTTGGCGCGGTTGTGCGTTTCCGAAACCGACATCACGACATTGATTTCATCCGGTCTGGCGGTAAGCGCGGCGGCGCGCTCCACACCCCTGAGGTTGAGCGCAATGGCGGTATAGCACACGCCGGGTTGGCGCTGGATGCGCGCCAGCACTTCCTCGCCGTCGCGCATGTTGGGTACCAGCTTGGGATTCACGAACGACGCCACCTCGATTTTGGCGAGCCCGGTTTGCGATAGGGCATCGACCATCGCCACCTTGGTTTCGGTGGGAACGAAATCCTTTTCGATCTGAAAGCCGTCGCGCACCGCGACGTCGTTTACGTAAATCCGCGTCTTCATATCACCCCGCCGGCGCGCAAACGTGCGCGCTCCGCAGCCGGGTAGCCGAGCGCTTCCAGCACCGCGTCGGTGTGCTCGCCCAGTCTGGGACCGATCCATTTCGTCGCGCCCGGCGTTTCGGAAAGCTTGGGAACAATACCCGGCAACAGCAATTCCTCCCCCTTGCCCAGTTTGTGGCGCTCGATCATGTCGCGCGCCTGATACTGCAAATCGGCGACGATGTCGGCGATGGAAAAGATTTTACCGCCCGGCACCTGTGCCTGCTCCAGCACTTGCAGAACATGTTCAAGGGTATGCCGCGCCACCCATTCACCGATGACGTGGTCGAGTTCCTCGGTGCGCGCAACGCGCCCCGCGTTGTCGGCGAGCGTGGCATCCTCGGCGAGATCGGATCGCCCGATGGCATGCATCATGCGCCTGAATATACTGTCGCCATTGGCGCCGATCACCACATACTTGCCGTCGCCGCACAGGTAGGTATTCGAAGGCACAATGCCCGGCAGCGACGCGCCGCTGCGCTCGCGCACGTATCCGCTCATGCCGTACTCGGGCAGCATCGACTCCATCATGCTGAACACCGCTTCGTAGAGCGCGACATCGACCATCTGCCCCTTGCCGGATTTTTCGCGATGATGCAACGCCATGAGCGCGCCGATGACGCCGAACATCGCAGCCAGCGAATCGCCGATGCTGATGCCCACGCGCACGGGAGCGCGATCGGGGTAACCTGTGATGAAACGCATGCCACCCATCGATTCGCCGATGGCGCCGAAACCGGTGCGATCCTTGTACGGCCCCGTCTGCCCGAAGCCCGAGAGGCGCACCATGATGAGCCTGGGGTTGATGGCGCAAAGCGCGTCGTAACCCAGCCCCCATTTTTCGAGCGCGCCGGGGCGGAAATTCTCCACCACAATGTCGGCATCCTTCACCAGCCTGCGCACAATCTCCTGCGCCTCGGGCTCCTTCAGATTGAGCGTCACCGACTTCTTGTTGCGCGCCTGCGCGTACCACCACAACGACGTGCCGTCGTGCAGCTTGCGCCATTTGCGCAAGGGATCGCCCTCGCCGGGCGTTTCGATCTTGATCACCTCGGCGCCGAACTCGGCCATGAGGCGCGCGCAGAACGGGCCTGCGATCAAGGTGCCCAGCTCGATGACGCGCAGATCGGAAAGGGGGAGGGGGTTGTTCATCAGTGGCTGGGTGGAATTTCTGGTGACATTCTAGCCTGAATAACTCCCGTAGCAGCCGCTGAGGTATTGCTCTGCTATTCGCGGCCAGCCTAAACCAGATGCCAGCAAATTGGACCGAGCATATATCCCTCTTCGTCGAATGATAAACCAGCCACAGAGTGCTCTGGCGTCTCCGATCCGTATTATTATGCATATGCGGACAGACCACCTTATGGCACTAACAATGATTACAAACTGTGGCTCATCGGCAAGCAATGGTGGCAATCACCTGTCTTGCGCGGCAACCGAAATAAAGCGCACCCGATAGTGGACCAAACTACTCACAATAAAATTGTCTCATTCATCTGGGGCATCGCCGACGATGTGCTTCGCGACCTGTTCAAGCGGGGTAAGTACCCCGACGTCATCCTGCCAATGTTTGTTATCCGGCGCATGGATGCGGTGCTTGAGCCGACCAAACAGGCGGTGCTCGACACCAAGAAAATGCTCGACGAGGCGCGCATCACCGAGCAGCGCGCGGCACTTGCCGCAGCAGCGGGGCAATCCTTCTACAACACCTCGCGCTTCACCCTGCGCGATCTGAAATCGCGCGGCAGTCAGCAGCAGTTGCTCACCGACTTTGACGACTATCTCAACGGCTTCTCGCCCAACGTCCAGGACATCCTGGAGAACTTCAAATTCCGCAACCAGCTCACCACACTTTCCAAGGCCGACTCGCTGGGCACGCTGATCAACAAGTTCCTTGATCCCGAAATTGACCTGTCGCCTGCGGGCATTGACAACCACTCGATGGGCACAGTCTTCGAGGAGCTGGTGCGCAAGTTCAACGAGGACAACAACGAGGAGGCGGGCGAACACTGGACACCGCGCGATGCCGTCCGGCTGATGGCGAACCTCGTGTTCCTGCCGATCGAGGCTGCGCTCAAATCCGGCACCTATCTGCTGTATGACTGCGCCTGCGGCACCGGCGGCATGCTTACCGTGGCGGAGGAAACGCTCATGGCAATCGCCGCGAAGCGCAATCAGCAGATCACGACACTCCTCTACGGACAGGAAATCAACCCTGAGACCTACGCTGTCTGCAAGGCGGATATGCTGATCAAAGGCGAAGGCGAGAGCGCCGACCACATCGTCGGCGGCGCGGAATGGTCCACGCTGTCGCATGACGCTTTCCCGGCACAAGAGTTCGACTTCATGATCGCCAACCCGCCCTACGGCAAGGGCTGGAAGAAAGACCTTGAGGCGATGGGCGGCAAAGACGGCATGCGCGACCCGCGTTTCAAGGTGATGCATCAGGGCGAGGAACTCTCGCTCGTCACCCGCTCCAGCGATGGCCAGATGCTGTTCCTCGCCAACATGGCGTCGAAGATGAACCACCGCTCGGTGCCGGGCAGCCGTATCGCCGAGGTGCATAACGGCAGCTCGCTTTTCACCGGCGACGCAGGCCAGGGCGAGAGCAATATCCGCCGCTGGCTCATTGAGAACGACTGGCTTGAGGCTATTGTCGCGCTGCCGCTCAACCTCTTCTACAACACCGGCATCGCCACCTACGTCTGGGTGCTGACGAACAGAAAGCCCGCACACCGCAAGGGCCGTGTGCAGCTCATCGACGCAAGCCAGTGGTTCAAACCGCTACGCAAGAACCTTGGCAAGAAGAACTGCGAGCTAGCGCCCGACGACATCGAGCGCATCAGCCGCACCTTCCTCGACTTCGAGGAAACGCCCGAGTCGAAAATATTCCCCAACGAAGCCTTTGGTTACTGGAAGGTCACGGTTGAACGCCCGCTGCGCCTGCACAGCCAACTTTCGCTCAAGGCCATCGAGACGCTACGTTTCGCCTCTGGCGACGAAGACCTACGCATGGTGCTCTTTGATGAGTTCGGCGACGACCTTTTCACCAACTTCGCCAAGGTTTCCGCCGTGCTTGAGAAGCGCCTTGCCGACTGGGGTGGTGACGAAGATGATGGCGAAGAAGAAGGCGGCAGCGCGAAGAAGGGTCTGCCCGAAAAGAAGAAAAAGAAGCTGCTCGATGCCAGTACTTGGGAGCGCGACGCCCGCCTTGTTGAAGTTGCCACAAAGCTGCGTGAGCTGCTAGGCGGGGAGCTCTTCGAGGACTACAACATTTTCCGTGATCGCGTGGATGCCGCGCTCAAGGAGGCGTGCATCAAGCTCCCCGCTGCCGACCTGAAGCAGATACTGAAAGCTGTAAGCTGGCGCGTCGAGACCGCACCGCCGGTCATTGCCAAGGTACACAAGCCCGGCAAAGCCAAGGCCGATCCGCTACGCGGTTTTTTCTTGCTCCCCTCGCCCGCAGGCGGGAGAGCAACTGTGTTCCGAGTCAAGCGGTTTTGGCAGCGGTTTTTGGTGAAACATAATTTTCATCCCAGGGTTTACCCGATTTCATAATTGCATTGAAAATAGTCAGCATTTTATGCATACAC
>Ga0315281_10000196_pt1 | contig 78246 bp, 63 predicted proteins | sample YL17G07_0_MG_FD_204540 | JGI IMG/M metagenome (GOLD analysis project Ga0315281, IMG submission 204540) | Sediment microbial communities from Yellowstone Lake, YNP, Wyoming, USA - YL17G07_0 | ecosystem: Environmental > Aquatic > Freshwater > Lake > Sediment | place: USA: Wyoming | collected... | reverse complement strand
AACACGCTCACGGAACGCGAGGAATCCGTCCTTGCGCTGGTGGCTGAGGGCAAAAGCAATCCGCAAATTGGAGTCGCTTTGGGATTGAGCGAAAATACGGTCAAATTTCATCTGCGGAATTTGTTCGCAAAATTGGGGGTTTCAAATCGCACGGAAGCGGCGGCGAAGTTTCATCGGCGGGGGTAAAACTCCCCACCCAATCGGGTAGGCTAATCTACCCATGCGGACATTCCTTCAATCAGGCAATTCAGTTATCCTTTGGGTCGCTTCATCATTCCAACCTCACTTTATAAGGAGAACCGCGATGATTGTTACGACTGCCGAACTGTTCAAAGTTGCCTACGGAAAATTTGCCGTCGGCGCGTATAACATTAACAACATGGAGCAAGCGCTCGGTTTGTTCAAGGGACACGTCGAGGCGCAAGCCCCGTTCATCGTCCAAATTTCCAGAGGCGCGCGCAAGTACGCCGGCGTGAAAATGCTTGAGGCGATCCTGCGCGCTTGCGACGAGGAATTCCCCGAAGCCATTTACGCCGTTCACTTGGATCATGGCGACGAGAAAACTTGCTACGAGTGTATTGATTCGGGTTTCTATTCATCCGTGATGATCGACGCCTCGCATGAAAAATTCGACGAGAACGTCGCCATCACCCGCCGCATCGTCGAACGCGCTCACGCCAAAGGCTTGAGCGTTGAATCCGAACTCGGCATGTTGGGCGGCGTCGAAGAGCATGTCGCCGTAGACGAAAAGAACGCCCAGCTCACCGACCCCGACGAAGCCAAAGCCTTCGTCGAACAAAGCGGTTGCGATAGTCTCGCCGTCGCCATCGGCACCAGTCACGGCGCGTATAAATTCAGCGGCAGTCAGGGTTTGCACTTTGACCGCATTGCCGAAATTCAAAAACGCTTGCCCGGCTTCCCAATGGTCATGCACGGTTCGAGCTCCGTTCCGCAAGAAGAAGTGGACGGAATCAACGCGGCGGGCGGAAAGTTAGACGCCTCCGCCAAAGGCGTGGACGTGACTCAATTTGCGAAAGCCGTTCCGCTCGGCGTCACCAAAGTCAACATTGATACGGATGGTCGCTTGGTCTGGACGCGCGTTCACCGCGAACATTTCCGCGACAATCCATCAAATTTCGACTTCCGCAAACCGGGCGAGGTTTTCATCAAAGCCTACGCCGATTTCATCATTCACAAATCAAAAGCGTTGCTCTCGGCGGGCTCTATTCCTCAAATTCGCGCCGCGTTAGCGAAATCCGCATAACGAGAAATTATGAGCGAAGCCCCGAATCGTAACCTTGCTCTTGAGTTGGTCCGCGTGACCGAAGCCGCCGCTTTATCCGCTGGGCGTTGGATGGGACGCGGGCAGAAGGAAGCCGGCGACGGCGCCGCCGTCGAAGCCATGCGCGTCATGCTTTCCAGCGTGGATATGGACGGCGTAATCGTCATTGGCGAAGGCGCAAAAGACGAAGCCCCGATGCTCTATGACGGCGAAGTCGTCGGCAACGGACTGGGACCGAAAGTAGACGTCGCGGTTGACCCGGTGGAAGGCACGAGCTTGCTTGCCAACGGACGCCCGGACGCCATCGCAGTATTGAGCGTCGCGCCGCGCGGAACAATGTGGTCGCCTGGTCCCGCTTTCTATATGAACAAACTCGTGGTTGGGCGCTCCATGAGCGAGAGAATCTCGCCCGATTTGTTGAACGCCCCAACCGCTGAAAAACTTGCGGTGATTTCCAAAGCCTTAGGCAGGTCGTTGAACGAGTTGACCGTCTTCGTGCTGGATAAACCGCGCCACCAAAAACTCATCGCTGAAATCCGCGCAGCGGGCGCGCGCGTTTTATTGCGCACCGACGGCGACGTTGCCGGCGCGTTGATGGCGGCGACGCCCAACTCAGGCGTGGACGTTCTCATGGGCGTCGGCGGCACTCCCGAAGGCGTCATTGCCGCTTGCGCTGTCCGCGCGTTGGGCGGAGCGATGCTTGGTCAACTGGCGCCCCAAAAAGACGACGAGCGCGAAGCCGCCCAAGCCGCCGGTCTCGACCTCAATCAAGTGCTGACCGAAACCGACCTCGTTACCAGCGACGACGTGTTCTTCGCCGCAACCGGGGTCACCGACGGCGTGCTGATGCAAGGCGTCCATTATACGCACGGCGGCGCAACCACCTCCTCAATTGTCATGCGCGGAAAGACCGGCACCATTCGCACGATTCACGCCGAACACCGCTTGGATAAGTTAATGACCGTCAGTGAAATTCAATATTGACGAGTTTCTTGCGTAAACCAGCGTTCTCTAACGCTGATTGCGCCGATATTTTTCGACCCATTCTCATCATTAAGTAGTTCACGAAACCTTTGCGTGGCGTTAGAGAACGCCAATTACGCGCTTTTGTGATACTGAATCATTTATATTCAAAAGGAGTAACCATGACCAAAGCAACAAGTAAACCTCAAGATACGTCTGGCGGCAACGGGAAAGCCCTGTTCGACGCAGGCGTAAAGGATTATAGCGATACCGGGCGTTATTATTACGACATCGGCTATAAACCCGCAGAAACGGAAGTGATTGCCGCGTTCCGCGTCACCCCGCAGGACGGCGTCTCGTTTGAAGAAGCGGCGGCGTCGGTTGCGGCTGAATCGTCCTTCTCCACATGGACGACCGTCTGGTCGGATTATCTGGTGGACGCTTCTCGCTATTCCGCGCGCACTTACGAGATGAAACCCGTGCCGGGCCACCCCGAACAGATGATGGCGTACATCGCCTATCCGCTTGATTTGTTTGAAGAAGATTCCATGCCGAACTTGATGTCTTCCATCGTCGGCAACGTCTTCGGCTTCAAGCCTTTGCGCGCTTTGCGCCTCGAGGATATTTATTTCCCGCCCGCTCTGCTCAAGACCTTCCAAGGACCGCCTCACGGCATTCAGGTTGAGCGTGACCGCATGGATAAATATGGTCGTCCCATGCTCGGCGCGACGATGAAACCTAAGTTGGGACTCTCGGCTAAGAATTACGGTCGTCTGGTTTACGAAGCCTTACGCGGCGGACTGGACTTTACCAAAGACGACGAGAACATCACCTCGCAACCCTTCATGCGTTGGCGCGACCGCTTTGAATTCGTGGTCGGCGCCGTCAAGCAAGCCGAAGCGGAAACCGGCGAACGCAAAGGACACTACCTCAACGTCACCGCCGGCGACACGGAAGAAATGATCCGCCGCGCCGAACTCGCCAAAGAACTCGGCTCGCGCATCATCATGGTAGATTACCTCGTCGCTGGTTTCTCGGCGTTTTCCACGATTTCAAAGTGGTGCCGCCGAAACGGAATGTTGTTGCATGTCCATCGCGCCATGCACTCCGTCATAGACCGCCAGCCCAATCACGGCGTTCATTGGCGTGTGCTTGCCAAGATGTGCCGCATTGTCGGCGGTGATCACCTCCACAACGGCACAGTAGTCGGAAAACTGGAAGGGGATCGCTCCTCCACGCTCGGCGTCAACGAAATGATGCGCCGCACAAACGTCGCCACCGTCGCGGATTGTCCTGGACATCACTTTGACCAACCGTGGCTCTCCATGCCGGGCATGTTCCCCGTCGCTTCCGGCGGCATTCATGTTTGGCACATGCCGGAATTAGTCTCCATCTTTGGCGACGACTCCATCCTGCAATTCGGCGGTGGAACGGTCGGTCACCCATGGGGCAGCGCCGCGGGCGCAACCGCCAACCGCGTCGCTTTGGAAGCGGTCGTTCAGGCGCGCAACGAAGGTCGCGACCTGCTCGCCGAAGGCAAAGACATCCTCGCCTCTGCCGCGAAGCACAGCGGCGAACTCCGCGCCGCCATGGAAACATGGAAAGATGTTAAATTTGAATTTGAATCCGTAGACGCGCTCGACAAAAACAAGGTATAAGGAACAACCATGAAAACTGAAACCTTCTCTTACATCCCGCCTTTTACGCCTGAACAGACCGCCAAACAGATTGATTATTTTCTGAAGAAAGGCTGGATCGTCGGCATTGAATTTTCGGCTGACCCGAAACCCGAACTGGTTTTCTGGAGCTGGTGGAAGTTGCCCATGTTTGGTCAACACACCGCCAAAGACGTGCTGGTTGAATTTGAAGCCTGCAAAAAAGCCAACCCTGACAGTTATATTCGCATCACCAGTTACGACAGCGCGCGACAGGGACTCTCCATGTGTTTTGTCGCTTACAACCCTGCGTAATCGCGACAGATAATCGCAACAATGGACGCTGGGGGGCGTCCATTGTCGCGCTTTTTTTGTGAAAGGTATTCTATGATGAAAAAACATCGTCCTATCATACTTGCCATTGTCGGCGACAGCGCCGCGGGTAAAAGTACGCTCACCAATGGCTTGATGAAAATTCTTGGAGAGGATCGTTGCACCGTTATCTGCACCGATGATTACCATAAGTATGACCGCAAAGAACGCGCGGAATCGGGCATTACGCCTCTGCATCCCGAGTGCAACTACCTCGATGTGCTTGAATTGCATCTTGAACGGTTGCATTACGGACAGCCTTTTCTAAAGCCGGTCTATGAACATTCCACCGGCTCATTGATTCGCCCCGAATATATTCGTCCGCGCGAGTTCGTCATTGTCGAAGGTCTGCTTGGATTTCACACCGCCATCATGCGCCAGTTTTACGACGTCAAGTTATTCCTCGACCCGCCGGAAGACTTGCGCACAGCATGGAAAATCAAGCGCGACGTTAGCAAGCGCGGCTACGCCCCCGAACAAGTGTTGGCTGAAATGAAAAAACGCGAAGCGGATACGGAAGCCTATATCCGCCCTCAACGCGCTCATGCGGATATTGTTGTGCGTTTCTATCCCGACGAAGGGACGAAACCAGAAGACGCCGGTCCGAACCTAAATGTACGTTTGGTCTTGCGCCCCACCATCCCGCACCCCGACCTAAGCTATTTGATTGACAACGAAAACCATCCCAAGTCCGGCGTCCATCTTGAGCTGGGACGCGATAGCGGACGCCCGGCGGATTTCCTCGGCATTGACGGCAACGTCGACGCCGAACACGCGAAACAGTTGGAAGACGCAATCTGGCAACACCTGCCCGACCTGCGCCCCGTGCGCGAAGACCAATTCGGCGATTATCAGGACAAAGCGGAAGTTCGTCACAGCCATCCGCTTGCGCTGACGCAACTCCTGCTCACCTATCACCTCTTGCGCAAATACTCCGATCTTTCGCAACTGCCCTTTGCTCCTCCGGTCGCCGCGTTGACTCGCTTCCACACATCGCAGACGCCAGAAGGCGAAGGCGACGACGACGCGTCAAAAAAATAAAATGGTTATCCTCTCCCCATCCATTTTATCCGCCAACTTTGCCCGCCTTGAAGCGCACGCCCGCGAGGCAATATCGGTGGGCGCGGATTGGTTGCACATCGACGTTATGGACGGTCATTTCGTCCCCAACATTACCATCGGTCCTTTGATTGTCGAAGCGTTGCGCTCCTTGCGCCAAGAAACCGGCGCTTTGCTTGACGTGCATTTGATGATTGAAAACCCCGATTTCTTCTTGGCGGATTTCGCCAAAGCGGGCGCTGATATTATCACTGTGCAAGTGGAAGCCTGTACGCATTTACATCGCACCGTGCAACGCATTAAAGAACTGGGATGCAAAGCGGGCGTGACGCTCAACCCTGCGACGTCGCTTTCGACGCTGGAAGAAGTCCTGCCCGACGTTGATCTGGCTTTAATTATGTCGGTCAACCCCGGCTTTGGCGGACAAAGCTACATCCCATCCAGCACCGCTAAAATCGTCCGCTTGCGTAAAATGCTCGACGCGGTCGGCTCCAAAGCATGGCTGGAAGTGGACGGCGGAGTCAAAGCCAGCAACGTGGCGGAAGTCGTCCAAGCGGGCGCGGACGCCATTGTCGCCGGCAGCGCCGTCTTCGGCGGCTCCAAGTCCGTCGCTGAAAACGTCGCGGATTTCCGCAAAGCGCTGGCATAGATTTTTTTCTACGTTAATAAAAACAGGGATACGCTGAAGGCGTATCCCTGTTTTTTGTTTTAAATCTCAGCGCCGATTCGCCTAAAATCTCAAAAGCCTTACGCGCTGTCGTTGCGAGGACGATAGCCCGAAGTAATCTCTTGCGCAAGGGATTGCTTCGGCGCAAAGCCTACTCTGAGTTTTATCGAAGGGAATAAGAACGCGCCTCGCACTAACAGGCAAACTGCGTATAAGGCGAATTATTTTTTTGATGGACAAAATTTACATTTGCGCTTTTCTGCCGCGACGATGGCTTGATCGCTCGACCAGAAGAAATTTTGCGCGCCAATGGCTCTCACGATCCCGCCTTGCTCCATCATTTGTTTAACATTGTCGTGCGTCCCCGCGAATTTAAGAACGCCGCCTTGTTTGTGTAGGCGCTCGCGCAACCGATGAAGCGCTTCGAGACCCGCCGTATCCACCAGCGGAACGCCGCGCATGGAGAGAATCAGCGCGTGCGTGTCGCTGAGGTTGCCAAAGGCTTCGTTGAATTGTCCCGTTGCGGCAAAGAAAAGGGGTCCCGTGAGAAACGCAACGCGGACATGCTTGCATGTTCCTTCGGTTTCAATTCCCTTTTGTTTGAGACGTTTAATATCCACCTCTTCCACTTTGATATCAATGCTGGCAATGTCGTTCATAAAGACCGCGCCCGCGATCGCCGCGCCAATCAAAATAGCTTGCGTTAAATCCAGCGTGATGGTGGCGAGCATCGTGACGGTGAAGGCGAGGACGTCCGTTTTGAAGCGATGACCGAAAATAAATCGAATGGATTCCCATTCGCTCATCCGCGCCGCCGTGACCATCAACACGCCCGCCAGCGCCGCTAGCGGAATTTTTTCCATCAGCGGCGCGAGCAAAAACATGGAGAGCAATAATCCAACGGCGTGAATAATGCTGACCATGCGCGTCTGCCCGCCTGATTTGACGCCCACGCTGGTGCGCGCAATGGCGGCTGTGGCGGGGACTCCGCCGAAGAACGGGATAATCATGTTGCCAATCCCCTGCGCGACGAGTTCTTGATTCGCTTGCATCCGAATCCCCGTCATGTTGGAAGCCACCGCGCCGCACAACAACGACTCGACGGCGCCCAGCGCGGTGATGGTCAAGATGGGCGCGATGAAGTCGGATAAGTTGGCGAAGGGAATTTTGGAAAAGTCGAGGCGCTCGGCGAGGAGCAGTGTTTTGGGGATGACGCCAATGACTGGCGCCGACCAACTCAGCGTCCAATTAAGCGACGTGGCGAGAATGATGCCTAAAAGCGAAGCAGGGAAAATCGCGTTCCATTTTTTGGGCATAAAAAGCATCGTCGCCACGACGACAAAGCCCAGCGTCACGGATTGAATCTCAAATGAAAGCGGCGCGGAAAAATAGCCGATAAATTTTTGCGCGGCGGTTTCGGCGGCGGGAGTTTTGATTCCTAAAAAATTATCAATTTGACCGATGAAGATAATCAGCGCGATGCCCGACGTAAAGCCGCTGATGACGGCGGAGGGAATGAAGGCGATGAAGCGCCCCAATCGCAAGACGCCGATGAGCAACAGCAACACTCCCGAAAATAGCCCCGCAATCCAAATGCCTGTAAGACCGTAATGCGCAACGAGGACAATCAGCACGGCGGACATAGCGCCCGTCGGTCCGCTGATTTGATACGGCGCGCCGCCCAGTGCTCCAATGACGACGCCCGCGAGAATGGCGGTGACTAAGCCCGCCGCCGCTGTCGCGCCCGAAGCGACGCCGAAAGCCAGCGCCAACGGCAACGCAACCGCCGCGACGGTTAATCCCGCGAGTAAGTCTTTTTGAAATGTGGCGAGCGAATAATTTGAGAACTCGTCTTGGTAAAGACGAGTTAATGAACGACGAGGCATATTTTTTTTCTCCGTAAAGAAATTTGCAAAGACTCGTGCTCCCCCAAGCGGACTTTGTTTGACGATTGGGATTTTATCATAGAAAAAAGCGACTGTTTTTTTGCGCCCCTTGCGTTAGGAAACCGGCGACTTGCTTGACGCGCATTTGATGATTGAAGATCAGGATTTCTTTTTGGCGGACAAATCTACACCTCGTTCAGCGTAGCCAAAGTCGCGCGTTTGCGTAAAATGCTGGACGCAGTTGGCTCCAAAGCGCGGCTGGAAGCGGATGGCGGAGTCGAAGCCAGCGCCGTTTTCGACGACTCAAAATCCGTCGCCAAGAACATGGCGGATTTTCGCAAAGCCCTGAGGCGCAGCTCGACAAAAAATTTCAGCCTTTAAAAACTCTGGTATAATTTTTTCTATGACTGGTCCTGTCCGACGGTTTGCGCTGTGGACATGGAGACCTGCGTAGTGCGGCATGTTCTTGCCGCCAAATTCAGAAAAGAAAGGAAGCATACGTCATGCCACTCGCAAAGGAAGTTAAGGCAAAGGCGATTGATGATTTTCATCGCCACGCTACGGATACCGGTTCGCCCGAAGTGCAAATCGCCATCCTCACCAATCGCATCACGCAATTGACCGAGCATTTACGCGGAAACAAACAGGATCAATCCTGCCGTCGCGGTTTGCTCAAAATGGTCGGGCAACGCCGCCGATTGCTGACATACTTGCGCGAAAGCAATTACAAGAGCTATTTAAGCGTAACCGATCGCTTATCGCTCCGCCGCAAATAGTTAATGAAAGACCCTAAAGGTCTCTGAGACTTTTAGGGTCTTTTAATTCCCTCACCCCAGCCCTCTCCCAAAGGGAGAGGGGGGAAGACAACCCCCGCGCAGTCAGGAATTGAATAGCGCGAACAACGATTTCGTTGTTCTCACTCTTCAGTCCCTGACAACTGGCGGGAAACTAGTAGGGGCGGGTTTCAAACCCGCCCCAACAGGAGACCAATTTATGAAACCAGAACTAAAGCGCTATTCAACGACAGTTGGAACGCGCGTCCACACTTTTGAGACGGGCACGCTCGCGGCGCAAGCCGGCGGCGCGGTTACTTTCAGCGTCGGCGAATCGACTGTCTTTGCCGCCGCCACGATGGGCGGAGTCCGCGACGGCATTGATTTTTTTCCGCTCTCGGTGGATTTTGAAGAGCGCATGTACGCCGGCGGAAAAATTCCCGGCTCGTTCTTTCGCCGCGAGGGGCGCGGCGGCACAGACGCCATTCTCGTTGGGCGTTTGACGGATCGCCCGTTGCGCCCGTTGTTTCAACATGGGATGCGCAACGAAGTGCAAATCATTATGTACACCTTTTCATCCGACGGCGAAAACCCGCTGGATATTCTCGCCATCAACGCGGCTTCGGCGGCGGTGATGATCTCGGACATCCCGTGGGGCGGTCCCGTCGGCGCGGTGCGCGTGGGACGAGTGAACGGCGAGTTCGTCATCAACCCGACCTTTGAGGAAATCGAAGCCTCCGACCTTGACCTGCGACTCGCCGGCACGAAAGACGCCATCCTCATGGTCGAGTGCGGCGCGAATGAAATCCCCGAAGACGTGATGGTTGCGGCGTTGGAGTTGGGTCACAAATCCATTCAGCCAATTATTGAAATGCAACTCAAAATGCAAGCCGAGATCGGCAAGCCCAAGAAAGCCGCGTTCATCGAGACGGCAAACGAAGAATTGCAAAAGAAAGTTTTCGACGCCGTCAATCAACGCATGAATGAACTGCTCGACAAGCCGTTGAGCAAAAACGAATTCTACGGCGGCATGGACGAACTGCAAGCCGCCGTCGTCGCCGAGTTCTGCGTTGAAGGCGACGCAACCGCGCCGACGGGAAAAGACGTCAAGTCCGCGTTTAGCGAAGCGGAGCATAAAATCGTGCGCGAAAGAATCCTCAGTTTGGGCAAACGTCCCGACGGGCGCGCGCCAACCGACATCCGCCCGATTTGGTGCGAGGTGGGAATTTCCGCGCGTGCGCATGGCTCAGGCTTGTTTACGCGCGGCGAAACGCAAGTGCTATCCTTCGCGACGCTCGGCACGTTGGGCGAGGCGCAACAGCTGGATAATTTGTCCCCGCACAAAGAAAAACGCTACATGCACCATTACAGCTTCCCGCCATTTTCGACGGGCGAGGTCAAACCCTTGCGCGGACAAAGCCGCCGCGAAGTCGGACACGGAGCGCTCGCTGAACGCGCCCTCGAACCCGTCCTCCCCGCGAGTGAATCCTTCCCCTACGCGATTCGCGTCGTGTCGGAAGCGCTATCCTCCAACGGCTCGACCTCGATGGGGTCGGTCTGCGGCTCGACGCTGGCGTTGATGGACGCGGGCGTTCCGATTAAGTCGCCCGTCTCGGGCGTGGCGATGGGACTCATCACCGACGAAACGGGACGCTACAAAATTCTCACCGACATTCAAGGCACCGAAGACCACCTCGGCGACATGGATTTCAAAGTGGCTGGCACGGCGCAAGGCATCACCGCTTTGCAAATGGACATCAAGATTAGCGGCTTGAGTACGCAAATGATGAAAGAAGCGTTGGAGCAAGCGCTCACCGCGCGCATGTCCATCATGGCGAGTATGCTCGAAGCGTTGCCCGAAGCCCGCGCCGAGTTGAAACCCCACGCGCCGCGCATCATCATCGTCAAAATCCCGATTGACAAAATCGGCGCGTTGATTGGACCTGGCGGCAAGAATATCCGCGCCTTGCAGGAACAAACGCACACCAAGATTGATATTCAAGAAGACGGCACGGTTTACATCGCCTCCACCGACAGCGTCGGCGCGAAGATTGCGCAAGAGCATGTCGAAGGGTTGAGCGAGTCGGTTGTGATTGGAAATATTTATACGGGCAAAGTTGTGCGCATCGAGGCTTTCGGCGCGTTTGTGAACATCATGCCCGGCATGGACGGACTCGTGCATATCTCGCAACTTGCCAGCGAGCGCGTGAACTCCGTCGAGGACGTTTGCGCGCTGGGCGACGAACTGACCGTGATGGTTACGGATGTTGACCCGCAAGGCAAAATCCGCTTGTCGCGCCAAGCCGTGCTAGAAGGCTGGTCGGCGGAAGAAGCCCGCGAGAAGGATAGTAAGGGCGGTTCGCGCGGCGGCGGGGGCGGACGCGGCGGCGATAGAGGCGGACGCCCCGGCGGCGGTGGAGATCGCGGCGGACGAAGATAGATTGATTAGAACGGGACGAAGGAAACTTCGTTCCGTTTTTTTTGTCCTGTTGCGTTTGTTGGGGTGAAGTTATACTTGGGGGGATAATCTGAAATAAAAAGGAGACAACATGGCTGAAATCACACGCCAACGAACGGGACTGTTTTTGCGAGTAATTTTCAAACTCTTGATGGATAAACCTGATGGGTTGCCAGCAAAAGATATTTTGGCAGAAATTCCAAAAACAATTCCGCTTACAGAATACGAAAATGGCTACTATTCTTCCACGCCAAACTCTACACGCTTTGAAAGAATTGTTCGCTTTGCGACAATTGATTTGGTAAAAGCAGGTTGGTTGGTAAAGAATAAAGGTCGTTGGTTCATAACGGAAGAAGGAAAGCAAGCCTATAACAAAATCACAAACCCAGAAGAATTCTATAAAGAAGCTGTCAGACTTTTCCATGAATGGAAAAAAGCCCGTCCACAAGAAAGTGGAATTGACGTAGGCGAGGAAGAAGAAAGCCCAAAGATATCCGTAACAGTTGAAGAAGCCGAAGAATTAGCATGGGAACAAATCAAGAAATTCTTACAGGGCATGAATCCTTATGAATTTCAAGATTTAGTCGCGGATCTTTTGCGCGCAATGGGCTATCACATTGCATGGATAGCGCCTCCAGGAAAAGATCGCGGAATTGATATTATTGCCTATACTGACCCGCTCGGCGCAAGTGTTCCACGCATCAAAGTCCAAGTCAAGCGCAGAGAGCAATCTACGACTGTTGAAGGACTGAGAGCGTTTATGTCTGTGCTTGGAACAGACGATTTAGGATTATTTATTTCCTCTGGCGGATTCACAAGCGACGCAAAAGAAGAATCTCGCACACAAGAACGACGTAAAATAACGCTGATTGATTTGGAAAATCTGTTTGATTTGTGGGTAGAGCATTATCCAAAACTTACACAAGAAGCAAGGCAAAGACTGCCACTTAAGCCGATTTACTTTTTATCTCTTGCAGAATAAAAATAACAAGACGCCATTTTTATTCTGCAAACTATGGCAATATTTGCATTGCAACGGGAGCGGTACAAGGTTTTCAAGGGAAAGTTATGAGGCAACACTATGAATCCTAAACCACCAAACAGAATTGGGAAAGTAACCAAGAGAAAAGATATTTTCGGTAATCCGATGATTTATGAAGTCTTGGATGAAATTGTTCATATTCCGCCGAGCAATTCAGGCAAAGCGATTTATCTGCAAAAACTCCAGTTTGAGCCTGATAAAAAAATTGAGTTCCGATTATGTTATTACATGATTGGGCAAAAAGGTCGTGGAAAAGGCAAATGGCTATATGGGCAATTTGCAACGATGATTGGCAAAGACGACCTTGAATATGTTTTGTCACAAGCACGGGAAAGGGGTTGGATATCATGAGTCAGCAAGATAGCGTCCAAGCGCGGCTGGCGTCGTTGCGCGGGTTGCAGTCTGAGGCGCAAAAAGAGTTGTCGGCGCTGTTGCCGTCAATTTTAGATAAGGCGTTCACAGGGGAGTTGTGAGGGAGAGAAACCGTCCACGAATAAAACCGCGAATACTCAAATGAACGCGGCGCGATTCGATTACCTGTACTGAGCCTGTCGAAGTATTCGTAAAAAATTCGTGGATGGTCTTTGGGCGCGGCGGGCGAAGATAATTATGAAAGTGGACGAAGCCATCTTCGTCCACTTTTTTTATTTCGGTTGTATAATCGCGGTTATCATATTCAAGCACAAAAATCATAAAACCTTGGAGGATACGATGAGCATTGAATTTTCAAAAGTCGAATTTGGAGATAACCCCGAGCCGCGTTGCCCGTGCGTTTTGCTTTTGGACACTTCGGGATCCATGGCTGGCTCGCCTATTGACGAGTTGAACGCGGGTTTGCAAGTCTTGAGCCAGTCGCTGGCGCAGGATGAATTGGCGCAGTTGCGCGTGGAACTTGCCATCATCACGTTTGGACCCGCCAACTTGATGCAGGATTTCGTCGGCGCCGGGCAGTTTTCTCCGCCGCACTTAAGCGCCAGCAACGATACGCCGATGGGAACCGCCATCAACCTCGCGCTGGATAAAATTGACGAACGCAAGCAAGTTTACAAGCAGAACGGCGTCGCCTACTACCGCCCCTGGATTTTCCTCATCACGGACGGAGAACCCACCGACGGCGACATTTGGAAATCGGCGGCGCAACGTGTGCGCGACGCGGAGACTAAAAAGAAAGTTGCGTTCTTTTCCGTCGGTGTGCAAAGCGCGAACATGGCTGTGTTGTCGCAGATTTCAATCCGCGAGCCATTGATGTTGCAAGGCTTGAACTTCCGCGATTTGTTTGTCTGGTTATCCGCCAGCCTGAGCAACGTTTCGCACTCAAAGCCCGGCGATGAAGTGCCTTTGCCGTCTCCCACGTCTTGGGCGACGGTATGAAATGGCAGGCGCTTGGCGCGTCGGCGCGCGGGACGAGTCACGTTCGCGCGGATTTGCCCTGCCAAGACGCGCACGAAGTTCGCCTCCTCTCCGCTGATTGTTTGTTGGCGGCGGTTGCCGACGGTTTAGGCTCCGCCGAACGTTCCGACGAGGGCTCGAAGTTGGCAATCCAAGCCGCGTTGGATTCGTTGGCGCGGAGTTTGTCCGCCGATTCAATCTCAAATTCCGACGAATGGAATAAAATATTGACGAAGGCTTTCGCCGACGCGATTCAAAAATTGGAAGAGACGTCCGCTGAAACGGAAATTCCTTTGCGCGAATACGGGACGACGCTCATCGTTGCCGTCGTTCAAAACGACTGGCTGGCTGTCGGTCATTTGGGCGACGGCGCGATTGTGGCGGAGCTCGCCAACGGCGAGATGAAAACAATCAGCGCGCCGCAACGCGGCGAATACGCCAACGAGGTCATGCCATTAACCGGGCAGGGCGCGTTGGACGTCGCGCGCTTCACGACCCATCAAAGCGAAATCGAAGCGCTGGCATTGTTGACGGATGGATTACAAAACCTGTGCATTCAAAATCAAACGGGCGAACCGCATCCGCAATTCTTCGCGCCGTTTTTTGAAGCCGTTAAAAATCCGCTGGACGTCGAGGAGACCTCGCAGAAATTAACCGAGTTTCTTGATTCGGAACGAGTCTGCGCGAAGACGGACGACGATAAAACGCTGGTGATTATTGGGCGCACGTCTGCGCCTGATTTTTAACGGACGAACGGATAACTATAGCGATATGTCAATTTACACAACCCGCGACAATCAAACTATCGAAGCGGACGCCCGACTCGGCAAGGGCGGCGAGGGCGAGGTGTATGCCTTGCGGCAAAACGCGTTGCATGTCGCCAAGATTTATCACGCCTCGCATCGCATTGCGGAGAAAGAACAAAAATTATTGACGATGATCGCCAATCCGCCAGAGGATCATACGCGCCAGTTTGATCCGCCGCATATTTCGATAGCTTGGCCCGAAAAAACGTTGTATCAAAATCGGAAGTTCGTGGGCTACTTAATGCCGAAAATTATGACCAGCCCCGAAATTTTCGAGGTCTTTAGCCCGGTCACGCGCAAGAAGAAATATCCCGGTTTTGATTGGCGCTATGCGCATCGCGCCGCGCAAAATCTGGCGACCGCCTTGAACGCCTTGCACGCGCGCCATTGCATCATGGGCGACGTCAATCAGAAAAATATTTTGGTGGCGAACAACGCGCTGATTACCATTGTAGACACGGATTCGTTTCAAATCAGAGACGACTTTAGCGAGCGCGTTTATCGTTGCCCCGTCGGCGTGCCAGAATATACTCCGCCCGAATTGCAGGGCGTCTCGTTGAGTCAGGTGGATCGTTTTGAGCATCACGATAACTTTGGCTTGGCGGTTTTGATTTTTCAACTGTTGATGGACGGCAATCATCCTTTTATGGGCGTGCCTCAGAATTTGCAACAATCCTTTGGCAAGGTGGATATGTATTGCATCAAGCAGGGGATTTTTCCATATCAGCCCAACGCCAACGGTTTTTTGCCGCCGCCGCACGCGCCGCGTTTTGAAGCGCTTCATCCCGATTTGCAACGTCTCTTTTTGCAGACCTTTGTGAGCGGCTTCAAAACGCCAACCGCCCGCGCGGACGCATTGGATTGGCACAAAGCGCTGGAAGCCGCCGAGAACGCATTGGTGAAGTGCAAGAAGAATCCTGCGCATTGGTATTCCAGTCACTCGTCTCAGTGTCATTGGTGCGAACGTGAGAAAAACACGCGCGTTGTTCCCACCCAAAAGCCGTTGGCGCCGCCCACGCGCGTTCAAAGCCTGCCGACGCCGACGCAGCTTGTCACCGTTGCCGCGCCGCAATTTATCGAATCGGTGTTCGCCGCTGTTAGAAAAAATCCGATTAGCAAGCCGCCGTTCTTTCCCTGGGGATGGCTTATTTCTGTGATTTTCCTTTCTTGGTTGGGCAGAGCGCCTTCTCCTTTGATCGTCGTGCCTGTCGTAACGGCGCGTCCTCAGGAGGTCGCGGCGCAAACGCCTATCGTAACTGAAGCGCTTGTCTTTGCGGCAAGCGTCCTTGTTCCTGCCGGCGAATTCACGATGGGCAACAACGATTTCCTTGACGCGCCTGCCCATACCGTCTATCTCCAGAATTATTACATTGACAAATACGAAACGACGAACGCAATGTACGCTAATTGCGTAAACGCCGGCGTCTGCAAAGAGCCGACCAATACAAGGTCGTCTACTCGTTCCAGCTATTACGGCAATCCTGAGTTTGATAATTATCCCGTTATTTATGTGGACTGGAATATGGCAAAGACCTATTGCGAATGGAAGGGTAAAAGGTTGCCCACCGAAGCCGAATGGGAAAAAGCCGCGCGCGGAACGGACGGACGCGCTTATCCCTGGAGCAAAGGCGATCAAAATATTAATTGCGGCGTCGCCAATTACAACAACTGCGTTGGCGACACGACAAAAGTAGGCGATTACAAAAGCGGAACAAGCCCTTATGGCGCGGACGACATGGCGGGCAACGTGTGGGAATGGGTGAATGACTGGTATGGCGAGACTTATTATCAAAAATCCCCATTATCGAATCCTTTGGGGCCTGATTCAGGCGCATTGCGCGCATTGCGCGGCGGCTCGTGGGATTACGCCTATAATCTCACCCGCTCCGCTTACCGCTACGAGAACAGCCCCGCGTATACCAGCTACAACGTCGGTTTTCGCTGTTCTCGCTCGGGCAAGTAGATGATTGAAATTGTGGAACGGGATAGCGTCTCACTGTCGCGCCATTTCGCAAAAAATTGTTATTCCTGTATTGAAATCAAAAACAACATCCGCAAAATTTTCAACTCGTCGTAAGTCAACGCGCCATTTAATTTATCGTAAACGGGTTTGAGAAAATTCGTTCCCAGTTCGCCAAAGGTGGCGAGGGCGACTTGTTGTTGGTCGGGAGTCGCGGAGACAAGCGCTTGCAAGTCGTGGTCTTTTCGCAGGCTGTTTCCCGCAACGACGTATTTGAATAAATGATCAAGAATGGTGTTCGCGGCGACGTTGTACGCCTTCATCAAATCAGCGACAGATTCGCCGTCGTTGTAGGCGTCGCCGACAACGCGCGTGCGCTCGCCGATTTCGCCCTCACCCCTAGCCCCTCTCCCGTTGGGAGAGGGGGACTCTGCACCCTTCTCCCTTCGGGAGAAGGGTTGGGGATGAGGGATTTCCTTGAGGTTATGCTTCTCGCAATAACTTTTGATAACCTCGATAAACGTCTCGCCGTATTGCTTCGCCTTCACTTGTCCCACGCCTGAAATATCGAGAAAACTTTCCAACGATTGCGGATAATACGCCGCCATCTCAGTCAGCGCTCTATCGGAAAAAACGACATACGGGGGAATGCCCACTTCGTCTGCGAGGCTTTTGCGTTTTTGGCGCAGAATGGCAAACAAAGCATTGTTGATTTCCAACTCTTCTTTCTTCTTTCCTTCTTTTTGGGCGCGTTCCGTTTCAAGAATACCCATGATGGGACTGCGTTTTTTGAGCGCCTCTAACGCTTTTTGCGTGAGACTGAGCGTGTGATACTCGCCGAGTTGAACGAGATAGCCCATGTTCGTCAATTGCCGCGCAAGATGCGTCCATTGCTTTTTAGTTAACTCGCCGCCGATGCCGTAGGTGGAAAGTTCGTTATGCTTCCAGCGCAAAACCTTCTCGTTTTTTGAGCCGAGCAAAATATCCGCAATGTGACCCGCGCCGAATTTTTCTTCGGCGCGTTTGACGCAGGAGAGAAATTTTTGCGCGGGAATAGTCACGTCGGTCAGCGCGACAGGAGTCGAATTGCAGTTATCGCAGTTGGCGCAATTCGCGGCGCCGAAGGTTTCGCCGAAGTAAGTCAGCAACGGTTTGCGGCGGCAGGAGATTTCATCCTCCGCGTAATTCACAATCGCGTTGAGATGTTGCATGGCGACGCGCTGTTCTTCGCCCTCTTTTTGTTCAATGAAATAATTGATTTTAGAAACGTCGCCGTAGCTGTAAAGCAGGCAACAATGCGCGGGCAAACCGTCGCGCCCCGCGCGTCCGATTTCTTGATAATAGCCTTCGATGCTTTTCGGCAAGTCGTAATGAATCACAAAGCGCACGTTGGGTTTGTTGATGCCCATGCCAAACGCGACGGTGGCGACGATAATCTGCACGTCGTCGCGGATGAAGTCCTCTTGATTTTTGCGCCGCGCCGCGTCGTCCAGCCCCGCGTGATACGGGCGGACGGAGTAGCCCTTTTCCGCAAGAAGCGCGGAGAGTTCATCCACTTGGCGCCGCGAGAAGCAATAGATAATCCCCGACTGGTCTTTGTAGCGCTCCAACATTTGAATCGTTTGCTTGGCGGGATTGGTCTTGCGAACGACTTCGATGTAAAGATTCTCGCGGTTGAAGCTGGCGACGAATTCATTTGTCGTGGCGAATTTCAACGTGGCGCGAATATCCTGCCGCACGCGGGACGTCGCGGTGGCGGTCAATGCGAGACAAACCGCGCTGGGAAATCTCTTCCTCACCTCGATAATTTGCCGATACTCGGGGCGGAAGTCATGCCCCCATTCCGAGATGCAGTGCGCTTCGTCAATCGTCAGGCAATCCACTTTGACGGCGGAGAGTAGCGCGAGAATTCGCTGCGTGAGCAAAGTCTCAGGCGCGACGTACAGCAACTTCACTTCGCCGCGTTTGATGTAATCCATGTTCGCTTGATATTCTTCGGGCGAGATGGAACTGTTGAGAAACACGGCGGGAACGCCGTAAGCGCGGAGTTGCTCGACCTGATCCTTCATCAACGAAATCAGCGGCGAGACGACGACGGTCAGTCCGCCGAACAGCATAGACGGGATTTGATAACACAGCGACTTCCCGCCGCCCGTCGGCATAACCGCCAGCGTGTCGCGTCGCGCCATGATGTTTTCAATCACTTCGCTTTGCAACGGGCGAAAGGTATCGTAGCCGAATGTGTTTTTGAGAATGGATGAATGGGTAGACATAAAAGTTTGCCGTTATTTGCTTTTGAGCAAGTTTATCAAATTTTCTTTAGTTAGCAATTCCGCTTCTTGTTGCGCCGCAAGGAACGGGCGGACGTCGTCAAGAACTTGCTCCCATGAAATGGATTCGATTCGAGAGCGAACGACGGCGCGCCAGTTTTCAGCGGTCAGGGTTGCGTCTGTCCAGTCGGTTTGCGCCAGCGCGTTGTTGAGCAAGGTCAAGTTAGGGGCGTCCCAATTTTTGTCGCTGAGATACCAAATCAAATCGTAAACGTCGCGCCCTTTGAGATAGGGGCGTTGCAAAACGGCGTGGAGTTTTCCCGCCAGCAAAGAGGCGGGGTCGTGATGTTGCAAATTAAGCAAAACATGACGGCGAACAAGCGACGTCGTTACACTCGCGCCAACAGGCGGTTTGGTATCCACTTCAATTTTCACCGCTAAAATTTCGTCGCGATGCGGCGTCAGTTTCAAGTCGTAAAGCAACTCGGCAAAACGAACAAAAGCGCCGTGAACCGTTTTCTGGTCGTTGACCTTGAACGCGACGGCGTATCCCTGCGCTTCCAAATCTTTGCGGACGACTTGCAGATAGGCGCGAAAATTATACGAGCTGCCGTCGCCTTCGAGCGCGAAATCCAAATCTTCCGAATAACGCGGCAGGGAGTATAAAAATCGCAGCGCTGTGCCGCCGTGAAACGCCAGCGCGGTCATTGCGCCCGCGCGTTGTAAACTTTGCAAAATCAACGCTTGCAAATATTCTCGCGCCAAGTTGCGCGCTTCAAGGGCGGACGATGAAGATTGAATCAACGCCGCGAGATGCTCTTTCATGGCAAGTCCTCGTAATCGGATTTTTCTTGCTCCGCCAACAAGGTAATTTGACGCGCGACGCGTTTCCATTTGGGTTTGCCCGAACGCGCCGCAAATTCGTCAAGGCGTCCTAAGTTGAGTCTTTCCAAATTTTGCAAACGGAGTTGCGAAAGATAATTTGCGGAATCCGAATTGGGCGTGAAGTGCGCTAAATCCAACAGGGCTTTTTCAGGGGCGGCGATGAACGCGCTTTGTCCTTGCGGCAAGTCAATGGATTGATAACCGAAGAATAACTTTGAAGCGACGCGTCGAAAATAAAATTCATCCCATTGCGCGGCGCGTAAAGTTGTCACGCTGAGTATGCGCGGCGCATATTCTGGAATCAACCCGTAATGCGCCAGCGCCGATTGTCCGCTGACGTAAGAGCCTGCGATTAATGCGTTTGCAATCGTAAACGGATGCGGCGCGACCTGCTGATAGGGCGGCGCAAGCGTATACAATCCGCGCCGCAGTTGACGAATTTTTCCCGCCCGCGCCCAGCGCGAAAGTTGACGTAAGACGTCGGCGCGATTTACGTTTCCCGTCAGGAGCAATCCTGTTTCAAATAAAGGCTGTTTTCCTGCAAGGGCGAGCAAATCCTCAAATTTCATAGCGATATTATGCCTTATATGGCAACTTGTTGCAATATAATTATTACTGCGCGACAGCCTACGCCGCCCCAATCAACAACTTCAAAACCTTGCCCGCTAAACCGATAACGGGCTTGCCCAATTTATCCAAATTCTCCGCCGCTTTGATTAAGCCTTCAATGCTGACACGATACCATTTTTCGTTGGGCTTGGATTTTTGCATTTCGCTTTGCAGGCGTTCCAAGTTGTCTTGGAGTTCTTCTTTTTCTTCCGACGCCTCCAAACGATTTAAAACCGCTTGCGTTTCTTTGACGAGCGCATCCATTGATTCTTTTAATTCGGCGGCGTGGGTGACGGTTTGCGTGATTTGGTTTTCGTCGCCCATGTTGAGAACGCCGCCAACGACGTCCCTGCCGACTTCGATGTGTTTGTGGTCGTGGTAATGAACTTCTCTTGGCGAAAGGTCGCGTTCTTTTTGCCTTTCGGCGGGAGTTGAAAAACCGTCCAGCGTTTCGCGGACGTTGATTGTGACAGTTTTGTCTTTATAGGTTTCGTGAAATTCGGGGACGTTATCACGTTCAAACGTTTTCAACTTTTCAAACGCAATCGGCAGTTCGGGGTATTGCGGCGGATAAATAAACGCGGGCGGCGCTTCGGCGAAGGGTTTGTGAATTTCGTCGAAGTGTCCGCGCAGTTGGGCGAGGAGGTCGCGGCGGGTGTTTTCTCTGCCCGTTATTTTAATCGCGACGCGCTTTTTATCCGTATCCGCTTGAACCAGCGCGGAGTTGCCGTCTTTTTGCAAAATGACGCCGTAGCGCCAAACTTTTTGTATCCACAAATGCGTTTTGACGATGAAGCGCGTGACGACGCTTTCGGGCAGTTCGGGGTATTGATATTCAAACGTCAGCGCGGACGCCCAATCGCCGAGTTCGGCGGGTTCGTCTTTTTCCATCGCGTTGGGTAGCCAGTAAGTGGAATCGTCCGCTTGGTAGCAGAGTTCAAAGCGTTTCATTAAATCCGCAATCAGGCGGCGATGACGCGCCTCGTAGTCGGATAAAATTTCGTCGAGCGCTTTGGTCGTCAGTTTGCCTTTGACGCCCGCGCGGATTTTTTCGCTGGTGAGGACTTTATACACGCCTTGCGTGACCCAATTGGGATTCAAAATGCCGACCTCGCTAACGGGTTCGCCTTTTTCGTCTTTGAAGCAAAAGACCGTGCCCATGTCGTGCAACAAATTCAGCACGTTGGCTTGGTCGCGTTTATCCGTCACGCCGTTTTGTTCGCAGAGTTCCGCGTAGCGTTCCAGCGAGACGATGTTTTTGATTTGCTTTTCCGCGTCCAGCGTTTCTTTGACGGCGAGATAACTGACGGGCAACTCCACGCGGACTTGCGGCATGGCTTCCATTTGCGCGACGATGGCGGCGCGTAAATCTTCAATGCCGAGATTATCTTGCGCGGACGTTTCGATAAAGGCTTGGATGTTGGGATATTCTCTTTTCAATTGTCTTTGGCGAATATCCATCGGATGCCCGTTTTTATCCGCCTTATTTGCGACGACGATAACGGGCGAATCGGCGCCGTAGGAGCGAATGGTTTGCAACCAGTATTCCAAACGGTTTTGGTCTTTTTCGTCGCGGACGTTGATAACGAGCAGATACAAACAGCGTTGCGAAAAGAAAAACGGATGCGTGGCGTGCATGTATTCCTGCCCGCCGAAATCCCACACGAGGGCTTTGCTTGCGCCCGTCGGCAGGACGCGCATATTGACCGTCATGGTGCTGTCTTCTTTTTCGTTGAATTCGCCGTCTATCAAACGACGGACAAGCGACGTTTTGCCAACGCTGGGTTGTCCCACCACCAAGACCCGCGCCTCGCCTAATGGACGTCCGCCTTCTTCCCAGAGTTTTTTGTAGAAGGATAGAATTTGTTGAGCGTCGCCGTATAACAACTCGACAGGTAGGGCAATTGATGAAAGCGGAGTATTGTGCAAGCCAAGTTCTTTCAAAAAGCGCAAGTTGAGAATCTCACGCGGAAGTGCGGCGAGTTGATTTTCGTTAAGGGAAAGTGTTTCAAGATTAACAAGTTTTTCGATTTCGGGCGACAAGTCCGTTAGTTTATTCTCCGAAAGATAAAGCACTTTGAGTTGCACAAGTCCGAAAATTTCAGGCGGCAGGGTGGCGAGCTGGTTATCTGCAAGATAAAGTGTTTTAAGATTAACGAGTTTCCCGATGGCGGGCGGCAAGTCTGTCAGTTTATTAACCCAAAGGCGAATATCTTTGAGTTGTGTAAGTTGGAAAATATCTGACGGAAGGGTAGCAAGTTGGTTGTCGCTAAGATTAAGACTTACAAGGTCGGCGAGTTGCCTTATTTCGTTTGGCAACGCAGTCAAATTATTTGAAAAAAGGCTAAGTTTTTTAAGATTCGTCAATTCCCACAATTCAGCAGGCAGGGATTCCAAACCTAAATTGGAAAGGTCAAGCGTCTCGGCGTTGGTTTCTTTGGCTTGGCGAATGCGTTGGAGGGCGGTTTCTTGGGTCATGGGGTCTCCGTGAGACTGTCCACGAATTTTTCACGAATAAGCGAATAACGGCGGGCATTCGAGTATTCGTGGTTTTATTCGAGGATGGTTTTTATTGCGTGTCGGCGGGTTGGCGTGTGCGTTGCTTATTTTACCCGATAGCCAATTTGCATTTCGAGTCAGCGAAAAAGCAATCGTCCAAGTCGGAATGGGGATATAATTAAAGCGACAAGGAGTAGCCATGTTAACGACTTTAGAAGGCGTGTATCGCAAGGGAAAGATTGTACTAAAGAACAATCCCGCTGATATGCCCGATGAAACCCCTGTGATAGTCATGTTCTTGGGCGTGGAAGGCATTGATTTACGCTCGCGCGGAATTACCGAAGAGCAAGCCAGCGTCTTGCGCTCGCAACTCGCCGCGTTTGCCGAAGAATGGGACAGCCCTGAAATGAGCGTTTATGACAATTACGACGCATACGCTTAAACGAGGCGACGTGGTTTTGACGCTTTTTCCAAATTCAGATTTGAAAACCGCAAAATCGCGCCCCGCGTTAATTGTTCAAACGGATAACCTTGAAAGCGGTTTGCCGCAGGTTGTTGTCGCAATGATTACCAGCCGCACGTTCCGCGCAAACCATCCCAGCCGCGTGTTGATTGAGTTGGATTCTCCCATTGGGAAAACGTCGGGTTTGTTAACCGATTCAGTCGTAATGACCGATAACCTCGCCACGATTTCCGAGATTGCCATAGATCGCGTGATTGGAAAAATTCCAATGGGGGAAGTGGATAAAGCGCTCAAACATACTTTGGGGTTGTAAGAACGTAGTTTAACAATTCATAGTTTTGCGCCAACAAGAAAGGCGACTCGTTTCATCGAGTCGCCTTTCCTATTTACCCACTTACCAATTACCTCACCTCCACCCAATCACTCCCACTCCTCCCAAACACCTCAGGCGAATACATCTCCTCCGCCTTCGCGGGCGGGACGATGTAAGTCCCTGGCGTTGTGGCGCGGACGATGTAAGTGTAATCGTAGACGCCCTCCCACAGCAACGACGTAAACGCTTCGGCGCGGTTGTCGCGCAGATTTTGATGTTCGTACCACGGGCGGAACCACCAATCGAAACGATGCACGGGTTGCGGGGATTGCTCTTGCGGCGGATTTTGCGAGACCGCCAATTCAGGATTGACGATTTCAAGTCCAGCGGGCAATGGGTCAACAAGCGCGACATGGTAGCGGCGGTTGTCGGCTACCATTTGAATTTTCACGCGGACGCGCGCACCCGCTTTGATGTGCCAAACTCCGTCGGCGGATTGCGTGACGTCGTCGGGGTTATCCACGCCTTCGTAGCTGCGGACGATAACGAAGCCCATATCCAGCGGGTCGAGTTTCAAATTCGTGGGGGCGTAATTTAGCGCGAGGCGATAATACAGCCTGCCCGCGCCGTCTTTGTTCAAAATCAAATCCTGCGTCCCGCCGCCTGCGTCGGTTTCTTTGAGAACGTAAGTCATGGGAATCAGCGTCTCGTGAATGTCCGTCGTGCGTCCGCGAAATTCGGCGCTGCCCGCGTAAGTATTGCCAAGCCAAAACTGCGCGACAAAATCGGGGGTGGTCGCTTCGTAGGTTTTGAAATAACGATCTAACGCGAGAAGCACAAAGACGTTCTCTTGCGTATTGTTCCAGCGTCCTTTGGTTTGATGCGCTTGCAAGCCCTTCACCAACTTGGGAATCAAATCGCTTTGCGGATTATCTTCAATCAGCGCGTCGAGCAGAATCGCGTCGGTGCGTCTGTCGGAACTGAGCAACAAATACGTTTGGTCGCTGTATGCGGTAGTGAAGTTTGCCGCGCCCGCTGTCTCGACGACGCGATTAGCGACGAGGAGTCGAATCGCGTCAAGTTGCGCGGGGTCGTCAATCACCGTCCACAGCCAGCCGATGGCGTCCATCGAGAGTTTGTCTATGCCCGCTTCGTTGAGCAAGCGCGACGCTTTGCCCGCGTCGCGGTCGCCGTTCAAATTGCGGACGTAAAGCGCGTATGCCGAAAGCGTCCAGCGCGTGTCTTGCGAATACCATTCGGGGTAATGCGTTTCAATATCGCGCAGATAATTCAGCGAATTTTGAATCATGTCAGCGGGAACGGCGAATCCTTTTTTCTGCGCGACAATCAGCGCGTGAGCGACGTGAACGGTGTTGAACGGACTCGATTCAAATCCGCGCCGCCAGTAGGGAAAGCCGCCGTCGTAGTTTTGAATGCCCTGCAACTTGGCGACGTCATCCGCCACCGTCGCTTCGAGGACGGCGGGCGCGGGCAGCCCGTCGGCTTTGAACGCGGTCAGCACGTCGCGCAACGAAGCGATTCCCAAAATCCGCGAGGCAAGTTGTTCGGAACATTCGTAGGGATATTTGACCAGATAAATCACGGCATCGGTCAGCGCTTGCAGGGCGGTGGACGAGGTGTTGATTTGCAAGCCGCCGTATTGCGGGAAGACGTCGCGGGGATATTGCACGGGCTGGGCGATTGCGCCGTTGTCAATCACGCCGTAAGTCGCAAACGCTTCGCTTGTGGCGGGAGTGTACACGGGGAGGTCAATCGTCGCGGCATCGGCGAAGTTGCCCGATGTCGCCGCGAACTGAATGCGGACGTCGCCCGCCCGTTGTGTGGATGCGGGGAAGCGAACTTCGACTCTATCGTTTGCTGGAACAGTCACTCGCTGCCCGCCACTGACTTCGAGATTCGAGGCGCGAACCGCAACGTCCACCGTCATCGGCTGGTCGGTTTGATTTTGCAGGACGACGGGCAATTCAAATTTGTCGCCAAAGTTGAGGAAGCGCGGCGCGGACGGACGCGCCATCAGCGGCAGTCGCGCCGTGAGGTTGGAGTCGCCCGAACCGAAGCGCTTGCCGCCGTTATCCACCGCGACAACCATAATGCGATAACGCGTGAGATTATCGGGCAACTTGATTTGAATGTGCGCCACGCCGTCGAAGCCCGTTCGCGCGGCGGGCGAGAAATTCGCCAACGGGTTGAAGTCGGAGCGGACGGCGATAGGGGTTGCGGGTTGCGAGGTAGATTTATCATTCGCGGATTCTCCCGCCATTCGCGGCGCTTCGGACATCGCCGCCGTCATCGTGAATGGCGCTGCCATTGCGGTTGCTTGCACTGCACCCGCCGCCATACCGTCAAGCATTGCGGCAGGTTGTTGCTGTTGCGCCTGCCTCGCCAACGCTTGCGGGTCGGCGAGGATAATACTTGTGCGGCTGTAAAGGCTGGTCAGATAAGAATATCTATCGGTGTAAAAAACGCCGAGCGGGTCTTGCATTTGATAATTGGTCAGCGCGAGAACCGCTTCGTCCACCACCACAACGGCGACTTCGGAATCGGACACGGGCAAACCGTGCGCGTCTTTCACCGTGACGGTCAGCGTCGTTTCGCTACCCGGCGCCAACGCGGCTTGGTCGGGCGACGCTTGCACGGAAAGCGTCCGCGCTTGCGGCGGGATTTTTAGATTCAGTTGTCCGCTGGCGAAAGCGGGGCGCGGGGGAATGCCCGCAACCTTTTCGCCTTTGTCGTCGGTGCGTGGCGCGGAGCCGACTAAATCCACTTGCAAACTTAAATTCGGGATGTGCTTTTCTTCAATCGGGACGTTGAGAGTCGCTGTGCCGTTATTAATTTTAAACCGCGTCTCGTAAAGGATGCCGCTTCGCGCGACGGTCAAGATTCCTTCGGCGGGGCTAAACGGGGATTGAACCAAAATTTTCGCCGTGTCGCCAGGTTGATAAGTTTCCTTGTCGGGGATAAGCGTGACTTTTTCTTGCTCCACTTTGCGGGCGGGCGGTTGCTCGCCGCCGCTGACCCAGCGCGTAAATTGACTTTGATTCTTGCGTCCTTTTTCATCGGTGACGATGGCGGTGATGCGGTACGTTCCGCCGAGCGGGGTTTGAAATTCGCAGGTTGCGGGTTGCGCGGTAGAAGTAGCGGAGCAAACTTGCGTGTCGGCGATTTCTTCTACCCAATTGCCGTTGCGGGTTTTCCATTGCAAACGTCCCGCTGTGATTTCGATGGGGCGATTTTCAATTGGCTTGCCGTCAATATCCGCGACGATGAAATCCACTTTGATGGGCGTTCCGCGCTCGACGAAATAGGCGGCGCTACGCAAGCCGATGTAAACGTCGGCGGGATGAATCAGCAAGGTGGTCGAAGCGCTCCACGCTTGGCGGTTGACGTCCATCACCGTCCCTTGCGCGACGACGCTGTACGGTTGCGGATCTTTCGCGGGATCGCCCTGCGCCTTGAAATCGAGACCAAGATAATGCGTCCCCGTCGCGTCGGTTTTGCCCGTGAAAGTTTGCGATTGAACGTCGCCGCCGTTGGGCGGATAAGGCAGGAAGCCGATGTCGTACATAAACCACGGACGCCAATTGCCAAAAGTAAAGTCCTCCCACTTCGGCGGGGAATAGGTGGATGGCGATGTGGTGACTTGCCAAGTGACGTCTGCGTTGGGCAGACCGCCGCCCGCGTAATATTTCGCGGCGACGGCAAGCGCCGCGTGGTCGCCTGAAAAATAGGGTCCCGTCGTTTCGTTTCGCGCCGTCACTTCAAATTCGGGGCGGCGAAATTCTTGAATTTGAAATTGATGATAATACTGGACGCTGCCGATATTGCCTAAGGCGCCTTCGGCGTTGAGCGAAATTTGCGCGCTTCCCAAGTTTGTATTTTTTGGAAGCGTGAACGCAAAATCAAAACCGCCCAACGAGTTGACGTCGGCGCGTCCGTCGCCGAGCGCGTTGCCCTGCGGGTCGGTGATTTGATAACTGACCGCGTTGGCGGATGAAAGCCCAACGTCGCCGTTTTGCGTTCCGCCGATTTTCCGCATCCAACCTTTGATATGAACTTCCTCGCCGGGTTTGTACATTTTTCTGTCGTCGAAAACATACCAGCGCAACTCATCCAACGGAGCGCTTGCAGTCCAGCCGCCGTCTTCCCATGCGTAAGCAGAGCGCGGCAGAATCGCTTGGTCGGCGCCGCGTTGCGCGATGAGATAGGTCGCGCCTTCGGGGATGGGGAATTTTGAAACGCCGTTGACGTCGGTTAATTTCGAAACGCCGCCCTTATTCGCGGTCACGTTGACGCCCGCCAGCGGAGCGCCGTTTTTTAAATCCGTCGCCCACGCAATCATCTCGCTGTGGTCGTTGAAGGCGTCCAGCCCGATTTGCGTGACCTGCGCCCAAGTGATAATCGTTTGCGAGTAGCGACGCCACTTGTCGGAGTCGCTTTCAAAAAATCCTGCAGGCGGCTCGACGATGACGACAAAATGTCCGTAAGTTTTACCCGCGAGATAGGGACTGAGGTCAATATCCACTTGCGAGAGCGTGTCGGTTGGAATATCTAAACTGATGGATTTATTCGCAACCAACACGCCGCCCATCGGCGGGGGCGCGTCGCTACGTTGCCAATTTTGTAGATACTCTTTGAAGAGCGTCCAATCGTTGGGCGTAACGGCGTACACTTTTAAATTGAGTTTGCTGTAATTGATGGCGTACACCGAATAAACAGGCTTCGCGGCGGACGGGTCGAGCGTGATGAAGTTTTGTCCTGTGTTCACCAGCACAGGTTCGGCTTTGCCAACTTTGAATTGCAAGCGCGTGTCTTGTCCCAACTGCTGACCAAACATATCCTGAATTTTTCCCGACACGGTGATGGTGTATGTCGTCTGCCCTTTGGTCGCGCCGCTGATTTCGATGGAGGTTCCATAAACATTCGCCGACACGCCCGCAATTTCAGGCGCGACGCTCAACATGCTTTCGGTGAAAATTTTTGTATCCAACGGATTATTGAAGCGAATGTTAAACGGAGTCAGCGGCGGGCATTGGTCGCTGTATCCGCAAGTGTATTCTTCAATTCGCAACGGCGCGTAAGTTTGAAAACTAAACGTCTGCGCTTCGATGGTCGTGAGTTTCCCTTCGGCGGATGGAGTCCCCGCCGCGACGGTCACGGTGATATTCGATTCCTTCGGCAATTCTTGCGTGGCGCGGAAAGCCAGCCAGCGTCCTTCTTGCGCGTCTTTTGTTAATTGACTCACGCGCTCGTTCGCGTCAATCTCGGCTTGCGTCGCCAACACCGCGCCGACGATTGTCCCGTCCGCGTTCACTTGCGTATGCGCCAAAACATCGGCGGGATTAATGCGCTGGTCGAACAAAATGAAAAACAGCGGATTGGTAGGTTGCGGCGAAGGGTCGGGATATGTCGAGATGATTTTCGGCGGCGGCGTTTTGAACGTCCACGAAACCGCGCTCGTCAACACCCCGCCCGTCGCGGATTTTGTTCCCGCCGGCACGGTGGCGCGATACTCCGTCGCTTTGGGCAGACGGTCAATTAGTTTTGAGTCGTATTGAAAAGTGAGAGTCTTTGTCCCAAGCCAGCGCCAAGTCCCCTCCAGCGGCGGCTCGATTTTTAGCGGAACGTCCGCCGCCGCCAAATCTTTCAGCGTTCCCAGCGGAACCATCGGCTGACTAAACGTCACGCTCACAAACGGCGCAATCGGAATTTCGCCTTCGGGCGCGAAACGGGTAACTTTGAGCTCGCCTGAATCGGGCGCAACTGCAGGCGGCGCGACGTCACGCGGCGGAAAGGTATCCTCGATTTTATTCCCTGGTTGCGGCGGAGGCAACACTTCGGCTGGCATGTTGAAATCCGTTTGCGCGCTTGGCGGTAAGGCGGGCAAACGCGCCAATAGCGCGTCCGTCTCGGCGGACGAAAGCGCCTCGCTCGCCGCCAGCGGAATCGTCGCCGCGCTTTGCGGTTGTTCTTTTCCGTTGCTGAGTTGAACGTCCATTTTATATGTATCCTCCGTAGAAGATGGTTGCGCCGTTCCCCCGCTAACGACAATCGGCACAGGCGGAGTTCCCCCGCCTGAAAATATTTTCGGCGCCAAAAAATATCCGCCAATGCTCGCTAAGATAAGTCCAATTAGCGTGAAGATGATTTGTTTTCGGTTAGTAGCCATGTCCATGTTCTCCTTCCGTATGGTGACGCTTTAGTTTGGAGATAAGTTCCCATCTTCATTTTATAACAAAAAGCGACTCGGGGACGAGTCGCTTTTTTGAAACATGAATAATAGGACTTACGCAGAATGGCATATTTGGGCGTTCTCTAACGCCGATTTTTGCAAGCCGCGCGTTAGAGAACGCGCTTCTACGCGGGGTTTTGCGTAAGTCCTAAATGAATTGTTAGCGCGTCATCTATCTCTGGCGCAACGAAAACCAATGACGTTGTTGGTGGTCTTTGGGTAGTTGCCGTAACGGTCAGTAACGCGGACGTCGAAATCGTAGAAAATCCACGCGCTACTACGCGAGACTTTATCTTTGCCTGTATATGGTCCCAAAGGATTGGAAAGCGGCGAAGCGCGATAATAATTTTCATCGTACCAATCGTTGACCCATTCCCAAGCGTTGCCCGCCATGTCATACGCGCCGTAAGGGCTAACGCCTTTGGGGTATGTTTTAACCGCTGTCGTATCGCCCACGTCCAGATTGTAATTTAGCAAATTTTTATTTGGCGGTTCGTTGCCCCACGGGTAGGTGCGCTCGTCCGTTCCGCGCGCGGCTTTTTCCCATTCGGCTTCGGATGGCAACCGACGCTTCGCCCATTGACAATAACTTTCCGCGTCGTACCATGAAACGTAAATCACGGGGTAATTGTCAAAACTGGGATTGCCGAAATAACTTTTGCGCGTGTACGAATTGTTTTGAAAAGGAGGCTTGCATTTTTTCGCGGATACGCACGCCGCGTATTGCTTGGTAGTCACTTCGGTTTGGTCAATCCAAAAAGCGTCAAGGGTAACCTTATGAGACGGTTCTGCGTTCGTAAACCAATCCAGCCTGCAATCGGAACGCAGGTTCTGGCAATCCGCGAGGGCGCTGGTGGCGGAACTGCCCATGGTAAATTCGCCCGCTGGCACAAAGACGAGAGGCATGCCGTCTTCGCCGATTGTGGTTGAGCCAATCGCGGGGGCGTTTATCGCAAGCGTTGGCGCGGGAGTTCGCGTGGGCGGAATCGCCGTCGCGGTAGATAACGAGGCTTCTTTTGTTGGCGTAAAGGTTGCCGACGCCGCATCAATTGAGGTAGTGGGTTTTGAAGCGCAGGCGGTTAATAAAAAAAACGCCATCAAGATTAAATGCAAAATTTTAGAAAATATCTTCATGTTTGCTCTCCATCAATCAACTTCAAAGATTATACCCAAAAACAAAAAAGCCCGCCGAGATTTTTGCAATCTCGGCGGGCTTTGAGATGAATTAGTAATGAAGCGCGCTGAGGGCGTCCAATTTAACCACGCTGTGCGTGGCGGTAATGCGACGGATAGTTCCCGTCAAGCCGCGCACCACCAAACTGTCTGTGGTAATGCTGTCGCCGTAATAACGCACGCCGCGCAGCAGCTCGCCGTCGGTAATTCCCGTCGTGGCGAAGAAGACGTCTTCGGACGAAACCAAATCGTCCATCGTCAGGACTTTATTAAAGTTGTAGCCCGCTTCTTTGCCGCGCCGCAATTCGTCTTCGTCGCGCGCAAAAAGTTTGCCTTGAATTTCGCCGCCCATCGCGCGCAATGCGCACGCCGCCAGTACGCCTTCAGGCGTGCCGCCAATCCCAATGAGAACGTCTACGCCGGTGTCGGGCATCGCCGTCATTAACGCGGCGGCGACGTCGCCGTCGGGGATTTGACGAATGCGCGCGCCCGCTTTGCGAATCTCGGCGACCATCGCGTCGTGACGCGGACGGTCAAGGATGATGGTGGTTAAATCTTCGACGCCTTTGCCTTTGGCTTTGGCGATGGCTTTAAGATTTTCCGTAATTGATTTTTCAATGTTGATGACGCCCTTCGCTTCCGGACCAACCGCCATTTTGTTCATGTACAGAAAAGGGCCGGGGTCGAACATTGCGCCGCGCGGCGCCAGCGCCACCATCGCCAGCGAGTTGGAGCGCCCAAACGCCAAAGGGCGAGTTCCGTCAATCGGGTCTACGGCGACGTCCATGTCAGGCTTTGAACCGTTGCCTACTTTTTCGCCGTTGAACAACATCGGCGCTTTATCTTTCTCGCCTTCGCCGATGACAATGACGCCGTTCATTTCGACTGTGCTAAGGACGGTGCGCATCGCGTTGACGGCGGCTTGATCCGCCCCTTCTTTATCGCCGCGTCCCATAAAACGACCCGCCAACATTGCGGCGGCTTCAGTCACGCGCACTAACTCAAGCGCGAGGTTGCGAGTGGGGGTAACGCCAAGAGCTTTCATTTTATCCTCCGAGTTTATAGAATGAACCACACCAAAAAGTAATAGCCGATCAACGCGCCCCAGGGCCATGAGTCCACGCGATCAAAAAAGCCGCCGTGACCTGGAATCGCGTCGCCCGAATCTTTAATCCCAGATTGTCTTTTGATCATACTCTCGCCGAGATCGCCCAACGTTGGCAACGCGCCCATCAGCAAGCCGAGCGTCGCGCCTTGAAGAATTGTAACAGCGCCAGCCAGATTTCCATAAGCGGAATAAGCGTAAGCGAGGAATGCGCCGCCCAGCGCGCCGGTAAAGACGCTGGCGGCGTAGCCTTCCCAGCTTTTCTTGGGGCTCAGGCGCGGCGTCATTGGATGTTTGCCGTACGTCTTGCCGAGAAAATACGCGCCCGAATCCGCGAACCAAACCGAGGGCATGACCAGCATCATCCACCAGCCGCCGTTGGGCAGGTTGCGCAAGTCAAAAAGATACGCGCCAATCCAGCCGATGTAAACCAGTCCCGCGACGGTGATTGTAAAATCGAGCGCGGCTTGATCTCTGCCGCGTTCATAAGCGACGAGATGAGCTGCCATCGCAATCAAAATTATCGCTTCAAAAACAGGCAGGGCGTAATGCGGAAAGAACATGCGCGTCGCGCAAATTAACGCCACGCCGCCGACGGCGACATGAATTTGCGGCTCCATTTTCATTGCGCGGAATAACTGAACGTACTCCCACGTCGCGCCGACTAAAAACACGCCCATCAATAAAAAATAAAAGACGCCGCCAAGAATAACGGCGGGCATTCCAACGAGAGCCAATCCGAGAATGGCGAGGATTCTTTTACGCATTAGCTTCTTGAAGTTTTCCCAAAGGCGTTTTGCCGTAACGCCGGTCGCGTTGGGCAAACGTCTCTAATGCGCGACGGTATTCTTCCTTGTCGAAATCGGGCCAGAAAGTCGGCGTGATGTACCATTCAGAATAAGCGGCTTGCCAAATCAGAAAGTTGCTCACGCGCAGCTCGCCCGAAGTGCGGATGATTAAATCGGGGTCAGGCACGTTTGCGGTAAATAGATATTTACCGACCAGTTCGTCGGTGATTTCATCCGCCGGGACGCCGTCATTAATGATGCCCTGAATCGCGTACACGATTTCATCGCGTCCGCCGTAATTAAACGCCACGTTCAAGATGAGGCGATTGTTGTTCTTGGTCAGTTCAATGGCTTTGAGAACTTTTTTTTGGATGCGCGCGTCTAATCCTTCCAGCCGCCCAATGTGCCGCAATTGGACGCCCTCGTTATGCAGTTCGCCTAATTCGCGGTCAATCACGTCTTGCAAGATGAACATTAATCCTTTCACCTCTTCAGGCGGACGCCCCCAGTTTTCAGTGGAAAAAGCGTAGATGGTTAAATACTTGACGCCAAACTCGACGGTGGAGCGAATGATGCGCCGTAAATTTTCCGTGCCGGCTTTGTGTCCCGCCAAACGCGGCAAACCGCGCTGAAGCGCCCAACGTCCGTTGCCGTCCATGATCATGGCAACGTGTTGAGGGATTTTATCGAAACGAACGGCGGGGGATGTTTTAGCCATTGAAAAAAACGCGCAACTAGACTTCCATGATCTCTTTTTCTTTTGCGTATCCGTGCTTGGCGATTTCTTCGATAAATTTATCGGTCATTTTTTGAAGGTCTTCTTCGCCGCGTTTTAGGTCGTCTTCGGTGATTAATTTTTCTTTTTCATACTCGCGGATATCGTTGTGCAAATCGCGGCGAATATTGCGCACGGCGATGCGCGCTTCTTCAAGACGATGATTCATTTGTTTGGCTAAATCGCGGCGCCGCTCTTCGTCGAGCGGCGGCAAATTCAGGTGAATGACCTTCCCGTCGGAATTGGGATTCAACCCGAGGTTGGAGGCGCGAATCGCTTTTTCAATATCTTTGATGGAAGTCGCGTCAAACGGTTTGATCATCAACGAGCGCGGCTCCGGCACACTGATAGACGCCAGTTGCTTGAGGTATGTCGGAACGCCGTAATATTCAACGGAAAGTTTTTCGACGAGCGCGGGGCTGGCGCGTCCCGTGCGAACGCCCGCGAGATCGTCCGAAAGAGAATGGATTGCGCCGCTCATCCGCGATTCGGCGTCTTTCAATAAGTCTTTAATTTCATCAGCGCTCACAATCTTCCTCCTAAAAATGATTACGCTATAAGGATACCTTAAAACAAGAATTTATGCTATGGAATTCGTAAAAGGCGAGAGAAAACGCAAAAATTTGAGAGGCTCTCAAGTTAGGCGCTCACCAAAGTTCCAACCGCTTCGCCGCGCAACGCGCCGAGCAGGGCTTTTGAATCCCATAAATTTAAGACAAGGATGGGCAGGTTGTTATTCATACATAAAGTGATGGCGGTGTTGTCCATCACTTCCAGCTGCCGATTCAAAACTTCGATGTAGCTGATGCGGTCAAACTTCTTCGCGGTGGGATTTTTCTTCGGGTCGGAATCGTAAACGCCGTCCACCTTCGTCGCTTTGATGACCACCTGCGCGTCAATCTCCGTTGCGCGCAAAGCGGCGGCGGTGTCCGTCGAAAAGAAAGGGTTGCCCGTCCCCCCGCCGAAGATGACCACGCGCCCTTTTTCAAGATGACGCACAGCGCGGCGACGAATGTACGGCTCCGCGATGGCGCGCATTTCAATGGCGGACATGACGCGCGTATAAACTCCGTGTCGCTCCAGCGCGTCCATCAAAGCCATTGCGTTCATCACCGTTGCGAGCATGCCCATATAATCCGCCGTCGAGCGGTCCATGCCGCGCTCCAAACCTTGTTTGCCGCGCCATAAATTTCCCGCGCCGATGACGACCGCCACGTCCACGCCCAGATCGCGGACGTCTTTGATGCGGCTGGCGATGGATTCAGCTTCGTCTACGTCAATGCCAAAACCCGATTTGCCAGCCAGCGCTTCGCCGCTTAACTTAAGCAGGATGCGTTTGTATTTCAATTCTGCCATTCATGCCTCCGTAAAATTCCCTCATCCCCAACCCTTCCCCCAAAGGGGGAAGGGTGTCTGTTGGGTGAGGGCAAAAAAAAGCCAACCCGAAGGCTGGCTTGAATCTTATTCTTGTTTGGCGCTTTCGCCCAGCTCCCAACGCTGGAATCGGCGCACGATGACGCTCTCGCCGATGGCGGCGATGTTTTGCAAAATGAGTTTTTCAACCGTCAACGCTTCGTCGCGGATGTAGGCTTGGCGCATGAGACAGGCTTCGTCCTTAAATTTCTCAATGCGTCCCTCGACGATTTTATCCATCATCTTTTCGGGCTTGCCTTCTTCAACCGCGCGCGCGCGCGCGACGTTGGCTTCGCGTTCAAGGTCGGCGGCGGGAATTTCATCGGCGGTGATGTATTTGGGCGCGCTTGCCGCGATTTGCAAAGCGATTTCGTGCGCGAGGGTTCGGAATTGTTCGGCGCGCGCGACGAAGTCGGTCTCGCAATTAACTTCAACCATCACGCCCACGCGCCCGCCGCCATGCGAGTACATTTCCACTACGCCGTTGGAGGCGTCGCGGTCAGAGCGTTTGGCGGCGGTCGCCATTCCTTTTTCGCGCAACCAATCCACCGCTTTTTGATAATCGCCGTCGGCTTCTTGCAAGGCTTTGCGACAATCCAACATGGGGGCGTTGGTTGCGCCGCGCAATTCCTTGATCATTTGAGTCGTTATTTCCATCTCTTCGTTATCCTTAAAAATCTATTCCGCAGGCGCAGACGCTTCCGCCGCTTCTATCGGCGTTTCTTCAACGGGCGCTGCTTCCGCTTGCGCTTCTTCTTGCGTTTCTATCGGCGACGTTGCAACGGGCGCTTCTTCTATCTTAACTTCTTCCGTTTTATGGACGTTCATTTTCGCCAGCGTGGCTTCGCCCAATAAAACATCGTCGCCCATTTCATCCTGTTCGGCTTCAACGACAGGTTTGCGAGGTCCGCGCGATTTAGTCTTGCCGCCCTCAGGCTTGACTTCCGCAGGTTGCTCGGCGTCTTCGTCTTTGCGCATGGATTTGCCTTCAAGTACGGCGTCCGCAATTTTGGAGACGAGCAACTTGATGGCGCGAATGGCGTCGTCGTTGGAGGGAATGACGTAATCTACGTTTTGCGGATTGCAGTTAGTGTCTACCATGGCGACAATCGGAATTTTCAGCAGATTGGCTTCGCGCACGGCGGCGTCTTCGCGCCCCACGTCAATAATGAAAAGCGTATCAGGGCGGCGTTTCATTATGCGGGCTCCCGATAAACGCGTCTGCAAGCGGATAATTTCGCGCTCAATGAGCAAGCCTTCTTTTTTTGTGAGGCGATTAATTTCTTCCGAGTCGCGCACTTTTTCGAGGCGCTCCAATTCTTGGATGCGCTTGTACATGGTTGCCCAGTTGGTGAGCATGCCGCCCATCCAGCGTTCGGTGACGTAGGGCATACCGCAACGCGCGGCTTCTTCGGCGATGGTCTCTTGCGCCTGACGCTTGGTGCCGACGAACAAAACGATTCCGCCGTTTGCTGCGGCGTCGCGGACGACGTTATACGCCTGATTCAACAACTTAACCGTTTGTTGCAGGTCAATAATATGAATGCCGTTACGCTCTGTGAAGATGTACGGTTTCATCCGGGGATCCCACTTGTTCGTGCGATGTCCAAAGTGGACGCCGCTTTCAAGCAGGGCTTTCATCGAAATGACAGCCATTGTGTTACTCCTTAACTTTTTGCCGTTCCCTGCGCGCAAATTGAGAGGCGCGGAACGGAATGAGTTTAGCGGGGATAAACCCGCTCAGGGACGCTTGTGCCCGTCCCAGGCAAGATAGCGCTTTTTTCAAAGCGGCGAGATTATACCACAAGGAATTGCGCGAACTTTATAACATAGGATTTACGCAAGACGCTCCCTCATCCCCAACCCTTCCCCCGAAGGGGAAGGGAGTCCCCTCTCCCTACGGGAGAGGGCGCGAGCGGATTTAGTCTTGCATAAAGTCCAAACAATTTAACGTCAAGAGCTTACATGGGCGTATGAGGTTTGCAGACGGGTATTAAAATGCAAAGCCCCCGCGAGACTTCACAGGGGCTTATGCTGAAAACTACGTCACTACGCTCACCAATCGTCCCTTCGCCACAATCACTTTGCGCGGCTCTTTCCCTTCCAAATATTTCTGGACGATTTCAGAAGCCAACGCGGCGGATTTGATTTCTGCCTCCGTCGCCTCGGTTGGGACAACAATTCTATCGCGCACCTTGCCATTGACCTGCACGGGAATCTCAATCGAGTCTTCCTTCGCGGCGGATTCGTCCACTGCGGGCCACGACTGCTGATGAATTGAATACGGTTGCTCTGCTCGCGCCCACAGCTCTTCGGCGATGTGCGGCGTGACAGGAGCGAGCATCTTCAAGTAGATTTCCTGCGCTTCGACCCATTCAGGCGTATCCGCAACGCCTGCCTCGCGCGCCTTGTACATTTCGTTCATTAACTCCATCAACGCCGAAATAATTGTGTTGAACTCAAACCGCTCAAAGTCGCGCGTCACCTTCCGCAAAGTCTGATGAACCTTGCGGCGCAAATTCCGCTTCGCCTCATCCGACGCCGCTATTCGTTTGTCCGTTGCAAAGTCCGCTTTTGAATCCGTGAACAGCGTCCACACTCGCCGCATCCATCGCACCGTTCCCTCAATGCCCTGCGAATCCCACGGTCCGCCCATATCCCAACGCGAGAAAAACATCAAATAGGCGCGCACAATATCCGCGCCGTATTTTTCCACCAACGCATCGGGCGCAATCACGTTGCCGTGACTCTTTGACATTTTGCTGTTGTCTTCCGCCAGCACCATGCCCTGATTGCGCAATTGAATCATCGGCTCGTCGCCTTTGACGATTCCCATGTCGCGCAACGCTTTATGAAAAAAGCGCGTGTAGAGCAAGTGCATGGTGGCGTGTTCAATGCCGCCTGTGTATGTGTCAACGGGCGCCCAGTAATCGTATTCAACGGGATCAAACGGACCTTTGTCGTACTTCGGCGACAGATAACGCAAGTGGTACCATGACGAACACATAAAGGTATCCATCGTGTCGGTTTCGCGCACAGCCGCGCCGCCGCAAACGGGACAAGTCGTATGCTTCCACGTCGGATGCAATTTCAACGGCGACTCGCCCGTTGGCTTCCACTCGACGTCTTCGGGCAACGTCACCGGCAGTTGGTCGTCAGGCGTTGGATTCCAGCCATGCGTATCGCAATAAATCATTGGGATTGGCGAGCCCCAATAACGCTGGCGCGAAATCAACCAATCGCGATAACGGTAGTTGACCGATTCTTTGCCAATGCCTGCTTGCGCAAGCCAATCCAACACCGCCGCAATGCCGGGATTTTTGCGCCCCTTTTCCGCGCCGACTTTTGTTCCGTTAAATTGATTCGAGTTGACCATCACGCCCGCGCCTGCATAGGGCAAGGCTTCGCTTTGCGCCCCTCGAATCACCTCGACAATCGGCAAGTCATACTTCTGCGCAAACGCGAAGTCGCGCTCATCGTGCGCGGGGACAGCCATAATCGCGCCCGTGCCGTAACCCATCATCACATAGTCCGCAATCCAAATCGGAATGCGCGCCTGATTGACAGGGTTGATTGCGTAAGCGCCCGTGAACACGCCCGTCTTCTCTTTATCTACGGCGCCGCGTTGAATTTCAGTTTGGCGCGCGGCTTGCGCTTTGTATTCTTCCACTGCGGATTTATATTCATCCGTCGTAATCGTCTCCACTAGCGGATGCTCAGGCGAGAAGACCATAAACGTCGCGCCCCACAAAGTATCGGGTCGTGTGGTGAAGACGGTGATTAGTAATCGGTTATCAGTATTCAGTTTCGACTGATTACTGTCCACTGATGACTGATCACTGCTCACTGAAAACCGCACCTCCGCTCCCTCGCTTCGGTCAATCCAATTCGTTTGCAACGTCTTCACCGTTTGGGGCCAATCCGTGCCGTCAAATTTCAGCAATTCATCGGCGTACTGGGTCGCCTTGAAAAACCATTGCTCCAAATTCTTTTTGATCACGGGCGTTTGGCAACGCTCGCAATGCCGGTCGTCGCCCCAAACTTGTTCGCGCGCCAACGTCGTGTTGCACTTTGGACACCAATCCACCGCCGCCATCTTGCGATACGCCAATCCCGCTTTGAACAGCTGAATGAAAAACCATTCCGTCCACTTGTAATAGGCGGGGGCGCAAGAAACCATCTCGCGCTCCCAATCGAACATCGCGCCCATCGAACGCAATTGTTTTCTCATGCGCTCGATGTTTTGGAACGTGCGCTTCATTGGATGAACGCCGTCTTTAATCGCGGCATTCTCCGCAGGCAAACCAAACGAGTCAAAGCCCATCGGGAACAGCACGTTGTAGCCCTTCATCCGCATATAGCGCGCGCGCGAGTCGGAGGGCGTCATCGCGTACCAGTGACCGATGTGCAGGTCGCCGCTGGGGTAGGGCAACATGGTCAGCGCGTAATGCTTCGGCTTGCTCGGGTCAATCACCGAGCGATATAAATTATCCGCTTCCCATTTGGCTTGCCATTTTTTCTCAAGCGCTTGCGGGTTGCAGGAAACGTCCTTTTTAGCGTCGGCTTTTGGCGTTTCCTTTTTGACAGTCATAAGCGCCTTTGGCTTTTGCGCCGCAAGCGCAAGCGCTTTTTTAGGTTTCGGCGCGACAACAATCGCCTTTGATTTTTTGACGACCTTCTTTTTCGTTTCTTGCTTCTTAACTTCTTTCTTTTTCGCCATCATTTTGACCTCTCTATTTTTGCTTCAACTTTCAACTTGCAACCTTCAACCCAATTAAAACAAAAATTCCTTCATCCATCTCAGGGACGAAGAAATTCTCCGCGGTGCCACCCGAATTCGTCGCTAGTCTTTTAGGCGCTTAGTCTTTTAGTCGCAAACGACTATTTGACTAACGACTACCCGACCAACTCACGCTCTTTGAAAGCTATAACGGGCTTTCCCGTCGCCGACTACTGCGCTGAACGTTCAACTTGAACTTTCAACAGCCTTCACCGACGAAGTCCTCTTGCGAGAAACAGGCGAGTTCGGTCTTATCCGCGCTCCCGTTGAACGCAATTGTTGGGCTTCCACCTCTCTTTCCCAACTCGCTGACGGAATGACCTACTACTCCTGCCATGACTTTTGCTGGGGCAGGTCTGAGACCCGCCCGACAATTTGTGGACCCAGAGGGATTCGAACCCTCGACCTTCTCAATGCCATTGAGACGCGCTCCCAACTGCGCTATGGGCCCCTTTTCGTATTCAGTTTTTTAGACAGCGCTGACTGTCTTGTGGACCTGAGGGGATTCGAACCCCTGGCCTCCTCAGTGCGATTGAGGCGCGCTCCCAACTGCGCTACAGGCCCGTTGATTTATAAGGCGACTGGTATTCTACCTGAGGCGTTTGGGAATGTCAATGAAGCCTTGCGATAAAATACCGTCGCCTTGCGATTGCCAATGCGAGCGCGTCAAGAATTGCCTTGTAAAAATCATTGACATATTTTTCAGGCATAGTAGAATACCGCCCAGTTGCTTGCGCTAAAGTTAACATAAATTTACATCGCTTGTTTTTTTGCAATCCGACGCGCTCTCCGATATCGGAGGGCGCGTTTTTATTAGACACAGGACTTACGCAAGACGCTCCCTCATCCCCAACCCTTCCCCCGAAGGGGAAGGGGGAGTCCCCTCTCCCTACGGGACGCGAAGCGGCTAGGGTGAGGGCGCGAGCGAATTTAATCTTGCGCAAGTCCTAATCCAAAAGGAATTTTTATGACCCTTGAAATTTTAGACACCACCTTGCGCGAAGGCGAGCAAACGCCTTACGTCAACTTTGCGCTCAATGAAAAAATCGAAATCGCGCGCATGTTGGATTTAGTCGGCGTGGATATGATCGAGGCGGGCGACCCAAGCGTTTCGCCGAACGTGGCGACGGCAATTGAAAAAATCGCGGCGCTGGGTTTGAAATCGGAGATTGTCGCGCACTCCATCGCATCGCGTAGCGGAATTGACAAAGCCAAAGCCTGCGGCGCGAATCGCGTCGCCATTTTTTACGCGACGTCCAAAATTCACTTGGATGCGAAACTGCACAAGACGCAAGACCAAGCGATTGATATTATCAGCGAGCATATCGCCTACGCCCGCAGTCTCGGGCTCAAAGTCCGCTACACGCCCGAAGACGCCACGCGCACCGAGTTTGAATTTTTGGTAAAAATCTGCAACGCCGCCATCGAAGCGGGCGCGGATCGAATCAGCTTTGCGGACACGCTGGGAATTATGCAACCGCAGGGAATGTATGAAAAAGTCGGCGCTTTGCGCGAACGCTTGATTCCCTGTAAAATAGATTTGCATTGCCACGACGACTACGGCTTGGCGCTGGCGAACGCCATGGCGGGCGTTCGCGGCGGCGCGGATTGCATCCACACGACGGTCAACAGCATGGGCGAGCGCACGGGCATCCCCGATTTAGCGGAAACGATTGTCGCGTTCCATAATTTGGAAGGCGTTAAAAAATTCAACCTTCAACCTTTGATGGAGCTCTCCGGTTATCTTGAAAAAGTTTCGGGATTTTTCACCGCGCCGAATAAACCCATCACGGGGCAAAACGCTTTCACCCACAAAAGCGGCGTCCACACCGACGGCATTCTCAAAGACCCGCGCACTTACGAACCGTTTGATCCCGCTATTATTGGGCGCGAGCGTAAAATTGTGATTGATAAATACACGGGCAAAAGCGCCGTCGCTTCGCGTTTGAACGAATACGATATCAAAGTCAGCTCTTCGGAATTGGACGTTATCGTGTCGCGCATCAAAAATTTGGGCGACCATCGCAAACAATTATTCGACACGGATATTATCGAAATCGCCGAGCAAGTGACCGGGCGCGTGATTGACGTCATCCCGCGCGACATCAGCGCGTTGGTCATGTTGGAAGTCGAGTCGCACGTTTATACGACGGCGGTTGTGCGGCGTCTGCGCGATTTTGAAAACGTAACCAACGTCTACGAAATCACCGGCGATTACGACGTCAGCGCGTTTATCAACGTGGAAAACGTCATGGCGCTCAATAACTTAATCGAAGAGATTCGCACCGTGCCGGGCGTCAAACGCACCGATACGCGGATGGTGTTGAAGAAATACAGCAGCAACAAATGAGGAGCGCGGAATGAAATTCTGCGTCGTATAATTGGTAAAAGGAATTTCTAATGATTTATATTGTGCGCGAAAAAGCGACGGCTGAACAAATTCAAGAAATGATGCAGGCGCTTCAAACCTACGTCAAACTTGCCGTTGATATAGAACGCGGCATTTTGGCGGGCGGCGGCGCAATGCACGCCGATTGTGAAGGCGTGTTGTTGGAAGATGGAAGCCGGCAGGAATTTATTTGGGGAGCGGACTGGGATCCAAACGCCCAACAAGTGACTTTTGAATCGCTCATCAATATTCGTTCGCGTCAAAATAATCCGTCTATGGAAATTCTTGATCCAGAGATACGTCAAAAAGTAACCGAAATTACCGTTCGGTTATTGGGCAGTGTATGAAAGACTGGACTGCAATCCGCGAAAGATATATGCGCGACCCATTGCCTGTGCGCTTGGGCGGGTTGGCGGCAAATCTGAGTCGCATCAAATCTTTTTCAGCCAACGAAAATAGCCGCGAGGTTGTCGCTAGTTTGATTGACGAAAGCAAAATGTTCATCGAATGGACGGCGGCGCAGGCTGAGATAAACACGGCTTCGGTTATGGTGGAGGCGCAAATTCAATTAGCGCTTTGGCAGATTCGTTGGGAACGTATTTGGACGGACGCCGATGAAAGAAAAAAAATCGCCGAACAATCTAAGGTTTGGTCAAATCAGATTTTGGAATTGTCGGGATTGTTAAAGTAAACGCTGAATGCAGAATTTTATTCTGCATTCAGCGTTCTACCTTCTGCATTCGCAAAGCGAAACATGAAAACCACTATTTTTAACACGCCGATTCTTACCAACATCCTCCGTCGTCTGGCAGAGATTCTTTTGCGCCTCGCGGGTTGGAAAACGGAAGGGCATTTGCCCGACCTGCCAAAGTGCGTCGTGATTGGCGCGCCGCACACATCCAACTGGGATTTTGTCCTCATGCTGGCGCTTGGATTTTCGGAGCGAGCCACGCTCCGCTTCATGGGAAAAGCGGAACTTTTCCGTTCGCCGCTTGCCTTCTTCTTTTATTGGTGCGGCGGAATTCCCGTTGAACGCTCCAAATCCACTGGGTTGGTTGAGCAAGTCACGCAGGCAATCCAACAATCCGAGCGTTTTATTTTGATCATCACGCCCGAAGGGACGCGCAAAAAAGTCCGCGAATGGAAAAGCGGTTTCTATCGCATCGCCAAAAGCGCAAATATTCCCGTCGTGTTGGCGTACATAGACGGCAAAAGAAAAGTAGTCGGCATTGGAAAGACTTTCACGCTGACAGACAACATGGAAACGGATATGCAAGCCATCCAATCGTTTTACGCGGGGCTGGAAGGAATTAATCCCCGATGAAAGGCGTGACGGGAAAATAGGTAAACATATAGAATAGGACTTACGCAAGACGGCTTGCGCGATTTGCCCTCACCCTAGCCCTCTCCCGAAGGGAGAGGGGACTCCCTTCCCCTTCGGGGGAAGGGTTGGGGATGAGGGAGCGTCTTGCGTAAGTCCTATAGAAATAAGTAAATAGGTAGACACGGAAACTTGTATCACTTGTTTACCTAATATACCTGAGCGCTTCACAATAAGGAGACCACATAATGGGCACGTTGATTGAAGAAATTTTTTCCCGTAGATCTGGGAGACCCGTGCAAGCGGGCGAAATTTTATTGTTGGACGTGGATTACATGATGAGTCACGACAACACCACGCCGCTGGCGATGAAAGCCATGCGCGAAATCGGCAAGCCGATTCACGATAAAAGCAAAATTGTGATTCATCTCGACCACGCTTATCCCGCCCCCAACATCGCGGCGGCGGAGAATCACAAAAAGATTTTTGACTTTGTGAAAGAACAAGGCTTGCCGAATTTGCTGCATCAAGGCGTTTGCCATCAAGTGATGATTGAAGAAGGCTTCGTCACGCCCGGCGCCATCATCATCGGCGCGGATTCGCACACGAATACTTACGGCGCGATGGGCGCGTTCGGCGCGGGACTGGGTTCCACCGAAATCGGCGTCGCGTGGGTGACGGGTAAATGTTGGTTCAAAGTCCCCGAAACGATTCGGATTGAAATGACGGGTCAGCCGCAAAAAGGCGTGTACGCCAAAGACGTCATGCTCTACATCGCGGGCATGATGGGCATGGACGGCGGAACGTATCGCTCGGTAGAATTCGGCGGCGACTACATTGACACGCTGCCCGTCCATGAGCGCATCGTATTCCCGAATATGTCCACCGAGATTGGCGCGAAATGCGGTTTGATTGCCGCCGACCAAATCACGATTGATTACCTCGAAAACGAGACGCCCGCGAAGGGACCCTTCGAGCAAATCCGCCCCGTCAATCCGCGTTACGAGCGCGTCGTCGAAATTGACGTTTCGCAAATCGTCCCGCAAGCCGCGTGTCATCCCGACGTGGATAACGTCAAGCCGTTGACCGACGTTCTCGGTTTGGAAATCCACGAGGTTTACATCGGCACTTGCACCAACGCGCGTTACGAAGATATCGAAATCGTCGCCAACATGTTGAAGGGCAAAAAGGTTCACCCGTACACGCGGGTTATCGTCACGCCCGCCAGTCAGCGGATTTATAAAAAGGCGATGAAGAACGGCTTGATTGATATTTTAATTGACGCGGGTTGCGCCGTGACGGGGACGGGTTGCGGCGCGTGCATCGGACGACACGGCGGCATTCTCGCGGCGGGCGAACGCGCCCTGACGACGATGAATCGCAACTTCATCGGGCGCATGGGCAGCCCCGACGCCGAGATTTATCTCGCCTCTCCCGCCACCGCGGCGGCGACGGCGTTGACGGGGAAGATTACGGACCCGCGTTCTTATTTAGAATAGTAAATGGTAATTGGTAATTACCATTTACCACTTACCAATAAAGGAGACTAACATGGGCAAAGCCTGGACTTTTGGAGAAAACCTCAACACGGACGAGATTATTCCCGGCCGTTTTAACATCACGATTGACCCGCTTGAATTGGCGAAGAACGTCTTTTGCGAAATCAAGCCTGATTATGCCAAGAACGTCAAGCCCGGCGATATCATCGTCGGCGGACAAAATTTTGGTTGCGGTTCGTCGCGCGAACACGCGCCGATTGCGATTAAAGGCTCGCAAGCCAAGTGCATAATCGCGCCGTCGTTTGCGCGGATATTTTTTCGCAACGCGATTAACATCGGCTTGCCGATTTTAGAATCGCCCGAAGCCTCCGCTGAAATCGTCGAAGGCGACGAGGTGGAAGTTGACCTCGCCAGCGGAAAAATCACCAACGTCACGCAAGGGCGCGAGTATCAAGCCCGCGCCTTGCCGCAGTTCGTCATCAAAATCGCCGAAGCGGGCGGGATTGTGAATTTCTTGAAAGAGCATGACATTCAAGAACTGATGAGTTAACGCGATGCGTGTTGCGTGATGCGTAATCGTAAATCCAAAATCGTAAATCCAAAATCGGCTATTCCGCAAAGCCTCGCGCCTTTTTTTCAGGAATACGATTTTGCGCAACTTGACCCGCAAAGCGCCGCGCCTTTGATTATTGAACGCGCTTTGCAATTCGGCACTCGCGCCGAATTACGCTGGCTCTTCGCGCAATATCCGCGCGGACAAATTACGGATTGGGTCAAGCGTTTTGGCAAAGACCGCCTGCCGCAACCGCATCTCAATTTTTGGAAAATCATTTTAGAGATTGCGCCATGAGCGAATTGTTTTGGAATACGGTCACAGAAAATATGCGTTTGGTATTGAGAGAATTTTCGCAAACTCAAATCGGCGCAAAGTTTTATCTGGCGGGCGGCACGGCGCTTTCTTTGCAGCTTGGTCATCGCCGCTCGGTAGACCTTGATTTTTTCTCGCCAACTGAAGATATACCAACCATTCGCGGCGCGTTGGAAAAATCGCTCGCGCCCTTGCAACCCGAACTAGCGGATTCGTCGTGGGGCAACTTGGTCTATCTTGTAAAAAACGTTCGCATTGGATTTTACGGATACGGTTATCCGTTGCTCGTCCCTTTGGTGGAAGTTGCGGAGGGGCGGCTTGCTTCGGTGGAAGATATTGCGCTGATGAAACTGGACGCTTTGCTGGGACGCGCGGCGCGGAAAGATTTTTACGATTTATATTTCATCTGTCAGAAAATCTCGTTGCGGCATTTGTTGAAACTCGCGCCAAAAAAATACTCCGCCGCCCGCGATTTTGAAACGCAAGCGGTCAAACGCCTGATTTACTTTGAAAGCGCCGACCAAGACATTGATTTGCTTTTATTATCAAACGTGTCATGGCAAGAAGTTAAATCGTATTTCATTCAACAGTCGAAAGAAATTGCAGACAATTGGCTGAAATAATTATGCATTCCGCATTCTTCATTTGTTAGGAGGCTTATGGTTCAAATTTGTTTACTCCCCGGCGACGGGATTGGTCCCGAAGTGATTGAATGCGCCGAACAGGTTTTGCGCGCCCTGCCGATTGAGTGGGATTTTGTCCGCGCCGATATTGGATTTGCCGCGTATGAAAAGCACGGCTCGCCGTTGCCCGACGCGACGTTGGCGGCGATGCGCTCCGTCCGCGCTTCGTTGTTCGGCGCAGTGACGACGCCGCCGAATATTCAAGGTTATTTTTCGCCCGTCGTGCGCATGCGTCAGAGTTTGGATTTATATGCAAACTTGCGCCCGTGCCGTTCCATCCCGCATCCTTCGTCCCGCGACGGCATTGATATTCTCATCGTCCGCGAAAACACCGAAGGCTTGTATTCGGGGATCGAGCGTCTCGAAGACGACGGCAATCGTGCCATCACGGAGCGCGTCATCACCCGCAAAGGCTCGGAGCGAATTGTCCGCAAGGCGTTTGACATGGCGCGGCAGACGGGACGCAAAACCGTGCACGTCGTTCACAAGGCGAATGTGTTGCGTCAAACCTGCGGATTGTTTCGCGCCGTCGCGTTAGAAGTGGCGAAAGAATACGCCGATATTACGATGATTGAAATGCTCGTGGATACCTGCGCGATGGAACTTGTCCGCGCGCCTGATCAATTTGAGACGATTGTCACTACGAATTTATTCGGCGACATCCTCAGCGACGAAGCCTGCATGTTTGTCGGCGGATTGGGCGTGGCGTCGTCCGCGAATATCGGCGTCGACGCGGCGGTGTTTGAACCCGTTCACGGCAGCGCTCCGCCGCTAGTCGGCACGGGCAAAGCTAATCCGATTGCGATGTTCCTCGCGACGGCGATGATGCTCGAACACATTGGCGAAACGGAACACGCCAAGCGCTTGAACCAAGCCGTGACGGATTGCATTGCCAACAACGAAACCACGCCCGATTTAGACGGGACGTTGACGACGAGCGAAGTAACGGAGAAGGTCAAAGTCAGAATGCAGAATGTAGAATGAAGAATTTTATTCTGCATTCCGCATTCATCATTCTGCATTTGGAGATTTCATGACTCGTATTGGATTTTTATACACCCGCCTGCGCGTGGAAGAAAAACTGTTGCTGGCTGAATTTGAAAAACGAAGCGACGTCGAACTCGTGCGCATTTCCGACGCCAACGCTTTTTTTGATATTACGAAGAAGCCCGCCGACGTGGACGTTCTGTTTGAGCGTTCGGTTTCATACTCGCGCGGACTTTACATCTCGCGTATTTTTGAAGCGCACGGCGTCCCCGTTGTGAATCCGTCGGTAGTGGCGGAGCGTTGCGGCGACAAATACGTCACCAGTCAAATCATGTCGCGCGAGGGAATCCCCACGCCGCGCGTCCTCATGGCGTTTGACGAAGAAGCCGCGTTGAAGGCGGTGGAAGAATTGGGCTATCCTTGCGTTCTTAAACCCGTCGTTGGTTCGTGGGGACGTCTGCTTGCCAAAGTGGAAAATCGTCACGCGGCGGAATCGTTGATTGAGCATAAATCCACGCTCGGCGTCAATCATCAGGTCTTTTACGTTCAGGAATATATCCACAAACCGGGACGCGACATTCGCGCTTTTGTGATTGGCGAAGAGCCGATTGGCGCGATTTATCGCTCGTCCGAAAACTGGATTACGAATACTGCGCGCGGCGGCGTGGCGACCAACTGCCCGCTGACCGACCCCATGCGCGAGATTTGTCGTCGCGCCGCTCACGCTGTCGGCGGCGGATTGCTGGCGCTGGATTTGTTCGAGACCGACGACGGATTCACCGTCAACGAAATCAATCACACGATGGAATTTCGCAACAGCATCGCCACGACCGGCGTGAACATCCCCGAAAAGATGATTGATTATGTGATTGAGCAGGCGCAGAAGAAATAAGTCAGAGAAATAGAGAGTAGAAAACAAACCCGTCTTATTGCGAGGCGGGTTTGTTTTAGACAGGGTAAGTATTTTTGAAGTCCTCCGCTTTGGACTAAAAACCTAATTGCAAAGCGCCGCGAAAATAGCCATCACAAAACCCACATATTTTCTTCACCCTTGCGCAACGCCTAAGTGGGAAAATACAATCAATCTTTCCGCTATTTCCTGAGTATACTTAATCTATGCCTCAAACCATCCTCATCGTAGACGACGAAAAACGATTAGTCTCGCTTGTGCAAAGCTATCTGACGCAGGAGGGTTATCGCGTGGTCGCCGCTTACAACGGCAAAGACGCGCTTGCCGCCGCGCAAAAAGAAAATCCCGACCTGATTATTTTGGATATTATGATGCCCGAAATGAACGGCTACGATTTCATGCGCGCCCATCGCGCCGAACGCGATACGCCCATCATCATGCTCACCGCCAAAGTGGAGGACGACGACAAGGTTATCGGTCTCGAACTCGGCGCGGACGATTATGTGACCAAGCCTTTCAAGCCGCGCGAGCTCATGGCGCGCGTCCGCAACGTCTTGCGGCGCGCGGGCAAAAGCGAAGCCACCGCTAAAACTTTGCGCGTTTCAGATATTACGCTTGACCGCGACAGCCGCGAAGTGCAAGTGGCAGACCGCTTCGTTGACCTGACGCCCTCCGAGTTTGATTTGCTTGCCGCGCTGATGTCGGCGCCGGGGCGCGTCTTCTCGCGGCTGGATTTGTTGGACGTGATTCAGGGCGTCCGCTACGAAGGCTATGAGCGCACGATTGACACCCACGTCAAAAATCTGCGCGCAAAAATCGAACCCGACCCGCGCAAGCCGCGCTACATCGAAACGATGTACGGCGTCGGCTATCGCTTGAATAAAAGCTAAAGAGAGTAGAAAGAAGAAAGCGGTTATTTGTCTCTACTCTCTATTCTCTACTTATGAAAATCACTACAAAACTAATTCTCGCCTTCCTTTTGATTAGCCTGTTCAGCGCGGGCGTCATTGTCGCGTTCATGAGCGTTGCCACCAATCGCGAGTTTGAGCGTTTCGTCAACGATAGATACAAAGCCGAACTTGTGACGCAACTCGCCAAACATTATCAGGAACGTCAAACCTGGGACGGCGTCGAGCAGTCGCTCAATAGTTTTGACGGCGAACATTTTGGTTCGCGCGAAAATCGCCAATTATTTTTTTCAATTGCGGACGCCAAAGGCAAAATCGTCGTGGCTGGTTTTAATCGCCACGCGGGCGAAACAATCAGCGCGGACGAGCTCGAATCTGGCGCTGAAATTCAAGTGGGGAATGAAACGGTCGGCGTTCTCTTGCTCAACGCCGCGCCCAATCGCAATCCGCTGGAAGATGAATTCCTGCGCCGCGTGAACGGCTCTATTTTTTTGGGCGCAGTCAGCACAATTATTCTCGCGCTTATTCTCGGCGCGTTGCTTTCGCGCACTATCACGCGCCCCATTCGCGAGTTGACCGCCGCCACGCGCGAAATGGCAAGCGGAAATTTCGGTCAGCAAGCGCCTGTGCGCTCGCGCGATGAAATCGGCGAATTGGCGACGTCCTTTAATAAAATGAGCGACGACCTCGCGCGCTCCTTTAACTTGCGCAAGCAAATGACCGCCGACATTGCGCACGAACTGCGTACGCCGTTGAGTCTCATCATCGGTCACGCCGAAGCCGTGCATGACGGCGTGTTGCCTCCCACGCATGAAAATTTTGAAATTATCCGCGAAGAAGCCGAACGCCTTGAGCGCCTTGTCAACGACCTGCGGATTTTATCGCTTGCCGACGCGGGCGAACTTTCGGTGGATTTGCAACCTGTGGACGTAAACCAACTGCTGAGCGATATTCACGCGCATTACGCGATCTCGTTCAATCAAAAGCGCGTCGCTCTTGACCTCGATGCGGCTCCGGTTATTCTGCAAGCGCATCTCGACCCGAGTCGCTTTGGGCAAGTCCTGAAAAATATTTTAGACAACGCTCTCCGCTACACCCCAGAGGGCGGACGCGTCGCCGTTGTCACAAAACAAATCGAAAATGAAATTGAGATTTCAATCGAAGACAGCGGACCCGGCGTCGCGCCCGCAGAAGCGCAACATCTCTTTGACCGTTTTTATCGCGCCGATTCATCGCGCGCGCGCGAAGAGGGCGACGCGAACGGCTCTGGTTTAGGACTGGCAATCGCCAAATCCATTGTTGAAATGCACAAGGGAAAAATCTGGGCGGAGTGCGAAGCGGGGCAGGGGTTGCGGGTGACGGTCAGGTTGCCGCTGGTAAATTGAAATAAGCCGTCGTAACGCCGCTCGCCGGGCTTTTGATTGCGCCAAACGCAAAAAAAAATCGGCTCATGTGTAATCCATGCGCAGACGTTAGAGAACGTCCGCTACGCAAAGCCATTTTGCGCATTCTTTACACTTTAGTTTCCGCTAACTTATGCCTTACCAGCACATGTGGAAATTAATTCAAGAAAACGCACTTTTCGCCCACATTTGGGCGCCCATATATGGGAAGAATTGCCGATTTTCGTGTTTTTATTCTATATATGGCGCAAATCGCAACTTAGCGGAAACTAAAGTTACAGATGAGCCAAAAAATCTTATCCAAACATTTTCGGTAAACCCCTTCCCCCCGTTTTTTGAAACATCTTCATCATCTTCTGCATTTCGCGGAATTGTTTGATCAGGCGATTGACGTCCTGAACTTCCATGCCGGCGCCGGCGGCGATGCGTCGGCGGCGCGAGGCGTTTAATAGGTCAGGGTCGCGCCGTTCTTTGATTGTCATCGAATGGATAATCGCTTCGGATTGTTTGAATACGTTTTCCACATCCGCTGGGTTTATGCCGCGCGCGGCTTGCCCCATTTGACCGGGCAACATTTCCAAAATTTGCGCGAGCGGTCCCATTTTTTTCATTTGTTTCATTTGCTCAAGCCAATCCTCCAGCGAGAACTGCCCCTTCATCAGTTTTTGAGCTTGTTTTTCCGCGTCTTTCATATCGTAGGCGGCTTCGGCTTTTTCAATCAAGCCAATCATGTCGCCCATGCCTAAAATGCGGGAGGCCAAACGCGCGGGGTCGTAAGCTTCCAGCGCGTCGAGTTTTTCGCCCGTGCCGATAAATTTAATTGGAATGCCGGTGACGGAGCGAATCGAAATCGCCGCGCCGCCGCGCGAGTCGCCGTCCATTTTGGTGAGAATCAGCCCCGTGAGATTAATCGCGTCTTTGAAGCCTTGCGCGACGTTCAACGCTTCTTGACCGATCATGGAATCCGCCACGAGTAAAACGTCCACTGGCTTGACGTTTGCATAGATGGCTTTGAGTTCGTCCATCAATGCCGCGTCCATTTGCGAACGCCCGGCGGTATCCACGATGACAAGGCTGAAGCCGCCTTTTTCGGCTTTGTCTACGGCGCGTTTGGCTAATTCCGGCGGCGCGAGGGCTGTGTCCGTTTCAACTTCGACGTCAATGCGTTGTCCGAGTTGTTGTAACTGCTGGATGGCGGCGGGGCGATACGGGTCGCCGGCGACAAGCAAGACGCGCTCCCCTTTGGATTTTAGCAATCGCGCAAGTTTTCCAGAGGCGGTAGTTTTGCCCGCGCCTTGCAAGCCGACCATCATTATCACGCGCGGTTTGGGTCCGATAAGATTTAACGGCGCGGGGTCGCCCAGCATTTGAATCAATTCTTCGTTGACGATTTTGACGACTTGCTGACCGGGGTTCAGCGCTTTAGAAACTTCCGCGCCGATAGCGCGTTCGCGCACTTTGGCGATGAAACTTTTTACCACGCTGAAATGCGTGTCGGCTTCGAGCAACGCCAAACGCACTTCGCGCATGGCAACGTCCACGTCCGCTTCGGAGAGTTTTCCGCGTTTGCGGAGTTGGTCAAAAATTTGGTTGAGGCGTCCAGTGAGAGTTTCAAACATGGTTATTTTCGTCTGCCGCGCGCGCCGTAGTTGAGCAAAACCCAGTGGCTGAGGAATCCCCATGCCATAATCAAGTAGGCGGCGATGTAAGTGGCGTCAATAATCAGCGAGAGCGGATTGCCGCTCTCCACAGAAAAAGAATACGCGCCTGTTTGATCTGCCCAAGCGTAGAGCAAGTCGGCAACGCTAAAGGCGACCAAGCCAATCCACGGGCGCGTCAACGCGCCGCCTTGAAAAATTCGCAGGAGCGCCAATCCGGCAATTCCAATTAAAAGTTCGGTAGGCGGATAATAATAATTAATATAATCGCCAAAAGTAAATATGCCTAAGAGTTGCAAAACTAACGCGGGCGCGATGAAGGTCAGTAGGGTCGCGCCGTAAACAACGTATTGAATGCTCGTTTTTTGCGCGGGCATGATAATCGCGTATTGGTAATAGAAAGCGGCGATAAAAAGCAACATGCCGATTACCCAGCTGATATCCGCGATGCTGGGGTTTGGAACGTCGCCGTAAAGGAAAACGTAAACGCTGTATATCGCGTCGCCTAAGAACCACAGCCAACTGCCGACGGCTAGGCACATCCACACGGCGCGCGGACGGTCTTCGGGGTGATAATTTCGCAGTACGGCGGTCGCTATGAACGCCGTGCAAAACGAAGCAAGCGGAGTGATAAAGTTGACGACGACGTCGTTCCAATCGCCCGGCAGCGGCGCGAATTGATAAACGTAAACATAAACAGCCAACAAAACGACGGCGAACGCATAATAGCCGTATAGAATGGCGTTCGGGTTGGCGTTTTTTTTCTCGTTATGCATAGAAAGTTCCTCTAATATAAAAGCGTGAAAGCTCCGTAATGATAGCGCTTCCGTTGGTTTGCGGCAATGCTTTTGCTTTACAATGAAATTGAAGCGTCTTATACTCGCCGATGTTATTGCGTCATTTCAAATTTGCGGAGGAACCATGTCAATGGAAAATGCGACGGTAAACGATAAAAAAGAAATCTTTGGCTGGGCGATGTACGACTGGGCGAATTCGGCGTTCAGCACGACGGTGGGGACGGTGTTTTTGGGACCGCACGTCGCGCATCTTGCGCGAGTCGCCGCCGAAGCGGTAGGGAAAGAGACCGTTTCGTTGTTTGGAATTCCCGTCGCGCCGGATTCGTTCCTTCCTTACTGCATTTCGTTTTCAGTGGGAATGCAAGTGTTGTTTCTCCCCATTCTCGGCGCCATCGCGGATTATTCGCATTTGCGCAAACAGATGATGCAGATATTCGCAACCATCGGGGCGGCGGCGACGATTCTGATGTTTTTCATTACGGGTAGTTTGTGGTGGCTGGGCGGTTTGCTTTTTATCGTCGCCAATCTTGCCTTTGGCGCATCCATCGTTTTTTATAACGCCTACCTACCCGATATTGCCAGCGAAGCGGAAAGAGACCGCGTCTCGTCTTACGGTTGGGCGATGGGCTATTTGGGCGGCGGGCTTTTGCTTGCGCTTAATTTAGTCTTTTATACTTTCAGCGACAAAATCGGCGTCCCCGGCGAAATTGCGGTTCGCATCAACCTCGCCTCCGCCGGCGTGTGGTGGCTTGGGTTTGCCTTCGTCACTTGGGGAAGGTTGCGCCCGCGTCGCGCCTCTCGCGCCTTGCCCGCCGGGGAAACTTATGTCAGCGTTGGTTTCAAGCAACTGCGCAAAACCGTCGCCGACGTAAAGCATTTTCCCGAAACGCTTAAATTTCTGGCGGCGTATTTTTTGTACAACGACGGCATTCAAACGGTGATTGCGGTCGCCTCCACGTTCGCCGCCGCGCCGCTGATTCAAGGCGGGATTGAACTGGATCAATCCACGTTGATTCAAGTGATTTTGATGATTCAATTCGTGGCGTTTTTTGGGGCGTTGTTCTGGGGAAAACTTGCGGGCTGGATCGGCGCAAAACAATCGGTGATTGTTAGTTTGGTCATTTGGGCGGGCGTGGTGATTTACGCTTACGGCGGTTTGCACGGCGAGACGCGCGTTGTCCAATTTTTTATTCTCGGCGCTTTGATTGCCATCGTGATGGGCGGGTCGCAAGCCATCAGCCGCAGTTTATTCGCGCAAATGATTCCCAACGGGAAGGAAGCGGAATTCTTTTCGTTCTATGAAATCAGCGAGCGCGGAACTTCGTGGATCGGTCCGTTGGTGTTTGGGTTGGCGAATCAAATCTACGGCAATTTGCGCATCGCTATTCTTTCGCTGATTTTTTTCTTCATCGCGGGTTTGATCATGCTCCCTTTTGTAAACGTGAACAAAGCCATCTCGGACGCAAAGAAATACGACGCGGAAGAATAATTACTCCATGATTTGCACGGGCAAATCATACACGCGCTTTTGATCGTATTTTCTTTCAATTAAGACCAGTTGATAATGCGGCTCTTCGCCCACAAAAGAAATACTAAAACTTGGCTTTAGCTTTTTATTGATAATCGTGAATATTTTTTCAGCGGCAAGGTCGAACACAAATCTCAATTGTCGCTCTCCGATTTTTGCGGCGAAGATTCTGCCGTCGAAGGCGATATACACGATGAATTTGTTGTTCGGTCCCACAGCGTAAGTTCCTTTTGCAAGCGGACCGAGATCGTATTTTAAATTGTCCTCGCAACGGAGTATGTGAAGCATGTCGCCTTTGGTTGTGTCAGTTTGGGCAATCACAATGCCGGGGCAGGCAGACCAGCTTGGGGTGGTTGTCGCTGTGGGATTGTAAAAAAGCGTCAGGGTCGGCGACGGCGGAATGGTGGCTGAAGGGGAAACCGTCGGCGTGACGATTGGCGTGGATGTGAGCGAGGGGACGGGCGCGAATGTATTCGCAGGGGCAATGGTCGTTTGGGGCGAACTTGCTTCGGGTTTTGTCGCGCCCAAATTGCACGCGTTCAGCAGAAACGCGAGCGTCAGCGCAGAAAATATGTATTTATTCTTTCTCAAGAAAACCTCTTTTGTAAAATCGGATTGAAACTCTTGAAAAAAATTATACATTAATATCGCGTAATTGCCGAAATAAAAACAGGCGACGGATTGTTCGTCGCCTGTTTTTATCGCGCTAAATTTTATTGCAAATTTTGATCAAACGCGCTTCTGAAATCGCTCTCCGAAACAAAGCCGACTAATTTTTTCAAGACGCTTCCGTTTGCGTCCAGCAAATAAAATTCGGGCTGGTAATAAAAACCCAACGCGCTTTGAAAACTTTGTGTGTTGGCGTCGTCGGCGTCAAGATACGAGAACTTGATTTTGCCAGAATATTCCGCTTCGAGCCGATGAACCATCGGCGCCATTGAACGGCATGTCCCTCAGGTAAAGCGGAAAAATTCCACCAGTTGCAATCCACCCGAAGCGAGCGCGACGGTGGATGGGTCGGTGGCTTCGAGTTTGTCGCCGCGCGAGGTCGCCATGAGTTTAATGTCGGGCGCGGATTGCGGTTTATTTGTCGGGAGCGCGGACGGCGCGGCGTTGGGCAGAGGCGTTCGGGGGGCGCATCCAACCAGCGCAACGAGGATCAAACTCACAGTTAAGAAAAAGAGGCGGGTTTTCATTTCATCTCCTTGTTTTCAGTCAGACAAGTCCAGCGCGTTATATCTTACAAAAAAAGTCGTGAGCATTGTCACCCGAAAAAACTTATGCCTTGCTTTGACGTTTGCATGTCGCTACGCTATACTCAGTTTAGTCGATTAGGTAATTGGGTTGATTAGGGATTGCCCAATTACCACTTACCAATTACTACTAAAAGGAGTTCCAAATGTCAAACTTCAAACTCACTTACGCGACCATGTTCAACCCGCCTGAAGAATTGCACGCGGGTTTTGATAAAGCGGTGGAAAAATTGAAACAAAATATGGGGAAGGAATACGGCATGTTAATTAACGGCAAGGAGGTGATGGCGGATGAAAAATTTGAAGACCGCTCGCCCGTTAATACCGATTGGGTTTTGGCGAAGATGCAAAAAGGAAACGCAACGCACGCGCAAGCGGCGCTGACTGCGGCGCGGAACGCTTTTCACGGTTGGAGTCATACGCCGTGGCAAAAGCGCGTGGAGTTGTTGCGAAAAGCCGCCGCGCTAATTGAAGCGCGTATTTTTGAACTTGGCGCGGCAATGGCTTTGGAGGTGGGTAAAAATCGCATGGAGTCGTTGGGCGACGTTCAAGAAACCGCCGACCTAATTTATTACTCGTGCTATCAAATGGAAAAGAATAACGGCTACATCGTCGAGATGGGACAAGACCCGCTGGTTGGTTTTGAGTCGCGCAACGTCTCGGTCTTGCGACCTTACGGCGTCTGGCTTGTGATTTCGCCGTTCAATTTTCCACATGCGCTCACGGGCGGACCTTCGGGCGCGGCGTTGGTTGCGGGCAATACGCTTGTCATCAAGCCCGCCACCGATACCGCGTGGATTGTGCGCCTGCTTGTGGATTGTTTCCGCGACGCGGGCTTGCCCGACGGCGTGGTAAATTTTGTGACGGGTCCCGGTTCTACTTTAGGGCAAGCCCTCGTGGATAGTTCCGAAGTGGACGGCGTGACTTTCACAGGTTCGTTCGACGTCGGCATGAAAATGTATCAAGATTACTCCAAGCGCAATTATGCGCGCCCGATTATCTTGGAACTCGGCGGAAAGAATCCCGCCATTGTTTCCAAGAACGCGGATTTGGAACGCGCCGCGACGGGAATCATCCGCTCGGCGTTTGGCTTGCAGGGACAGAAATGCTCCGCCGCTTCCCGCGTGATTGTGGACGAATCGGTTTACGACGATTTAATTGCTCGCCTCAAAGCCGCGACGGAGAAACTCGTCATCGGCGACCCGACGGAACGCGCTACTTATTTGGGCCCCGTCGTCAATAAAAATTCCTACAATGATTTCAAAAATTTCTGCGAAGAGATTAATCAAGGCGGCGGAAAATTTCTCACGGGCGGCAACACAAAAAGCGGCGACATTTTCGACAAGGGGTTTTTCTGCGAGCCGACGTTTGTTGTTGACTTGCCGTTTGAACATCGCCTTTGGCAACATGAAATGTTTTTGCCCATCACAACCATCGGCAAAGTCAAAAGCATGGACGAAGCGATGAAGATTGCGAACAGCGTCAACTATGGACTCACCGCCGGCTTCTACGGTTCGCAAGAAGAAACCGAATGGTTCTTTGATAATATCCAATCTGGAGTCGCTTACGCCAATCGTCCGCAAGGCGCGACGACGGGCGCGTGGCCCGGTTTCCAACCCTTCGGCGGTTGGAAAGGTTCAGGGTCAAGCGGCAAGAACGCAGGCGGACATTATTATCTTCCGCTGTACATGCACGAGCAGATCAGGACGTTGGTGAAGTAAAAGTGGGTAATTAGTAATTAGGTAATTAGGAAAACCTAATCGCCTAATCGTCTAATCGCCTAATTATCATCATGGATAACGAAGACACTTTAATCATTCGCGTCGGAATGTTCTTCTACCTTATGGGCGGAGGGGCGTTTATTATTTTTCTCGCGTCCGATTTCGCCAAAAAAGCGGATTTCGATTATCTCTTCACGGCGCTTCTGTTATTCGGCGTCGGCTGGTTCTTTCGGCGCGGAAAACCGCCGCCCAAAAAAGTCGCCCGATTTGAATGGTTGAAAAAATGGAACGACGCCAGAAAACAAAAAAGCGCGGAAAAGTTAAAGAAAAAACCAGACGCGAAGAAGAAGTAATATGTCCAAACTCATGGCGTTAAAAAAAGCGATCGCTCAATTTGTAAACGACGGCGACGTTGTTTATGCGGCGGGGTTTACGCATCTCATTCCCTTCGCGGCGGGACATGAAATGATTCGTCAGGAAAAAAAGAATCTGACCCTCGCGCGCGCCACGCCTGATTTGATTTACGAGCAAATAGTCGCGGCGGGTTGCGCGAAGAAAATAATTTTTTCGTATATGGGCAATCCCGGCGTCGGGTCGTTGCGCATCGCGCGCGCCGCGATTGAAAAAGGTCAACTCGAATGGGAGGAGTATTCCCATTTTGGCATGATTACGCGTTTGCAAGCGGGCGCGGCGGGTTTGCCCTTCCTGCCCATGAATCAAACGGGCGCGGATGATTTGGAGAGAGTCAACCCGCAAATCAAACGCATCCCCGATCCTTACGGCGGCAAGGACGTTATCGTCGTGCCCGCATTGCATCCCGACGTTGCGATTGTTCACGCGCAACGCGCCGATCAAAACGGCAACGCGCAATTATGGGGCATCATCGGCGAACAAAAGGAAGCCGCCTTCGCCGCGCGTAAAGTCATCCTCACCGTCGAAGAGATCGTGGACGAAGCCGTCATTCGTTCCGACCCGAATCGCACGATGATTCCCGCGACGATTGTGGACGCGGTTTGCCACGTCCCGTACGCGAGTCACCCCTCTTATTCGCAGGGATATTATGACCGCGACAACGAGTTCTATCTGGCGTGGGATCAGGTCAGCGAAGCGCAAGACGGCGTAAAAAAGTATTTGGACGAATGGGTTTATGGGGTGAAAGATCGCGCGGAGTATTGGGAAAAACTTGGCGCGGAGAAACACGCCCAGCTAAAAGTGGCAAGCGCTCTCAGCGCACCGGTGAATTACGGAAAATATTGATCAAGCGTCTGCAAACTTGAAATGCGGTTGTGGTCGCGTTCATTCCTTCAGCAAAAAATCCCCATTTTCTAATAATCCATCCACAATCGCCTTCGTCGCATCCGACTCTAACAACGCCTCTAATTTAAACGACTTCAACCGCGTCTGCGTCGTCCGCACGGACGGCTCAAGAAAATCTCCAAACGGCAGGGAGGTTCTAAACAACTGATAATATAAAAATCGGCGGGCGTTGCGTTTGAACTCCAGCGGAACTTCGACGCTCTCGGCGTCCAAAAATTCTTTCATCTTTCTTCTTACATCTTCCGCCGTTTGTGGAAAGAACACAGTCGGGTATTGCGTAAAACGCGCTTTGCCGGCGCACAACACAGGTTTGCCCATGATGGACGCTTCCATGCCAATCGTCGAGTTGTAGACCATGACAAACTTTGAGCGCTGAATCAATTCATACGAACTCAAGGTTTCATTTGGCGCGACAAAGACGACATTGGCGAGTTTATCCGCGCCCTTGTTTTCAATCCAGCCCGCCACTGTTTCGCGACTGGCTTTGCGGACGCGCAATTCGTCGGGATGAGCGCGGATGACAAAGAGCGTCTCAGGGTGCGCGCAAATTTCATTCAAGGTTAAATCCAGCCAAGCGAACATATCTTCAAAGACCGTGTTCGCGTGTGGCTGGCTGGTGTCGAAGACGACGTTGGTAAAGATGGGAACAACCTGCTTGAACTGCGCGGCTTTGTTCAAAAACGATTCGTCGAGTCCCTTTATCGCCGCCCAAAATTTAATTCCCGCCATTGTGAAATCGCCTTGAAAACGCTTGACGAGGTAGGCGTCGAGTTTTGCGTTTTGCGCGGCGTTCATTTCAAAATCAGCGGGAATATGAATCGGATACGCGGTCGCTTCGCCCTCGGTGAAAAACGCGGACGCGGGTTGTAAGCCTACCTCGTGGGCGACGACGCGCAATCCGCGTTGGCGCGCAACGTATCGCGCCGTCGCTTCGGGAAAGAACGCGCCATTGAACACAACCACCGCGCGCGGATTCGTTTCGTCGAGGAGTTCTGAAAACTTCCGCGCCACATTCCACGCGGACAAAATATATTCTCGCAAAAGATAGCGCGTCGCTTCATCGTCGTTCAGGTGATGGATGCGCAAAATCCACCTGAGCGCAGGCAGACACAGCGCGCCCAGCGGAATATTTTCATATTCAAAATTAATCAAATTTTGCAGAGGAAGTTGCGAAATAGAAGTTGCGAGGCGCTCATCGCGCTCATAATCAAACCCAACGACGTTCGACGTTTGTGCGTCTGTACGTTTGTACGTCTGCACGTTTGTATATAACGTCTTGGATTGATAAACGCATGACGCGCACGGCGGCGCTTTACGGACGTCGTTTCGATTCGTTCCAAGAACGCATTTGCTCATCCCAGAGTTGCACACGAAATAAACGACGGGGATTCCTTTCAAGCGCAACGCCCACGACGCCAGCAGGTGAAATCCGCTGTTCCACGAGAGGTCGTCAATTCCAGTGGACGCTTTGAAGAATATGATCGGCTCGCCCGCAGAAGGCGGCGAGTTGCGGGCGACAAGTTGCGCCATCCGCGCGACTTTGCGATTGTTGAGCCTGCGGACAAGTCCGCGTTTGAGGCGTTGGGTGAAGAACTCTTTGAGCATTGGGAAGCGTTCTCTAGGATGCAAACGGGGCTGCCCTTTTTGAGACAGCCCCTGTGCTGGGGACAATGGATTCGAACCACTACTAACTGCTCCAGAGGCAGTTGTCCTGCCGTTAGACGAGTCCCCAATGTGTCAATGGCGGTATTGTATCATGCCCATTTGGCGCAAGCAAGCGTCGCGTTCGCGTCAAGTTATATGGCGTGTCTGGTTACCTTACACATTCGGGACTTTCGCTTGTTTCTAAAAAATCGGCGCAAGAGAGCGCCGATTACGCTCAAAAAAATATTTATAGCGTAGTCAGCGTTCTCTAACGCTGACTGAGCGAAAGTCCTAAGAATGTAAGGTAATCAGATGGCGTGTTTTAATTCTTCCAACGCGCGCTTTAATTCATCGGGCAAATCCGCCTCAAACGCGCGCGGTTTGGTCTCATTGGGCAACACAATTTTTAACTTCGCCGCATGGAGGAAATGGCGGTTGAGGTCAATGGTCAAACTTTTCTTTCCGTAAATTGAATCGCCTACAATGGGACAACCCAAAAACGCGCAATGCAAACGAATTTGATGCGTACGCCCCGTCAGCGGATGAAATTCCAAAAGCGTATGCTCTTTGAACGCCTCGAGCGTTTTATATTCGCTGACCGCTTCGCGCCCCTTACCCGTCGGGACAATCGCCATCTTTTTTCTGTGGCTTGGGTCGCGCCCGATGGACGCTTCCACGCGCCCGGTGGGAGTCGGTGGTTTGCCGTCCACCAGCGCCAGATACGTTTTCTCCACCGTTCGCAAACGGAATTGATCTTGCAACCAACGATGCGCGCGTTCGTTCTTCGCCAGCGCGATCAAGCCTGACGTTTCTTTATCCAGTCGGTGAACCAAGCCGGGACGTTCCTCGCCGCCAATGCCTTCCATATCGGGGTCGTAACCTAAAACGGCGTGAACTAGCGTGCCTGTCGAGTGTCCTGCGGCAGGATGAACGACCATGCCCGCCGGTTTATTGACGATAATCAAGTCGTCGTTCTCGAAGATAATATCCAGCGGAATATCCTCGCCGACCAATCCGCTGGGAACGGGCGGCGGAACGCGCACCTCGACTTCTGTTCCCGCCTCAAGGGCTTGACCCGATTTTTTTGCAGGGACGTCATTCACGGAAACGAAGCCGGCGTCAATTAAACCCTGCAAACGCGCCCGCGAAAATTCAGGCAAGCGCGCGACGAGGAATTTATCGAGGCGTTCGGCGTTTTCGCCGGTGTAACGGAATCTTTCGATGCGGTCAGTCATGGGAGAAGGTAGACAGGTAGACAAGTAGATGCGGAAACAAGCAAACAGGGATAACTCATTGTTTTTGCCCCGTTGTATTTGACGACTGTTCGCCGTTCTCTGGCGACTGATTACTGATCGCCGATAACTGATTGCTATTCGCCAATAACTGTTCTTTCATCGTTTTCTCCGCGCGTTCTTTGAGCCAGACGCCAAGCAATAAAACAAAGACGCCGACGGTGATGGAAGCGTCCGCGACATTGAAAACGGGGAAGGTTCCAACGGAAATAAAATCCGTCACTTTGTCGCGCATTAAACGGTCTATAAGATTCCCCGCCGCGCCGCCGAGTTGCATGCCCATCGCAAGCTTCAACGTCCAATCGTTTGTCTCCACGCGCGGGTAATAATAAATGATCGCGCCAATCACGACGAAAGCGAGCAACGTAAAAATTATGCCGCCGCTTTGAAACATGCCAAACGCCGCGCCGCTGTTGTACCAATGCACAATGCGCGCGTAAGGCGAGAGCCAATTCAACCATTCGGGAAGCCATTGCGCGCCAAAATCAATATTCTCGCGCACCAGCCATTTCGTCCATTGATCCAGCGCAACGATCGCGCCAGCCAGCCCAAGCAAATATAAATAATCTTTCACAGTCCGATTCAAAAGTCACCTCAAACGTAACGCATTCTTGCGCTACAAAATATTTATTCAATTGTACCTCACGCGCCCTTGCCCTCACCCTTGCCCTCACCCTAGCCCTCTCCCGCAGGGAGAGGGGACAAAAGACTCCCTTCCCCCTGTGGGGGAAGGGTTGGGGATGAGGGAAACACGCGCGGCGTTCGCGCGCTGATATTCGTCATAACTTCGTAGACGCTTGTGCCTGCCCAATCCGCAAAATCTTCAACGGTGATTCCTTCGCCAAGCAGAATCGCTTCGGCGCCCGCGTTGACGGCGGCGGCGCCCGCGTTAACCATGAACTGGTCCATGCAAACGCGCCCAACTTGCGGATATTTTTTTCCGTTGATAATCACCTGCGCTTGATTCGACATGCGACGAAAATATCCGTCCCCGTAGCCGCAGGGGATGGTGACGATTCTGGTCTCTGCGTCGGAGCGCCACTCCGACCCGTAACTGACTCCGCGATTGGGGAGCGTGACCTTGCTGTATGCGACTTTTGATTTCCACGTTAGCGCGGGTTTCACTTCAATCGTTTTTTCAATGTCGCGCGCGGGATAAACGCCGTAGAACAAAAGACCGGGACGAACCATGTCGTAATAACTTTCGGGATAGAGCAACGTCGCGCCTGAATTGGCGGCGTGAACGATTGCAGGACGCGGCGCGGTGAGATTTTCGTAAATGGATAAAATTTCTTCAAAGCGTTCCAGTTGAAGCAAGGGCGACGTTTGCGGAAACGATTGTTTGATTCCGCGCAACGCCATGACTTCTGAATTTGCAAAATGCGTGAAGACGCCTTCGATTTCTACATGCTTGCAGGTTAAGGATTTTTCGATGAGCGTTTTGGCTTCGTATTCGTGGACGCCGATGCGCTCCATACCCGTATCCACTTTGAGATGCGCCTTGATGCGCTGACGGGTAGATTCGCCAAATCGTTCGGCGGCAATTAACAGGTCAAGGGAAGAAGCGGCGAGGGTTAAATCAAATTCAAAAAAAGCGGCAATCTGCTCGGGCAGAGTCCCGCCCATGACGAGAATCGGAATCGCAATCCCCATTTTCCGCAGATGAATTCCCTCCTCGACCAGCGCGACGCCGAGGTAATCCGCATGAGGCGCGATGAAGGGCGCGACGCCGTCCACGCCATGACCGTAGGCGTTGGCTTTGAGGACGACGAGAACTTTGGCGGGCGCGACATGCGCGCGAATATTTTCGAGATTTTGTTTGAGCTGGGCAAGATTAACTTCGAGATAGGTTGGGCGCATGAGCCGTCCTTAAAACTTTATGCAAGCGCCGCGTTCGCTTGCGAAAAAAACCGCTGAGGCGCGGAGACGCTGAGATTAAAAACTCCGCGTCTCGGCGTCTCAGCGGTTTAATTTTTTAGAAATTCATCACGGCATAAATCCGCCCGTTGATAAAACCGCTTGGATGCGTTTGAACTCATCCGCTTGTTTTTGCGTGAGCGTTCCTTGTTTGATCAATGCGGCGAGGGCGGCGGCTTCGCGTTCGCTCATCGTTCCTTGCAGGGGATTGGCTTGAATATAATTTTCGAGCGCGGTGTGAACTGTGCGAAAAACGTCCGCTTCGGCTGGCGTGATTGCGCCTTGCGTCGCCGCGCTTTTTAGCATAGCGTCTTGTTGCGCGGCGCGGACTTGCGCGATTTGCGCGGCGTTGTCTTTCCCTAGCGCGCGGACATACGCCATAACGTCCCAGCGTTGCTCTTCGGTGAGAATATCCTTCCACGGCGGCATGGACGTTTGAAATTCCGCGCCACCCTCGCTGATGCGATAAAAGATTAAATCATCCGCAAGCATTTGCATCGTCTGCGCGACGGCGGAAGGCGGCGGGGTCAATGATTTTCCCGCCGAGCCGTCGCCCATGCCCGTCTCGCCGTGACAACTGGCGCAGTTCGCTTTGTACGCTTCCGCGCCGCGCGCAATGGATTCTTTGGTCGCTTCGGGCGCGGTCTTCCCCGCGTATTCTTTGGGAACTTGCGCATGGTGACGCGCCATCATGCCTGCGTCGCCCATCATCCCGCCCGCCCCGCAACCTGTCAGCGCAAACGCTAAAATAAATGTTAAATATTTTTTCATATCAGCCTCGCTATAATTACCCTCATCCCCAGCCCTTCCCCCAAAGGGGGAAGGGAGTTTAGCCCTCTCCCTGCGGGAGAGGTTGAGGGTGCGTAAAGATTCGCTTTCTATATTTTACCCGCTACGTATTCCAGCACGTCAATCTTCGTTAAAATTCCAACGGGGCGGCTATTCTCAATCACGATTAATGCGTAGCCGGTCGTTAATGACGGCATGGCGTCTTCAAGCGGAGTCTCCGGCGGGAAGACCGCGCCCGCGTTTTGCACAAGCGCGTCAATGGTTTCGTCGTGGCTGTGTTCGTGTTTTTGAAAAACATGTTTGAGCAAGTCCACTTCTTCAATCAAACCAACCAACTCATTCTCTTTGCCGACGACGGGCATTTGCGAAATTCCATATTGTTGCATGGCGGCGACAACTTTACGAATTGAATCGCCGAGCGAAGCGGAGTGGAGCGTTCGATTCGGTTTGACCAGCAACAGGTCGCTGAGAGTCGTTTCGCCGAATTCCATCGAGAGGAAGCCGAACTCGCGCATCCATTTATCGTCGTAGAATTTGGAAAGATAACGCGAACCCGAATCAGGCAAAATGACGACGGGCAAACGCTCAGCGGGAAGCTTGCGACAATATTTCATCGCGCCCGCAATCGCGGAGCCAGACGACCCGCCCGCGAAAATCCCCTCCTGCCGCACCAATTGCCGCGCCCATAAAAACGACTCGCGGTCGCTGGCGCGTTCAATCGCGTCCACGACGGTAATGTCCATTGTGGAGGGCAAAAAGTCTTCGCCAATGCCTTCCACTTTATAAGTCTTCGGGTACGCGCCCGCGGGGATGACGCCGTGATTTTGCCAAATCTCCGTGAGGATGGAGCCTTCGATATCAATGCCCACGATTTTTATATTTGGATTTTTTGATTTTAGATAACGCCCAACGCCTGAGATGGTTCCGCCCGTGCCAATGCCGATGATGACGTCGGTCACGCGCCCGTCGGTTTGCTCCCACAATTCGGGTCCCGTGCTGATTTCGTGCGTCTTGGGATTGTCGAGATTGTGATATTGATTCGCCAAAATCGAGTTTGGGGTCTCGCGCGCAAATTTCTTCGCCACTTGATAATATGAAGTCGGGTCTTCGGGGGCGACGGCGGTTGGGGTAATGACCACCTTCGCGCCGTACGCGCGCAACAGCAAAATCTTTTCGTTGCTCATTTTATCGGGCATGACGAAAATGGTTTTGTAGCCTTTCAGCGCCGCCGCAATTGCGAGACCGACGCCCGTGTTGCCCGAAGTCGCCTCGACGATTGTGCCGCCGGGTTTAATCTCGCCGCGTTTCTCCGCCTGCTCGATAATATACGCCCCGACGCGGTCCTTGACCGAGCCGCCGGGATTCATAAATTCAAGTTTGGCGTACAAGGGCGTCGGCAGGTCGCGCCCAATGCGCTCTAATTTCACCAGCGGAGTGTTTCCCATCGCGCCGAGGATGTTGTTGAAAACGCGCTTGTCTTTGGATTCGGGTAAGACTGTCATTCAAGCTCCTGTTTGATAGTTATACTTTATCGGAAATTAAATTGGGACGCGGAAAACGCAGACGCTTCGCGCGCGGATTTTTTCGACGAATTACCAGAAAAAGCAGTTTGCATCAGCGTCTTCCGCGTTCATCAGCGTCCCCAAAAATTTTTACGTTATTATCGATAAAGTTTGTTGGGTAATTTTACTAGCGTTTTGCGCACAGCGCCTTGTGGAAAAAACTGCAATGAATCAAAATCGCCATGTTTTCAAAAAACATGGCGATTTTGAAACTGCTTTTTCCAGACAGTCGTTATCCGCCAACCCGACGGTTTTTGCAACTTGACGGGATTTTACCAAACTATAGATAACAAGAGACGCGAAAATTTTTTGCCGCATCTTTGGGAAGCGAGAAGCAAAAAACGCCTTGAGAAATCAAGGCGTTTTTAGACATTCACACTAACCACTGCTATTGCGGTGGAAGAGATGGGTGATCGCCAAGTGAGCCCTAATAAATGGGCGCAAAATATGGGTAGTGGGTTTCAGTACATGATGACTTGCCATATTTACGACGATTTACCGCTTGCCTGCAGAGCCGCCGACGCTTCGCGCATGTAGGACAAGTCTATAGACTTGTCCTGCATGCGCGATTTCAACTTGTTTGAAACAAACCCATATCATTTAGAACCCAATATAATAATAAGAAATACAAAGCATTGGTCTCCAGTACGCATACACCTCATCGCCAGCATAAAAAGAGATGAAATCGTTGCCCAAGTCGTTATTATCGTCCAATGTGAATCTCAAGCGGAATTGGGTTACGCCCGGCTGGTTGATGTATTGCTGATACTGAGTTATATCCAATGTATACCAATCCGGCTCCCCATTAACCGCGGTAAATTTACCCACATTTTGCACAGATGACAGAGCTTGAAAGTCCGTCGTTTCCAAAGGGCTGAGACCGAAGAATCCTTTTTTCATATCCGCGATCAAAGAGCCATGCGTAATGAATGGATCTGTGCCTGTTGTGCTTTCCTTCTTGATATTTACCGTCGCTCTATAGATAGTTGCACCAAGCGGCACCACCGATTTGGGCGTATAGAAATACAAAAGAGAGCGAAATTGCTTATTTGCGGCGTTGTCGCCCACAAGCAGGGTACTGATTGAATTTATCGCGCCGCCTAAATTGCTGAGCTCGGAAGATTCAAGCGCCCAGCCATCATTCGCGGCAATAGGTGGAATATAAAAGTTGCCACAAGAAGCGCTAATATAAATAGCTACAGTATTATCTGCGCTAACGCTAACAGTGTTTGTATTGCCCGCTAAGTCGCTAACCTTGCCTGCGTCAAGCAAAACAGTGACCGTACAGGTTGCGCTGACAGCGACGTTAAAAGTAGAGCCGTCGTTAGGAGCAACCTCACTGACAAGTGCTGTAGCCGCGCTTGGAGTTCCTCCGCAGTAGCTGACCAGAGTGACGTCCGAACTTGTGAAGGTGGATGTATTGATGGATTCGCTAAAGACGACGGTGAAGTTTATAGGATTGGCTGTGTATACGGGGTCTGCTTGAGCGCTTGATTGATTAACTGTCACGGTAGGAACGGTTTTGTCAATCGTGTATGTTTCGCCGCTGGTAAACCCGCCGCCCAATGAATTAGACGCCGCGTCTACAATCATATTGTTGTTCGCAGCGTCCAGATGAATAGTGCCGTCGCCGCTCCCCGTGTTGACTGTCACAGTATAGACGTCGCCCGAACCGCTAACGCCGCTGACGGTTGCGCCTGAAACGCCGGTTGTCGTTAAGACAACGTTATTGACGTCTACATTCGTAACAGGTTCAGAAAAAGTTACTGTAAAATCGACGCTTGAAGCGTTAGTGGGATTTGTAGAGGCGCGTACGCTGGATAAAACAGTCGGCGCAGTGGCGTCCAGCGTCCAAGTATACGACTCTGGCGTAGCGTCTTGATTGCCAGCGTTGTCAACGGCGTAGACAGAGAACGTATGCGAGCCGTCCGCTAAAACAGAGGAAGTGAACGGGCTGGCGCAAGACGCGCTACCGCCATCCATATTGCACGTAAAGGAAACAACGCCGCTACCTACGCCGTCATCGCCGCTAAAGGTAAAGGTCGGCGTATTGTTATTATCTAAGATGTTTGGCTTGCTGATAAGCGTAGTGGCAGGTGTAGTTTTGTCAATCGTATAAGTTTTGCCGCTGGTAAATCCGCCGCTTAATGGGTTGCCTGCAAGGTCTGTGACGCCCGTCCCGGAAGTTTTCACATCCAGACGGAGAGTTCCATCGCCTGCGCCTGTATTGACTGTCACCGTGTAAGCAGACCCCGAGCCGCTGACGCTACTTATTGTTGCGCTGGCGACGCCGATGGGCGTGAGAGTAAAATCGGCAGTATCCACGCCTGTAACTGGTTCAGCGAAGGCAACTGCGAAGTCCGCCAGCGAGGCATTGGTAGGATTTGTGGAGGTGGGAGCGCTGGATGAAACGGTTGGCGCAGTCCTATCTACCGTGACGCTAAGTGGAGAAGCGAATACAGACGAAACGTTGCCTGCGGCGTCTTTCGCCCATGGATAAAGCGTATAGGAACCAGCAGCTCCAACTGTATAAGTTGTGGGAGCCGCGCTAGTCCAGCCAGCGGCGTTAACCAGAGGCGCAGTGGAGGTCGTGGTGATCTTGTAGCCCGTTACGGCAGTATTATCTGAAGCCGTGAAGCCGGTGATGGGAATGCCCAGATTCTTGGTGAGTGTAGCGGCGGTAAATATATTTACGGTTGGCGTAACTATATCCACCGTCCAGGTATGAGAAGCGGGCGTAGCGTCTGGATTGCCAACCTTGTCAATGGCGTAGACAGAGAACGTATGGGTTGAGCCATTTGCCAAAAGGGCGGAGTGAAATGGACTGACGCAAGCCGCATAATCATTGCCATCCATCTTGCACATGTAGGCAGCAATGCCGCCGCTACCGCCCGTATCGCTGCCGCTAAAGGTAATGTCTGGCGTAGCGCTATTATGCGCCGGATTGTTCAGCGTGGTAGCTGGCGCCGTTCTATCAATGGTATAGGTCTGTCCGGCGGTATATCCGCTATTCAGCGGGATGGAGCCGGCGGTCACAATCGCGCCGACATTTAGCGCATTCAGGTGGATCGTCCCCGAAGCGTTGACGGTATTATTGACGCCAATGATATAGACCCGCCCCGACTGATCTGGAATTATGCCTGTGACTGACGAGCCGCTCATGCCCGTAACGGCAAAGTCATTGAACGGTGCGACAACATCCACGCCTGTAACAGGCTCAGAGAAGGTTATCGTAAAAGCCACGTCGGCAGCATTGGTGGGGTTTGCAAAGGTACGCGCCACGCTGGATACGACCAGCTTGTTAATCGTATAAACTTCGCCTTCGGTAAACCCGTTAGGCAATAAAACCAGATTGGAAATGGTTGCGTTGCCCGCCACGTTAAGGCGAAGCGCGCCTGAGGCGCTTCCAGTTTTAACCGTTACGGTATAAACGTTGCCCGAACCGCTGACCGCGCTTATGGTCGCGCCTGAAACGTTACCCGTTGTCGCGAGGCTAAAGTCGGCGACGTCTACGCCTGTAACAGGCGCAGAAAAAGTGACTGTAAAATTCACATTGGCGGCATTAGTGGGATTTGCAGAAGCGCGCGCGCTGGATAAAACAATTGGCGCAGTTCGATTAATGGTATAAGTCTCGCCGCTGGTAAACCCGCTGGCGAGCGCCGCAGAAGACAGGCTCTGGATCGAACCGTCATTCGCCACATCCAGACGAAGCGTACCGTCGCCTGAACCGGCGTCCACGCTAACCTTATATTCGCTCCCCGACACAGGAGTTACGCTGGCGACAGACGCGCCGCTCACGCCGTCCATCGCGACGGCAAAGTCGGCAACGTCCACGCCTGTGACCGGCTCGGAGAAAGCCACCGTAAAATCTACGTTGGATAAGTTGGTGAGTTCTGCAGACACGCACGCGCTGGATATAACGGATGGCGGGTTATTCGCCGTCCAAATATAAGGTTCTGCCAAAGCGCTCTGATTGCCAGCCGCATCAACGGCATACACAACAAGCGTATGCTGACCGTTCGGAAAAGCGGACAAAGCAAGCGGGCTTGCGCAAGCCGTTGCGCTGCCGCTGTCTATCTGACACATAAAGGTATCCGTGTTGTCAGCGGTGTTGAAGGAAACGGTAGTACTGCCCGCGTCGGCGACGATGGTCGGCAAGGTGGGATTCGTTTTGTCTATAACATAGGATTCGCCGCTGGTATATCCGCTAACCAAAGCTTGCTTCAGGGCGACGCTGACAATCGCGCCATTATCCAACGCATCCAAACGGATTGAGCCGTCGCCATTGCCCGTGTTGACATGCGCAACGTAAACCGCTCCCGAACCGGTCACACCGCCGATTAACGCGCCCGAAACGCCCGTGGTGGTGAGCGTAAAATCGCCGAGGTCTACGCCCGTAACTGGTTCGGAGAACTTCACGACGAAGTCCACGTTGTTGGTATGCGTCGGGCTGATAAGCGGGAAACCGCGCGTGATAGATACAACGCGTGGCATGGTGTGGATCACCTCTCTTGCAAATTTACCCGGCAATTCCCACGTGACATACATGCTTGCCCCACAGCATAACTGAGCAAATTTGACTGTGAGGTTATGTTCGCCCGCAGTCAAGTACTTATATACGGGATAATTATGCGGGGTTTGAGCAATCCAGCTCGCGATAACTGGGGCATTCATGTCGTCAATATATAACTTCCCGCCATCGTCCAAATTATTAATGGAAATAGTATAAACTCCGTTCTCTGGCGCCAACAATTTTCCTTCGAATATGGCGCCCCAATATTCCGCGTGTACCTCGGACGGCCTTGGGTTGGACAAGCTGATCATCTCTACGGCGCTTTTTCCTCCCGCCAGTGTTGCAAAGATATTGCAAGTAATCGGCCAACCAGTGCCAACAAAGCAATTCGAACTATTGTTGTAATACTGGACGTCCACCGGAAGCGTAAACCCGCGCTGGCTAATATTGGGAGCGGGCGGCGGTGCGGCGTTTACCGTAATCCCATCTATTTGCGCGGCGGGCCAATCTGCTGACGAAAACCATGCGCCATTTGCGCCGCGTTTTACGTCCAAACGCAAAGTGTTATATGCCCTTCCATCTGTGGGAGGATTAATTGCCATGGAAGGAATAGTTTGGTCGTCACCTATTGTCGTGGTCGGTATGATTTGGTCGCTTTGGCTGTCCGTCCAGTCGCTTGTATATGTAATCGTGCCATCAGTCGCTACTTGCGCCCATTGATAACCTAACATCGCGTCTGTCCAGTCTTGAGTGGATGTGTTCTGCAACATTATGTTATTGAGAGTATAGCTCGTCCCATTAGCCACTGGGGGATCATCATATTTCAGCAAGTTCCAGCGGTCATCCGGCGCGAAGGGAACGCCGTCGTCTAAAAATTGCGCACTTGTGTAGTAATGGGCAAGAATTTGACGATAATCATCCCATTTCACCGACCATGTTTGGGGAGCGTCTATCTGTGCGTTAGCGCATACATTTCCTTTCGACCAGCGAAGCGCCCCCAATTGACTCATGCCTCTGACCTTTAGCGGCGTGCCTTGATGACCATTATCAGCGCTGTCACATGCGGAACTGATAGGGTCTTGTACTCCAGTTAGATAAGGTAAGACGTTGTTTGGGTTAGTAGCGTCGGAGCTTGTAACTGTATAATCTTTCGAGTCAGACGCAAACTCGGAGAGAATGAAATACCCATCGCTTCCAGCGAGATATTGCCCGCCAGTATCGGTAACTGCTGAGTTTACATCGGACTGACTCGTGAACGACCCCGGAATGAATACCTGATATGCAGTGGAATTATCTATGGCAGAATTCCCATAAGATAACCAATGCGAGTTATAGTATGCGAAGGTGCGAGACGCGACTGCCTGCGCCTTCAACGTTGCGGGCGTATGCGGAAGTCCCATTATGTTCATTTCAAGCGCGATGACATTTTTAAGGTAGTAACCTTCAGCGACATACCAATAGCCGTTATTTGGATTATTTGGATCGAACGGCGTGCCAAAATTGAGGTCGGTTCCACAGCCATAGACAGATCCGTCCATGTCTTTAGGATATTGACATAGCTGAACAGTTTTTTCCCCGCGATGTGTGTCACCTGTCAACTGCCCATCGTCTAACTGAAACATATACACATAGTAATAGCCTGAAAGCGTATTTGCGTTAGATGGGACAACGCTCTTTTGGTTGGACATTTTCCCTGTCAAGGGTATTGTTGCGCTTGCCTGCGCTTGTTGAAACACAAACAGGGTAAGCAGAAAGACAATTAACAGAATATTTTTGCGTTTCATGTTGCCCTCCTCATTGCCCTGCTTGATTGACAGAGATAAGGCAGATTCGATCCAACTCGCGTGTTGGACAGCGCACTAGAATCTTCGACCCATCAGGCGACCACGCCCAATTATTATCTTGCGCAGAGAAGAGACCCTCGTACGGACCAACATAGGTATTTTGATTGGAAATATTTACTAGATATAATCCTAAATTTTGAGCATTGCTGTCATCCGTATTATTCTGCGACAAGTAAACGCGTCCAAAAGTGAGCAAGTGATGATTATCGGGAGCCCAAATAAACTCGCCCGCGTAATATTTTCCGTCTACTCCTTGCGGAGGGCTGTCAAGAGTGATTAAATCGCCAGTCATGGAATCCAACAACATGAGGTTGGTTGGACGAGAAGCGGTTGTTCTTCTGCCAACGGCTAAATAACGCCCGTCTGGGCTCCAGCGTCCTATGGTAGCCCAGCCTCCTAAATCCAACTTGCAAATCTGCCCCGTATCGGCATTTAAGATGAAAGTGTAACCGCCCAGTTGCAGCTCGCCGCCGTTGTTATACAAAAAAATCATTGGCGTTCCAGGCTGCCATGCCGCCGAGTAATATAGAGAACTTTTGCCCCGTTTTTCTTTAGCGTAATCCCATTCGGCAAAATCAAAAGAAATGGGCGGGAGTTTTTTTAGCGATTTGTCCAGTTTGAATATCTTCTTGCTCGAAAGGTAAACCATTTCATCGCCGCCCGGTTTGAAAACAACGGAAAGTTCTGGCAGGTTATCTTCCAGCAGTTGCGCAGTGTCGGGATTGCCATAACTTACCCCTATTTGAAGCGTGAGTTTGAAAGTAAGAGTCTTTCCGTTAATATCATGAAAATTCTTAATAGGGTACACAACCGCGTTCAATTCTGGTTGCCATGCTGGAAGTCTGTAGTTGGTTGCAGGACGAATTGCATACACTTTTACCTCACCCGTCTCAGGGTTATACAAACTAATTGCTTCTTGGAGACCGTCGCCAACTTGGCTTGACGTGCTATGTAATTCTTCCGTCATCAAAACCTGCTGATTATCAGGCAACCATTCGGCAATGTGATAAAGATTCCTCTCCGGCGCAGTCAACACCACCTGTGGCTCGGAAAAAGTGTAATTCTCCGGCGTGGTCTCGGCAGTCGTGGTCTGCGCCAAAGGGAAAGTACAGGCAGGCGGCTGTTTGGGTTTCATGGCATTATCTTCCGGCGCGTTCGCCGCTGTTGGTAACGCAGGCGCATTTACAACTGTCGGCGGCAGGGGCGTGCGAGCCATTGGCACAGCATTTTGCTCCGCCGCCGACCTGATCACGAAGAACAGCGGGATAATCAATATCAGCCCAACGACGAGCAGGGCTTCCAACGTGCCTTTTGTATTGCGTAACTGTTTCATGTTTTCTCCTTTTGGGATTTGGGTTTATACGCTCATAGTGAGCGTTATCGGGGTGAAAATTGTCACCCTGCGCGAAGCGAAGAGTCTCTGATGATTCTTCGCCTCGCGCAAAATGGCAAGCAGGGATGGCGTAATTCAGCAAATTCCAGCGGTCATCCGGCGCGACTTTGCCGCTTGGTCCCAGAATATCTATCCCCGTGTAGTAATGCGCGAGGATTTGGCGGTAGTCTGTCCATGTGACTGACCATTTCGTGCTGGGATCTCCGCCAGTAGCGCATTGGTTTCCGTTCGACCACCGATACGCGCCTAATTGACTCATTCCAAAACGATTGCTATTATCTGATGCTCCACATATATCATTGCTGATTGGGTCCTCTACGCCTTTTAGATAGTCTTTTGGAAACGCCGCAGGTTCAGAGATAGTTCTATCCTTCATATCAGCGCCAAACTCAGCATCAATAGATTCGCCATTATATGAAAGATATTGTCCAGAAGTTAAAATAACCGCATCGTCAATTAGATCACTGTTTGAAGGACTATAATAATTATAAGCGTATGGAATAAACAACTGATAATCCCTTGAATTGTTTATGTATCCATTTGTCTCATAGGGATCCGGTATATTTCTATCTTTCCAGTCAGCGAGGCTTCGAGCGGCAACTGCTTGTGCTTGTAGTGCCTCAAGCGTAGGAGGATTATTCGTTGCTACATCCATTTCGCGCGGGAGGACATTCAAAAGATAATCATTTTCAACATCTACTAGCGCCCAATGTGGTGTTGTATAAGGATATTGCGTATTTGCCTCTCCACATCCTTCTGCTCGCTCAAGCCATACGCAATATTCGCGCGGCTGTTTTACTATACCGTCATTCTCCACATCCAAATGCAACATGTTGACATATATTTGGGCGGGCGGTCCGGTTCCTTGGGCTAAATTAGTTTGAGAGTCACTATTATTAGGCAGTATGTTGGCACTGGCTTGCACCTGTTGAAAGACAAACAGACTCAGGAAGAAAATAATTAAGAATGTTTTTTTGTATTTCATGGTGTCACCTATTACTGCCCGATTCTTTGAACAGAAATAAAACATACTCGATCTTCTTCCATTGTTGGACACCGCACCAACAGTTTTGAACCGTCAGGAGACCAAACCAGATTACTACTAGAAAATCTATATGTAGGGAGAAGATAATCACTCTGTCCGGATATAAAATCTACAAGATACAACCCTCTACTATCACCTTGCCCCGTGCCTTGAAACGGAAAGATACTTCCGATAACAAGTATATGACGATTATCCGGCGCCCAGGCAATATCGTTGACATAATGCCTACCTTCTACTTCTTGAGGTGTGACCCTCATCGTATATAGATTCCCTGTTAAGGCGTCCAATATAGCTAAATCGCTTGAGCCAGTTGATCTACCTTCCTGAAACCTGGTAATTGCCAGATAACGCCCATTTGGACTCCAATGTGCTCTTGAAGCCCATCCGCCAAGATTCAATTCGCAAACTCGCCCTGTATTGGAATCCAATATGAAGGTGTATCCTCCGCCTGTATCGCCGTCGCTGTAAAAGAACAATAGCGATGTGTGCGGTTGCCAAGTCATCTCGTAGGATACCGGAAGTTCATTTCTTCGCCCTTTTGCGTAGTCCCATTGAGTAGGATCAAAAGGTACGGACTGGCCATCTTTCAACGATTTGTCTTTTTTGGATATTTTCTTGTCTGATAGATATATCGTTTCACTGCCATCAGGCTTAACTGCTACAAAATATTGAGGCAAGTTATCTGCAATCAATTTAGTAATATCTGGATTGCCTTGGCTAACCCGCACCTGACGAGTGAAGTTATAGCGATTATTGACTTTATCAATTTCAAGGACATTTGTGTCCGGATACACAACTGCATTTAGCTCCGATTGCCATGAAGGGAGCTCGGTGGTTTGATTGCGCACGGCATATACCCATGTTTCACCGGTTTGAGGATTGTATAATTCTATAGATTGTTGGATGATTACACTACTACCATCCCTTATTTCTTCTACCATTAAGACCCTTTGATTGTCAGGCAACCATTCAACAATATTGTATAGATTGTCGGGGTGACTTAGCACCACCTGCGGCTCTGAAAAAGTGTACTCCTCCGGCGTGGTCTCTGCAATCGTCGTCTGCGCCAAAGGGAAGGTACAGGCGGGCGGCTGTTTGGGCTTTAGCGCGTTGCCTTCCGCAGGCGCATTTGCAACCGTCGGTATGACAGGCATGGCGGTATTCGGTATATTCGGCACAGCCGGTGCATTCGCCTTTGTCTTCAAAGCGAAGAACAACGGGATAATCAATATCAGCCCAATCACGATCAAGGCTTCCAACAATCCTTTTGTATTGCGTGTTTTTTTCATTGTGGCGCTCCTTTTGAAAATAGAATTTTGATTCAGGGCTTGTCACCCTGCGTGAAGCGGAGAGATTCTCCGCCTCACACAGAATGGCAAACAAACGTGGATGTATTTTGCAACATCACATTGACAGTGAAATCTGTCCCGACAGTTGCCGTTGTGCTGGGAAGGTTGTAATTCAGCAAATTCCAGCGGTCATCCGGCGCGACTTTGCCGCTGGTGGCATTCAAAATATCTATGCCCGTGTAGTAATGCGCGAGGATTTGCTTGTAGTCCCATTTTATGCGCCAATCTGTGCCAGTTCCATCGGGACAGGTATTGCCCTTTGCCCAACGGACGGCTCCCAGTTGACTCATGCCCCAGCTATTGGCAAGAACGCCTGGCTTACATACACCGTCGGGAAAGGGAAGGTTAGATGTAGTAGTGATTGGGTCTTTTATGCCCCCTATTAAATAATCTTTACTTCCTTCCGACACGGAAATTGCAAAGTCGGAACTAAACTCCGCGTCAATGGCGTCACACACAGCGTTAGGATTGGTATCGGTGGGACACGAATGAATATATCGGAGAAATTGTCCTTGGGTTCCAGTAACCGCGTCATGGATAACAGATTGATAACCTCCATACTTACGAGCGCCCGGATTAAGCACTTGATAATTTCTGGAGTTGTTTATTGAATATGTACCAGTAACCGCTGGTTGATGTTCAGCCTTCCAGGTTACGACAGAGCGTGATGCGACCGCTTGTGCCTTTAGCGCCTCAGGTTCGGGCGGAATTTGCGCTAAATTCATTTCGGTTGCGAGAACATCATCAAGGTAGAAATTCTCAGGGTTAATAATCTCAGGGTTACCTGCGTATTCATCGCCATTAGGATTCATATCCCCACATCCAAATTTACCTACATCATTATTCCAATAGTCACACTGAACCGGATGCAGCGGAGTTAAGAAATTTCCAGTACGATCATCCAACAGATATAGAAAAACCGTAATATCAGAACGAAGACTCGTGCTTGCAGGAGCCGGATTTTCCGGGGATGGTATAACTGTACTTGCCTGCGCCTGTTGAAAAACAAACAACATTAACAAGAAAACGATCAGGAGGAATTTTTTATATTTCATGACATCCCCCTTTATTTGCCGGTTCTTTGAACATTGATAAAACATACCCGATCTACTACATTGTTGGGTATTTCACCACCCGGGCAAATTATCAATAATTTGGAGCCATCCGGCGACCACGCAAAATTATTCTTAGGCGCCGCACCTGCTTCGAAGATATATTCAGGGAGGATTTGAATACCTTGCTCAGCCATAAAATCAACGAGATACAGTTCGGTAGGAACAGAATGAACATTCTGTGATCGGATATATTCGACGGCAAGCAGATGACGGCTATCGGGCGCCCATATAAAATCATTTACAACATGTTCTCTTGTCATGTCTAAAGACGTAAGTATCGGCGTGTATAGTTGTCCGGACGTCGTATCTAACACCAGAAAATCAATTGAATTAGCCAAACCAAAATAGACGACCGACCTATCAAACGCGAGATAGCGCCCGTCTGGACTCCAGCGCGCTCTACTTGCCCATCCCCCCAGATCCAACTCGCAAATCTGCCCGGTATCGGTATCTAATATAAACGTATAACCGCCATTTGCCGAGCCGCCAGCGTGGCTATACAAAAAAACGAGCGACGTGCCCGGCTGCCAAGCCATGTCATAAGATACGGGGTTTTCATCCCTTCTACCCTTGCCATAATCCCACTTAGCGGGGTCAAAGAGGGCTGGCGTGAGTTTCTTCAAGGATTTATCCAACTTGGATATTTTCTTATCCGCAAGGTACAGCATTTCGCCTCTGCCTGGCTTTACCGTAAAGAGAAGTTGTGGCAGGTTCTCTGCCAGTATTTGGGCGGAATCTGGGTCACCATAACTAATCCATATTTGACGATTAACTTTATATCTTTAGTTTCCGCTAACTGGAATGAAAAAAAACGATAATGGCGCAAAGCGTGGTAATCTTGTTTTGCGAAAAAATCCCACAACGCCATTATCAAAATGAATCATACCCTAAGCGTTTTGAACGAAC
>Ga0315281_10000195_pt1 | contig 78347 bp, 59 predicted proteins | sample YL17G07_0_MG_FD_204540 | JGI IMG/M metagenome (GOLD analysis project Ga0315281, IMG submission 204540) | Sediment microbial communities from Yellowstone Lake, YNP, Wyoming, USA - YL17G07_0 | ecosystem: Environmental > Aquatic > Freshwater > Lake > Sediment | place: USA: Wyoming | collected... | reverse complement strand
ATCGTCGAGGCCGGCTGCACCCTGGCCGCCTCCTACCCCGGCACCCCGGCCTCGGAAATTCTGGCGTCGGTGGTGGCCTTCGCCAAGGAGACCGGGGCCCCGGTGCACGCCGAGTGGTCGGTGAACGAAAAGGTGGCCTTTGAAGTGGCCCTGGCCAACAGCATGACGGGCCGCCGGACCGCGGTCTCCATGAAGCAGGTGGGCCTCAACGTGGCCTCGGACCCCTTCCTGCGCGCCGCCTACCTGGGCGTCAAGGGGGGGCTCATCGTCATCAGCGCCGACGACCCCGGGCCCCACAGCTCCCAGACGGAGCAGGATTCCCGCTTCTTCGCCATGTTCGCCAAGGTGCCGGTGCTGGACCCGGCGAGCCCCCGGGAAGCCAAGGAGATGGTGCGCCAGGCCTTGGAGCTCTCCGAGAAATACGAGCTGCCGGTGATGCTGCGCCCCACCACCCGGGTGTGCCACGCCCGGCAGAACGTCCCCTGCGGCCCCGTGGCGCTGAAGGACCGCCCAGCCCGCTTCGAGAAAAACCCCGGGCGCTGGTGCGCCACCCCCCAGTACCTGCGGGAGCTGCACCGGCAACTCAATGAAAAGATAGAGAACATCGCCGGGGAGCCGGGGTTCGCCCCCCTCCTCACGGCCGGGGACGGCTCCCACCCCGGGAAGTGCATCGTCTCCTCGGGGGTGGCCTTCGCCCATACCTGGGACCTGCTCTCCGAGATGGGCCTCCTGGGAAGAGTCGATTTCTACCAGGTAACCATGCCGTACCCCCTGAACCGGGACTTCGTGGGGCGCCTGGCCTCCGGTTATCAACAGGTCCTGGTCCTGGAAGAGACCTATCCGGTCATGGAGCTGCAATTGGCGGCGGCGAAGGTGCAGGGCCGGGGCTCCAAAACGGTGCCGGGCCAGGGGGAGTTGACCCCCGACGTCCTCCGCCAGGTGCTGGAGAACTTTCTGGCGCTGCCGGCCCGGCCCCCCATGGCCGCCGGCGGCGGGGAGGCCACCCGGCCCACCCTGTGCGCCGGCTGCGGGCACCGGGCGGCGTTCTACGCCATCCGGGAGACCTTCCCGAACGGCATCTTCCCCAGCGACATCGGCTGCTACACCCTGGGCCTGAACCTGGGCGCGGTGGACACCTGCCACTGCATGGGCGCGGGTATAAGCCAGGCCGCCGGTTTCTACCACGCTTACGCCGCCGGGGGGGAGGAGGTCCCCCCCATCGTGGCCACCATCGGGGACTCCACCTTTTTCCACGCCGGGGTGCCGGCCCTCATCAACGGGGTGTTCCAGCAGGCGCGCTTCATCCTGGTCATCCTGGACAATGCCACCACCGCCATGACGGGGCACCAGCCCACCCCGGAGGTGGGCCTCACGGCCGCGGGCGAGCCGGGCACCCCGGTCTTTATCGCCGACCTGGTGCGGGCCTGCGGCGTCCGGTTCCTGCGGGAGTGCGACCCCTACGACCTGGCGGCCTTCAGCGGCATTCTCCAGGAAGCCGAGGCCTACTGCCGGAGCCCCCAGGGCGGAGTGGCGGTGGTCATCGCCCGGCACCCCTGCCTGCTGGACCGGGACGCCCGGCAGGCCCAGCCGTCTTTCGTCATGCGCGTCACCGAGGACTGCACCGGCTGCCGCCACTGCCTGGATGACTTCGAGTGTCCGGCCATGAGTTTGGATGAGGCCACGGAACAGGTGGTCGTTGATGCGGTGCGCTGCATCGGCTGCGGAGTGTGCGTCCAGGTCTGCCCGGCCGGGGCCATCGCGGCCGTCGCCAAGGAGCCATCGTGAAGCAGCAGCTTATCGTCAGCGGTCTGGGAGGGCAGGGGGCCCTCACCCTCACCCGCCTACTGGCCGAGGCCGCCATGGCCCTGGGGCTGCCGGTCATCACCTCGGAAACCCACGGCATGGCGCAGCGGGGCGGAACGGTCATCTCCATGGTCAAGGTGGGTCCTTTTCGCGGTCCCCTGATTCCGGCGGGGGAGGCGGAGGTAGGGTTGTTCCTGGACCCGAAAAACCTGGCGGTGCATGGCTTCTACCTGAAGCCGGGGGCGGCGGTGTTCGTCAACTGCGGCGCTCCCGGCCCTTACCTCAACCTGGATGCCCGGACCCTGGCCCAGCAGTTGGGCGCGCCCGTGGTGGCCAACCTCATCCTCCTGGGTTACGCCGCGGCCAAAGGCGGGCTCTTCTGCGACCCGGAGTTGCTGGAGCGCGTCATTCAGGGCAAAACCCCGCCCGGTTTCCTGGAGTCCAACCTGAAGGCCTTCCGGCTGGGGGTGGCGGCGGCGGCATGAAACGGCTTCTAGCAACCAGGGCCTACCTCAGCCGCCATCGCACCGGGGTCACGGTGTGGTTGCTGGCCCTGGTGCTGACGCTGACGCCCATGGTGATGCGCAACCCTTACCAGCTGGGGATCCTCAACCTCATCGGGCTTTATGTCATCGTGGTCCTGGGGCTCAACCTGTTCACCGGCTACGCCGGCCAGATCTCCCTGGGGCACGCCGGGTTCTTCGGTTTGGGGGCTTACGCCTCGGCCATTCTCACCGCCACCTACAACTTCCCGGCCTGGCCCGCCCTGGCCCTGACCGCGGCGGCCGTGGCCCTGGTGGCCCTAATCATCGGGGTGCCGGCCCTGAGGCTCTCCGGCCACTACCTGGCCATGGCCACCCTGGGATTCAACTATGTGGTGCACAGCATTTTCGTCCAGTGGGACGCCCTCACCGGCGGCCCCGCCGGGCTCTCCGGGGTGCCGCCCCTTACCGTCTGGGGGTTGGCCTTCGACAACGACGTCAAGTTCCACTACCTGGTGTGGACCTTTGCCCTGGTGGCCCTGACGCTGTGCCTCAACCTGGTGCGCAGTGGGGTGGGCCGGGGGCTGGCGGCCCTGGCCCAGGACGAGATGGCCGCCTCCTGCCTGGGGGTGGACGTGCAGCGGGACAAGATCCGGGTCTTCGTCCTGTCCGCCATCTTCGCCTCGGTGGCGGGCAGCCTCTACGCCCATTACTTCAGCTACGTCAACCCCGACGGCTTCAGCATCTTCAAGTCCCTGGACCTGGTCATCATGGTGGTGGTGGGCGGCATGGGTTCCATCTGGGGCACCCTGTTCGGGGTGGCCCTGATCACCGTTCTGCCCCACGCCCTGGATTTTTTTGAAACCTACACGGACATCATCCACGGGGTGATCCTGGTGTTGATTCTGCTCTTTCTGCCCCAGGGTTTCATCACCGGGCTGGTGGACGCCCTCAAGGTCCGCCTGGCCCGGCGGCGCCTGGCCGCGGCGGCCCGGGGTGAGAGATGAATTGGGGAAGGGGGCCAGGGGCCTTTCACCGGCGAGACGCCGGTGCCACTCGGTTTTTGCCATGAAACCACTAAATCAAAAACCTCTCCTCCAGATCTCCGGCCTTACCAAGCATTTCGGCGGCCTGCCGGCCCTGTCGCAGGTCTCTTTCCGGGCGGCGCGGGGTCAGGTCACCGCCCTCATCGGTCCCAACGGCGCGGGCAAGACCACCCTGATCAACTGCCTCACCGGGGTCATCAAGCCGGACCGGGGGGAAATCCGGTTCAACGGCGCCAACCTGGCCGGCTTGCCGGCCCACCGGGTGGCCCGCCTGGGGATCTCCCGCACCTTCCAGAACCTGCGGATTTTCCCGCGGTTGTCGGTCCTGGACAACGTGCTGTGCGGCCTGACGGTCTTTGCCGGCACCTCCCTGCTGGAGGCCCTGCTGCGCCCCCCGGGCTTGCGCAACCGGGAGCGGCGCCTCAGGCTGACGGCCATGGAGGCCCTGGACACCTTCGGCCTGGCGGACAAAGCGGCGCTGCCGGCCGGGGCGCTGCCGTATGGGGATAAGAAACGGGTGGAGATGGCCCGGGCCTTCGTGTCGCAACCCGTGCTCACCTTGCTGGACGAGCCGGTGGCGGGTCTGAACCCCGAGGAGACGGCCCAGATAGGCGCCCTCATCCGTCAGATGCGCCTGTACGGCAAGAGCATGGTCCTGGTGGAGCACGACATGGAGCTGGTCATGGGGGTTTCCGACCACGTGGTGGTGCTGGACGGCGGCAGCCGCATCGCCGCGGGCTCCCCCGAGGAGGTGCGCACCAACCCCCTGGTTCTGGAGGCCTACCTGGGGAGAATGAGCCTCACCGCCTGAAGTTGGCCGGGCGGCGGTTGGACGCCAGGGCGTCCTGCATTACGCCCCGGCGGCGGCTGCATAAACGCCTGGGGCGCACCTTCGGGTGCGCCCCTGGATTATGCGAGGCCAGAAAATTAAGCGACACTCAGCGCCGGCGAGACGGTCCGATTATCGTAGATCGATACTGAAGCCCTGGGGCCCGATGGTCAGCTGCACTCCCTGCTGCACGGTATAGAGATTGATGAGCACCCCTCTCTGGTTTTTCATGGTGACGCCGCCAATGCCCCCGGCCAGGGTGAGGCCGGCCCCGGCGGCCACGTAATTGCCGGCTAGGTCAGAGGCGCTCTTGAGATTGTAGACGTTTCCCACCGCGTTTATGGTGGAAATTCCCACGTCACCCACGGTGAGGCCCGACACCTTGAAGGGGTAGATTTTCCCTTCGAACCTGAGGGTGCCGCTGCCCCAGCTGGCGCCAATGCCGGCGGCGACGCTGGTCAGGTCAATGGAAACCGAGCCCATGGGGTACAACGGTTGTGCGGCGCGCCCCGGGGTTACCGCCACCAGCAGGACTGCCGCCATGGCCAGACTCAGGAGAATTCGGTTCGTGCGCGTCATCTTCCCATCCTTTCTTTTCTGGTAAAGATTGGTTTAATTTGTTGTTAGCAACTTAAGGGCCTAACAGATGGATGTCAAGTTTAAAGGATAGGGGCCGCTCCGGCCCTTTTCGGTACAGCCCGGCGAGCCCGGCGCCATGCCGCTGGCTCCGCCGCGCCGGGACGGATATAATCATAAAGAGACCTCTGCAAAAGTATCAAGATCAATATTCTCTCGGGTGGAAGGTCTTATAATCCCCCCTCACCCCCCTTTAAGAAAGGGGGGGTAATTAAAGATAAGCCATTGATAAATCATGGAAACCCATCTTAAGTCCCCCTTTTCTAAAGGGGGATTCAGGGGGATTATGAACGCCTGCCTATTTCGACTAAGCCTTTTTCAGAGTTCTCATAAGATATTTTCGGCTGGGTTGGCCTGCTGCTTAAATAAGGACCGGATAACTGGACCCACTGCGAGAGGCTCTTGGCGGACGTCAACTTCGTGGCGGTCTCCCTGGTGGCCGGGGACCTGGAGGAGTGGCAGCGCCGGCATTTGGAGGCCTGACGCCGGGGAAAAGCATGATAACCGCGGTTAGTGGTTGATCACGGGGCGGTAGGGGAGGGGCCGGGGGGGTTGCAGGCGTGAGGCGGCGGGCTCCGTTGGCCGGCACCTCGCCCTGAAAACTCGCGGATTTATGATTCAGCCGCTCACCGGCTGGTAGTAGGCCACGCCGTCGCCCCACCAAGTCAGCTCGTAGCGCCTCCCCTTGAGGTATAAAAACGGCCGCACCCAGAGGATGACTCTTTCCACCAGGCGGCCGTGCAGCGGGTGCGGCAGCACCGCCACCACCATCACTTCCGGCGCCTCCTCCGGTGAGGTGAAAGGATCAGTGGTATACTCATAAAACATTTTCGTGCCTCTCCTTTAGGTTCTGCCACTCCCGCCGCGCTAACGGCGCGTCCCTAAGGCCTGGAAGCTATTTCAAAACCTATTTTACTGTCATCCTGAACGAATTGAAGGGTCTCAATTTATTAAGAATACGAGATTCTTCGCTCCGCTCAGAATGACATTTCATGGCTCAATCGGGGTTTTGCAATAGCCTGCAGTCCCCGGGGGCGGCCGGTTGCTGGATTGCCAGGATAAGCGCGGCATCTCCTTGCGGACAATTTTCTTTAGAGAATATAACCCATGGCGGTAAATTTTGCCAGCCCAGGGGAGGCCGGTGGGGTCGCGGCGGCTTGCCAGGACATGGGAACCCTACTATAATGCAAAATTGTGGCGGCGGTTGCCGGGAACGAATTGGGATGACAGACAAAAAAGAGATTCTACTCCGCATCGAAGACCTGACGGTGCACTACGGCGCGGCCCAGGCTTTGTTCGGCATCGACCTGGCCGTGGCCCAGGGCGACACCGTGGCCCTGGTGGGGGCCAACGGCGCGGGCAAGACCAGCCTACTCAAGGCGGTCATGGGCCTGGCGCCGCCGTCGGGCGGGCGCATTCTCCTGGCGGGGAAAGAGGTCACCGGTTCCTCCCCCTCGGCCATGGCGGCCCTGGGGGTGGCCATGTGCCCCGAGGGCCGGGAGATGTTCGGCGACCTCACCGTCCGGGAAAACCTGGAACTGGGGGCCCTGGCGCTGCACCCGGGCAAAAACGAACTGGGGCGCCGCCTGGAGGAGGTCTTCGCCCGCTTTCCCAGGCTGAAAGAAAGGCTCAACCAGCGCACCAGCACGCTCTCCGGGGGGGAGCAGCAGATGGTGGCCATGGGCCGGGCCCTCATGGCCAGGCCCAGGCTCCTGCTCCTGGACGAGCCTTCCCTGGGCCTGGCGCCCCTGGTGGCCGACGAGGTCTTTGACATCATCAAGCAGCTGAGCCGGGGCGGGGTCACCATCCTGTTGGTGGAGCAGAACGCGGCCCGGGCCCTCACCGCCTCCAAATCCGCCTATCTGCTGGCCAACGGCCGCATCGTGGGATCGGATTCCAGCCACAAACTCCTGGTGGACCCGGAACTGCGCCGGGCTTTCCTGGGGGCGGGCTCCGACAACAACCCGGCCGCCTCCCGCCTGGGTGCGGCCGGCCTGACCAATATCAGACTGGAGAAACCGAACTTGAGCAAACAGACCTTCATGCCCCCCTTCACCACCCTGGAGGAACTCAGGGCCCACCAGTTAAAAGGGCTCCAATGGACGGTGCGCCACGCCTACGAGGGCTCTGCTTTTTACCGCCAGAAGCTGGAGCAAGCCGGCGTCAGCCCCGGCGACATCCGCACCTTGGACGACCTGCACCGGCTCCCCCTCACCACCACGGAGGACCTCCGGGAGGGCTACCCCTTCCCCTTCCGGGCCGTGCCCTTTGAGCAGATCGTGCGCATCCACGCCTCCAGCGGCACCACCGGCAGCCGCAAGATCCTGGGCTACACCCAGAAGGACCTGGACGACTGGATCCATTTCTTCGCCCGCTGCTACGAGATGGCGGGGGTCACGCCCCTGGACCGGGTGCAGATCGCGGTGGGCTACGGGGTCTGGACCGCGGGCGTGGGCTTCCAGCTGGGGGTGGAAAAGCTGGGGGCCATGGCCGTGCCGGTGGGGCCGGGCAACGTGGACATGCACTGCGAGTTCCTGGTGGATTTGCAGAGCACGGTGTTGTGCTGCACCGCCTCCATGGGCCTCCTCATGGCCGAGGAGGTGCACAAACGGGGCATCGCCGATAAGATCAACCTGCAGAAGGTCATCTACGGCTCCGAGCGGTCGTCCGTCTCCATGCGGCGCAAGATCTCGGAACTCTTCGGCGGGGTGGAACTCTTCGACATCGTGGGCCTGACGGAACTCTACGGCCCCGGCACCGGCATCGAGTGCCCGGACCACGACTGCATCCACTACTGGAGCGACTACTACCTGCTGGAGATCCTGGAGCCGGAGACGCTCACGCCGCTCCCCGATTACGAGTGGGGGGAGATGGTGGTCACCACCCTCACCAAGGAGGCGGCGCCGCTGATCCGCTACCGCACCCGGGACATCACCCGCATCATTCCGGGGCCGTGCACCTGCGGCTCCATTTTGCCGCGCCACTCCCGCATCCGGGGCCGCACCGACGACATGTTCAAGTTCCGGGCGGTGAACATCTATCCCAGCAGCATCGACCGGATTCTCTCGGAGATTCCGGGCCTGGGCTCCGAGTACCAGATCCACCTGACCCGGGATGAAGCAGGCCGGGATCACATGGTCCTCAAGGTGGAGCGGGGCGAAGGGGTGGAACCGGGCCGGGCCGACGAGCTTGGCCGGGAAGTGCGCTACGTGGTCAAACGCAAGCTCCTGGTGACCCCGGAGGTGGAGGTGGTGGGCTACGGGGCGCTGCCCCGCACCGAACGCAAAAGCAAACGGGTTTTCGATACCAGGATTCAGGATTCTGTGGTATAGGTGACGGGCAGGGGAGGCCAGACCCCGACTTCCCCCCAAAAATTCTGATTGCCGCGCCTTTAACGTGGACTACATGGAAAAATCACCGCACCCGGGGTGCATATTAAACCCAGTGAGATTCATTTCGCCTATCCTATACTCATCCTAACAGGCAGGAAAGGCACCTAAAAAGTTGCCAGGTAGAATCTAACTTTTCTTCTAAACAGATGCTGGGATTTCAAAAGGGAGGAGAGGATTCATGAAAAGAGGACTGGTAATTATCTTAGTGGCGGTTGCTCTATTATGGACCATGAACTACGGGGCCCAGGCCGCGGAACCCATCAAACTGGGAGCCTTCTTCGCCCTGTCCGGACCCAACGCCCCCATCGGCACCCCCACCAAGCTGGTGGCCCAGATGGTGGTGGACCAGATCAACAAAGGTGGGGGTATCAACGGCCGGCCCATTGAACTGGTCATCGGCGACACCGAGAGCGACCCGGCCAAGGCGGCCACCATCGCCAAGAAATTCATTTTCTCGGACAAGGTGGCGGCCATTATCGGGCCCACCTCCACCGGCGAGGGGATGAACGTCAAGAAGATCGTGGAGGAGGCGGGTGTACCCACCTTCATGACCGTGGGCGGCGACCCGGTCATCGAGGGCGGCAAATTCGGGGCCTTCACCTATGTCTTCAAGTCGCCCCAGCGCTCCAGCACCGCGGTGCAGAAGCTCTACGGCTTCCTGAGAACGAAAAAGCTGACCAAGGTGGCGCTGCTCACCGCCTCCGACGCCTTCGGCAAGGACGGGGCGGTGTGGCTGGAGAAGCTGGCCCCGGACTACGGCATCACCTTTGTGGCCAAGGAGTCCTTCGGCCCCAAGGACACCGACATGACCCCGCAGCTCACCAAGATCAAGAACGCCAACCCCCAGGCCATCATCTGCTGGACCATCGGGCCTGCGGGCGCCATTGTCGCTAAGAACAAGGCCCAGCTGGGCATCAAGATCCCCCTGTTCCAGTGCCACGGCCAACCGGGACCGGAATATATCAAACTGGCCGGCAAGGCTTCGGAGGGCGACCGCATGCCGGCCACCAAACTGATGGTGGCCAACGAATTGGCGGACAACGACCCTCAGAAAAAGGTGATCCAGGATTTCATCAAGCTTTATCAGGACGTCTACCATTACGACAAGGAGTTCCCCATCAACACTCACTCGGGGTACGCCTGGGACGCCATCTACATCGTTACCAACGGCATGAAGAAAGCGGGCACGGACCCCAAGGCCCTGCGCAACGCCATCGAGCAGATCAGGGGGTACGTGGGGGTCTCCGGGATTTATAACCTGACCCCCCAGGACCACAACGGCCTGGGCGTGGACTCCATGGTCATCGTGGAGGTAAAAGACGGCAAGTTCGTCATCGCCAAGTGAGGGCGGTCTGCCCGTAGGGAGAATCTGAGCCGCCCCGGGGCGGCTCAGATTTAAACCTTGCCCGGGTCGGCGAGCCGCAAGGTAAGGTTATGGGGCCCCGGGAGAGAGTTAAAAATTACCATCTAAATACCCGAGGCGAAACCTCAGGTCAGCATTAAACCGGTCCATTACCCCGCCAGATAAGCAAACAATCCTGGTAAGTTGATTCTCTATACACAGCGTCATTAATTTATTTACATGAACAAGGATGTTCCCTTTTTGTCATTCTGAGCCGCCGCAGGCGGCGAAGAATATCGTCTTTACCGGCAATCAAGAGGCCCTTCGCCTAGGGCTCAGGGTGACAAATTGGGCAATATTGCTTTGGTAAAAACCATAATCAGGTCCAATTATTTATGACGATAGGTATAGAAGCCTTGGAAGACCATTCAGAAAATGGCCATCCTTTCCCCAAAACCAGGCACCCAAAATATGCAACCATGGTTTTTTGAGAATGGATAATTTACAGGTTCATAAGGCAGACGCGCCGGATATTGAATGATAATCGTCATCTTTGATTTTCACCCCGGCTTGCCATATAATTGGCCCATCCCGGTGGGGTCGGCGAGAGAAGCAGCAGATGATCTATACCACCAAAAGAGGTGAATCTTTCGACACGGAAAGGGATTTTACTTCGGCGGAACGCCACATCCTGCAGAAGTTGTTTATCTGGAAGGATTTTGCCGCCAGTGTGGAGGAATTCCGCCGCAAGAAGCAGGAGGCTTTGCGCAAGGGCTGGAGCGATTCCGGCCCCATCCAGGAAAGCCGTAACCTGCAAAACCTGACCCGCGATCTGGAAGAACAGGTGGCCCGGCGCCTCCAGGCCCAGAAGCAGGGCCAGAGATGACGTCGGGGGAACTTTTAAATACTCGTTGTCCAGCAGGAAATTGGAAACCGGGTAACAGCAGAGTCTCATCAATAGCTAAGGTTAGCTGCAGATAATGCAAGGGGGCCTCTATGACGCGGTTATGCCTGATGATTGGTATCTTGCTTATGGTGGGGGCCGGCGCGGTGCAGGCGGCAGAGAAATTTGAGGCAGATGTCATCAAGACCGGGGCGGGGGATCTGGAGATCACCTTCATCGGCCACGGCACCTTGATGTTCACCTTCGGGGGCCGGGTCATCCATGTGGACCCGTTTACGCAGTATGCCGATTACCGGAAGCTGCCCCAGGCGGACCTGATCCTCATCACCCACGAGCACGGGGACCACCTGGACCCCAAGGCGGTGGAGCTGCTGCGGAAGCCCGACACCAGGATCGTGGTGAACCAGGCCGGGGCCGGCCAGGTGCCCGGGGGCCTGGTCATGCAAAATGGCGAGGTCAAGACCGTGGCCGGCCTGACCATCGAAGCGGTGCCAGCCTACAATCTGGTGCACGGGCGGAGCGGCGAACCCTTCCACCCCCGGGGCCGGGGCAACGGCTACGTCATCACTTTCGGGGACAAAAGGGTCTATGTGGCCGGGGATACCGAGAACACCCCGGAGATGAAGGCCCTGAAGAACATCGACATCGCCTTCCTGCCCATGAATCTCCCCTACACCATGACCCCGGAGATGGTGGCCGACGCGGCCCGCGCCTTCAAACCTAAAATTCTCTACCCCTACCATTACGGCAAGACGGATCCAGGCAAGCTGGTGCAGCTGCTCCAAGGCACCCCCGAGATCGAGGTGCGGATTCGCCCCCTGGAGTAAGCCAGGAAGACGTGGATTGGGCAATTCTCCGCAGGGATAGGGGGCCGCTTCAGGCCAGGAGTGAGTAATGTAGGGCGGGCATTGCCCGCCATATATGGGGCGCCAGGCTCCACCGACACCAAGCACAGGCGGGACGCCTGTGCCACCAAAGATTTTTTTGATAAAAATGGGAGTCCTCGGAAAACCAAGGACATCATGTCCAGACATGTAGGGTGGGCATGGCCCACCTTCATAATTGCTTAAATATTCATCATGTTTAGTTAATGGGGCAAGGGCCCTGGCTGCCAGCGCAATTTTCGTACCGGACACTCCTGGGATTTAGGGGAATTTTAGAAGTCACTTTCCCAAACCAGAGGCAAACCCTTGGACCATAATCTGGTGGCCGTGGCCGAGCAATTCGCCCCCCGGGGCCGGGTCCTGGACGTCCGGGAATATGGCAACGGCAATGTCAACGACACCTTCCTGGTGACGGTGGGCAGGGCGCACCCCGCGTTAAGCCCGAATTCCCCCGGAGAACCGCGTTTTATCCTGCAACGCCTCAACCCGCAGGTGTTTCGCCGGCCGGAACTGGTCATGCGGAACCTCGGCACCTTCACCGAGCATGTGCGCCGGCGTCTGGAGCACGCCCCCTTAAGCCCCGGCCGCCGCTGGGAGGTGCCGCGGGTGCTCTTGAGCCGGGAAGGCCGGGACCACTTTCTTGACTCCGGGGGATCGTTCTGGCGGGCCCTCAGTTTTATTGAGGCGGCCCAGTCCTTTGACACCATCAAGGATCTGGCGCACGCGGCAGAAGTGGGCTATGCCCTGGGCATGTTCCACAAGCTGCTGAGCGACCTCCCCCCGGAAAGACTGGCCGATACCCTGCCGGGTTTTCACCTGACGCCGGGCTACCTTTCGCACTATGATGAGGTCCTGGCGAAACACGGACCGCCGCCATCCCCCGATGTGAATTACGCCTTACAGTTTATCAGCCAGCGCCGGGCCTGGGCCCCCGTCCTGGAAGCAGCCAAGGCGCAAGGGAGGTTGCAGCTGCGCCCCATCCACGGCGATCCCAAGGTCAACAACGTCATGCTGGACACCGCCACCGGCCAGGCCGTGGCCATGGTGGACCTGGACACCGTCAAGCCCGGCCTGGTGCATTATGATATCGGCGACTGCCTGCGCTCGGGCTGCAATCCCCTGGGTGAAGAAACCGAGCACTGGGAGGCGGTGCGCTTCGAACCAGAACTAGGCCGGGCCATCCTGAAAGGCTACCTCTCCCTGGCCAGAGACTTTCTCACCGGGAGCGACTACGCCTATCTGTACGACGCCATCCGCCTCCTCGCCTTCGAGCTGGGTCTGCGATTCTTTACCGATTATCTGGCAGGCAATGTTTACTTCAAGGCCGGGCACCGGGAACACAATCTGGCCCGGGCCCTGGTGCAATTCAAGCTGACCGAGAGCATCGAATCCCAGGCCGGCGCCCTGGACGCCATCATCCGGGACCTTAGATGAACGGCCGCAGCTTTTCCCTGGAGCCGTTCTTCCCTGCCGGCCCGGGGCCCCAGGTCGAGATCACCGGCAATATCGGCCGGCACGCCAATACCCTGACTATTCGCTACGACCTGCGCGGCCGGCTGGCGGAACTGGCGATTCCCGCCCCGGCAGAGCTGCCGGCCCGGAGGCACGGTCTCTGGGAAGAAACCTGTTTTGAGCTCTTCCTGGGGGTCAAGCATTCGCCGCAGTATTGGGAATTCAACCTGTCGCCCGGGGGGCACTGGAATGTCTATCGCTTTGCCGCGTATCGCCAAGGGATGCAAGAGGAAACGGCCTTTGCGGCCCTGCCGTTTAGGGTCCGGAGGCGATGGGACTCCGTGCTGCTGACCCTGGAGTTGGATTTGGATAAGATCGTCCCGGCAGGCCGGGCCCTGGAGGCGGGCATCGCGGCGGTCCTCAAACTGGCGGGCGGCGAGGTGACTTACTGGGCCCTGACCCATAACGGCCCCCAGGCCGACTTTCACCGGCGGGACAGCTTCATCGTCCAATTGTGAGCCCGGCCCCGGCCTGCTGCGGATACGGCGGATAAAGAGCATTTCACTTATCAATTGTGCGGTAAGGTACGGATCACTGGCTCATATCTGCGCCTTGCATATCCGGCGCAATTGTTTTGCTTGCTGAAATCCTGCCCGCCGAGGCTAGCCGCTCTTCCCCCGAGGTTGCTAAAACCGCCCCCCTAATCGGGCAAACAAAAAAAGCCCCGGCGAGATCACTCACCAGGGGCTCCTTTCTGCACCCTATACGCACCTAAAGCCGATTTTTAGAAACTGCTTATTCGCTAGAATCATTGATATTGCTGGCGGGCCCGGAGCTACACCTGGCGTTATTGGCCGACACCCATCTCAGAGACGGGAATGACCGGCGCCCCGAGGCCCTCGCCCAGGGGAGTTTACTGTGAACTTCACCGTCAAGGAAATCCTGCACAACCGGGTCCGGGCATTGTTGCACCTGGAGACCGGCCCGGGTTTGGGCTGCACTGATCCTGCCGCCATTGGCCTGGGGGCGGCCGCCGCCCCATCGACTCCCGCATGGGCGGGGTCATGCTCCCGGCCATGACCCTGGCCGGCAGCGGCAACCATGGCATCGCCGCCGGCATCCCCATTGTGGCCACAGCCGGCTATACCGAACTCCATCAAGGTCGGGGGCTCATGCACGCGGTTACTTTGAGCTACCTGGTCACCTGCTCCATCAAGGCCCTGACCGGCCGCCTCAGCGCTATGTGCGGCTGCGCCGTCGCCAGCGGGGCCGGCGTGGCTGCCGGTGTCGCCTACCTGCTGGGAGGCACGGTGGAAGAAATCGGCGGTGCCCTGGTGAACCACCTGGAAAGCACTGCCATGCTGATCTGTGACGGGGCTAAAACCGGCTGCGCCCTCAAAGTGGGAGAGGCCGTCGCTTCGGCGGTGAAGAGCGCCCTCCTGTCCCTCCAGGGCGCCGTGGTCAGACCCACCGACGGGTTCATCGGCCGGACCGTCGAAGACACCCTGCGACATCTGGGCACCCTGTCCAACCAGGGCCTGGCCGCCACCTTCTTCGGGGTGCCGTCAGCCATGGGAGGCCTGATGGGACGGCCCTGGCAACTGTTTTCCCTGGCCAAGGTGCTGGAAATCACCACCACGGTTAACATCCCCGTTCTCGGGAGCGGCGCCAAACCCAAAGGCGCTTGCACTGCGCTCTTTTTGAAAAGCTCCTCTTGCACCGAAACCCATCCCCCTTGATTTCCATAATCACCAACCCGAGCATTAACCATGACCCCCCCCTTTTCATCGGGGCGAAGGAGATGATTGCACCGCAATCCTTTCTGCGGGAAAATCTATCCACTATTAACATCCGGTCAAGAAGATAAATGGCGGTGACGGCAGCTATCTTGCCAGAGCAAAAACTTATCGGATTTCTTGGGAATAATTTGATATGCCTTGCCTATCAGCATCCGCATGGTGCTATGAAATCTAGGAGGTGGGAGCATGGAAATTTTCAAAGCCGTCAACGAAAAAGGGAGAATCTATTCCTCCTTTCCCAAGCTGCGGCTTGATTATCTTCCTTTAGCACTGCACCCCTTGCATAATCACTTCCTAATAAGTAAAATAAAGCAAGATTGCAACGGGAACTTGCCGTGGACCTCAGCCAGTCAAGATAAACTTGGCGGCCCCTTGTCTGTCCCCCCGGGAATCACATTTATCCCCATAATTCAAAGGAGTATAAAAATAGAAGCCGTTTTCAAGCGGCCACTATTTTGCCGACGTGTTATGCAAACTCGAGACGACTTGAGAAATATCGCAATTATCGCCCATGTGGACCATGGGAAGACTACTTTGGCGGATGCCATGTTGTGGCAGAGCGGCATCTTCCGGGAAAATGAGCTGGTGGCCGAACGGGTCATGGACAGTATGGACCTGGAGCGGGAGAAGGGCATCACCATCATGGCCAAAAACATGGCCATCACCTACAAAGGGGTGAAGATCAATATCGTGGACACCCCCGGCCACGCGGATTTCGGCGGCGAGGTGGAACGCACCCTGAACATGGTGGACGGGGTCATGCTCCTGGTGGACGCCACCGAAGGGCCGCTCCCCCAGACCCGGTTCGTTCTGGGAAAGGCCCTGGAGAAGGGGCTCCCCGCGATCGTGGTCATCAACAAGATCGACCGCCCGGACCGGCGCATCAAGGAGGTCCTGGACGAAATCTACGACTTGTTCATCGATCTCGACGCCACCGAGGAGCAACTGGACTTCCCGGTGCTCTACACCAACGCCAAGGCCGGTATTGCCCTGACGGATCCGGAAGAGGCGGGCCTGGACCTGGCGCCCCTTTTTGACACCATTCTCGCGGCTATTCCGGCGCCGACCTGCGACCCGGCCGCGCCCCTGCAGTTCCTGGTCACCAGCCTGGATTACAGCGACTATGTGGGTCTGATTGCCGTGGGGAAGATTGTCAGCGGGTCCCTTAAGCGCGGCCGGGAGGTGGCCCTCCTAAAGGAGGGGCAATTGGCCGGAAAGGCCTGCCTCAGCCTGGTTTACAACTTTGAGGGTCTCGAACGCCTGGAGCGCGAGTCCATCGAGGCCGGAGACCTGGCCGCGGTGGCCGGAGTGCCGGCGGCCTTCATCGGCGATACCCTGGGCGACCTGGAAGACCCCCGGCCGCTCCCCGGCATCCGGGTGGAAGAGCCCACCATTTCCATGGTCTTTTCAGTGAACACCTCGCCTTTGTCGGGCCGGGACGGGAAGCTTCTCACCTCCCGGCATCTCAATGAACGCCTGGATAAAGAAGTCCTTTACAATGTGAGCATCAAGGTGGAGCAGGCGGAAAAGAAGGAGGCCTTCCGGGTTAGCGCCCGGGGCGAGCTGCAACTGGCGGTGCTGATAGAGATGATGCGGCGGGAAGGGTTTGAGCTGTCACTAAGCAAGCCCCGGGTCATCACCCGGGAGCGGGAAGGAGTGCTGTCGGAGCCCCTGGAGTTGGCGGTGGTGGATATTCCCGAGGAGTTTATCGGCATTGTCACCGAAAAAATGAGCGCCCGCCAGGGGCGGATGGTCAAGATGGTAAATCACGGTTACGGGCGGGTGCGCCTGGAATTCCACATTCCCTCCCGGGGTCTCATCGGCTTTCGGGGCCAGTTTCTGAACGATACCCGGGGGACCGGACTGCTCAACACCATCCTGGAGGGCTTCACTCCCTATGCGGGGGAGATCAAGGGCCGGCCCAACGGGGCGCTGATTGCCGACCGGCCCGGCAAGGCGGTGGCCTATGCCATTTTTCACCTGCAGCCCCGGGGGACGATCTTTGTGAAGCCGGGGGACCCGGTGTACCGGGGCATGATTGTGGGCGAAAACACTCGGGCCGAAGATATGTGGGTGAACATCACCAAGGAGAAGAAGCTGACCAATATCCGGGCCGCGGGCTCTGATGAGGCCTTGCGTATCGTCCCTCCCAGACAGTTCGGCCTGGAGCAGGCCATGGAGTTTATCAATGACGATGAACTGGTGGAAGTAACCCCGGCAGCCATCCGCCTCCGGAAAGTGGCCTCCGAGTGAGAGAAATTAGATCTGCGACATTACTGTTGAAGAGCACCCGGTATTTAACTGTGGGTAACTTGCCACAAAGACAAGTTAATGAAATTGCAAAAATAATTTTTATATGCTCTGTATAACAAAACTTGGGACCCTTAAGGTTGGGGAAATCCCTTATCTATGAAGAGAAAAAGCATGGAGGCCAAAGAGGGAACCGGGGGCTTCTCCTCTCATTCTGGCCACCGCGGATTGTAATGGATTTGCCGGCAGCTTTTTGATACCTTCTGGGGCACCATGTCCACATATGAGGTAGTCATCATTGGAGCCGGGCCAGCGGGGCTGTTTGCCGCCCTCAGCCTTGAGAACTTAGGTGCGGGCAAGGTTCTGTTGGTGGAACAAGGTCCAGACCTCAGGGAGCGTCATCGGGACAAGCCGGGCGGTCTCTTGTGCGGCTGGGGTGGAGCTGGCGCCTACAGCGATGGCAAACTCATCCTTTCCCCCGAGGTGGGCGGTTTCTTAGGTGACCTTCTCCCTCTGGACGACTTAAATGTTCTGATCCAGGAAGTGGACAGCATTTATCAATCGCTGGGAGCACCCCCAGAAACCCATGGTGGCGACCCGGATACCCTGGAACTTCTTAAAACCAAGGCCCGACATGCAGGGATGATCTTCATCCCCACCCGCTTGCGCCATATCGGCACGGAAAATTGCCCAAAAATCCTGACCCGCTTGAAAGAGCGTTTGACCGGCCACGTGGAGATCCGCACCCATTGCCGGGCCCAGCGGATCATGGTGAAGGATGGGGCAGTCACTGGGGTGGCCTTAGATAACCAGGAGGTGGTGGGGGCCCGCTATGTGATCGTCGCTCCTGGACGGTCTGGGGCCGCCTGGATCCGGGAAGAAGCCCGTCGCCTTGCTATTCCCTCCGTCCCCAGCCCGGTGGATATCGGGGTGCGCGTGGAGGTCCCAGCCTCGGTTCTGGCGCCCCTTACCGAGGCGGCCTACGAAGCCAAATTGATTTATTACTCCCGCACCTTCGACGACAAGGTACGCACCTTTTGCATGAACCCTTACGGTGAGGTCGTTTTAGAAGATCTGGACGGCCTGGTCACCGTCAATGGCCACAGCTATACTTCCCGGAAGACGGAAAACAGCAATTTCGCCATCCTGGTGAGTTCCACCTTCACCGAGCCCTTTGACGATCCCATTAGTTACGGCCAATATATCGCCCGCTTGGCCAACCTTTTAAGCCAGGGAGCCTTAGTCCAGCGACTGGGTGACCTCCAGGTTGGTCGCCGCACTACCGCCGCCCGCCTGGAACGTTGCCTCACCCGGCCCACGCTTAAGAGTGCCACCCCCGGGGATCTTAGCTTCGTCCTCCCCTACCGTTACCTCAAAGATATCCTGGAAATGTTAGAGGCCCTTGATGCCCTGGCTCCAGGAATCAACAATCGGCACACCTTACTCTACGGGGTGGAAGTGAAGTTTTACTCCCACCGCTTGAAACTAAGCCCGGAACTGGAGACCCCGATTCGCAATCTTTTTATAATCGGGGATGGCGCCGGCATAACCCGGGGCCTGATCCAGGCTTCAGCCAGCGGCTTCATCGCAACTCGCGCTATAGTCGGTCGGATGTAAAGATGAGTTAAGGAGGAGGGAGAAGATATGAAGAAACTGGCCTTCTTAACGTCCTTTGTAGTTCTTGCCATGAGAATAACTTATCGGAAATGTTGGAAATATTGTTGATATGCTCTGGATATGGAAGGCTTATGGCTCTGTGATAAGTGTCGGATCATAGCAGTGATCTGCAATCACTGCCTTTAACACGGGCATGAGGACCGGGGAGCTCCGGGCCCTGAAATGGTCACACATTGACCAAAAGGCCGGGGTTATCCGACTGCCGGCTGAGTTGACCAAAGAGGGCCGGGCTAAGATTATCCCGATGAACCATTATGTCAAGGGAGTCCTGGCGGGCATTCTCCGAATATTGAGGCATGACTTTGTGTTTACTTATAAGAATGACCCCATTTCAACCCCCGGGGGCTTGAAAAAGTCGTTCACGACCGCCTGTGGAAGGGCTGGAATCCCTAACGGCCAAGACCAGTCTAACGGGGTCACCTTTCACGACATACGGCGCACGGTGAAGACGAACATGGTCAACGCCGGTGTTGACCAGGTGCACCGGGATATAATCTTAGGTCACAGCCTTCACGGGATGGACGCCCATTATATAGCCCCTTCGGAGGAAGATTTGCACCGGGCCATGGGTCAATATACCAGGTGGCTTGATGGTCAGCTTTCTGTGCAAAGTGTTGACCAAAACGTTGACCAAACCATAAAAAAAGGCAGGCCGAAAACGGCTAACCCTTGGTATTACTGGCGCGCCCGAGAGGATTCGAACCTCCGACACACGGATTCGTAGTCCGTTGCTCTATCCAGCTGAGCTACGGGCGCATTTATATAAATTTATCTTATTTTTGCGCCTCAGGCAAGAAACGGAAGTTTGACGGCCGCAAAAAATCTCCCCACCTAAAGCAAATTGGCGGGGTCCACGTCCAGGGTGAGGCTCAGGTTGGAGCGGGATGGAGTCCAGGCCTGGCGCAGGTGCAGCAACAGGCGTTCCAGGGGGCCGCGGCCGTAGCTCTTGAGCAGGATTTGCCAGCGGAAGCGGCCCTGCAGTTTCCGCAAGCCCGCCGGGGCCGGGCCCAGAACCTGGATTTGCCGGGGCCAGCCGTTCTTTTCCCCGGCGAGCCAGGCTTTCAATTCTGCGGCCAGGCGCCGGGCCTCCCGGGCCACGGTCTCTTCCGGGGCGCCGCTCAGGCGCACCAGGGCCAACCGGGTGAAAGGCGGGTAGGCCATCTCCCGCCGGCTGGCCAGTTCCCGCTCAAAGAATCCCTGGTAATCCTGGGACTGGACGGCGTGGAAGACATAGTGCTCCGGGTGGTAAGTCTGAATGAGCACCTGGCCCCGGGCCTCCCCCCGGCCGGCCCGGCCCGCCACCTGGCACAGCAACTGGAAGGTGCGCTCCCCGGAGTGATACTCCGGAAAAAAAAGGCTCAGGTCCGCGGCAATGGCGCCCACCAGGGTGACCCGGGGGAAGTGGTGCCCCTTGGTGATCATCTGGGTGCCCACCAGGATGTCCAGGTCCCCGGCGGCGAACCGGTCCAGCACCGTCAGGGCCCGGCCGCTGTGGGGCGCGGTGTCCCGGTCCAGGCGGGCCACCCGGGCGTCCGGCAACAGCCTTTTCACCTCGGCCTCCACCTTTTCCGTCCCCAGCCCGTAGGGTTTGATGGCAGTAGACTGGCACTGGGGACAGCGCTCCGGCACCGGGGCGGAGTAGCCGCAATAATGGCAGATCAGGCGCTGCGCCGCCCGGTGGTGGGTCAGGGTGACGCTGCACTGGCGGCACTGGAAAACCTCCCCGCAAAAAAGACAGAAATGGGCGGTGGCAAAGCCCCGGCGGTTCAAAAACAGCAGGGCCTGCTCCTGCCGGGACAGGGTCTCGGTGAGGGCCGCCAGCAACGGCCGGGAGATGACCTGGAAACTCTTGTGGCGCCGCTGCTCTTTCAGGTTAATGAGATGCACGTCGGGCAGGGATTGGGGGGTGACCCGGCGGGCGAGATTGAGGTAGCGGTATTTGCCTTCCAGGGCGTGATAAAAGGTGGTCACCTGGGGGGTGGCGGACACCAGGACCACCGCCGCGGCCGCCAGCTTTCCCCGGTAGAGGGCCACGTCCCGGGCCTGGTACGGGATGCCGCCTTCCTGCTTGTAGGAGGGATCGTGCTCCTCGTCCACCACCATGAGGCCCAGGCGGGGCAGGGGGGCAAAGACCGCGGAGCGCGCCCCCACCACGATGTCCACTTCCCCCAGGACGATGCGGCGCCACTGGTCCAGGCGGGAGGCCGGAGACAGGGCGCTGTGCAGCAAGGTCACCCGGTTGCCGAAGCGGCGGCGGAAGGCCTGGGCCACGGGATGGGTCAGGGCGATTTCGGGCAGCAGCACCAGCACCTGGCGGCCACGGGCCAGGGTTTCCTGGGCCCCGGCCAGGTAGACCTCGGTTTTGCCGCTGGCCGTCACCCCGTGCAGCAAAAAGGGGGCGAAGGCGCCGGCGGCGATGCCCCGGACGATGGCAACCCGGGCCTCCTGCTGCTCCGGCACCAGGGCCGGCGGGACCTCCTCTTCCAGGGGTAGGGCCTGGCTCTCCAGGGGGTCGCGCCAATAGGGCCGTTTTTCCAAGGCCACGAGTTTCTTGGCCGCCAGCCGCCTCAGGATAGGACGGCACCCGGGAAACAGCCGCTCCAGTTCCGGGACGGGGGTGGCGCCGTGCTGGCCGAGATAATCCAGGATAAGCCGGGCCCGGGGACCCGGGCGACGGGCTGGGGAAGAATCAGCCAGCTCCTGGAGGACGGCCAGGGTTTCGTGCCGGGGCCCGGTCAGGTGCGCTCCCCCGGGAATGATCTGGCTCAGGGCTTCTCCCAGGGGATATTGGTAATAGTCCGCCAGCCACCGAAACAGGGGCACCAGCTCGGGGCCGAAGCGGGGCACCGGATCCAGGACCGCCCGAATCTCCTTGATCTTGACGGCTGGCGGGGCCGCCCCCGGTCCCAGGAGATAGCCGGTCACCTGGCGCCGGCCCACCGGCACCTGCACCAGGCTGCCCACCCGGGCCGCGGCGGCCAGTTCCGGCGGCAGGCGGTAGGTCAGGGTCCGGTCCAGAGGCAGGGCCACCGCCACTTCCCATAAGTCCTGGCGGTTGCGGGGAGGAGGTTCTGGCGGCGCGGCGTGGCTCACTTTGGGCTAAACTCGGAAGTCCGGCAGCATCCGGTTAATAACTGTAAATATCTTGACTGGGTCCGTCTGAATGATAGCATTTGCCGAAATCTTGTGGTTGTCAACACCTTACTTGTATGCGACCTTAACCCTTTGCAGCAATGGCCCAGGAGGTAGTCAGCATGGCGCTCATCATGATGGACCGCAAGGATGCCATCGGCACCCTCACTTTTAATAATTACGCCAGACGCAACGCCCTGAGCCGGGCCCTCATCCATGAACTGATGCAGGCTTTAAATGAGCTGATTTACCAGCAGACCCGGGTAGTTGTTCTCCGGGCTGAGCCGGGGGCCAGGGTCTGGTCCGCGGGTTACGACGTCACCGAGTTTCCTGAGCCCGGCCGGGACCCGCTGTCTTACTACGACCCCCTGGAGCAGGCCATCCGGGCTATCCAACATTGCCCGGCGCCGGTCATCGCCATGATCGAAGGGAGCGTCTGGGGGGGCGCCTGCGAGTTGTCCTTTGTCTGCGACCTCCTCATCGGCACGGAAAAGACTTCCTTTGCCATCACCCCGGCCAGGTTGGGAGTGCCATACAATCCCACCGGAATCCTCCATATTATTAACATGCTGGGGATGCCCCTGGCCAGGGAAATGTTCTTCACCGCCCAGCCCATCAGCGGCGAGAGGGCTCACCAGGCCGGCATCCTGAACCATCTGGTGCCGGTTAAGGAACTGGAGAGCTTCACCTATGACATGGCCCGGCAGATCGCCCGCAACTCCCCCATCAGCGTCTCGGTGATGAAGGAACAGCTGCGGATCTTCGCCAACGCCCTGCCCCTGAACCCGGAGACCTTTGAGCGCATCCAGGGGCTGCGCCGCCTGGTGTACCACAGCCAGGATTACCAGGAAGGGCAAAGGGCCTTTTTGGAAAAACGGGAACCGATTTTTAAGGGGGAGTGAAGGGTTTCGGGTTTCGAGTTTCGAGTTTTGAGTTTTGAGTTTTGAGTTTAAGGCTGAGTTCTTAGAGTTTAGGAGTTTAACAGTTTAGTAGTATAGACCACTGCGTAAAAATCTCCTTGGTACTAAAGGCGTCCCCCCGGGATGGCGCAGCTAAAAGCCCGGGGCTCCCACCAGCCATTTGCGTTCCCCTCGTCATAATCCGCATAATTCGCGCCCTTGACCCAGCCGGCCTCCCCGGTGCGCCCGGGGTCATGCCCTCCCGGGATTTCCCGACCCGCCGCAGAAAAGCCTAAACAAAATTAGCCAGCCGGCCGATAAGGAAGGTGGGGCCTCAGGTTGCTCGGCGGGGCTCGCCTGGTGAGGAAACTCCTTTAATCCAACTGGCGTCAGCCCCCGGGGCCTTTTAACTGGCGGACGAGGTCGCCGCATCGGGGGGCAAGATGCAGCCGCGCCTTCTTAAGACAGGCATCGTTTTAATCCTGACCCTGGCCTGGGGGTTTGGCTGCGCCCGGGCCACCCCCGTGACCCTGGGCGCCAATTATCCCGGCAGCAGCGGCCTGTCCGGCGGTGTTACCACGCCGGGGCCGGCGGTCCACCCGACCAAGCCCACATCGCCCCAGGGGAGGCTTGCCGATTCCCCCAGGCCGGCTGGTTATCATCAGCGCCCCGCCATGGCGGTGCCGGCCCCCTTTCCCCTGATCCTGCCGTTGAACGAGCAGGTTATCCGTATTCCCATGACCCTGAACCGGGCCTCCGGCAGCCAGGGCCTTTCACTGGAAGCCACCCTGTACCTGCCGGACGGGGCCGGACCTTTTCCGTTGGTGGTTCTGAGCCACGGCACTCCCAGGGACCCGGGCCGCAGGGTTTCCCAGGGCCGCATCCGCTATGCGTCCCAGAGCTGGGAATTCGTGAACCTGGGATTCGCGGTGGTCATCCCCATGCGCCGGGGTTACGGCAACTCGGAAGGGGAATACGCCGAGGCCGAGGGGAGGTGCGACCAGGCCCTCTTTTATGAGGCGGGGCTGGAGTCGGCCAGGGACCTCCTGGCCACGGTGCGTTTCATGGCCACCCGACCGTTCATCGACCCGCGGCGGATAATCCTGGCAGGCCATTCCAGCGGTGGCTTCGCCTCTCTGGCCCTGGCCAGCCAGGGGTTCCCGGGGCTGGCGGCGGTGATTAACTTCGGGGGCGGCCGCGGCTCCATGCAAGGGAAGAACTGCTCGACGTTCAACCTCATCGAGGCCTGCCAGAAGTACGGGCGCACCTCCCGGGTGCCCACCTTGTGGATTTATTGCGAGAACGACACCTATTTCCCGCCCTGGCTGGGCCGGCTGATGTACCAGGCTTACGGGGAGGCAGGGGGGGAGGCCCGAATGGTTCTGCTGCCGCCCTTCAATGGAGAGGGGCATTTCCTATTTAACGACGGGCGGGGAGCCCTGCTCTGGAGCCCCATAGTCAGCCGGTTCCTCTCCGGGCTGGGGTTTTGGCAGCCGTAGCCGCCACCTTGAAATTGCAGGGGAAGCCAGGGATGCTGCAGAGAAAATCGGCCTCATTTTAAAGCTTCTGGAGAGTTGCCTCGCTCGTTGCAATATAAAAAGGCAGGGTCATGCCGGCCCTGCCTTTTGTTTTTTCTGGTTCCCAAGCTCCTGCCCTGAAAAGTTCGGCATAATGACCGGGGCACAGCACGCTGTGCCCCTACATCAAAATATGCGCTATTCGTAGGGGCATGGCGAGCCGTGCCCCCTCATAACTTTTCGTTATTTACGGGTGAGCCGAAGGCTCATGCATAACTGCTTGGGAACTAGTTTGCTGCACAGCTCCTGCTTTGCATGTGCAACAGGTGGAATATCTTGTCCCCCATATCAGGTTCCGTTCAAAGCCGCCGCCGCTCCTGGAACTGCCGCACCTGGTACATGAAGGCCTCCAGACGGGTGCGGGTGTGGGTCTGTTCCTGGCCGTCGTAAGCCAGGTTCAGGAAGGGGATGTTGTGGTGCTCCTCCCGGAAGCGCTTGAACAGGGAATTGACCACCGTGCCCGGCATGCAGGTGAAGGGCATGATGTTCACCAGGCCGCAGGCCCCTTTGCGCACGAAATCCCGGGACTTGCCGATGCTCAAAATGGCCTCTCCTTCGAAGGAGGGGTGGAGATAGCCCTTGGCCAGGTCCAGGGTCTCGGGGATGCTCGGTTCCTTCAGGTTCTTGATGCTGCCGTGGAAGACCTCTTCCAGCTTGTGTTCCACCTTTTTCTGGATGCGGTCCTTGAGGCAGACTTGCAACAACTGCCGGTAGCGCCGGGTCACCAGGGCGCTTTTCTTGGAAGAGTGGGTGACGTACAGGAGCCACTCGCCGATGGGCGGCATCCAGACTTCGCCGCCCAGGGCCTCGATCTCCCGCACCGCGTTTTCATTGGAGAACTGGTTGGCCCGGGTGTAGATCTCGCCCACGATGCCCACCACCGGTTTGCCGCCGTTGGGGCTCAGGGCGATGTCGTCAAAGGCCCGCCGGGACTGATGCAGGACCGCCAGCAAGTCCTGGCGGTCCCGCAAGGCCTCGTAGGTTTTCTGCAAATAGTGGCGGTAGACTTCGTCGGCGTGGCCGGGGCGGCGCTCATAGGGCCGGGTCTCCCGCAGCTTCTTCTCCAGCAAATCGATGGCCACCACCCCATGCCAGGTGATGCGGTCGAAGTCGTCGCCCACCATGCCCACTTCTTCGTACATATTTTCGCTCTGGTCCGGGGAATAGACCGGCACCTGGGGGTAGCCCAGTTCGTCCAGCACCAGGCGGTGGAAGCGGTGGTACTGGCCGAAGCGGCAGGGGCCGTTGGCCGAGGGCATGAAGAAGGCGCTCTTCTCCGGGTCGAAGTCCGGGCGCTGGATGAGCTTGGCCAGGTCCCCGGTGGTGAGGATCAGGGGGTAGCACTCTTTGCCGGAGGTGAGGCGGCGGCCCAGCTCCAGGGTCTCTTCGTCGGATTCGGGTAAGGCCTCGGCCTCGCCGCCGCAGGCCTGGAAGGCCGCCACCAGGGCCAGGGCCTGGTCCGTCATGGGGGGCAGAAAGATCTTGCGCTTCAGGTTACCGGTAACCCGGTAGCGGAAGGGCGACACCCGAACCGGGGCCGGCGCCACGGTGACGTTTTTCAGGCTGTCCAGGAAGGCCTCCAACCGGGTGATGGCCCCCACGTCGGAGGAGTGCTCGTCGATCTCGATTTCGAGATATGGTTTGCCCCGCATCCGGTCCTTGAAGAAGTGCTCGATGAAAGAATCGGGGCCGCAGCCGAAGTTGGTGATAAAGATGCCGTAGAGCCGGGGGTCCTGGCGGATGTGCTCGGCCACGCCCAGGATCTTCTGGCCGAAGCGCCAGTACATGGGCTTGATTTCGTCCAGATCCTTAACTTCGTCCACCGGCAGAAAGTCCATGGGCATGGCCTGCACCCCCAACTGCCGCAGTTTGCGGTGCAGATTGAGGTTCATGCCCGGGTCAAAGGCGTTGTAGGGCCGGCCGATGAGCACCATGAGGCGCTGCCCCGGGGGCAGGGAGTTCAGAATTTCCCGGCCCCGGGCCCGCAAGCGGTCGTAATAGGCCAGTTGGGCCTCCATGGCCCGGCGCAGTGCCCGGTTCACCTGGAAGATGGAGACTCCCAGTTCCTTGCCCAGGTTTTTGAGGCCCTGGCGCAGCACCCGGTGGCCCCGGCCGAAGTAGAGGACCGGGGAGAGCAGCCTGGCACCGTACTCGCCGAAATCGATGGCCGTGGGCACCGTGTAGGCCAGGGCCTGGGCCATGGGGCAGACCACGCCCAAACGGATTTCCGGGTGCGGGTGCGGCATGTCGATGACGCTGGGCAGAAAGATGCGCCTGACCCCGGCCTTCAGCAAATCCAGGATGTGCCCGTGGGCCACCTTCACCGGGTAGCAGGGCTCCGCGGCCAGGGCTTCCACCCCCTGGTTGATCACCGACTTGTTGGTTTTCTGCGAATAGACCACGGTGAAGCCCAGCTCTTCGAAAAAGGCCCGGAAGAATGGCATGAGTTCCTGGAAGAACATGGTGCGGGGAATGCCGATGGGGCCCCGCCGGCCTTCCTTGGGGGGCTCCGGCCCGTAGAGCCAGTCTTCCCGCTCGGCCAACAGGTTGGGCAGGTCGTACTGCTTCTGGGCGCGGGCCACCTCGTACTTTTCGCAGCGGCTGCCGTAGAACAGGGGCTTTTCCCCTTCGATCTGCACCTGGCGGATCTCACAGTGGTTGGGGCAGCCGTTGCATTCGAAGGAGGAGACGTCATAGTGCCGGTCGGCCAGATCGAAGCCTTTGAATTTGGACTCCTCCCAGTCCCGCTCCCGCATGGCCAGGATGGCGGCGCCGATGGCCCCGGTGACGTCGTGGTGCGGCGGCACGGTGATGGGCTTGCCGCACACCTGCTGGAAGGCGGCCACGATGCCGCGGTTGGCCGCGGTGGCGCCCTGGTAGAAGATGCGGTTGCCGATGGGCCGGTCTTCCACCACCTTGTTCAGGTAGTTCTGGACGATGGAGTAGGACAGCCCCGCCACCAGGTCGTCCTTGGCGGCGCCCCGCTGCTGGTGGTGCACCAGGTCCGATTCCATGAACACGGTGCAGCGCTCGCCCATGCGCACCGGGCTTTGGCTCTCCAGGGCCAGGCGGCCGAACTCCTCCTTGATGGAGATGCCCAGCTTCTCGGCCTGTTCCTCCAGGTAGGAGCCGGTGCCCGCGGCGCACACCTTGTTCATCATGAAATCCACGATGGCGCCACTGCTCAGACTGATGAACTTGGAGTCCTGGCCGCCGATCTCGAAGATGGTGTCCACCTGGGGGTCGATGGCCGCGGCGGCGGTGGCCTGGGCGGTGATCTCATTGCGCACCAAGTCGGCCCCGATGAAATCCCCGGTGAGGTAGCGCCCCGAACCGGTGGTGGCCGCGCCCATGATGTGCACCCGGTCTTTGAGTTTGGCGCCCACCCGGCGCAGGCCCTCGGTGATGGCTTCCAGGGGCCGGCCCGCGGTCATGAGGTATTCCCGGGCCAGGACCCGCATCTCCGGGTCGATGACCACCACGTTGGTGCTGATGGAGCCCACGTCGACGCCCAGATAGCCTTGCACTATGCTGGCGTCCTCGGGCAAAGGCACCACCATGTAGTCTTCCGGCCCCAGTGGCGGCGGCGGCGTCAGGGGCGGCAGTCGCCGGGCCTGGTCCGCTTCCTTGAGCAGATGCTGCCTCAATGGTTCCAGATTCAGGGAGAAGTCCGCGGGGGGCTGCTCCCGGGCCACCAGCACCGCGCCCACGGCCCCCAGGGCGCAGAAGTGGGGCGGGATGATGAGGCCGGCGTCGTCCAGGTCGAAGACCTGGCGGAAGGCCTGGCGCACCCCCAGGTTGTGGGCCACGCCCCCCTGGAAGGCCACCGGCGGGGTGATGGTTTTGCCTTTGCCGATGTTGCTCTTGAGATTGCGGGCCATGGCCTGGCACAGCCCGGCGATGATCTCAAAGTCCGGGGTCGCCCCCTGCTGCAGGTGAATCATGTCGGTTTTGGCGAACACGCTGCAGCGCCCCGCCACCCGGGGCGGGGTGGTGGACTTCAGGGCCAACTGGCTGAAATCCTCGATGCTGTACCCCAGGCGGTGGGCCTGCTGGTCCAGGAAGGAACCGGTGCCCGCGGCGCACATGGTGTTCATGGCGAAGTCGACGATGACCAGGTGGCCGTCTTCTTCGGCCACCATGATCATCTTGGCGTCTTCGCCGCCCATGTCGATGATGGTGCGGGCCTCAGGGCAGAAATGGTGGGTCCCCCGTCCCTGGGCGATGACTTCGTTGACGAAAAGGCCGCCCAGAATGTCCGCCAGGGTCTTGCCCCCCATGCCGGTGCAGGCGGCCAGGCGGCACTTTTCCAGAGGAAATTCCGGGCCCAGGTTCTCCAGGAGATTTAGGGCGGTGCCATAAGTTTCACCCAGGTGGCGGCGGTAGACTTCCCGCACCACCTCCCCCTGTGGGTTCATGATCACCAGGTTGACGCTGACGGACCCGACATCCAACCCCAAATCAAATTTGCCTTGCATAATCCGTATCCCCCGAATGAGCGGATCGCTGGTCTTGGCTTGGGTGTTGCTATGGAACCTGCTTCAGGTCGGATTCACCTTCAAAAGAAATTCTTGGTGGCACAGGCTTTCCAGCCTGTGCTTTTGGTGCGCGGTACGCACCCTGCATGGTTTGCTGGCACAGATCCTGTGCGGGCGCAGGCTGAAGCCTGCGGGTACCAGGGAGCAAGCCGTGCCCCTACGTTAAAATCGAGTCATAGGGCGGCCTGTGGCCGCCGAAATGCAGGCGGGCATAGCCCGCCCTATATTACTTCAGGTCGGATTCACCTTCAAAGAGATTATGTAGAGCCGGCGCCCTCGCCGGCTATAGAACCGCCGAGGGCGGCGGTTCTGCATTTTACTGGCGGTAAAACCCCTGGTTTTGATACTGGTTCCAAGAAATCCGGCCCGCTTCCTCCAGGTGCCGGAGCTTCTCCTGCACCACCGCCAGGGGCAGCCCCAATGCCTTCGCCAGGTCGGCGGCGGTCATGGGGCGGCGGGACAGCATCTCCACAAAATCGGCGTCGCTCAAGGAAGCAGAGGGCCGGTCGCACCCCTTAAAGGAAGCGATCACTTCCACCCCGGGCCCCAGAAAGGCGGCCGCGGCCTCCATCTCCTCCCGGGTGAGGGCGCGGGCCCAGTCCTCCACCACCGGGCGCACGGAGGTGTTAAGCTGCACCTTATCGGGGGCCAGCTCCGCCAGGACCCGGCGCAGGGCGGTCAGATCCGCTTCGGTATCATTGACCCCCTTGAGGAGCAAAACTTCCAGCCAGAGCTGGCCCCGGTATTCCCGGCGGAAGGCCGTGAGGCCGGCCAGCAGCTGGGCCAGGGTAAACCCCGCCAGGGGGCGGTTGATAAGCTGAAAGGTCTCTTCCCGGGCCGCGTCCAGGGAGGGGAGCACTACGTCGGCGGCGGCCAGCTCCCGGCGCACCTCGGGCAGATAAAGGAGGGCCCCGTTGGTCAGCACCGCTACCGGGGTGGCGGTCATGGACTTGATCTCACGGATGATGCGGCCCAGGTCCAGATTCAGGGTGGGTTCCCCGGACCCGGCCAAAGTTATGAAGTCAACCTGGCGTTCCGACCGCCCCAGGTATTCTGCCAACTCCCGGATGATGGCCGGGGCCTGATAGTGAAAGCGCTTCAGGGTGGGACGAGTGGTGGGTCCCACCTCACAATAAATGCAATTATAAGGGCAGGTCTTCCGGGGAATGAGGTCCACCCCCAGGGAGAGCCCCAGTCGACGGGAAGGAACCGGGCCGAATAGATGGGACATGGTTAGAAACAACCCAGTTGGCACTGGATGATCTTGATTTTGAGTTCGTTCAAGAGCTCCCCCAGCAGGCGCCGGGAGAGGCCCATTTCTTCCGCCAGGCGAAAGGCCGCGGGGCAGGCGATCCTGCCTTCCGGCGCCGCGGCCCTGATCTTCTCTTTTATTTCATCTCGGCTCATAACTTATCTTCTCGCAATATTAAAATATATTCCAAGATTACGGAGAAATCAAGGACCTTGAAACTATTGCCCCCGTTAACCCTGCCGCTCCTGGCCGGCCTGCTCCCTTAATCCGGTAACACCGCCACCCCGGGAAGGGGGTTAGCAGATCTCCCCCAGCAGTACCGCCGTTTCTCCGTGAAGCCTGCTAAACATCTTCCTTTCTGGCTTCAATGATAATGAGCGTTCACTCATATTAATCCGAATGATTTTTTCCGGCATTTATCCCGACAGCACCCGCCAGGAGGCTTCGAAAAGGGTTGGCGCCAGGCTGGAGAGGCTCTGTTCAATACCCTCATAGACTTTGAAAACCGCAGCCTGGAGCACCAGGCCCAGGACCATGGCCGTGGCCACGTTGGCATCCATAACCGGGACCTCCCCCCGTTCGATGCCGCCCTCAATGACCCGGCGGAGCACCCGCACCGGGCTGGGCGTCTCAGGGGTCAATTTCCTGAACTGTTCATGCTGGGCCAGCAGGAGGTAGCTGAACAGCACCGGGTCACGGTCAAAGAAGGCGCAAAACTGGTGGATCATGGCCTCCAGCTTGGCCCGGGCGCCCTGGTGCCGTTCCTGGAGGCGGTCCAACTCCAGGGCGAAGGCGGTGAAATTCTCGGAAAATAGCTCCCAGGCCAACTGGTCCTTGCTGTCATAGTGCCGGTACAGGGTCCCCTCGGCAATCCCGGCGGCGGCGGCGAGATCCCGGATGGTGGTCCCGGTGATGCCTTTCTCCACGAAGAGCCTGAGGGCCGTCTGCTGGATCTTCTCTTTGGTTAGGGTGCCATCTCTCATAACAATACTTTTACTGAGTGATTGTTCACTCATATTTTAGGGCTTTACGCTAACCTTGTCAAGTTTTTTTATAAAAACCTGCATGTTCCCAATTAGGGGGCCGTTTCCTCGACGGGGCCTCGCCACCGAGGGTTTGTTATCCTCCCCGGGAACATGGTAATATGTTCAATCAGCGTCAGGAAGAGAGGAGAACGGGAAGATGAAAGTGCTGGCCATTTCCGGGTCGCCCCGCCCTGAAGGCAACACCCGGTTGCTGCTCGAGACCGCCCTCCAGGTCCTGGAGGCCCAGGGGATTGCCACCGAGTTTCTGTCTCTGCACGACAAGCAGGTGCTGCCCTGCCGGGCCTGCCTGAAGTGCGCCGAAGACAAGAACCGCTGCGCCCAGGAAGACGACTTCATGCCCATCTATGAGGCCATGGCCGCGGCCGACGGGCTCATCGTGGGCTCCCCGGTCTACTTCGGCTCCGCCACCCCCAACCTCATGGCCCTGCTGGACCGGGCTGGCTACGTGGCCCGCCAGGGGGACAACCCCTTTCACCGCAAGGTGGGCACCCCCATCGTGGTGGCCCGCCGGGCCGGGGTCAATTTCACCTACGCCCAACTGCAATTCTTCTTCTGCATCATGGGGATGTTCGTGCCGGGCGCCACCTACTGGCCCATCGCCTACGGCCTCAAACCGGGGGAAGTGGCCCAGGACGCGGAAGGCCTGCGCACTATCCAGGACCTGGCCGCCAACATGGCCTGGCTGCTGAAGAAGCTGGGGTAGGGGAAGGAAGACACAGGCAAGACTATTTTCCGGCTCAAAGCAGCCAAGGTAGTAACTGACGAAAAAAGTGGTAGTTGTAGGGGCACGGCGTGCCGTGCCCTTTATTTGAGTTGCCAAAGGATTAAAGGATTGAGCCCTGATACCTGTCATAGGCGATCCTTGCGATTACCAGGATATGATTATTCCCAGGATAACGCCTGTTTTATAACAATCTGCGCCGCAGAAAGAAGGTGTTTGTTTGGAAAAATTCAAGCTAACAGTATGAGGTTATCTGAGGCTGGGCAGATTGTAGTGGAAGAATGGCTTAAAACTGCAACGCTCAGGCCTTATTTAACTTTAGATGAATTTGTGGTAATGCCTAATCATTTCCACGGAATTTTGTGGATTGACAAATCACGAAAGGGCACGGCACGCCGTGCCCCTACATTTCAACAATTTGGCAAACCGGTTGCAGAATCGCTGCCGACCATTATTGGCGCTTTTAAATCTGCCGTTGCCAGGCGTATCAATACCAGTCTGGGCACTCCGGGAATTTCGATGTGGCAGCGCAATTACTACGAGCATATTATCCGAAACGAGGCATCATTGAACCGAATCAGGGAATATATAATCAATAATCCGCTGAGTTGGGAGTCAGACCAGGAGAATCCTGAGAGGAAGCATGAGAATAAGTTCTACCGCTGGCTGGCAGGCTTTAAGACCCGCCCCAGCCTTAAAGAATAAAGCAAATAGTATTAAAACCGTAGGGGCACCGCAGGCTATGCCCGATAATTTAGAATTTGATTTTAATAGTCATTTCCGCTTAATAATTTTCCAAGTCCAAATAATATCGAAGAGAAAATGCCTCCGCCGTATATGACCGAAAGTGGGTACCAACTTCCCCACTGAACCAAGGCATACCATGGGGCCTAGAAAAGAGTTACAGGGAATAAGAAAAAACCTATAACAACCCCCCAAAAGCCCGCCGCATAATTAACAATAGCTACGGAAAGAATTAAACGCCATAAACCAAATATTAAGATATAAAATTACTCCCATTATTTTTAAAAATCCGCCAATCTTTTTCATCTATACCTCCCACCAGAACTTTTGAAAAGTCTTATCACTTGCCGCCCCGCAGGCGGTCGCTGACGGTGGGGAAGTATTCCAGTTGGGTATGGGGCAGGAAGAGGGCGGCGATGTATTGGTTCATGTAACCCGGGGTCTCGGAGAGTTCGAAGTTGGTCATCATATCCGCTACCCGGCGCTCTTCCTCCAGCAGTTCCCGGGAGAAGGCCAGCAGGGTGGCCCCTTGCAGGGAGCCGTTGCCCACGAAATGATACTGTTCCCGGGGGAGATCCGGCAGCAGCCCGATGGTGATGGCGTTTTCGATATTGATGAACTGGCCGAAGGCCCCGGCCAGGATCACCTGTTCCAGGTCCTGGAGCTTGAGGCCGACGTTTTCCAGGAGGGTGAGGTAGCCGGCGAACATGGCGCCTTTGGCCCGCATCAGGTTGTCGATGTCGCCTTCGCTCAGAGTGATATCCTGGCCGCCCTGGGTATCCGGGGCCATGGCCAGGACGTATTCCCGGCCGCTGTCTCCCAAGCGGATGCGGGGGGTGTCGAGGTCGTCCCGGAACTTGCCGTTGGGCGAGATAATATCGGCCTCCATGAGGGCCGCCATGATATTGATCAAACCGGAGCCGCAGATGCCCTTGGGCTTCACCATGTCGATGGTGATGATCATGGGCTCGTAGGTCTGGGGGTTGATGCTGGCCTCTTCGATGGCCCCGGCGGTGGCCCGCATGCCGAACTTGATGCCGCCGCCTTCGAAGGCCGGCCCCGCGGAGCAGGCGGCGCAGGCCAGCCACTGCTGGTTGCCGATGACGATCTCGCCGTTGGTGCCGATATCGATGTACAGGGTCAGCTTGGGGTCTTTGTAGATGCCGGAACCCAGGACCCCGGCCACGATGTCGCCCCCCACGTAGCTGGACACGGAGCTGACGCAGTAGATGAAGACATGCTCCGGCAGCTCCAGGCCCAGGTCCCGGGCCCGCACCGGCGGAAAATGGCAGACCGCGGGGGTGTAGGGCGTCAGCCGGATGAACTTGGGGTCGATGCCGTAAAAGAGGTGGGTCATGGTGGTGTTGGCGGCCACGGTGAGGTGGGAGATCTCGGACACCGGCAACTGGTGCCTTTTCAGCAGGCGGTGCATGACCTGGTTGATGGTGGCCACCACGGACCTTTGCAGCTTTTGCAGACCCTGCTCCTTCTGGCTGTAAACGATGCGGGTGATGACGTCGTCCCCGTAACTCATCTGGGCGTTGTAATCCGCGGCTTGGCCCAGGATTTCGCCCCGGGCCAGGTCCAGCAGCTGCACCCAGACGGTGGTGGTGCCGATGTCCACCGCCAGGGCGTAGTGCTGCTGGCGGGTGTCCCCGGGTTCCAGGTTGACCACCCGGGGCTTGCGGGAGAGGCGCTGGGCGAAGTCCAGGGTGGCGGTGACCTGGAAATCCTCCTGGCGCATCACATCGGCCAGTTTGCGCAGCATGAAGAAATCGTGGGCCAGATTATCCAGGCCGTGTTGCCGGGCCAGGCCGTTTTCCAGGCGGGAGAGGTCGCAGACGTTGTTCGCCAGGCTGGCGGGCGGCAGTTTGACGAACTTCTTCTGAAACGCGGGGTTATACAGGCCGGCGGCCTTCAGGGCGGCCAGGTCGATGGGGCTGGGGCGCAACCCGATGCCGCCCCGGCGGCGGGTCAGGGTGCGGCGGTCCAGCAAGGACTCGGGGGGGATGCGCACCACCGCATCGGCCCGGACCCAGGACTGGCAGGCCTGGCGGTAACCCAGATCCCATTCCTCGTTGCTCAGAAGGCCGGAGCGGGTGCTCTCCAACTCCCCCGATTCCAGCAGGATCTTGCACTTGCCGCAGACGCCTTCGCCGCCGCACGAGGCATTGATATGCACCCCGGCGGCCACCGCGGCCCTGAGCAGGTTCTCACCTTCGGGCACTTCCACCGTGAGGTCGTAAGGTTTAAAGGTCAGGCGTTTAGTCAATAGTCGGTCCTGTTGGCAATGGAGTCCGGATAATGAAACGTCGCTTAATCTGTCTGCTAAAAATTATGCCGTGATTTTCCGAAGACCTTCCTTAAGCCCCCTGGTTAAAGGGGGATTTAGAGGGGTTGTCAAGGTGTTATTGATAATCGCCCCTGCCCCCTGTAGAGAAGGGGGGATGATAATAATCGGTTTAAATGCCGTACCAATTACGGAACGCCACCATAGGCCTCTGGGAATATGCGAGGACAGATTCGATGCTGACGGACATTTTACCACAAGGGTCCGGCAAAAAAAACTTAATTTGGCCCGGTTAGCCGCAAGGGGCGCACCTTTATGGCCTTTGGGGGGCCGGGGTCAGCCGGGGCCCTGCTGCCGCCCTGACCGGAAATTATATGATATCTTATATAACCATTAAGTACGGAGCATCCATAAAAACCTTTCCTAAGTTTTATACCATCTAATTCCCCCTCTCTTGAGGGGAGTGGGTTAGGGGGGGTAAAAAAATCAGTAAGTCTCACATGTTCCACAATGAAATATCACCCCCACCCTGACCCTCCCCCTCAAGGGGGAGTGAAAAAGCTAATTCCTTTAGGTAAGGTATTTCTGAGACGCGATATTAGCGGTCTGGTTCATTAAGGACCGGAGATCTTTGGGGGTCTTTTATGGCGGCGCGCACCGGCAGGTTACTTCAGGAGCTTTTCCAGAAACTGCTGGAGGCCTTTGGCCCCCAGGATTGGTGGCCGGGAGAGACTCCTTTCGAAGTGGCCCTGGGGGCCATCCTGACCCAGAACACCAACTGGAACAACGTAGCCCGGGCGATCGCGGGCCTGAAGGCGGCCGGTCTCTTGGAACCCGGGGCCCTGAAGGAGCTGCCGGAAGGGGAGCTGGCCCGGCTTCTCCGCCCCGCGGGCTATTACAATGTCAAGGCCCGGCGCCTCAAAAATTTTCTGGCATTCCTGGGTCAGTTCCAGGATTCCATGACGCTGATGGCGGAGGCGGAGCTGGATTCCCTGAGGCCGGCGCTCCTGGGGGTCAAGGGCATCGGTCCGGAAACCGCGGACAGTATTCTGCTATATGCCCTGAACCAGCCCACCTTCGTGGTGGATGCCTATACTTTTCGTATCCTCAGCCGTCATGGGGTGATTACCGAACCCAGCTCCTATGAGGAGCTGCGGCAGGTGTTCATGGACCATTTGGCCCCCGAAGTGCCGTTATATCAGGAGTATCACGCCTTGCTGGTGCGGGCCGGGAAGGAATTTTGCCGCCCCCGGCGGCGCTGCCCCCATTGCCCTCTCCAGGGTTGGCATCTTCCCCAGGAATGACCTCCGCCGTGTCTTGGAACGGATATTGCAGTTTGAAGGGCATGGCATACCTGGACCGAGACGAATATATCCCCGTATGGCTGCCGCATTGGCTGCCCGACGAGATTCTGGAGGAGATCTACCTCGGCATCGTGGCGGGGTGCCACCGCGCCCCCCAAAGCCTGCCGGAAGAAGCGGCAGGGGCCGACGGCTACATCATCCAGGACTGGTTCGGCCCTTTCCTGTTGAGCCCTCGCACCAGTTCTGTGCGGGGCAGGTGTTGAGTTTTGAGTTTTGAGTTTTGAGTTTTCGAGTTTTGAGCTTTGATTTCTGAGTTTTGAGTTTCGAGTTTTGAGGTATCGGGGCGTCAGGGGTAGCGGCCAACTCCGGGCCGGGGCTTCTGGCGCCCAGGTTTTTGTGCAATAATCAGACATCTTCCAGCCCTTGCGGCTCCTGGGGGATAAAATTCCGCCGCCGCCTTCCTTTTCCCTCGACTTTAACCGCTATTTTCAATTAAAAAAGGAAAGGGGATCGCCACCCCATTATTACGATTTTTGGACATGGATTCCGAAAAATGAACATTGTCGCTTTAGAGCGTCATTCTGCGGAGGAATTGCTCAGCCGCCTTCGGCAAGTGCCCCTGTTGAAGCAGCCCGATGTTTTAGTTTATGAGCATGCCCTTATCAGCCTGGAGCAGATTCACACCGACTCCCTCCATCCCACCCAGAACTACATCTGGCTCCAGGAACTGCGGAAAACCCAGGAACTGCGGTGGAGCCTGGCGGCCCAGGGAGTGGACCTGTTCCGGCTGGATGGTTTCCTCACCTATACGGTGCGGCTGCCCGATGAGGAAGAGGTGACCTACGATCTCTATCCCCCCATTGTGGAAGAATCCATGGAGGCGGACGGCTCGGTGGCCCTGCTGATTAACGACGGCATGCACCGCCTCTATCTGGCCCGCCTGGAGTGGGTCGTCCCCCAGGTGACTTACATCCGCGGCATCCCCCGGGAGTATCCCTACTATGCCTTTCCCCGGCGGGAGCGCTGGGAGGGCCTGGACCTCCTGGCCGAGAACCCCGACCGCCGGACTTATCTGAAGAAATGCCACCGGGTGCCCGACAACAAAAGGCTCTACCGGGATTTCCAGGCGGTATTCCAGAACGTGGGCCGCCCCCGCAGCCAGTTGCTGAAAAAATAGTCCCATTTCCACAGCCAAAGATGAGGAGGCGAGTCTCGATCCGCCGACCAGGGGAAAACCCGCGGGTGTGCCCCTGCAGGAAAAGTTCCGGTCCTCCAGAGGTGTGGTCTCGCCAGCAAAAGCTCCTTATCCCGGTCCGCCGTTTTACTCTTTCCCCCTTTTCTCCTTGGCATCTGCCGGCGCTTTAGCTATCCTGAGGAGGCAAGCAATTTCGGCAGGAGGATATAATCTATGAGCATATTTCTGTTGGGGATTCTCATCGCCCTGGCCCTCTTGATTTTCGGCCGCAACCTTCCCCAAATCCAGATCCATCCCCAAATCCGCTGGGTCCTGGCGGCGCTGGCGCTGGTGGTGACTTTGGGTCTTGCCATGGTCAAGGTGGTGCCGCCGGGGCACGTAGGGGTGTTGGTGCTGCTGGGCAAAGTGTACGGCAGCGTTCCCGAGGGGGTGCACCTGATCAACCCCCTGGCCTCCATGGAACTAATGACCATCCGCACCCGGGAGGTCTTCGAACATGCCGAGGCGCCATCCAAAGAGGGGCTCAACGTGGCCTTGGAGGTCTCCTGCCTTTACCACCTGAACCCGGCCGAGGTGGTCAACCTCTACCGGCAGTTGGGTCCCAATTATGAGCAGGTGGTGGTAAACCCGCAATTCCGCGCCGCCATCCGCGGCATAACCGTCAATCACGAAGCCAAGGACCTGTACACTTCGAGCCGGGAGCTGATCTCCAACGAAATCTTCCGGGACCTGGAAATTAACCTGGGCAAGCGCGGGATAATAGTGGAGACCATCCTGCTGCGTAAGGTCGATCTGCCGAAATTAGTGGTGGAGGCCATCAACGCCAAGCTGGCCGCGGACCAGCAGGCCCAACAGATGCGATTCGTCCTGGATAAAGAACGCCAGGAGGCGGAACGCAAGCGCATCGAAGCCCAGGGGGTCCAGGACTTCCAGAAAATCGTCTCCCAGGGCTTGTCGGAGCAGTATCTCCGCTGGAAAGGCATCGAGGCCACCCGGGCCCTGGCAGAATCCACTAACAGCAAGATCGTCATCGTGGGAGGCCGGGACGGCCTGCCGCTGATTTTGAATACCGGCCCCGGCGATACTTCCACGGGAAAATGATTGACAAGGCCCCGGCAAGGCAATATGTAAGGGCTATGAGGAGCCGAACCGTTTATCTTTTGGGGGTAGTTTGCCTGGCACTGGCCTTCAGCGGCGCGCCCGGGGCCAGGGCCGGGGCGGCGGAAGTCCAGGAAGCCAACTCCGGCCGGGGCGGGGAGACTCTGGACCTGCAGTCCCTGCGGGTCAAGGGCAAAACCACTCTCATCGAGTTCTACAGCCCTTTCTGTCCGCCGTGCGTACGCCTGGCGCCGCTGCTGGCGGCGCTGGCCCAAAAGCGCAGCGATGTGGCCATTAAAAAAGTGAACATCAACCGCCCGGCAGTTCAGGGCATCGACTGGCGCTCGCCACTGGCCCAGCAGTACAAGATCCGCACGGTGCCGCATTTCGTGATCTTCAGCCCCAGGGGCAAAGGCACCGAGGGGCAGGCCGCCAGCCGTCAGGTGGAAAACTGGCTGGTGGAGGCCGGGCTATTGGGAAAATAATCCGGGGCCATCTCCTTAATAAACCTGGTTTAATGGCGGTCTTTTTAATCAAGGGCATAATGCCTGCAGTTGCGGTCTATCCATTCTGGGAGGAGGGAGAAGCCATGCAGCCATCAACCGGGCGCCGTTGGGTGGCGTTGTTGCTCGTGCTGGGGTTTTTTCTGGGTTGTGCGGTCCCCTCGGTGGCCAGTCCCCCTTTGACGGCCGAGGCCGCCAGAAGCGTGCTGGACAGTTGGAACCCCAACTACTGCAAGGTGGTGGAGTTCTACGGCATTTATGCGCCGGGGGAAAGGGCCAACGCCCGCATGGCTTATGCGCTTATTGGCAACCCCAGCGACAAAAATCAGAAAAAGACGGTGTACGAGGCCCGTTTTCAGCTGCTCACTCTTCCCGAGGGCGGAGAACGCTGGTTTCTGGTGAGCCTGGTGAGTCACAGCTCCGGCTTGACCCGGCGGCTGGGCTGGGACAACCTGATGATCCAGGTTACCGCCGCGCCAGCCTCGCCGTCCAGCTGAGCGCCGCCGCGGGTAGCCCCCTTCGGACCGCTTTTTTGCCTGCCAGGGAACTGCCACCAGCCGCGGCCGCACCCAGGGCCGCGGCGTTGGCCGCGGTGCAGGAAGATTTTTTCTCCTTCCTGGCCCGGGAGTTCCCCACCCTGTGCCTCCACGATGAGTTCATCTTTTTCCCCCGGGTAAGCGCAGCCTGGGAACACTGGTTCCAGCTGCCCCACCTGGAGTCCGGGTTCCTGGAGTCCGCCGCCGCCCGGCTGGCCGGACTTTTATCCCGGTTGCCCCGGTTGGCGCCGCAGGCGGAGCCGGGGCTTCTGGCCGAAGAGGCCGTCCTGCTGCGGCAGTCCCTGCAGAGCGTCCGGCGGGAGCTGGGTCCCGGCGGCTCCTGGCGCCAGGACCCTTTCCTCTACCTCAAGACGGCCTCCCAGCCTGGGCCTGGCCCGGTTTCACGAAGTGCTGCTGTCCGGAGGCCAGCTGCCTTTTTATCTGGTGGCCCGGCGGCTGCAGGCGGCCAGCGGTATATGATTCCTATGCAGGTAGAGGCGCACCCAGGTGTGCGGCCTAAAAGCGGGGGGACACGCGGGTCCGTCCCTACGGTGCAGTAACTTGCTGGTGGTAAGGATCATTAGGACATGGTTGATTTGAAATATCGCAACCCGGGTCTGGCCCGGGAACCTGAACTGGAGAGAAGAATCCCCGGCTTTCACTGCGAATGGAACCTGGGAAGCCCGGGGGGCTGGCTCTACCAGCAGATGGCCCAGGAGCTGGGGGTCCTGGCCTGGAAACGGCTGCGGCCTCACTTGCACCTATCCCTGGACCTGGATTTTTCCCACCCTTACTTCCATCCGGTGCCCAAGTTTGCCGGCATGCTGCTTAGGGCCCACCGCAGCCGTAACGGCGCGGTCCCTCCATTTCTGGTGCTGCTGGCGGAGATCGAGACCCTGGACTCCGTCATCGAGAACCTGCGGTTCGTGGAGTGCCTCAATTCCCTGGAAGGGGTGGAGGCAGCCCTGGCGGCGCCGGAGCACCTGGAGTTGGACCAGGGACGGGTGATGCTGGGCGGCCGCCCCGTCAGCCTCATGTACATGGACTTCAACAACGACACCCTGCTGAAGATGGGCCGGAAGATCGACATCTCCCCGGTACAGGCCGCCATCCGCCAGGGACTGATGGTGAACCCCCGGGGCATGGAGCCGGTGGGAGTCAAGGGGGTATTCGAAGCCATCACCGGGCCCTATCAAGACCTGATGTCGGAGTCCACCCGGCGCCGCACCCCCTGGACCCGGGTCTTTTACCCCCGGCGCACCACCGGCCCGCTGGGAGAGGCCATCGCGGACCTGCCGGAGTGGACCCGGCGGAATTTTCCCAACCTCATCCTGAAGCCGGCCCAGGGGTACTCGGGCCAGGGCATCTTCGTGGGCCCCTTGGATGAGCCGGACGAGGCCATCCAGCAGGCCCTGAAAAAGGGGGGCTACATCGTGCAGTCCCTGGTGCCCCTGGATACCTGGCAGGAATATTATCCCAGCGCCATTGACGCCGACCGGGGTATTGTGATGGCAGCCCGGCAGACCGACTTTCGCTGCTTCATCACCGACGAGGGGCTCATCGGCTTCCTGGGCCGGTTCGGCGGCATCCCCACCAACGTGGGCTCCGGCGGCGGTACCCAGGCCTTCGCCCTGGTGTTCAGCGACCTCACCCTGGAGGAGGCGGACCAACGCTTCAACCGGGCCCTGGAGTCCGTGCCTTACGGGGTCTTCCGGGAAGTGGAGGAAGAAGTGAAGCAACGGTCCCTGGAACTGGGCTTCACCTACCTGCTGGGACCCATCCCCACCAGCCTGAAGCCCAGGATGCTCAAGCCGGAGCACCTGGGGGGGCTGTCGTACTACGCCCGCCGCCTCTGGCAGGACGCCCAGACCCTGGAGAAGCTCTGGCAGCAGGTGAAACTGGAGGAGGTGACCCCCATCAGCCCCCAGGAGAAGGAACTGGCCCTGCTGGCTCCCTGGGAGGGGCGGCCGGCCCTCATGGTGTCGGACGGCCTCTATAATTTCCGGGGCGCCGGCTTTTAGGATAGGGGAGGGCAGGGGGGCGGGGGTAGTTTCGAGTTTCGAGTTTCGAGTTTTCAGTACTCGTTTCTTAACTCATCTTCCCATTTAATCAAGGGGAAACCCGGAATAGAGGCTTCTTAAAGTCCCCCTTTCGTAAAAGGGGGACTTTAAGACCCATAGAGATTAGGTTCCGGTTGATTTATCACTCCTATTAATGAAAGGTATCACTATAAGTTATTGCAAAACCCCGAATACATCTTCATATGTCATTCTGAGCAAAGCGAAGAATCTCGTATTTTTAATAACTTGAGATCCTTCACTGCGTTCAGGATGACAGAAAAAATTAGTCTTGCAAAGGCTCCTAGAATTTCGGCGTAAACTGCTCCAGGTCGCTGATTCCCAGGGCCTTTTCCAGTTCCCCCACCTCCAGGATCATCTTGGCAGAGCCGTCCGGGCCCAGGTTGGCCTGCTTCAGGTCTTCCAACCGCTTTCCCAGTGCTAGGAATTGCGGTGGGGACATGAGGGCGCGCAGGGCCGGGAAGAGCATCGTGTCCTCCCGGGCCGCATGGGGCCGGTACAGGCGGGCAAAGAGCCGCAGGCCGGCCTCCAGCTGGGCCCGCTGCACAAAATTATGGGGATGGCCGGGTCCGCCCTGACTTTGCAGGGTATCAAGCAATTTGCGGCCGGCCTCGTGCTGCCGGCCCAGGATCTTCACCAGGGCCACCATCTGGCCGGTCTTCTCAAAGATGGGGAAGACGTGCTCTTCCTCCAGTTTTTCGTGATGCTCCTGGATGAGGCGGCGTATAAGGCCGGTGGCGTCCGTCAGCAGGGTGGGGGAAAATTCCTGGCAACACTGCAGGCGCCGGGCGATTTCTTCATAAATGAGCAGGAGGCGCTGGAGCGCGCCGTGGTCCCGCATCAGGTCTTCCGTGGCGGTGACCTCGGCTTTGACTTCCTTGGGGGCGCACCCCAGCAGCGCCGGGCCGCCCAGGGCGGCAACCCCGAGGCAAGCGGCGCTGCGGATGAGAAAGTGCCGGCGGCTGTCGCCAGAGTTATCCAGGATACTCATTGACCTGCCTCGCTTTCGCAAAATTTAGAATTTGTCTGCTAAAACCAAGTTGCATTCAAACGGATGCTTTTTGTAGGGGCGTGATTGATCAAGCCCTTTTGGGCGCAATAAATTGCGCCCCTACAGGTAGAGAAAAAATATTTATTTGAAAGAACTTGGTATAAAACGGAGTGACCGAGGTTACAGTTATTCCCCATGGTTTACTTATTTATGAGCCGGATTTCAAAGGGAAAAGAGGCTGGAGGAGGTAATGAAAGGGCGCCGGTAATGGCGCCCCGGCGGCTGAAGCCAATATCTCGCTAGAGCCCCTTGCCGGTCTCCTGGATAGCCCGCTCCATCTCCTCTTCCAGGGCCGGGGGCAGGCCTTCGATCTTGACGCTTAAAAATCCCCGGACAATGGTGGAGACCGCCTCATCTTCGTCCAGCCCCCGGGCCATGAGGTACTCCACTTCCTCGGCTGCGATCTTGCCCACCGCGGCCTCGTGGGACATATCGACGCCGGCCACCCGGCCTTCCAGTTCGGGAACGGCGTAGACCACGCCGCTGGGGGCCAGGATGAGGCCCCGGCACTCCAGGTGGGCTTTGATTTCCGGCGCCAGGCCCACCAGGTGGCCCCGGCTGATGATGGTGCCGCCGGTGGTGATGGTGCGGGCGATGACCTCGGCCCGGGTGTGGGGGGCCTGCAAGATCACCCGGCCGCCCACGTCCAGCTCGGAGCCCGGGTGGGCGATGAGGATGGACTGCATGCGGGCCACGGCGCCTTCGCCGCTGAGGGTGACGGTGGGGTACATCTGCACCGTTTTCACCGGCCGCAGCAAGATGTAGTTGGAGATGTAGACGCCGCCTGCTTCCACCAACACCGCGGTGCGGGGCCGCACATGGACCTCCTCCCCCCAGTAGTGGATCATGGTGAAGGTGAGGTGGCCGCCCTGGCGGACGTAAAATTCCGACACCCCGATGTGGAGGCCGGAGCGCACCCCGGGGTGGGTGGCGCAGCCGGTGATGATGTGGAGGTGGGCGCCTTCTTCCACCACCACCAGGTTGTGCACGTGCTGGGAGAAGCGCTCGGTGCGGATATAGAGACAGGACTCCACCGGCTGCTGGATCTTCGCCCCTGGGAGCGCCCTGATAAAATAACCGTTGTCCAGCTCCAGTTCGGCCCGGGCGGTGTACTTGTCCGCGTCCACTGCCACCAGTCCCCAGAGAAGCTCCGGGACCCAATCATGGCGGCCCATGGCCTCGGTGATGGGCAGCACCTCCACCCCGGGCTGCCGGGCCTTACAGTGGACAATGGCCCGGTCGGCCTGCAGGAAGGTGCCGGCGTGTTCTTCGTCGGTGAGCTCGATCCCCGTGGTGAGGAGGCGGCTGCGCTCTTCCGGGGAGAACTGGCGGTAGTCGGGGTCGTAGGCCCAGTCGCCGCCCCGCCGGGAAAATTCTTCCAGGTTCAGATCGGGGCCCAAAGCGGCCTTTTTATCCCGGCTCGCCTCCGCCCGCTTCTTTACCTCCGACATTTGGCGCATTCCTCGTAACCGTAGTTTTTGATATCGTGCAGCAACTCCCGGGGATTGCCCTGGCAGAAGATGCGGCCGTCGCCCAGGATATAGGCCCGGTCCGCGTTGACGTAGTCCATGATGAAGCCGGTGTGGGTGATGATGAGCCCGGATTTCTCCCGGTGCTGGCGGCGGCGGTCTTTCTGCAGCAGTTTGCCGATAATCTCTCCCACCACCTGGAGATTTTCCATATCCACCCCGGATTCCGGCTCGTCGAGGAGAGCCATCTTGGGGTCCTGGGCCAGCAGTTGCAGCAGCTCCGAGCGCTTGATTTCACCCCCGGAAAACCCGTAGTTGATCTCCCGTTCCAAGAACGGGGTGAAGTCATAGAGCGCGGCCAGGGCCTGGGGGGAGATCCGGCCCTGGCTGCAAACCCGCAAGATATCCGCGGTCCTGACGCCTCGAATGGTGGGCGGGCGCTGAAAGGACAGGCCCAGGCCCAAACGGGCCCGCTCGTAGGTGGGCAGGTGCGTAATGTCCTGACCCAGGAAACGGATTTGCCCCTGCTTCACCTGATAGCGGACAAAGCCCATGATGGCCATGAGCAAAGTGGATTTTCCCGAACCGTTCCGGCCAAAAAGGATGTGGGTCTCCCCCGTGGGAACCACCAGATTGATGCCCTTAAGCACTTCCTTTTCTTCGATATTTACCCAGAGGTCTTCAATTTCCAGCATAACAACCCCAACTCAACGAAAAAGCCCCCAAAAGCTCGTTTTGGGGGCTTCGCCGTAATCTCAAAAACCTTATTGCCGGTGCACTTACATCAACCGCCCGCTTCCGGAGTCACAACCAAAGGCGGAAGTACGGGAGCTAATTTCTGATATTTCATGCCAAAGGCCCGGGTCTCGAAGGCCTTAGGATTGAAGGCCTTGGTCAGTTCCACTTCCTCCGGGGACAAGATACGTACGAGGCCATAAGGATCCACAATCGCAAACCGCTCACCTTTGGCCAGGCATGAAGCCACCGTCTCTTCCCCCTTAAGCTCAGTCTTGGAGACACAGAGCAACTTGGCACCACCACCCTTGGCCTGGGCCGTAGCGATGGATGAAACCAGGAACACCATCGCCAGGACCACCATCAACCCTACTACCAGTTTTGACCGCATGCTGCTTCCTCCTTTCTGCTAAGGTTGATACCCGGCTCTTCTCCCCCCCCATTGGAGTAAATGAGAATTAAGCCGCCATAACTCCTTTCCGCGGACATATTACCTTGTCGCCTGCCGTAAAGTCAACTTAATTAATTTTTAAAATAATCCCCTTTTTTTGTCAATTAAAGTTTTTTTCCGGATAATGACCGGAGAAAATCGCCCCCTGGCTCCGGATGACGCCAAGGACCCGGCACTTCACCCCTGAGGACAACAAGGTGCGGCCGCTCCCCCCTGCCGTTGATCACCTTGTCGGACCCGCCCCCCAATTTCGCCCCGGCGGCGGCGCCGCCACCGCCACGAAACCGACGCCCACCAAAACCGGCAGTACCGCAGGCGGCTTCGACTTCAACGTCTTTCCTGCCACCATTAAAGGGCATTATCGCAACGATGGACCAGCTTTGAGCTAATATGATGATTTAATTGAATAAAGTCAACGCCCCGCAGGGAGGCTCCCAAAAATGCCGATTTTTCCTTGACGGGGGAAACCCGCTTGTTCTATAAAGCACAATATTGACGTCCAGGGCTTTTCAATTGATTTTGTCACAAAACTTCGCTAAATTATTGTCTATAAACTAGGAATTACAGGTGAAGCCTTATGAGCGCGCAAAAGCAAGGAAGTGAACCGGTGGGGGCGGTGATGGTGGTCGGCGGCGGCATTGCCGGGATGCAGGCCTCGTTGGATCTGGCCAACGCCGGATACTATGTCTACATGGTGGAAGCCAAAAGCTCCATTGGCGGGGTCATGTCGCAGCTTGATAAAACTTTCCCCACCAATGACTGCGCCATGTGAATTATCTCGCCCAAGCTGGTCGAGGTCGGCCGGCACATTAACATTGAGATCCTGGCTCCGGCGCAGATCGTCGGCATCGGCGGCGCCCCGGGCAACTTCTCGGTCAAAGTGCGCCAGATGGCGCGCTATATCGATATGGCCAAGTGCATTTCCTGCGGTCTCTGCGCCGAGAAATGCCCCAAGAAGGTGCCCGATGAATTCAACCTGGGCCTGGCCAAGCGTAAGTCCGCCTACTTGACTTATGCGCAGGCGGTGCCCCCCAAGTATGTCATCGATAAAGACACCTGCCTGTTTTTCAAGAAGGGCGGCAAGTGCAAGGCCTGCGAAAAGTTCTGTCCCACCGGCGCGGTGGATTTCTCCCAGGTGGATGTGGAAAACGACATTAAAGTGGGCGCCGTGATTTTGGCCCCCGGCTTCAAACCCTTCGATCCCAGCCGGTACGGGGCTTATCATTACGCCAATTTCCCCAATGTGATCACCGGGTTGGAGTTCGAGCGCATCCTGGCCGCCGCCGGGCCCTTTTCGGGCCACATGGTCAGGCCTTCGGACCATAAAGAGCCCACGAAGATCGCCTGGCTGCAGTGCGTCGGTTCCCGGGATTTAAACCACTGTGACAACAGCCACTGTTCCGCGGTGTGCTGCATGTACGCCATCAAGGAGGCGATCATCGCCAAGGAGCACAGCCATGAGCCCCTGGATGCCGCCATTTTCTTCATGGATATGCGCACCCACGGCAAAGAGTTCGAAAAGTATTACTGGCGGGCCCGGGACGAGTTCGGCATCCGCTTCATCCGCTCCCGGGTGCATTCCGTGGACCCGGTGCCGGGCACCGATGATGTGGCCATCCGCTACCTGGATGAAACCGGGGTGTTGAAGACCGAGACCTTTGAGCTGCTGATCCTGTCCACGGGCCTGGAAGTGGCCCCGGAAGTCATGGAACTGGGGAAGACTCTGGGCGTGGAGCTGAACGCCAACCGCTTTGCCGACACCTCGTCCTTCACGCCGGTGTCCACTAACCGGCCCGGCGTCTATGTCTGCGGCGCCTTCCAGGGTCCCAAGGACATCCCCCAGTCGGTGATGGAGGCTTCGGCTGCGGCTTCGGCGGCCAGCGAACTGCTGTCTGCCGCCCGGTATTCCCTGGCCAAGAAAAAGCCCGTCTTTGCCGAGCGCGACGTTTCCCAGGAAGTGCCCCGCGTCGGCGTCTTCGTCTGCCACTGCGGCATCAATATCGCCAGCGTCGTCGACGTGGAGGCGCTGCGGGACTACGCCCAGACGCTTCCCTATGTGGAGTACGTGGAGAACAGCCTGTTTGCCTGCTCTCAGGACACCCAGGAGCTTATCAAGGAACGGATCAAGGAACACCAACTCAACCGGGTGGTGGTGGCCTCCTGTACGCCGCGCACTCATGAACCCACCTTTCAGGAGACCATCACGGAAGCGGGTCTGAACAAGTACCTCTTTCAAATGGCCAACATCCGGGACCAGGGTTCCTGGGTGCACATGAACGAACCGGAAAAAGCCACCCGGCGGGCCAAAGACCAGCTGCGCATGGCCGTGGCCGCCGTGGCCTTGCAGCCGCCCTTGCAGGAATTTGATCTGCCCGTCACCAAGGCCGGTCTGGTTATCGGTGGCGGCGTGGCCGGCATGGAGGCCGCTCTCGGGTTGGCCGGCCAGGACTATAAAGTGTACCTGGTGGAGAAGAAGGATTTTCTCGGCGGCCATGCCCGCAAGCTCAACCATACCTGGAGAGGCGAAGCGGTGCAGCCTTATGTGGATGACCTGGTGCAGCGGGTGACCAACAACCCCAAGATCGAGGTGCACCTCAAGTCCGAAATCAGCGGCGTCCAGGGGTTCGTGGGCAACTTCACTTCCGCCATCGCCAGCGAAGGCCGAGAAACCCAGGTGGAGCATGGCGCCGCCATCATCGCCATCGGCGGCCATTCGTTCAAGCCCACGGAATATCTCTACAAACAGAATCCCCGGGTGCTGCTAAGCCTGGAGATGGATCAGGCCTTGCGGGAAAAGAACCCCCTGGTCACCGGCGCCAAGAGCGCCGCCTTCATCCAGTGCGTCGGCTCCCGGGAACCGGAGCGCCTCTATTGCAGCCGGGTTTGCTGCACTCACTCGGTGGAAAGCGCCCTGAAGCTCAAAGAGCTCAACCCGGAGATGGACGTCTACATCCTGTACCGGGATCTGCGCACTTACGGCTTGCGGGAGAACCTCTATAAAGAAGCCCGGGAGAAGGGGGTCATCTTTATCCGCTTCGACCTGGAAAACAAACCTCAGGTGGAGCAGAACGCCAAGGGCGAGCTCACGGTGACGGTGCGGGACCACATCCTGGGGATTCCCATCCACATCCACCCGGAGGTCTTGACCCTGGCCTCGGCCATCATCGTCAAGGACCAGCAGAAGCTGGCCCAGTTGTTCAAGGTGCCCCTGACCAACGACGGCTTCTTCCTGGAAGCCCACATGAAGCTCCGGCCGGTGGACTTCGCCACCGACGGCGTCTTTGTGGCCGGCCTGGCCCATTACCCCAAACCCATGGATGAAGCCATCGCCCAGGCCAAGGCGGCGGCGGCCCGGGCCGCGGTGGTCCTGGCCCAGGATGCCATCCGGGCCGGCGGCGTGGTGGCCCAGGTCGACGCCGCGGCGTGTTCCGGCTGCCAGGCCTGCGTGGGGGTCTGTCCCTTCGGGGCCATCAGCTACCTGGAAGACCAGGCCGTCTGCGAAGTGAACCAGGCCCTGTGCAAGGGCTGCGGCACCTGCGCCGCCAACTGCCCCTCGGAGTGCATCACCCTCTTCGGGTTCAGCCACAAGCAGATCTACACCCAGGTGGATGAGGCCCTGGAGGAGCTGGAAGCCGAAATGGAAGAGGCCGCGGGCTAAAAATCTTTTCTTTGCGATTTTGCGTCTTGGCGTGAGAATTCTCTCGCAAAGACGCGAAGGCGCTAAGATTTAATTTAAAAAGAGAAGGCGCAATATGGCAGACAAAGAGTACGAAGCGAAAATCATCGGGTTTTTCTGTAACTGGTGCACCTATGCCGGGGCCGACCTGGCGGGCGTCAGCCGTCTCCAGTATCCCCCCAACATCCGGGTGATCCGGGTCATGTGCTCCGGCACGGTCTCGCCCCATCATGTGCTGCGGGCCTTCCAGAAAGGGGCCGACGGGGTCCTCATCGGCGGCTGCCACATCGGGGACTGCCACTATCTCCGGGGCAATTTCATGACCATCAAGCGCATGCGGTTCCTCCAGGACCTGCTGAAATTCACCGGTTACGAAGAGGGCCGGCTGCACCTGGAATGGATCTCCGCCGCCGAAGGCCCCAAGTTTGCCCAGGTGGTGCGGGATTTCACCGAAAAGATCAAGAAAATGGGCCCCTCCCGCCTGAAGCTGGCGGCCCGGGCGGCGTAAGCTAACAAGGATGCATGAGCCTATGAAAATCCCCCCCGGCCCCCCTTTATAAAAGGGGGGAGTTAAAGTCCCCCTTTATTAAAGGGGGATTTAGGGGGATTTTATAAATCTTTTCTTGAATCGAGATCGATAAATCACAAGAGGAACCTCATGGACAGGTTACGTGAAAAAGTCCGGAAGCTATTGAAAGAAGGTAAAGTTGCGGGCTACCTCGGCTATATCATGAAGGACAGCCACCCGCTGCCCCACTTGTTCACCCCGGAGCGCCTGGAGGAAGTGGACCGGGCCATCGTGGCCCCGGGAGAGGCCCGCTATCCCCTGGACAAGCTGCTGCAGCAGTTGGCCCGGTCCTACCCCGAGGCCATCTTCGCCATCCAGGTGCGGGGCTGCGATGAGCGGGGGCTCAACGAGCTCTACAAGTGGGACCAACTGGACCCGGAAAAGGTGGTCCTGGTGGGGGTCGCCTGCCCCCAGGAGCAGGCTGACTACTGCGAATGCCCCGGACCCTGGCCCTCGGTGGTGGATTACGGGGAGAAATGCCAGCCCGTGGCCCAGAGCCGGCGGGTCAGCCGCATCGAGGCCCTCTCCGGGGAGGAGGCCTTTCAGGAGTGGCTGGGCCACTTCAACAAGTGCGTCAAGTGCTACGGCTGCCGGGATATCTGCCCCATGTGCTTTTGCAAGGAGTGCTCCCTGGAGCATCCCGACCTCATGAGCACCGGCCTGGTGCCGCCGGACGCCATCTTCCAGCTGGTGCGGGCCATCCACATGGCCGGACGCTGCATCGACTGCGGCTTGTGCGAAGAAAACTGCCCCGCCGACATCCCTTTGCGGGTGCTCTATAAGAAGGGCAACGCCCTGGTGAAGGACCTCTTCGATTACGACACCGGCTCCCCGGAAGCCGGGCCTTCGCCCTGGAAAATGCTGGGAGAAGAAGCCACCCTGGAAACCAAGCCCATGTAATTCTCCGGAGATATCCGCAGGCAACCGGCGGGCCCTGAGAGCCCGCCGGTTTTTTTTTGAAATCCTCTGGTGCTGCCATAAATTTTGTGAGGCTGAAAAAATATTCTTCCCCTGGACGGAGGGGACGCCACCCGGTTCCGGTTTCGGCCGGGCTTAGTTGGTGTCTGGAGCGGGAAAGACCTGGTGTTTGTAGGAATACTGCGGGCTTTCCATAATCACCTGTTTGCCCCGCCGCGAGCTGGGGTTGATGAGGAGGGGGCACTGCAGATTGGCGGTGGTCTCCCGGGGGCGTCCCGGCGGGATGGTTAAAATCACCAGGACTATCAGGTCTTGGACGCTTCCCACTTCCAGTTCCTTCAGGGCGCTAACCAGGGGACCGAGCCGAAAATCCGGGGCCACTTTGGTGGGTTCCACCACCACCAAGGCAAGGTCCGCATTATCCACGCTTTGCAGGACGCTAAGGGGGGCGATGCGGGGCTCTTCTATGAGGGCGTAGCCATGAAATTTGGCGGCCCCGGGCAGGCCCGCCGGGAAGGTGATAATCCGCTCCTGCGGCACTGTTATCTGACCCCAATGCCGGGTATCAACGGTGATGAGCGCGGCGCGGGGGGCAGCCTCCGGAAGGCCCGGAGGTTCCGGCAGGACGGGGCCCAGGCTCCGGACGACCTCCTCCAGGTCTGAGTCCAGGAAGCCCGCGGCCTGGAGGTTTTCCTGGGCCAGGCGCTGAAAAATCTCTTCCCGCAGCACCACGATATCCGTCGGGGCCTCGATCCCCAGGCGAACCTGCTTGCCGCGGATTTCCAGGAGGACTATTCGGATATCGTCCCCGATGAACAGGCTTTCGCCAATCTTGCGGGAAAGTATCAGCACTCCTGCATCTCGTCACAGAGTTATGCGGGTCTCCGGGGGTAGGTGCGGGCTTCCCCTGGAGAATACCGATCTGGAGTTTTCGATTTCATCGGCCATGCATGCTTCCAAATATTCCAAGAAAATTCTTTCCCTATTAGGGGTATCCGGGGTTAACCGGGGTAAAATCAGAAAGTTGCTGATTTTAGATGCAATTCTCCTGCCAACCTGGTTTCTCAGCGTCTTGCCGGGCCCCCCAGGCAAAGGGACCCATAATATGAATGAGTTCACTTGATGTATCGGTAGGTCCGGCAAATTTCTAAAAGAAGAAAACTTCACCGGTTCGTTCAGCTAATGAAACATCCAGATAGCCTGATGGGAGACTACCTGGTAAAAATCCGCTCAGGAGGAGGGGGGCCAGCGCAAGGAGTTCCGTCCATATCAGGTTTCAAAGAAAGTGGGGCCGAACTGCTTATCAATATCGCGTTAACTTTGTCTAATCGCTATATTTTTATTGACCGGATTATACCGGCGTTTTTGTTCCTGAACTGCTGCGGCGCCAGTCACTGGGCCCAGGGGGGCGATTCCCCCTGACGTTTGAAGTTGCAGGGCCGGCCTGGGGGTTGCTGGCCCCGTTTCTCAGGGGCCCTACCTTGAAAATCCCGGGTTTTCAGGATATTTTTATCATATGCCCCCAAGGTTTTCAGCCGCAGGCGAATCTCAAGAGCTGACGGCTTTTTTCACCAAAGAGACTCGAGCTCTCCATCTCCAGGGCCTCACCCCGGCGGCCGGGGCTTTCGTGCTGGCCCGGTTTTTTCAAACCTGGGGCCGCGCTTTTCTGGTGGTCACGCCCAACGGCGGCGGCCAGGAGAGTTTTCTGAAGGATCTGGCCTTTTTTCTGGGAGAGGCCGGGGCCCGCGGTTCGGGCCCGGAGCCGCAGTTGCTCCATTTCCCGGCCCACGAGGTGCTGCCTTTTAAGGAGCTCAGCTTCGACCCCGAGGTGAGCTGCGCCCGCATGGGTGCGGCCTACGCGGCCTTGACCTCCCGGGAACCGTTCCTGCTGGTGGCCCCGGCCCTGGCCCTGCGCCAGAAGCTGCCCCCCAAAAGCCGGGTCCGGGACCTGCTGGCTTACGTGGTGCCGGGGGAGGCCCTGGAACGGCAAGATTTGCTCCAGCGGCTTCTGGACGGCGGTTATGAGCGGCGCCCCCTGGTGGAGGACCGGGGCGAGTTCAGCGTCCGGGGCGGCGTCATCGACCTGTTCCCGCCCCTCTACGACCAGCCGGTGCGCCTGGAGTTCTGGGGCGACGAAGTGGAGTCCATCAGGGTCTTCGACCCGGGCAGCCAGCGGTCCCTGGGCGCGCTGGAGGACCTGGTGGTGCTGCCGGCCAGCGAAGTGGTGTTGGACGCACCGGCCCGGGAACATGCCCTGGCCCGGCGCAAACGCCGCCAGGACCCGCAGTTCTGGCACCAGGTGCAGGAAGGGCGCCATTTCCCCCGCATTGAACGCCACCTGGAAGATTTTTACCCCCAGCCCGAGACCTTGTGGGATTTTCTGCCCGCCGACACCGTGGTGGTGGAATGGGACCCCTGGAACCTGGCCCGGGAGCTGCACAAACTTACGGCGGAAACCGCCGCCGAACCCCGGGGCTGGATGGATGAGGAGCCCTGGGAGCGGCAGCGGGCCCGTTTTGCCAACCTCTTCTGTCCCTTGCTGCCCTGGGTCCCGCCGGACCAGGCGGCCGAGGTCCGCTTTCAGGTGGCCAGAAACGACGGCCTGGCCCGGGAGCTGGCTCAGGCCGGGGCCGAGGCCGGCCGGCTGGTGCCGGCCCTGGCCCACCTGCTGGAAGAGTGGCGCCAAAGCGGCTTTCACGTGGTTCTGGTCTGCCTCAGCCAACACCGGGCCCAGCGTCTGGCCCGCCTCCTCAGGGAAGAGAACCTGGACTCCGAGATCGTGGCCGCCCCCGGCTGGGAGCCGGGCCCCCGCCTGGAAATCACCGTGGGTGAGATCTCCGGCGGTTTCCGGCTCCTGTCCCAGGGCCTGATCGTCCTGACGGAAGACGAGGCCCTGGGCTTCCGCCCCGAGGGCCGGCGCCGCAAGGAATCCCGGCCGCCCCAGTATCTCACCTCTCTGGAAGACCTCTCCGAAGGCGACCCTATCGTGCACCTGGACCACGGCATCGGCATTTACCGGGGCCTGGTGAAACTCAGGGTGGGCCAGGAGGTCAACGATTTCCTGGAAATCGAGTACCAGGGCGGCGACCGCCTCTACCTGCCGGTGGACCGCTTGAACCTGGTGCAGAAATACCTGGGAGTGGAGGGGGTGGCCCCCAAGGTGGAGCGCCTGGGAGGCAAGTCCTGGGAACGCGCCAAACAGCGGGTGAAGAAGGCGGTGGAAAAGATCGCCCGGGAACTGGTGGAGCTCTATGCGGCCCGCCGGGTGCTGCCGGGGCACCATTTCTCCCCGCCGGACCCGGTCTTTCAGGAGTTCGAGGCCACCTTCGAATACGAGGAGACCCCGGACCAGCAGCAGGCCATCCAGGAGGTGCTCTCCGACATGACCTCGGAGAGGCCCATGGACCGTCTCATCTGCGGCGATGTGGGCTACGGCAAGACGGAAGTGGCGGTGCGGGCGGCCTTCAAGGCGGCCATGGACGGCAAGCAGGTGGCCGTGCTGGTGCCCACCACGGTGCTGGCGGAGCAGCACTACGACACCTTCAGGCGGCGCCTGGCCCCCTTCCCCCTGGAGGTCCGGGTCCTGAGCCGCTTCAAAACGCCGGCGGAGCAGCGGCGCCTTCTGGCCGACCTGGCCCGGGGTAAGGTGGACATCATCATCGGCACCCACCGGCTCCTTTCCAAGGACGTGGTCTTCCGGGACCTGGGGCTGGCGGTCATCGACGAGGAGCAGCGTTTCGGGGTGCGCCAGAAGGAGCGGCTGAAGGAATGGCGGCGCACGGTGGACGTCCTCACCCTCACCGCCACCCCCATCCCCCGCACTTTACAGCTGTCCCTGACCGGCCTCCGGGAGATGAGCCTGATCAACACCCCGCCGGAGAACCGCCGGGCCATCCGCACCTATCTCTGCCGCCCGGAGGCCGCGGTGATCCAGGCCGCCATCCGCCGGGAGCTGGCCCGGGGCGGCCAGGTCTTTTTCGTGCACAACCGGGTGCGGAACCTCTCCACCTGGGCCCGGTACGTGCAAACCCTGGCGCCGGAAGCCCGGGTGGCCATGGCCCACGGCCAGATGCCGGAACGGGAGCTGGAGCAGGTCATGGTGCGATTCTGGCGCCAAGAGGTGGACGTCCTGGTCTGCACCGCCATCATCGAAGCCGGGCTGGACATCCCGGCGGCCAACACCATCATCATCAACCGGGCCCACGCCATGGGGCTGGCGCAGCTGTACCAGCTCCGGGGCCGGGTGGGCCGGAGCCAGTCCCAGGCTTACGCCTATCTGCTGGTGCCCGACGACGCGGCCCTGTCCAATGAAGCCCAGAAGCGGCTAAAGGCCCTGATGGAGTTCACCGAACTGGGCTCCGGCTTCAAGATCGCCCTCCACGACTTGCAGATTCGCGGCGCCGGCAATCTGTTGGGGCAGGCCCAGTCGGGACACCTGGCGGAGGTGGGCTACGAACTTTACCTTCAACTGCTGGAGGAGGCCATCCGGGAATTCAAGGGAGAAGCGCCGGCAGACTTGGCCCCGGACCCCGAGATCCGCCTGCCCCTGGCCGCCTACCTGCCGGAGGATTACGTGCCGGACGTGCAGCAGCGCCTGGCCCTCTACCGACGCCTTTCCGGCAGGTTGACCCCGGAGATGGTGGACGAGCTGGAGGAGGAGTTTTTGGACCGGTTCGGCCCCCTGCCGCCGGAAGGGCGCAACCTGCTGGAGGTGGTCCGGGCCAAGCACCTTTTGCGGCATCTGGGAATCAAGCGCCTGGACCTGCAGGACAGTTACGCGGTGTTGCAATTTGCCCGGCCCGATAGGGTGGACCTGAAACGCCTGGTCGAGCTGCTGCGAAAACGGCCGGAAACCTTCCGCCTCACTTCGGAGCAAACTTTGCGGGTGCATCTCCCGGAAACCGTCCCGCCGTTAAAGCGATTACAAAACTGCTTGAAAGAAGTGGCGACATTTGTTAAGGCTGACACAGAGGGAAATCAGACATGAGCAGAAACCGTGGTAAGCTCTTAATGACTTTAGTTGCCTGCCTGTTCCAGCTTGTTCTGGCGGGGCCGGGAGGGTCCGAAGTGGTGGACCGCATCGTGGGCCAGGTCAACGATGAGATCATCACCATGTCGGAGGTGGAGAACATGGCCAAGGCCTTGGAGGCTCAGACCGGCATGAAACCCACCGGCAAGGAAGACCGGCAGCTCCAGCGCAAGATGCTGGATACCTTAATCAACCGGAAGCTGGCCAGGGCAGAAGCCAAAAAGCGGGGCATAACCATGTCGGATAAAGAGATGGCGCAAGCCCTGGACCAATTTAAACAACGTAACAACCTGCCCAACGACGAGGCCCTGAACCAGGCGCTGTCCCAGGCGGGTCTCACCTTGAATGAGTTCAAGCAGCAGATCACCGACCAGTTCATCCAGAACCGCCTGGTGATGGCCGTAGTGGGGTCCAAGGTGGTGATTCAGGACGCCGATATCCGCAAGATCTATGAGGGAAAGTTCAAGGAGAGCGGGGTTCAGGTGCATCTCAGGGTTATCAGGCTGCCTTATCCGCCCGGGGCGACGGAAGCCCAGAAAGCGGAACTGAAGGACAAAGCGGAAACCATTATGAAAGATGCCAGGCAAGGCGTACCCTTCCCGGAGATCGCCAGTAAGCTGTCGTTAAGCCAAACGGACCTGGGTTACGTGGCCGTGAATGATGTCGACCCCAAGCTGGCGGAGCATTTAACCCGGATGAAACCCAAGGAAGTGGTGCCGATTCAGGCCCCGGAAGGCTTCCAATTAATGCAGGTGGTGGACCGCCGCACCGGACAGGCCCGCGCCTTTGAAGAAGCCGCCCCGGAAATCAGGAACATGCTGATGGAGCAGGAAATGGAAAAATATTTTGAAGAATGGGTCAAGGGCCTCCGGGACAAGGCGCATATCAAGATTATGTTCTGAGTTTCGAGTTTCGAGTCTTGAGTTTGGATGGCATTAGCTCTAAGCGGTCTATCAGCTAAAGCCATAGTTTGCAGGGGGTCTAATGTAGGGCGGGCACGGCCCACCGCAGCTCCTAGCAAGAACATCTCAGGGGGGCTGTGCCACATCTCCACGCCTCTTTGACGTAGCAAAGGGCTTACACTGGAAACTAAAAACTCGAAACTGGAAACTCCCAAGGCCCCGGTGACGGACATTGCCGACCTGGGCCGCCACGTGGGGGCGCAGGTGACCCTGCGGGGCTGGGTCTGCCACCTGCGCTCCAGCGGCAAGGTGCGTTTCCTGGTGGTGCGGGACGGCACCGGGCTGGCCCAGGGGGTGCTGGTGAAGGGGGGGCTGCCGGAGGAGGACTTTTCGCACTTCGACCGCCTCACCCTGGAATCGTCCCTGATCCTGGTAGGCAAGGTCAAAGCCGAACCCCGGGCCCCGGGTGGCTTTGAGCTGGAAGTCACCGGCCTGAGGCCCATCCACATCGCCCAGGACTACCCCATTGCTCCCAAAGAACACGGGGTGGCCTTCCTGCTGGACCGGCGGCACCTGTGGCTGCGGTCCCCGCGCCAACAGGCGGTCCTCAGGGTGCGGCACGAGGTCTGCCGGGCCTGCCGGGACTTTTTTCATGACCGGGGCTTCGTCCTGGTGGATACCCCCATACTTACTCCCACCTCCTGTGAGGGCACCACCAGCCTGTTCGAGACCGAGTATCTGGACCGGGGCAAGGCCTATCTCTCCCAGAGCGGCCAGCTCTATCTGGAGGCCGCGGCCATGGCCCTGGGCCGGGTCTACTGCTTCGGCCCCACCTTCCGGGCCGAAAAATCCAAGACCCGGCGCCACCTGACAGAGTTCTGGATGGTGGAGGCCGAGGCCGCGTTCTACACCCTGGAAGACGTCATGCAGCTGGCGGAGGACCTGGTGCGGTACGTGGTGCTGCAAGTGTTGGCGCGGGCCGAGGCGCAGTTGCGCACCCTGGAGCGGGACCCGGCCCCGCTGGCGGCGGTGGCCGAGCCCTTTCCCCGCCTGAGCTACGCCGAGGCCCTGGGGCGTTTACAGGACGCGGGAAAGGAGATGGCCTGGGGCGAAGACCTGGGCGGCGACGAGGAAACCGTCCTCTCCCAGATGTTTGCGCGCCCCGTCATGGTGCACCGCTATCCCCGGGAGGCCAAGGCCTTTTACATGGAGGCCGACCCCACCGACCCGCGCCTGGCCCTGTGCGTGGATATGCTGGCCCCGGAGGGCTACGGCGAAATCATTGGTGGGTCCCAAAGGGTGGCGGATCTGGATACCCTGCTGGCCCGTCTGGCGGAGCATAACCTGCCCCTGGAGCCCCTGCAGTGGTACCTGGACCTGCGCCGCTACGGCAGCGTGCCCCACAGCGGCTTCGGGATGGGCATCGAGCGGCTGGTGGCCTGGCTCTGCGGCCTGCACCACGTGCGGGAGACCATCCCCTTTCCCCGCCTCATCGACCGCCTGTACCCCTAAGACGGTTCTCGGTTTTCGGTTTTCGGTGTGACCAATACCCCATCTCATTATGTAGATCATATCTGTAATTAATTGAAATTTCTAAGAAGTGTTTTTATTGGCAGTGACTGTTGAAAAACGCCAAAAGCCCCGATTTTCTGGCCTATTATTATTTGTAACTTGCTGATATTACTACATATAGAAATGATAAAAACGTTACATCGGGACTTTTTCGACAGTCTCGCAAGCTATCTGTCCTTCCACCTCACTTCTCTTGACCGGTATTGTCCAAAATCTGGGGGTCTCTGAGCGTCCGTAATAAGAGGTACTACCATCGAGCCCCTGCATCCCGCATTGTTTTCCTTACATAATCTGTCCTTCGTTCTGATTCCTTAAATTTCTCAGCTAAGTCCGGTGGCAGGTTACTGTGGTAATATTTAAGAGCCTCAATTTTTAGGTTGTCTCTCTCTTTTATAAGATTTTCTATTTTTGACATTGGCCCGACACTGACTGCTACAGCTTTTTGGGGATCAGATCGAACCAATTGACCCAGTCGATCTAACTCGCTCTTCATTTTGTTGTGAAGTTCATCAATTTTGCTGCTATAATTTATCTTTTTACCGGTAGGAATGTCAGGAACTTTCTGCTTTAAAAGCACCTTGCCTGAGTTTTGGTTATAAACCCAAACTTCTTCAATGTCCAACCTAACGCTGTATAATTTTCGAGAGATTCCGTAAGGATGGTCAAAAGTGGCTGCCAAACCTGAGCCAAGAGAGAATGCGTACCTATTGCCTTTATTATATGGTTTACCGATAAAGAGCACACCTATCTTACCACCTTCAGGGATGCCGGGTAACTTACCGATATTACCATAAGCAGGAACCACGAAGTATTTTACTTCTGTAGTGGTTTCTGCCCTTACTCTTGCCCCAAAAACATTTTGTCCAGTCCACTTTTTTACCTTTGAACCCATATCTTTTATTAGATAAAAGTCCTCTGGTGTACTTAAAGATGGCAACCGTGCTTGATACTTCCTCTCATACTGAGTTGGTATGCCTTCTGTGTATTCCTGAATCCAAACTCCTGCTGGACTTGAAAGGACATTATCGTCATTCAACTTAAAGATATAGGTTCTATCAGTATCTTCTTTCTGGGGACTGTTCTCAAGGGCTTTAAATACCTTGATAATGTCATCCCCTTTAAATCCTTTTGGTACTTTATCCGAAGACAAATCTAAACCAGATTGACCAAATGCTACCCCAGGTAGTCCCATAAAAATAATTAGTGCAATGCTCAATAATTTCTTCATAATATTCCCCTGTTAAACCCTTCATGGCACAAATGGAGGGGTATTGTCAAATGTAAATTATGATGTAGCCCGTAGGGCGGGAAAGCGTAGCGCATCCCGCCTTTAGCATCATTAGTTTCCCACAGCGTTCCAGCAGCGTGACCGTGAAAAAGAACATATGGCCAGGAACAAAGGCGCGAATATTTTGCGGCATAAGTCAAGTCTAACACGATTGCCGCAGGCGGGATGCGTTTCACTTTCCCGCCCTACGGCAAAAAGATGGATGGTAAGTTTAAAAATAATTATATAACAAAAATCCCCTGCTGCTGCTCACTGCTATCTCTGCGCATTTTCAAGTAAAATAACAAATTTTTGATATGGGTTACATAACTGCATTTCATACCATGTCGGCTTTTTAAATTTTGCCCCAATGTCAGGCCTAATCTGCTCTCGGTTAGATGGTTGTCAGGCCAGGTATCGGTAATTACACTTAAACAGTTGAAGCATCAGCCTTTGGCTCGTCTAAGACTCCTCTGCAAGAAAACGGTATAACTCTCCCCCAAAATTAGTATAATCTGCCAAAGCAGCCTCCCCGCGACAGGCGGGCGGCGATTCCACGGCACCGCGAGGCGGGAGACCCCCATGAGACTCCGCACCTATTTGGTACTTTCTTACCTGGCGGTCATTCTGGTCATGTCAGTGGGCATGTGGGCCATCTTCGACCGCTTCATGGAGCGATTGACCAGCCGCACCCTGGCCCTGGCCGACACCGCGGCCGATAACGTCACGGCCGCCAACGGACGCGTCGCGGAGCATGTCCTCACCAACATGGGCGAATACGTGGTGCGGGACAAGGCCGAAGACGTGGCCCGGGAGTTGGCCCATCTGCTGGCAGGCAAAAAGGCTTACGATTACGACCAGCTGCGCCGGGATCCCAAGATCAGAAAGATGGCCATCCAGGAGATTCGCTCCGCCGGGGTGCTGGCGGGCTACACCGACGTATATGACCGAAAAGGGTTTATCCTCTTTCACCCCGACCCCAGGGTGGAAGGCCGGAACCAGTTGGACTGGCAGGAGCAGTACCCGGAAACCACCCGGTTGATCAAACGCTCCCTTACCGAGGACCAGGTGGCCGGCTACTTCGATTTCTTCGATAAAGAGCAACGGCAGCGCAAGAAGTACTCCTTCCGGGTCCACGTTCCCGGGACCCCCTTCATCGTGGGCGCCATCGTCAACCTGGATGAATTTTTTCTTCCCACCCGGGAGAAGATAGCCCAGGGAGGCGCAGAAATCATGGCCCGGGCCCGGGGACTCATTGCACAGCATCACGCCGAGATCGAAGGGAAAATCAAGCTCGGCGCCCTCCTGGCGGCGTTGGCCCTGGCCCTGACCGGGGGGATGGCGGGGCTCTGGTTTGCCGGGACCATCTCCGGGCCCATCGCCCGCCTGCGGGACGGGGTGCAGCAGGTGGGGGAGGGGGACTTCGCCGTCACCGTGCCGGAGCGGGGCGTCAGGGAAGTGGTCCACCTGGCCCAGTCCTTCAACCAGTTGGGGCGGCAGCTCATCGATTACATGGAAAAGCGGGATTTCATCCGGGACACCTTCGGCCGCTACGTCACCCAGGAGGTGGTGAAAAAGCTCCTGGAATCCAAGGAGGCCCTGGAGCTGGGGGGCGAGACCCGGGAAGTCACCATCATCATGAGCGACCTCCGGGGCTTCACCGCCATCATCGCCGACATGCACCCGGAGCAGGTCATCCTCTTTTTAAACCGCTACCTGGGGAAGATGATCGAGATCCTGCTGGATAACCGGGCGGTCATCGACGAAATCCTGGGCGACGGCATCCTGGCCTTTTTCGGGGCGCCGGAGCCCATGGCGGACCACCCGGCCCGGGCCGTGGCCTGCGCCCTTCAGATGCAGGCGGCCATGGACGACATCAATGCCGACAACGCCGCCGACGGGCTGCCCCACCTGGAGATGGGCATCGGGGTGAACACCGGCCAAGTGGTGGTGGGCAACATCGGCTCGGAGCGCCGCACCAAGTACAGCGTGGTGGGCTCCCACGTCAATTTTGCCTCCCGCATGGAGGCCTACGCCCTGGCGGGCCAGGTGCTCATCAGCCCCTCCACTTACAGCCGCCTCAAAGACCTGGTGGCAGTGCGGGACGTCATCCGGGTGGAGATGAAGGGGATGCCGGAGCCGGCCACCCTCTATGACGTCCGGGGTATCGGCGGGTCCTACGACATCCGGCTGCCGGACCGGTGCGACCGCCCGGTGCTGCTGTCGGAGAAGATCAATATCCTGGTGGCCAGCCTTAAGGACAAGATCGTCACCGGCACCCCGGGGCGGGCCTGGATCACCCATCTCTGCGACACCGCGGCCACGGTGGCCCTGGCAGAAAAAGTGCCGGAATGGGAAGACGTGCGCCTCACCCTGCTGGACGCCAACCTGAAAGAGATCCCGGGCCACATTTACGGCAAGGTGACCATGGTGAAGCCCACCGCCTCGGACCTCTTCGAAGCCGCCATCAGCTTCACTTCGGTCTCCCCGGAGATTTACCAGATCCTCCGGCAGGCCGCGGAAACAGCATAGCGTTTCGGTCACGGCATAATCGATTAAAGGACCGGTGGTTTTCCCTCCCCCTTGATGGGGGAGGGTCAGGGTGGGGGTGATCCGGTAGGGGCGGTTCGCGAACCGCCCCTACACCCCCTCCCCCCATCCCCCTCCCGCCAGGGGAGGGGGAGTTTTACCGCAATTGTGGAACACTATGACTTGGGGATTTGTTCCAACCACTTAAAATCCCCCTTTGCCAAAGGGGGATTTTTTCATTGCCTGCAAAGTTGCATCGCCTTCGATTTTGGCGCTGAATATTGCAAACTTGACCGCGGGTTTTTATCTTATTGAAAGGCCGGGGAGCAGGCGTTATGATAGCTTACCGTCATGACCAGGTTTGCTTTGCATTACTTAGCAGTTAGCAAGTGCCTCCGCACCGTTCTCGCATCGTTTTTCCTGTTCTGTATCACCTTCACCCTTAGCGCGCTCTCAGCCCGGGCCGCGGAGCCCGCCACGGTGTCCTTCATTCCGCAATGGCAGCCCCAGGCGCAGTTCGCCGGCTATTACGTGGCCTACGAGAAGGGCTTCTACCGGCAGCACGGCCTGGACGTCAGGATCATGCGGGGCGGCCCCGATTGGCCGCCTTCGGAGCTGCTGGCCCGGGGCCGGGCCGACTTCGGCACCATGATGCTCACCACCGGGATCAGCCAACGGGCCCGGGGGGAGAAACTGGTGAACATTGCCCAGATCGTGCAGCGCTCGGCCCTCATGCTGGTGGCCAGGAAGGAGAGCGGCATCAACACGCCGCCAGATATCGACGGCAAAAAGGTGGGCCTCTGGGGGGAGGATTTCCAGGGGCAACCCCGGGCCTTTTTCCGCAAGTACGGCTTGAAGGTGCGGGTCATTCCCCAGTCAGCCACCCTGAACCTTTTTCTGCGGGGCGGCGTGGAGGTGGCTTCGGCCATGTGGTACAACGAATACCACCTGATTCTCAACGCCGGAGTGAACTCCCAAGAGCTCACCACCTTCATGATGGCCGACTACGGCTTGAATTTCCCCGAAGACGGCATTTACTGCCGGGAAGACCTGGCCGAAACCCATCCGGAGCGGTGCCGCCAGTTTGTCGGCGCTTCTCTTAAGGGGTGGCAGTATGCCTTTGAGCATCCCCAGGAGGCGCTGGACATCGTGATGCAGTATGTCAACGCCGCCAACCTGGCCAACGACCGGGTGCACCAGAAGTGGATGCTGGCGCGGATGCAGGACATCATCCAGCCGCCTGGAACCACCGCCCGCCCTGGGATCTTGCTGGAGGCCGATTATCGACGAGTGGCGGAGGAACTCAAACTAAACGGCCTCATTAAGCAAATTCCGACTTTCTCCCGATTTTATGTTGACTGTGTGAACTAGAGATGAAACCCACGGGACTGGCAACTAAACTCATCGTCTCCATACTGCCCAGCACCGCCATTATCTTCCTGGCCGCCTTTGCCTATAATTACCAGGCTTCCCAGGAAGCGGTCCTGGTCAAGACGGCGGAGAACGCCCGCCACCTGACCCTGGAGACCGCCAATAAAATTGAAGTGGTCCTGAAAGGCGTGGAAAAGGTGCCCTGCAACCTGGCCGCCATCATCGAGGATTACCCCTACGACCGCCAGGACTTGGTGCGCCTGCTCCACAGCGTCATGGAAGGCAGCCCGGAGATCTTCGGGATGGCGCTGGCCTTCGAACCCTATGCCTTCGACCCCAAGTTGTATTATTTCTGCCCCTACGGCTGCCGGGAGGGCGACCGCATCAAGGTCAGCTTCCTGGGAGGAGACTCCTACCGCTACTTTTACTGGGACTGGTACCAGGTTCCCAAGGAGCTGAACCGTCCCCTGTGGAGCGAGCCCTACTTTGACGAAGGGGCCGGCAATATCATCATGTCCACCTTTTCCATGCCCTTTTACCAGGACCAGGACGCCATCCGGAAGTTCAAGGGGGTGGCCACCGCCGACCTTTCCCTCAACTGGCTGCAGAACCTGGTCTCCTCGGTGAAGATCTTACAGACCGGCTACGCCTTTCTCATCTCCCAAAACGGGCTCTTCGTTACCCATCCGGAGCTGCGGCTCATCATGCGGGAGTCCATCTTCAGCGTGGCCGAAGCCAGGGGCGACCCCGAACTGCGCCGCGTCGGCCGGGACATGACCCAGGGCGGCAAGGGCATGGTGCCCATCACGGACTTCGTTTCCGGGAAAAAGTCCTGGATGTACTATGCCCCGCTGCCCGCCACCGGCTGGTCCCTGGGAGTGGTCTTCCCGGATAACGAACTGCTGGCCGACGTCAGGGTCCTAAGCTTAAAGCTGGTGATCATCGGCTTGGTGGGGCTGCTCTTTATTGGCGTGGTGATCATCGTTATTTCCGGTACCGTGGCCCGGCCCCTGAAAATCCTGGCCCACAGGACCGCGGCCATCGCCCGGGGCGACTTCACCGCCACCGTGCCGGAGACCGGCACCCGGGAGACCGCCCACCTGGGACGGTCCTTCAACGAAATGGGGCGCCAGCTCACCGATTACATCGAGAAGCGGGATTTCATCCGGGACACTTTCGGACGCTACGTTACCCATGAGGTGGTCAAACGGCTGCTGGAATCCAAGGAAGGCCTGGAGCTGGGGGGCGAGACCCGGGAGGTTTCCATCATCATGTCGGATTTGCGGGGCTTCACCGCCATCACCGCCGACATGGACCCGGAGCAGGTCATCACCTTTCTCAACCGCTACCTGGGCAAGATGATCGAGATCCTGGTGGACCACCGGGCGGTCATCGACGAAATCATCGGCGACGGCATCCTGGCCTTTTTCGGGGCCCCGGAGCCCCTGGAGGACCACCCGGCCCGGGCCGTGGCCTGCGCCCTGGCCATGCAGGCGGCCATGGATGAAATCAACGCGGCCAACGAAACCGACGGGTTGCCCCACCTGGAGATGGGCATCGCGGTGAACACCGGGGCCGTGGTGGTGGGCAACATCGGTTCGGAAAAACGGATGAAGTACAGCGTGGTGGGGGCGCACGTCAATTTCACCGGCCGGATGGAATCCTACACCGTGGGCGGCCAGGTCCTGGTCAGCCCCAGCACCTACCAGCGGGTTAAGGACCGGGTGGAGGTGCGGGACATCCTTAAGGTGCAGATGAAGGGGGTGCCCCGGCCCGCCACCCTTTACGACGTCCGGGGCATCACCGGGCCTTACGAGGTCCATCTCAAGGACCGGCGCCAGAGCCTGGTGCAGCTCCCCCGAAAGATGATGGTGCGCCTCTACCGCATCAGCGACAAAATCGTGCGGGGCACCATCGAAGTGGCCTGGATCACGCATCTGTGCGACACCGCGACCCAGGTCCATTCCGAAGGGGAGTTGCAGGAATGGGAAGATATCCGACTCCACCTGCTGGATGAGGCGGGCGCCGAAATAACCGGCAAAATTTACGGCAAGGTCACCCTGGTGCAACCCGCGGCGGGCAACCGCCACCAGGCCACCATTCGCTTCACCTCCGTGTCCCCGGAGATCTACCAGATTATCCAGCGGGCGGTGAATGAGGGCGCCGAAACTTAAGAACAGTTCTCAAGTTATCGCCCGGCCAGCACCTTAACCTCAATTCTGGCGCATCCCTCCGGGCTCGCCTAGACTTTTAAGGCAGGCAACGGCGCCTTGTCCCCACCCGCAAATGACCAGGGAAGGCTCAAGACCAACTACAAGCTGTTTCAAAACCGATTTTCCTGTGATCCTGAACGAACCGCCCATGGCCGGCCGGCCACAACGAAACATGAAAATAGCTCACGCCAAGAAGCAAAGTGGAACTGTAGGGTGCGTCTTACGCACCAATTTATGGCGGGTGAGACGCGTCCTACGATTTTAACTGGTTGCCGACAGCTATTTTCATATAAAGAGAAAGCCCCGACCTAGTTGACCATACGGGGAAATTCCCTACTCTCAGAATGGCATTTCACTGCAAAGCCTGATTGTTCTGATTGTTAAACAACTTCTGTTTCCTAATCAACCCTTTGGGATAAATTAACCGTAGCCAACCCTGACAGAACTGTTACCATTGGCAGCATGGGCCTCTTTGCGCGGAAAACCGAAGACCCGAGGCAGTTGAGCTTTTTTACCCTGCAGAGCCTGGTCTTCGGGCTGGTGGCCGCGGCCATTTGCAACGTTTACATCACCCAGCCGGTTTTGCCTGTAATCCAGACGGAATTCGGCGTCAGCCCCTCCCAGGCCTCCTACACCGTTTCCGCGGTGATTCTGGGAATCGCCTTGGCCAACCTGCCTTTCGGCATGCTGGCGGACCGCTTTCCGGTGCGGCGCCTCATTCTGGTGGGAGGCGTGGTGGTGGCCGCGGCCGGCATCTGCTGCGCCGCCACCACTAATCTCACGGTTCTGGTGGCGGCCCGGTTCGTGCAGGGGCTCTTCGTGCCGTCGCTGACCACCTGCCTGGCGGCGTATCTCTCGGCCAACCTGCCCCTGGACCGGTTGAACGTGGTCATGGGCTCCTATGTTTCAGCCACGGTGGCCGGCGGCCTGGGCGGTCGCCTCCTGGGGGGCTGGATTCACCCGCCCCTGCACTGGCGCTATGCCTTTGTCACGGCCTCCATCTTACTGGCCCTGGCCACTCTGGCGGCGTTTAAGTGGCTGCCGGAAGGCAAAGGCGGGGAAAGGGCAGGGCCGGGAGAGGGCTTTCTGGCCCTGGTCTCCCGGCCGGTCCTGCAGCGCATCTTCCTGGTGGCCTTCGGCGGCTTCTTTGTCTTTTCCTCCATTTTCAACTACCTGCCGTTTTATCTCTCCAGGCCGCCTTTTAACGCCTCCACCCAGCTCATCACCCTGATGTACCTGTCCTACCTCATCGGGGTCTTCATCGGGCCGGTGGCGGGGCAGCTCAGCAACCGCATCGGCAACGGCGGCACCATGGTCCTGGGCTCCGTGGTCTTCGCCGGGGCCATTGCCCTCACTTTCATCAAGTCCCTGGCGGCCATCGTGGTGGCCCTGGCCCTGGTCTGCGCCGGGTTTTTCGCCATCCACGCCGCGGCCGCCGGGGCCCTGAACCGCCAGCTCACTTCGTCCCGGGGCCGGGCCAACTCCATGTACGTCCTGGCTTACTACCTGGGGGGCGCGGTGGGCATTACCTTGAGCGGCTATGCCTACAGCTGGGCGGGCTGGCCCGGGGTGGCGTCCCTGGGCCTCCTGATGCTGGCCATCCCCTTCGCCACCGGCATGACGGAGTGGCGGGGGACCAACGGCAAGCCAGATTGAGACCTGGGAAAAACTCTCTTGCAAAGAGTTCAACTTGAGATTGAGCCCCGGGGCTTAATAGTTGATAATGATAGTGTGGTTTCAGGTAGAGAAGGGCCGTCGATTCCATGGCAAAATTATTGCTGGTTAGCGTGGCAACTAGTGGTGTAGGCTCGATTTAACATTTTCGTCTGATTCAGGTCTAAATTAATGAAAGCCGGTAGAAAGAACCCATGACTGAATCTCAGCTCGTGGCCCGGGCCCAAGATGGAGAGCTCCCGGCCTTCGAAGAGCTGGTAATAAAATACCAGCGGGAGGTCTATGGCCTGGCGTGCCGCATCCTCAGCGATCCGGAAGAGGCCAAGGACATGACCCAACAGGCCTTTTTGCAGGCCTTTGTCCATATAAAGAGTTTTCGCCAGGATGCCCAGTTCCGCACCTGGCTGTTTCGGATAGCCATCAACCAATGCTACAACTACTTGAAGTCGCGCAAGAAGTTTGGGGATCCGGTGGATATGGACACCATGGTTCTCGTGGGCAATGAGTCGCCGGAATCAGACCTGGTTTCCCAGGACAACCGCCAGCGCCTTTACGCGGCCTTAGAAAAGCTCCCGGCCAAGCAGCGGGCGGTCATTACCCTGAAGGTGGAGCAGGGGTTGTCCTACCAGGAAATCACCCAGGTCCTGGGAGGCACCGCGGGCGCCGCCCGGGTGAACTACTGCCAGGCGTTGAAGACCCTGAAGAAAATATTTCACAGCGAGGACGAACATGAGGTGGCAATGCGCCCTTCTGCAGCGGTGGCTGCCAGAGTACCCCGACGGTGATCTGCCCGCCTTTTGGAAAGGGCGGCTGAAGAGCCATTTGGAGCACTGCCCCGCCTGCCGCCGGGAACTGGCGGCGCTCAAAGAGGTCGTGGCGGCTATCAAGGCGGCCCCGGTGGCGGAGCCCGGTCCCGAGTTCTGGACGGAGTTTTCCCGGGACCTGCACCTGAAGCTGGCCCGGGTGGCCCATGAAACCCAGCAGGCCCCCCCTGAAACCCCGCAAATCAGCCCCTGGTGGTCCAGGCTGCCCTATCTCCTGGGAGCCCCGGCCCTGGCGGTCCTGCTCCTGTGGGTGGGCACCTATATTACCAATCCCGAGCGTCCGGCTCTGGCTCCGCCACCCCAGGTGGCCCAAAAGGCGGCGCCGACGAACGGTGAGCCGGCCCAACCGGCGGCCCTGGCCAAGTCAAAGGCGGCTTTAGCGCCTGCTGAGGCCCCCAAAATGGCGGAGGCCCCCAAAGCGGAAAGTGCCCGGACCCCGGCCGTGGCCCAGGCCCCCCTGGGGGCGGCTGCCGAACAATTTTCCTATGCCACCCTGGATGAGAACGGCGCGTGGCCGGACGATGATCTGGATTTTCCCAACGGGGATCTGGATGCCATCCTGGCCGGGATGACTGACCAGGAAAAAGAGCTTTTCCTGAAAAAACTCCACCAAAAGAAAAAGGATGGATCATGCCTCGAAAGCTCCTCCTCCATTTCCTTGGCCTGATGCTGGCCGGGATGGCCGGCGCCACCCTGGCCTGGGCCCAACCCGACGGAAGTTCCGGCAGTTTTAAAGAACAGTTTCAGGAAGTCAAAAGGAGTCAACTGGGGCCGGCCCTGGGTGTAGACCAGCACACCGTGGACAAGTTGCTTCAGATCGACCAGCGCTATCACCCCATGCGGCATCAGTTGGTCAACGAGAGCAAGGCCGAGTTCAGGCGGCTGCAGCAGGTCATGGAGCAGCCCCACCCCTCGGAACAGGAAGTGAAGACCATCCTGACCAGCATTAAGCAGAAACAGCGGGAAGTGGAGAGATTGAAGCAGCGCCAGGACGAGGAGGAGATGGCCGTCCTTTCTCCCGTGCAATACGCCCGCTATGTTTTTTATCTCCAATCTATGATGAAGGAAGCCCGGGGCATCAAGGGGAGGCCGCCGGGCCCCGGCAGAGCCGCGCCCATGACTCCGTCAAGTCCCCGGGAGATTCCGGTTTACCGCCCCAGCCAGTAGGGCGGGGAGCAGCGGGCCCGGCGCCGCAGGAAGGTGTCCGGGGCCTGGCCCCGCTTAATAAAAGCCACCTGGAGTCGCCCTTGTACTTGGTTGCGAAAATCATCTTAAGTAATTGTGATTCTCAAAGACAAGGAATACATAAAATCCCCCTTTGAAAAAGGGGGATTTAGGGGGATTTAAAGTGGTTATAAAATCCCCCCTAACCCCCCTTTGCAAAAGGGGGGTGATAAAAATGGCTCTCAAATAAGGCGAGAACTTCTGCAATTAAGTACTAGCCCAGGGGGAGGGGGCAGCCGGTTCCACTTCCTCCACCTTGTTTTGAACCCACCCCCGGTCTTCCCGACCAGATTTTTTCTGCGGGGCCCTTGCCAACCCGGATCCCAGCAAGCTAAAATAGGGTTGTTGCCGGAGTGGTGGAATTGGTAGACGCAGGGGACTCAAAATCCCCCGGGTGAAAGCCTGTGCCGGTTCGAGTCCGGCCTCCGGCACCAGTTATGGCCAAGAGTGCCTCTTGCTAGCGCTTGCCAAAATCTGCTAACAGGGTTTTCCCCCCAGCGGTCCCGCCTTTTAATTGATCAACAGCCGGGTTAAAAATGGCGCATCCCTGCGGCAAGTTTGGCCTTGCCCCCATCCTGAGCCCCGCACCTCCCTTCCGCCAAGCTGGGGTACGCCTTTAAGTCCGATCCGCAGAGGGCAGGAAGATAGCGCCATCTCTGTCAGGTAGCGGCTAAGGACAAGTTATCCCCATTTTCAGAGCTCTCGCTGTTCCTTCCCTATAGGCTGTTCCTTAAGCCTGAAACCAAAAGCTGCCGGAATTAGCCTTATCTGCCGGTTAGCGACAAATTTATGCATCGGAAAAGGTATGGATAATCATTTCATCTCTTGAAATCTGCCATTGGACTGCATAAAGTCTTTAAGGCATCTAAAATCTGGCGGGGAGGTCCTCTGACCTTGGCCCCCAGTCAGGGGTTGCTTCCCGAAAAAACGCCGGGATTCCCATGAATAGAATTAAAATCATTCTAATTGCGGTTTTCCTGTTGGCTCTGGCAGGTTGGGGGACGCCGGCCCAGCCGTCGGACTTGAGGATTCTCCACGTCAACGACTTTCACGGGTATGCCGAGCCCAGGAAGCCGGCGGGGGCGGCGGAGAAGTTGGGGGGCGTCGCTTACCTGGCGGCCGACGTCGAGAAGCTGCGCCGGGTAAAACCCACCCTGCTGGTAGCGGCCGGCGACCTGATCCAGGGCAGCAACTGGGCCAACTTGTTTCAAGGCAAATCGGTCATGGAGCTGATGAACGCCATGGGTTTCGACGCCATGGTGGTGGGGAACCACGAGTTCGATTACGGCCAGCAGGTGCTGCAGGCGAGGATCGCCCAGGCGAAGTTCCCGGTCCTGGGGGCCAACGTGGAGGGGTTCCCCCCCTTGAAGCCCTACGTCATCAAACAGGTGGGCGACCTTAAGGTGGGCCTCATGGGGGTGGTGACCGCAGACACCCCGGCCGCCACCCACCCCCGGAACGTGGCGGGGCTGAAATTCAGCTCGCCGGAAGCCGCGGTCAAAAAATACCTGCCGGAATTAAGACCGAAAGCCGACCTCATCGTGGTTCTGTCGCACCAGGGGCTGGAGGCGGATAAGGCCCTGGCGGCGCAGGTCCCGGGGATCGACGTCATTGTCGGCGGGCACTCCCACACCAAGCTGCTGAAACCCGTGGTGGTGGGCCACACCATCATCGTCCAGGCCTGGGAACACGCCAAGGCCCTGGGGGTGCTGGACCTTACGGTTGCCGGCGGCAAGGTCACCTCTTTTGACGGCTATCTTCAGGAAATCAAGCCGGTGGCGGGCCAGGAGGACCGGAAGATTCAGAAGATAGTGGCTCACTATGCCCGGAAGGTGGAGTCCCGGCTGAATGAGACCATTGGCCGGGCCGCGGTTGACCTGGACGGGCAGGCCGAACACGTCAAGTCCCGGGAAACCAACCTGGGGGACCTGGTGACCGATATCCTGCGAGAGCAATCGGGGGCAGACGCCGCCATCATCAACGGCGGGACCATCAAGGCCGGCATCAGCCAGGGTAAAATTACCAAGAAGCAGGTTTATGCCGCGCTGCCCTTTGACAATTACCTGGTGGCCATCCGGCTCACGGGCCGGCAGGTCCGACAGGCCCTGGAGCATGGCGTCTCTTCCCTGGAAAAGCCCGCGGGCCGCTTCCCCCAGGTTTCGGGGCTCACTTTCACTTTCAGCCGGTCAGCGCCAGTGGGCTCCAGGGTAAAAGAAGTGACCCTGGGTGGCCGGCCCCTGGAAGCCGAGAAGGAATACGTCATCGCCACCAACGATTTCCTGGCGGCCGGCGGCGACGGCTACCAGGCCTTCGGCGGCGCCATCCGGGCCGGGGGGGATTACTCGGACCTGGGGGGCGCCCTGAAAAGCAAGAACCTGGTATACAACGACCCCGGCAGGTGGCTGCGGGACCTGGTCTGCCAATACCTTAAAGCCAAAAAGACGGTGGCCCCGCAAATCGAGGGCAGGATCAAACAAGTGGACTGACATGCGGGTTTATGTCAATGAGGCCCCGGTGGACCTTTGGCCCGGGATGACGGTGCAACACGCCCTGATCCAGGCGGGGCTCCTGAAGGAAGTGGAGTCGGGGCGCAAGGTTTACGATGCCGGGGGTAACGAAGTGGGCCTGGACGGGGCTCTGGCCGCCGGAATGAAGATCTACGTCAAATGAGCCGGCGAAAGGGTGGCTGCCATGTCTGAAGTTGAACTCCCCAATCCCGAGGAACTGGAAGAAATCAAGGCCAAGGCCTTCACCCGGCGGGTGGCCCTCACCACCGCCATCTTTGCGGTCATCCTGGCCATCACCTCCCTGGGCGGCAACAACGCCATGAAGGAGATGCTCCTGGCCCAGCAGCAGGCTTCGGACCAGTGGGCCTTCTACCAGGCCAAGGTGATCCGGGAGCATTTCTACCGGGGCCAGAAGATGCGGCTGGAGCTGGACCTCCTGGAAAGGGAGTCCCTGAAGCCGCAAATCAGGCAGCGTTATGAACAACTGCTCCGGCAGATGGCCGCGGAAGAAGAGCGCTATGGGGCCGAAAAGAAGGAGATCGAGAAGGAGGCCAAGAAGCTGGAGCACGAGCGGGACTTGAACCGCGACAAGGACCCCTACTTCGACTACGCCGAGGTCCTGCTGCAGATCGCCATCGTCATGGCCTCCATCGCCATCCTGGCCCACTCCCGGGGGGTGTTCGTCTTCGCCCTGGTGTCCGCGGGCCTGGGCGCCATCTTGGCGGTCAACGGCTTCTGCTTATTCTTCCGGCTGCCGTTTCTCCACTAATAGCCCGGGAACCTGTGGAGCGGCCGTCCCTGGCCACCCAGCCGAGGCGGGCCCGGAGGCCGCCCCACCCCTGCAGATCACAGCAGAAACCCCTTGACCAGGTAAAACGCGCCCCAGCCCCCCATAATCAGTCCCACCAGCCACAAGAGCTTCTTTCTGATGAGGGCCCCCACCGCGGAGCACATGATGGCGATCTGCAGCAGCATCACGGCCAGGCCAAAGTCCCCGTTCTTTTGCTTGAAGAGCACCTGCTCCTTGATGATATCTTCGGCCTCTTTCTTGATCTGGTTTTTCTCTTTGTCGTAACGCCCAATCTCAGCTTCGTATTCGTGAATCCTGGCGGCCAGAAATTTTTGGGCCTTGGGGTTCTTGGTCTCCAGGAGCTTGACCGAGCTCAAGATGTCCCGATTGAGCCGGTAGCTGTGCTCCTTGATGCTCTTGGCTTGATAGTAGGCCCAGTGATTGGCCTCCTTGGTGGTGGAAATCTGCACCTTGGTGGAGTAGCTCGTGGCCCGCAAAGACGAGATGGCCGCCAACACGGCCAGGACGGTGGTGGTCAAAGCTACCAATTGGATCCAGGGTTCTTTCAGTGGCTCAGCCATGTGACCTCCCTATAATTGCCGCGGCGGCGGCAGTACCCTGCTGTGGACCAGGCGCCCGGGGCGGCGCGACTTCGCCGCGACCATAGTCTGTAGCCCAAGGCAAGATAAATGTCAACGTTTCAGATGGGTCCTGCGGGTACTATTGGGGCACGGGGGCCAGCTTTGGGGTCGCCCCAAAGGGCAGGGGAGGGCGCCGGCGGGGGGGCCGGCTGCAGCCAGTGCGGTCAGACCCAGGGCCTCTGGCCCCGTTTCGTCGCAGAGAAGTAGCGCCCCAACACCTGGGTGACAAAATCCTGGGTCTCTTTGATGGGCGGAATCTGGAAGCCGCAGGAGACCACCCGCTCGTGCCCGGCATTGTAACCCGCCAGCGCCAGGGGCAGGGAGCCCCCAAAATAATCCAACAGGAGCCGCAAATAGCGGCAGCCGCCCAGAATATTCTCCCGGGGGTCGAAGGCGTCGCGCACCCCCAGAAACGCCGCGGTGCCGGGCATGAGCTGCATCAACCCCATGGCTCCTTTGGGGGATACGGCCCAGGGAACGAAGTTGGACTCCACCTTGATCAGGGCCTGGATCAGGCTAACCGGAAGCCCGTAGAGCAGGGAGGCCTCCTGGAAGATGACTGCCAGCTGCGCCATGGCCTGCTCCCGGCGGGTCGTTGCCGCCACCTGGAGCTCCGGTTCCTGGTTGCTGATGGTCAACCGTCCGCTACGACCTTTTAAGGCCGTGATCCCGGCGCCGGCGGGAGGCGGCCTGGCACCGGCAAAGGCCGCCGTCGGGGTTTCCGGCGGTGGCGGAATGCCGGCATAGGCTGGCCTGCCGCGGTTGCCAAGCTCCGGGCGGGCCAGCAGCATGGGACCCGGCATGGCTACCGGCTTCGGAGGTTCCACGCTTTCGACGTGCAGGACGCCCCTGGCGTCGCGGTAGCGGCGGATGGAGCCCTGGGCCAGGATTTCTCCTTTAGGAGGGGTAATCTCCCGGGGCGGTCCCGGTGGCGGGCCACGATTCACGGCTTCGGCGGGCCACGCCGCCTTTCTCAAAGGCAGCGCCGACGCCCCGTCGCTTCCAAAGATCTCGATGTGCTTCCGCATCTTGCCGGCCCGGGCCGGCAGGGGCGGAGGTTTTTCCTCCGGGCCGGCCGGATCCACGTTTTCGATGTGCAGCACCCCCCGGCTATCCCGGTAGCGCCGGATAACCCCCGGAGCCGGAGCAGACCTCATGGCCGCCGGCGCCGCGGGGGTCCCGGGCGAAACCGCGGTGGTTTCGTCTAAGGAAACTTTCTGTAGAGGCGGTTCCGTGGCGTTCTCCCAAGCCGGGGGCTGGCTCCCGGACCCGCCGCCAGAAGCTGCCGGCGCAGGCGGCGCCGACTCCTGCTCCGGCGTCACGTTACTGATATGCAGGACTCCCCGATGATCCCGGGCGCACTTGATGGCTCCCTCCGGGGCAGGCGCCTGGCTTGTCCTGCTCCCCTCCTTAACCTGGACAGGGGCCGGTTCCACCCCCGGATAAGACACCCTCTGCAGCGCCAGGCGGTTGCCGCTTTCCTCTTCGCCGGCGGATTTGCTTCCCTGGGAGGTCTCATTAGGTGTCTGAAGGGCGCCGGGACTCGGAGTTGCCTGGGGAGCAGGGCTGGCTGGCGTTGCTTCCGCTTCAGACTGGGAGCCCTGGAGCTGAGCCTCTAAATTGGCGACAGGGGGCTGGGAGGCGGGCGCGTCCGGCTGATTAGCCTGCGGCGCGGTCACGGGCGAACCGGCCGGGGCCTCTGCAGCGGTGGGGACGTGCTGGGCCGCCGGGCCGGTATTGCGGATGTGCACCACCCCCCGGCTGTCCACCGAGCGCTCGATGGCCGCGGTCGCGGGGCCGCCCATGATAAGCAGAGCCCACAAAACCGCCGTGATACCGAGACCCCAGGCCATATCCCCGCCGAATCCTTACGAAATCCAGAACGGGGGACACCCTTCCAAAACCCGGACTTCCCCCAAACTATGCTAAGAATAATTTTAAAATAGTTCAAGCCTTTTTTACTGTTTTATAGAAGCTATGGCAAAACCCCGAATACACCTTCATAGGTCATTCTGACCGAAGCGAAGAATCTCGTATTTTTAATAACTTGAGATCCTTCACGGCGTTCGTGATGACAGAAAAAGTGAGTTTGGCAATAGCGAGACCTCTGAAAAAGGCTTAGTTGAAATAGGAAGGCTTTATTAATCCCTCTAAATCCCCCTTTAGAAAAGGGGGACTTAAGATTGGTTTCCATGATTTATTAAGGAGTTATCTTTAATTACCCCCCTTTCTTGAAGGGGGGTAGGGGGGATTATAATACCTTCCACCCGCGAGAATATTGACCTTGATACTTTTGCAGAGGTCTCATAGCTTTTAGCGACGCCCAGCCCTTATTAGCAAGGCAGAGCCTCATCTCGATTAAACCGTGGATACCAAGATGCAGGGTAGTAAGGGAAGCTGCAGGGGAATCGGGTAAGGAGGTGCGCAGGACGCACCCTCATACCTCTTATGGGGGTTGGGGGAGGGAGTTTGAGGGAGGGATTGTAAGTGGCCCCTTACGAAAAAGCCCCTGCCCCCCCCCTCAATAATCTCTATCCCAAGTCTCTAGCGCAGGGCCGCGGTCACCCGGGCCACCACTTCCGGGGCCCGTAGGCTCTGGAGGGAGTGGTAGCGGCCGTTCATGAGGCGGCTCAGCTCCGGCAGGCACCCGAGGTCCAGGCAGGGGGCGAAGGGCTCTGTGTCCAGGATCAGGGAGTTGACGCCCAGGGTCTGGAACTGCGCCGCCAGTTCCTTGACTTCCGCCATGGGCGAGACTCCCTGCCGCAGGCTGAGATTGGCCCGGCCGTCGGTGATGAGCACCAGGAGAAAGGCGTCCTGGGGATGCCGGGCTTTTTCCTGCTTCAGCAGTTCGTGCGCCACCTTCAGGGCGTGGGGCAGGGGGGTTTTGCCGCCGGTGGGCAGATGCGTCAAGTAGCGCTGGGCCATCTCCACGCTGTGGGTGAAGGGGAGAGCCACCTTGGCCTCATGGCCCCGGAAAACGATGAGCCCCACCCGCTCCCGCTTCTGGTAGGCGTCCATGAGGAGCGACAGGATGGCGGCCTTGGTTTCGGCCATGCGCCGGTCCGCCCCCATGGAGCCGGAGGCGTCCACCACGAACAGGATGTGCCGGCCGATGCGTTTTTCCCGCACCTTGTAGCGCAGGTCCGGGTCCGAGACGGCCAGGGCCAGGTTCCCCTTCTCCCGCAGGAACTGGTACGGGGCCGCGGCCCGCAGGGTGGCGTCGATGGCCAGGTCGCCCGCAACGGCCTGGTGCATGGTGGGGCGCACGTAGCGCCCGCAGCGGTCCTCCGAGCGGGCCCGGGTGCGGCTGCCCGGCGCTTTCTGGCTCTGGCGGTCCTGGGGCAGGTCCAGGGGCCTGACCGGAAAGGTGGCCCCCGGCGCCACCGTGGCCTCGCCGATGAGAGCCACTTCCTCCCCGTCCGGCGAGGAACCCCCCGCTGGGGGTCCGGGCGCCGCGGCCCGACGCTGCTCCATATCCTCCTGGTGCTTGCGGAAACTCTCCTCCAGCTTATTCTCATCCATCTCGGACTCGCTGAAGGGCTTGCGCCGGAGGCGGTGCGGCAGCACCAGCTCCGCGGCTTCCCGCACGTCGTTGTCGCGCACTTCCTCCCGGCCCCGGTAGGCCGCCAGGGTCTGAGCCACCTTCAGCATGTAGATGTCGGCCCGGTGGCCGTCCACCCCCTGGTCCAGGCAGATGAGGGTGATGAGGCGCAGGATGTCATCCGCATAGCGGACCTGCGGCAGCCGCTGCCGGGCCGCCAGGATGGCCTGGCGGATGATCTCCTGCTCCCGGAGCCACTGGGCCGCAAAGCCCTCGGGGTCCGCCTCGAAGGCCAGGCGGCGGGTCACCACATCCATGCGGGCCGGGAGATTATGGAGGCCGGTCACCTCCACGCACAGCCCGAAGCGGTCCAACAGCTGGGGCCGCAACTCCCCTTCCTCGGGGTTCATGGTGCCCACCAGGATGAAAAGGGCCGGGTGGGTGAAGGAGATGCCCTCCCGCTCCACCACGTTGACCCCCATGGCCGCTGCGTCCAGCAGCACGTCCACCAGGTGGTCGTCCAGCAGATTCACTTCGTCCACGTACAAAATGCCCCGGTTGGCCGCGGCCAGCAAACCCGGCTCAAAGTGCTTCTCCCCGCTCTTGATGGCCTTCTCCAAATCAATGGTGCCCAGGAGGCGGTCTTCCGTGGTCCCCAACGGCAGGTCCACCACCGGCATGGGGCGGTCCCGGCGGGGCAGCACCTCGCCCGCCGCACGGCGACGCCGGCAGGAGTCGCACATCAGTTCCATCTGCTCCGGATGGCAGTGGAAAGGACAGCCCGCCACCATGGCGATGGGAGGCAACAACTCCGCCAAGCCCCGGGCCGCGGTGGACTTGGCCGTGCCCTTCTCCCCCCGGATTAATACCCCGGCGATGAGGGGATTTACCGCATTGAGGATCAGCGCTTTTTTCAGCCGCTCCTGGCCCACCAGGGCGGCAAAGGGATAAACCGGACGTTTAGGAGTCATGGCAAGTTATATCATACACGCTTTTAGGATTAAGGGGCAAGGGCCAATCGGCCCTTGCCCCTTACCGCGAGCGAGCTCGGGGAGCAGCTGGGGGAGGGGGCAAAGGGCGCCAGCCCTTTCACTTACAAAAAACTCCCCCAAACCCCCACCCCCAATCCCATAAGTAAAAATTAGTGGCACAGGCGTCCCGCCTGTGCAAAAACCTTCACGAGCCCATTGCTTGCGACCAAGCGATACCGCTGATAGGCGCCATTGACAAAGTGCTTGCGCAGAGCTAAATTTAATATATCACAAGGGAACAAAGGGGTTTCCCAATATGGATATAAAATATTACTGTGAGTCCATGTATTCGGAGTTGACCGGCATGAAGGCCCGGCTTTACGATATCCTGCAGGTCATCGACCAGATGCCCGTGGAAGCCAGGGCCAAAATCAGGCCACAGACCTCGGAACTCCATATCCTGGTGGGTGATCTGAGCCGGAGAATCGACCGGCTCATGACGGAATGTCCGGCCGACTGGAGCAAGGCCAAGATGGAGATCGAAGAAAAAAAACAGGAACTCGTGGAAAAGATCAACTGGTGGGACGCCAACCACATTGCCGGGGGCTACGTCGGCGGCTGAGAACGGCGCGTAGGGGGCCCCTTACGAAGCTTACACGTTTTTTGGATTAAGGGGCAAGGCCCAATGGCCCTTGCCCCTTACCCCGAGCCCGCTCGGGGAGCAGTTGGGGGAGGGGGCCAGGGGCCGACGGCCACTTACAATCCCTCCCCCAAACCCCATAAGAGGAGAAAAGTTTTCGTAGGGTGCGTCTTACGCACCAAGAATGGCGCGTAGGACGCGCCCTACGAAGCTTAAAAACGAGACTTGGCCAGGGACCTGCGGCCCCTGGCCAGCCCGCAGAGCGCGGGGCAGTTGGGGGAGGGGGCAAAGGGCAGAGGGCCCTTTCCCCCTCCCCCAAACCCCCACCCCCAATCCCTTATGGGGAGTGCAAATGAGGCTGTGGAAGTCGGGGCC
>Ga0315281_10000194_pt1 | contig 78371 bp, 74 predicted proteins | sample YL17G07_0_MG_FD_204540 | JGI IMG/M metagenome (GOLD analysis project Ga0315281, IMG submission 204540) | Sediment microbial communities from Yellowstone Lake, YNP, Wyoming, USA - YL17G07_0 | ecosystem: Environmental > Aquatic > Freshwater > Lake > Sediment | place: USA: Wyoming | collected... | reverse complement strand
AGTCGAAGAGGCCGCCGCCGCCGTTGTCGATCACGACGGTGACCAGGGGGATCAGATGGCGCGCCGCCGCCGCCAGTCCGCCGATGTCGTGCAAGAAGGCGAGATCTCCGGTCAAGCACACCACCGGTCTCCCCGTCGCCACAGCAGCGCCCAGTGCGGCAGATGTGGTTCCGTCGATGCCGCTCGCACCGCGCGAGGCGAAAGCTTCTAGAGGCGCAGTCGCAGGAGTGAACGCATCGAGCGCTCGGATCGACAGACTGGAGGCCGTGAAAAGCAAGGCGCCCTCGGGCAGGTTGCGGACGACCCCGCGCGTGACCGTTCCTTCGAAGAACGCGCCTGAGTCGAGACTGGAGTCCAGAGCAGTTCGCGCTGCCACGGAAGAAGCCGCCCATGCGTCCGCCCACCCGCCATCCGACATGCTGCCACCGAGCGCGACCGACAACGCGGTGCAAGCTTCGGTCTCATCCGACGCCAGAACCTCTTTCGCGCTCAGAGTGGGGTCGGCCCACGGGACACCGGGAGCGACGACCACCTGGTCCGCATCCAGGGATCCCAACCATTCGAGCATGCCGCGGGTCAGAGGGGCGCGCCCGATGCGCAACACGAAGTCGGGCTTGTACCAGTCCGCGAACTTGGCAGCGCGGATCAGAGCTTCTGCTGCATCGACCACGATCGCGCCCCCGAGTCTTCCGCGTAGACGCGAGGTGGCCTCAGCTATCACCGGGAATCCGGAGGCGATCGCCAGTCCCTCCACGGCCGCCGCCAGACCCGAGACGTCGCCTTCCATGTGGCCCGCGTAGATGAGACCCCTCGGCTTCGCACGCATCCGCGCGGCGACCGACGTGACCGTCGTCGGGTCGGGCGCGCAGACGGACGACGGACGGCACACAACCGACGGCTGCTCGAAGTTCTCCTCCCTGATCTCCGCAGAAGGAACGAACGGCTCGCGGAACCGCATATTGACATGAACGGGGCCCGGCGGGGTACCGGTTGCGAAGGCGCACGCCTGCGCCGCAAGGTGAGCGGCATGCGAGATCATGGCGTCGTCGTACGTGTGAAGATCGACCGTCCAGATAGCGGCGGGAAGCAGCCCGATCTGCTCGACGGTCTGCATCGCTCCAACGTCGTGCATCTCCGGTGGACGATCGGCTGTCAGCAGCACCAGCGGGACGCCTGCGGCGCGCGCCTCGACCGCAGCAGGAAGGAGGTTGGCCGCCGCAGTGCCACTGGTGGTCAGAACGGCGGCCGGCCTGCCCGTCGCCCTGGCGGCGCCCAACGCGAAGAATGCGGCCGACCTCTCGTCAACGAAGCTATGAACCTTGAACCGCCCGTCGTCGTGGAAAGCCAGGGCAGCTCCGGTGGAGCGGGACCCCGCGCCGACGGCCACAACTTCGGCCCCGCACTCTGCAAGTCCGTGGACGAATCTCCGGGCGAGGCGATAACCCGTATCGCCGCTCATCGGACCAAGTTCCACACACGGTGGACCGGGCTGATGAGAAGGATCACTACCAAGCAGGCTCCGAACACGACCTCAAGGGTCGAATTGCGCTGCAACACTGGGATGAGGTCCCGACCGCTCGCGCCTTCGAGCACCGGGCGCACCGTCCTCCAGGCGATCGGACCGCACACAGCGACAAGTGCGACAGCTCCCCACCAAGGCACGACCAAGGCGCCGAACACGAACGCCATGGCGATGACGCCCGCGTACATCACTCGCGCCCGACGGTCGCCGAGACGAACCGCCAGGGTCTTCTTGCCCACGGGCGCGTCCGTTGCTATGTCTCGGATGTTGTTGGTCTCCAGCAAACCCGCCGCCAGGCATCCGAGCGCGGCGCCGGCGACAACTGCCGGGCGCACCCAGACAGCCGTGATCGCGAACGTGGTACCTGCCGTCGCGAAGAGCCCGAAGAAGCCGAAGACGAACACCTCCCCAAGCCCGAGGTACGCGATCGAAACGGGCCCGACCGTGTAGAGGACGCCGCAGGCGAGCGAGATGGCCCCCAGGACAAGCGCGATCCGGATATCGGCGCCCACGTCCGCCAGCGTCCAGAGAAGCCACAGGCCCGCCGCCGCAGCGACACCGAAGCTCGCGGTCGCCGCCGCGATGACAACCCGCGGCTGGAGAAGGCCGAGGCTGGTAACTCGCGGAGGCCCGAGTCGCTCGTGCGTGTCAGCGCCCTTGAAGTGATCCGCGACATCGTTCACGAGGTTGGTTCCCACTTGGATGCCGAGGGCAACCAGCAGGACCGCGCCCAGGCGTACCCACGGCTGCCAGAAGGCGAACGCCTGCACCCAGATGTGGCCGAGGTAGAACCGTTCCGCCATGACACCACCCACGGCTACCGGGGCGGCGCCGGCCGATAGAGTCTTGGGGCGGATCGCGAGCATCCAGGCGCCGAGCGACTCCGGGGCCGGCAGCGGTTTCCTCGCGGAGGGAACCGCTGCTGCACCGTGACCGTTGGCGTTCACGGGAGCCGGGGGAACTTGGAGAAGTCGGGTTCGCGCTTCTCGAGGTAGGCATTGCGGCCTTCCTGTGCCTCTTCGCTCATGTAGAAGAGCAGCGTGGCATCGCCGGCGAGCTGCTGGATACCCGCCAACCCGTCGATGTCCGCGTTGAAGCCCGCCTTCAGTAGACGCAGAGCCAGCGGCGAGTGGCCCAGCATCTCGCGGCACCGCTCCACCGTTTCGATCTCGAGTTCCTCGACCGGGACGACCTCGTTCACTAGTCCCCAGTCGAGCGCCTGCCGCGCATCGTACTGACGGCACAGGAACCAGATCTCCTTTGCGCGCTTCATGCCGATCGTTCGCGCCAGCAATCCTGCACCGTAGCCACCGTCGAAAGAGCCGACCCTAGGCCCGGTCTGTCCGAACCGGGCGTTGTCCGCAGCGATCGTGAGGTCACACACGAGATGCAGCACGTGACCGCCGCCGACGGCGTAGCCGGCAACCATCGCTACTACCGGTTTCGGCAACCGGCGGATCTGTACCTGCAGGTCCAGAACGTTCAGCCGCTGCACTCCATCATCACCCTCGTAGCCCGCCTCCTTGCGCACGCGTTGATCGCCGCCACTGCAGAATGCGAGAGGGCCCTCTCCCGTCAACACGACAACTCCGATGCCCGGATCGTTGCGGGCCACTTCGAAGGCCGCGGTGAGTTCGAACAGGGTCTGTGGCCGGAACGCGTTGCGCACCTCAGGTCGGTTGATGGTGATCTTGGCGATACCCTCGGCGGTCTCGTATCGGATATCGCCGTACTCGCCGACGGAGACCCAGTCGAGAGCCGGCCTGATGACGCGAGCGGCCTCGAACTCCATATCGAAGGGCTTCAAACGAACCTCCCGCGTGTTCACTAGAATCGTGTGAGTGAGCACTCATATTATCGGGACTGTCTCTTGAACGGGTATCCCTACCTCGACGACCTGGCTTTGCAGGCGCGCGACCTGCCCGGGGGGGCCGCGCTGATCCTGCCCGACAGAACCCTGACGTGGCTGGAACTCGACCACGCGGCCGACCAGTACGCGCTCCAAAGCAGATCCAACGCTCCCACTGGCAGTCACCCCGCATCCAGGCTTTTCCTCCCCCCGGGGGAGGAGGCTATCGTCGCCCTCCACGCGCTTCCCAGACTCGGTGCCTACGCGGTGCCGCTTGACCCGCGGCTCTCGGTCACGGAAGCTCGCGACCTGTTCGCGGCCCTCGATATGGGCCAACCGGAGAACTTGCAGGAGAGCGCTGACCCGAGCCAAGAAGTCGTTTGGGTCGAGCCGCATGCCGACCGCGTCCGAACAAACATGCTCACCTCCGGATCCTCCGGAGCGCCGAAACCGGTGCCGCTGACATTCGCGAGTCACAGGGCAGCCGCCGAGTCCGCCCGACAACTGCTCGAGCTTACGGAGGACGATCGCTGGCTCGCGTGCCTCCCGTTCCATCACATAGGAGGTCTCTCCATCTTCACGCGTTCGGCCTATGTGGGATTCCCCGCCATAGTGACCTGGCCGTTCGACGCAGCCGAAGTCATGGACTCCGTCGAACGGCACCATGCGACCGCGATCTCCCTCGTCCCGACCATGCTCCGACGCCTTATCGACGCGAACTGGGAGCCGCCCGCCACCCTGCGATTCGCCCTTCTGGGTGGCGCGGCTTCCCCCATCAGCCTTCAGAAGGAGGCCCTCGATCGAGGTATCCCGATAGCCCCCAGCTACGGCATGACCGAGACCTGCTCCCAGATCTGCACACTGCTACCCGACGAGGTGGCCGCTCACATCGGCACTGTGGGTCGCCCGATACCCGGCGCCGCCGTGATGATCCGGGACGACGACAGGGTAGCCGCTCAGGCGGAACAGACTGGTCGGATCTGGGCGAGAAGCCCCGACAGCAGCGCGTGGATCGAGACCGGCGACTTGGGGGCAGTTGACCTCGAGGGCTATCTCACCGTGGTCGGCCGAGCCGACGAGATGATAGTGACCGGCGGTGAGAAAGTCGCGCCTGCCGAGATCGAGAATCTCCTTGCGCTGCGCGCCGATGTCGCGGAGGCGGCGGTCATCGGTATCGCGGACCCCGAGTGGGGAGAACGAGTGGTCGCGGCCGTGGTCGCCGGGCGCGCAGGCTCTCCGGACCCGGAGAGCCTGCGCTCCTATCTGCGCGAGAGCCTTGCTCCGTTCAAGGTTCCGCGATCCGTCGTCGTCGTCGCCGAGCTTCCGCGAACAGGACCGGGTAAGGTCGATCGCGGGATGCTTCGGAACCTGATCGCCGACAACTTCCAGAGGGGCAGGAGACCGTGAACGACGACCTCTTCCGAGTGGACGAACTCGCCGAAGCTGCCACCGTTAGCGTTGACACGGTCCGCTACTACCAGCATCGGGGTCTGCTCGACCCGCCGAAGAGAGTGGGTCGGCTGGCCTTCTACTCGACAGCCCACCTCACGCGCCTGAAGCGCATCCAAGAACTGAAGGGGCAGGGTCTGTCGCTCGAAACCATCAGACGGATCCTCGCGGGTGCGAACCCGATCGATGCCGCACTCGCCACCGCCGTGGCCGGTGAGGGCGAGAAGAAGTTGAGCATGGAGGAAGTTGCCGACGAGGCCGGCGTGCCGCTCGGCCTCGTGGAGTCATTGGTGGCCGAGGGCCTCCTGCTGCCCCTATCCCCCGACACCGAGCGTCAATACACCGAGGCCGATGTCGGTGCGGTCAGGGGCGGCATGGCGATGCTCGAGGCGGGCGTGCCCCTCTCGCGGTTGTTGGAACTGGGTCGACGGTATGCCAAGGCGGTGGACGAGATCGCCGAGGAGGCGGTGACCCTGTTCGACGAATACGTCAGACGCCCGACGCGCGGACGACCCGAGCAGCCCGTTGACCTGCTGCTGGAAGCTTTCAATCGGCTGCTACCGGCAGCTTCGGCGCTCGCTCGTCACAGCTTCGAACGGGCAGTCGTTACCGCAGCCCGTCGACGGATCGAGGAGAACCTCGACAGCTGACGGGAAACCCGGCTCCGGCACCTTCACGCAGCGTCCCAACTCCTATACAAAGAGACCGTGAGCTCTCTCCATGGCCGCGCTCGCACCCTGGTGGTTGCCGTCTCGGCGGTGATCGCGACCGCCTGTGCCGGAGGAGTCCCTACCCTTCCACCGGCTCCTACGCCACCTCCTCCCGGATACATCGGTATCACCGTGAACGGAAAGTCGGCGACCGTGCCTGAGAACGACACACTGGGAGCGGCGCTCAAGGACCTTGGCATCAAGCCGAAACCCGGCCGACTGTTGGACGTCCGGGGAGGCGTGCTGCAGCCCGCGGCCTTCCCTGCGGAGATCCTCCTCAACGGCGAGCCCGCGAGAAGGCAGGCGAAGCTGAGTGTCGGTGATTCCATCAGCATCGAGGCCGGTAGCGATCAGACGGAAGGAACCGTCGAAAGGAAAGCGAGGGTGAGCGGCGACCGTCAGACCAACCCTCAGTCCTACCTCGGTACGGCCCCGGGGTACGAGATCGTCACCGAAGGCCAACTATCGGGGAAGGTCGCATCCGTCACCTTCCATCGAACCGGTCACATCACTTCGCCCAAAGCGATCGCCCTCAGCTTCGACGATGGCCCCAACCCGAAATACACTCCCCAGGTTCTCAAGGTGCTCCGGCATTTCCACGTCTCGGCGACCTTCTTCGTGATCGGCTACGAGGCACAGAAGTACCCGGGACTTGTCCGCAAAGAGATCGCCCGGGGGAATGTGGTGGGAACTCACTCATGGAGCCATCCTGAACACTTCGCTTCACTCGATACGTCCCAGCTCGGGAAGCAGTTCTCGCAGACAGACGACGTGATGACACAGATCGGCGTGGACCCGTACCTGTTCAGACCCCCGGGCGGGAGCTACGACGCGCAGGTCGTCGAGATAGCTAGGCGCTACGGGATGCGCACGGTGCTGTGGTCCGTGAGCACCAACGATTGGGTCGCGTCGCGCACCGCGAAGGAGATCACCAGGTCGGCGCTGTCGCATGCGGAGCCCGGAGCCATCGTGCTGATGCACGACGGTGGAGGGGATCAGTCGGCAACGGTGAAGGCGCTGCCGGACATCATCAAAGGCCTGCGCAAGCGAGGCTACGACCTGGTTGCCATCCCAACCGACGGCTAGCGCCGCCGCCCCTAGAGTCGACCGCGGTCGTGTCGGTACCGGGATGTAGCCTCGGCGATCGACGACGGAGGGATCAGACTTGGCGGCCTCCGACCCGTCAACCACGGCCGTAGCCCTCCATCTCACCTGCTGATCTCAGGCTTCGAACTCGGATCTGGGTAGCTGCGATTGTCTGACGATCGACGCCGGCGTCCCCGGGCGCAGTTCGCCGTGATCCGGGACCGGTCGGTTCTGGTCGTTCCGTCAGGTTGGAGTTGCATGATCACATGGCTGCCGCGCCATCTGACCTCGGCGAAGCCGTCCGCCGCGAGGACCTCGCAGACATCGCGCCCCGACAGGCGACGGAGCCTGCCCAACAGCTATGTCGAGGGCTGTGACGTAGACCTCAGGATGGAAACGCTCGGCGATCTCCTGATCGGAAGCCGACTCGAAGAAGAAGAAGAGGACGAGCGCTTCCTCGAGGTTGGTGCGGGCCGCTTCGATGGTGCCCCCCTGGCTGCCGATATCGAGCTCGGGACAAAGTGCAACGTAACCGTCACCCTCGCGCTCGATCACAGCCGTCACGTGCTCAACTCGCTCCATGCACCCGGGGTACACCAGCGTGAGCGGGCGTACCGAGACGCGCTGTCCGAGACGACCACCCCGCAGTGGCCCTCCACCTGATCTGCTGAGCTGCCCTATCATCGGCCCATGTGTGAAAGGAGGGTCGCATGAGCAGCGCGTTGTCGTGGTCCGAGCGGGCCAACTGGGGCTTGTTGATAGGCGGCGTCGCCATGGGTATCGGCAGCGTCATATTCATAGGCACGGCCGTCGCTGTGCCGAGTCTTCGAGGAAGCTTCCTCTTCACCGGGATCGTTTTCATCCCGTGCGCCATCCTGATGCTGAGGCTGGGCTGGGGCTCGGACGACACCGCCAAGGAGGACGACGCGCTGCGGGCACGCGGCACACACGCGAAGGCCACCATCACGGCCATCTCCCCGACGGGAACGTCGCGACACGGTCGCCAGGAGATCCGGTTGCAGCTGCGCCTGGAGGTTCCCGGGAAGCCGCCCTACCTGACCAACAAGACCGACATGGTTCCGGACGAACTCGTTCCGCACCTGGTGGTGGGGCGAACCATCAGCGTGCACTCGGACCCTAGCAACACGCTGAAGATCGCGATCGACTGGGACAACCTCGGGGATGTGCCGAGCCCCCAGTGGCCCGGCACTGCTGCCGCGTGGCCCCCGGCCTGAGCCCGGGGCCACTCTCGGCGACCGCTCAGAGCTAGCCGACCGCCGCCCAGTTCACGAATACGGCGTTCGGGTTCGAGGCGCTGACTCGCACCGGCAGGGTTGCACCCGCCGAGACCTTCGCGAGATGCGCCATAGGTACGACCAGCGTGGCCGACACCGGGGTAGGTGGTCGACCCGGCATGTTCACCAGGAGCTCGACCGGGAGTATCGGGTCCATGTTCATCATGCCCGATGTCATCCCTACCGAGACAACCGACGCGCTGGCATCGACGGCGTCTTCGGGCGGCGGCGCCCCGGCGGCGTTTGCGGCGGCGAACTGCTCGTTCATCTGCTGCATCCGGGTCGTCGCGTCGCGCATCTGCTGCCCCGGATCCCAATCCTTCTTGATCTCTTTGGCCTGCTGATTGAGCTTGTTGAGGTCCTTGAGGAAGCCCACTACGCCCGCCCGGTGTAGAGAGCGTTGAACCGCTGTGCGACGGCCGGGTTGGCAGTGATGCGGGCGTTCCAGCCGTCCAGGGCCGCCTGCCAGTTCTCGGCAGACACGCCCTTGGTCGCGGCGATGGCCGGAGCCTGTGACTGGTCATAGTTGACAGCCGCCAAGCCCTTCGAGATCTCCGCGTACAGCTCGATGCTGACACCTGCGATCGGCTCGAAGTCCGGACCGGCTGCGGTACCCGCGGCTGCCGCCTGCTGCATCATCCCTGCGGCAGCGGCCTGCTGCTGCGCCGCCATCTGCTGCGCGTTGGCAGCCATCTGCTGCGCCTGGTCGATCATGTCTGGGGCGGCCGCGACCGTCTCCTTCATGTTCTTGAGGTCCTTGAAGAGACCCACTGCGATCCTCCTCTCCCTGCGGCCACCCGCGTGGCGGCCCTCGAAGTCAGTATCACACGCTTCCAGGTTTGGGCCAGAGCCCGCCAGCTAGAGGACCTGCTTCAGGGCCCCGATCAGGGTCGCGACGGAGCGCTCCTGCGCGCCGTGAGCCATCAGCCCCACGCGCCAGATCTTCCCGGCCACGTCGCCGAGCCCGCCGCCGACCTCGATGTTGTACTCCTCGAGCAGGCGCTTGCGCGTGGCCGCGTCGTCGAGGCCCTCGGGCAGATTGAGGGTGTTGAGCTGGGCCAGCCGGTGACCTTCCTCGGCGAACGGCGTGAACCCGAGCTGTGCCATCTCGGCGTGCAGGAGGTCGCTTGCCGCCTGGTGGCGGGCCCAGCAGTTCTCGAGGCCTTCGTCGAGGATGCGCGCCAGACCCGCGTGCAGCGCGTAGATCATCGAGACCGGGGCCGTGTGGTGGTACTTGCGGCTCGAGCCCACGTAGGCGCCTATCAACCCGATGTCGAGGAACCAGGACTGCACGAGTTTGGAGCGCCCCTCGGTCGCACGCTTGACCGCGCGCTCGGAGAACGTCACCGGCGAGAGACCCGGCGGAACGCCCAGGCACTTCTGGGTTCCGGAGTAGGCCGCGTCCACGCCCCACTCGTCGATCAGCAGCTCGCTTCCGCCGAGCGAGGTCACGCAGTCGACCAAGAGCATAGTGTCGGTCTCTTGCAGCGCCTTCAGCGGCGCTATGTCGCTGCGCACGCCCACACTCGTTTCGGCGTGGACCACTCCCACGAATCTCGCATCGGGATTCTGTTTCTGAGCGTCAAGCAAAGCCTGCGGGTCTACGGCCTGGCCCCAAGGGAAATCGATGCGTATCACCTCGGCTCCGGCACGCTCCGCGACCTCGCACATACGGCCTCCGAAGACGCCGTTCACTCCGATGACGACCTTGTCGCCGGGCTCGACCAGATTGACCACGCACGCCTCCATGCCAGCCGAACCGGTGGCTGAGATCGGCAGGGTAAGCGCGTTGTCCGTGCGGAAGACATGGCGGAGCATCTCCTGCGTGTCGTCGAGCAGCCCCAGGAACATGGGGTCGAGATGTCCGATTACCGGACGCATGAAGGCCTCATACACCTCCGGGTACGGGTTGCTCGGACCGGGGCCCAACAGAAGTCGTTCAGTGTGCATCCATGTGCTCCTTCGGACTAGAGGGAAGCGCTCATCTTACCTGAGACGAACGTCAGCCCCGGTCTGCGTCTGCACTCGCCGTCTCGGGGTCGAATCGGCCGACGCCACGATCGCCGTTCGAACGCATGTCGCGCTTGGCAAGACCCGACTCACCCTCGATCTCTACCTTCGGTAACCACTGCAGCCAACCGGGCAAGTACCAGTTGCGGTCTCCGAGTAGCTTCATCGCCGAAGGAACCAAGACCGACCGCACTACCGTCGCGTCGAGGAACACCGCCACAGCGAGACCGAAGCCCACCTCCTGCAACGCGACGAGACTCCCGTGTGCGAACGAGACAAACACCGCCACCATGATCAGAGCGGCCCCGGTAATGATCGAACCGGTGGTGCGCAGTCCGAAGGCGACCGCCTCGCCGTTGTCACCGGTGCGGTCGTACTCCTCGCGGATGCGCGACAGCAGAAACACCTGGTAGTCCATGGATAGTCCGAACAGGATCGAGAACATGAAGAGCGGCAGCCAAGCGTCGATCGCGGTTACCCGGACGAAGTGGAAGCCGACTGAGTCGAACGCACCGTTGAACCATCCTTTCTGGAACACGCCGACAACCAGACCGTAGGCGGCTGCGACGGACAAGAGGTTCATCAGGATGGCCTTCGCCGGCACCACGATCGAGCGGAAGACCACGGTCAGCAGTATGAACGACATGCCAAGCACGAACGCGAAGATCCACGGCGTGTAGTCGGCGGTCGTCGCGAAGAAGTCCTTCATCATGGCCGTCTGGCCGCCGACCAGCGCTTCGATACCCGTGCCTTCGAACGCTTTCGGGAGGTAGGAGTCGCGCAGGTTCGCGATGCCGTCGACCGAAGCCGAACTGGTCGGATCCCCAGCCATCGCGACGTTGAGCACGCCGATATCCCCCGTCTTGCCGGGGATGATCGATCCGACTTCACCGAACGCCGGGTCCTTGGAAAGCTCCGCAGTAAGGGTCGCCACGCCCTGTTGTACTTCTAACGACGCCGGGTCTGCTTCGACGACTATCTGTGTCGGAGACGAGAGGCCTCCCGAGAAGTACTCCGTGAGAAGGAGGAACGCCTGTTTGGTCTCGAGCTTGTCGGGAAGTGTCTCGACCCCTGCCATCCCCGTCCTCATCGAGAAGAAGGATGAGGCCAATGCCAGCAGGAAGGCTGTGGCCAGAACCAGGCTCACCACGGGGTGGCCCATGACGGTGCACGTGATCCTGTCCCACATGCCTCCTTCGATCTCGCCTTGCTCTACCCTGGCTCGACGCGAGAGACGCGGCCAGTTGATCTTGTCGCCTAGCAGAGCCAGAAGCGCTGGGAGCAGCGTGAGAGAGGCGGCCACCGAAACACTGACGACGAGGATGGCCCCGGCGGAGAGTCCGCGGAAGATCGTTGTCGGGACGATCATCATCCCCAGAAGTGCCAACACGACCGTCATGCCGCTGAAGAACACCGCTCGATTGGCGGTTCCCCCCGTTACCGAAAGCGCTTCGAGTTTGGCCAAACCGTGCCGTCGCTCTTCGCGGAACCGGCTGACGATGAACAACGAGTAGTCGATGCCGACCGCCAAACCCATCATCGAGATCATGTTCGTGGTGAAAAACACGAAATCGAACCAGATGCCGAGGAACGCCATCAGCCCGATCGCGACGGCGATGGCGAACACCCCCATCACGACTGGCACGACCGCGGCGATGAGCGCCGCGAAGACGACGACCAGGACGACGAGCGCGATCATGAGGCCGAACATCTCGCCCTTGCGGAGATCCTCTTCCGAGATCCTCTTCTGGTCGGCGAACGCTGTGCCGTTTCCGAATACGAGCGTTTGGAAGTCAGAGTTGGCGGTCTTGCCATGGATAACCCCTTGCAGTGCAGGGGCCTTGTCAACCGCTTCCGCAGGATGACCGGCCATGACCACGGGGATCAGCACGTGATAGGCATCCTTCGATACGAACTGCATCTCGCTTTGAGGCGGCACGTCGGTGGACCTTTTCGGCGGCGAGGGGAGCGCCGCGAGCGGGTCCGTAGCCGAGGCAACGGTGTCGGGCCCCAGTGCCAACATCGCCGCGGTGAGTTGAGCGGTGTAGTCCTGGAAAGCACCGTCCTGAGCCGTGTACTTCGTGCTCGAAACGATCACGAACTCCGTGTCCGGTTGCTCGCCGGTGATCTGGCTCTTGATGAGGTCATCCGCCTGTTTGGACTCGGGGCTGTTCGTGAAGTTGAAGTCGTTCGTGATAGCCGAAGGAAGGAGTTTCTGCGTCGTGATACCGGCGGCGACGAGGATGACTCCCCACACGGCGAGTACCTTCACCGGGTGGAGACTGCTCGAACGAGCCAGTCCCTGAACCGTCAGCTTCACATATCGCTCCTACATCCCCAGGTCGAGCAAGGCAGGCGCAAGCTCACGCAGCTCTGCGATAGGGAACTCCCCCGCATCCTCGCGCAGCACCTGCAAGGCAACGTGGTCCGCCCCCGCGTCGCGGTGTTCACGCACGCGCCGTCGAACGGCTTCCACGTCTCCCCAAGCTACCAACGCATCCACGAAACGGTCGCTGTAGGGCTCGTTCATGTCATCGTCTCCCCATCCGAGGCGTCGAAGATTGTTCGCGTAGTTGGGCAACCCCAAGTAGTGACTCATGAATTCCCGTCCGATGGAGCGAGCTCGGCTAGGGTCGGCGTCAAGCACGACCAACTGCTCCGGAGCGAGGAACTTGTCCGGGCCAAGCGTCTCCCGCGCACGAGCCGTGTGCTCCACCGGAACGAAATACGGGTGAGCCCCCATGGCCTGCTCCGCCGAAAGGGCGAGCATCTTCGGGCCGAGTGCGGCCAGCACTCTCGGGGCAGGTGGCGTAACATCGGGTGCGGGAACTCGGTCCATGGCTGCCAGGTAGTCGCGCATCTTGGAGTAGGGACGCCCGTACACATGGCCGCGGCCCGTCGCTCGCTCTTCATGCGACACGCCGATGCCCAAGAGGAAACGTCCCGGGTACGCCTCGGCCAGGGCGCGCGATCCGTTCGACATCGCCATCGGGTCGCGCGCCCACAAACTTGCGATGCCGGTCGCGACTACGATCTTGCGGGTACCCGCAAGGAGGATCGCGGCATGGGCGAACGCCTCTTTGCTCCCGAACCCCTCGGGGATCCAAAGGGCGCCGAAGCCGAGCGTCTCCACTTCCGAGACGAGTTCCTGCGCCCGCGTCGCCGGCTGCAAGTCCAGTTGGAACGTCCAGCAACCGACAGGCCCAAGCCCGGAAGTCAGGGTCGTCCTGTCGGTCGTCATCGAAGAATCCTATCGCCGTATCCACGGGGGTCGATCGCCCGGAGGCAACCGTCTACCGACCCACCACGTATCCACGTCTTCCCGTACGATTATGGGATCGCCCTCGAACGGGACAACCATCAATGAAGGAGGCCGAAGTGCGATCCAGACGCGTGATTGCATCCATCTCGATGCTCGCGATACTTGTCGTCGTGGCTGCGGGTTGCAGCAGCAGCGACACGGAGACCGATGCCGCCGCCGAGAGATCAACTCCACCGACGGCTACCAGCACGTCCCCTACGTCCCCAGAGATCGAGTCCGGCGCTCACGTGACCGCGACGATAGAGGATATGGCGATCGACCTGAGCACCCATACGGTGGCTGCGGGGAAGGTCACCTTCGAGATCACCAACAATGGGCCGTCACTGCACGAATTCGTCGTGCTGAAGACCGACATCGCTCCGGGCGAGCTTCCTGAGAATCCGGACGAGCCCGGCCAAGTGATGGAGGAGGGGGAGGGGATCGTTCCCATGGGTGAGAACGGCAACATCCCGGCCGGCACCGGCGCGAACCTGACCCTCGACCTCAAGGCGGGCACGTATCAGATCATCTGCAACCTTCCGGGCCACTACGTGGCAGGCATGTACACGGACCTAACAGTCACCGAGTAGCGACTGGGAGCCACGGCGGCCAGGAATCGGTAGTCTGGCCGCCGTGGCTTCCCTCGACGAACTCTGCGTCAACACGATCCGCGCGCTCGCGGTCGATTCGGTCGAGCGGGCCAACTCCGGGCACCCGGGCGCCCCGATGGGACTGGCGCCGTCTGCGTACGTCCTCTGGACACGCCACCTAAGGCACAACCCCGCGAATCCTAAGTGGCCAGACCGCGACCGCTTCGTCCTGTCGTGCGGACACGCCTCCGCCCTCCTCTACTCCCTGCTGCATCTGACCGGATACGAACTCGAGCTCGAGGATCTCAAGGGTTTCCGACAGTGGGGCTCGCGCACCCCAGGTCACCCGGAGTACGGAGTCACGCCCGGCGTCGAAACCACCACCGGGCCTTTGGGTCAGGGTTTCGCCAACGCGGTCGGTATGGCCGTGGCCGAGGAGTTGCTTGCAGCGCGCTTCAACGGTGTCAGCGACGCCATCGTCGATCACCACACCTGGGGCATCTGCTCCGACGGCGACCTGATGGAGGGGATCTCGCACGAGGCCGCCTCACTTGCGGGCCATCTCAGACTGGGCAAGCTGAACTTCATCTACGACGACAACCGCATCTCTATCGACGGCTCGACTGACCTGTCCTGCTCGGATGATGTGGCCAAACGCTTCGAGGCGTACGGATGGCACACGACTCGCGTGACCAACGGTACGGACCTGGATGCGATCGACGCCGCCCTGGTCGAGGCCCGCGCTCAGGTGGATCGGCCCTCGCTGATCTTGGTCCGAACCCACATCGCCCAGGGAGCACCAACGAAGCAAGACTCGGCCGGGTCCCACGGGTCACCTCTGGGAGAAGCCGAGATCAAGGCTTGGCGCGAAAGCATCGGGTGGCCCAACGAGGACTTCCATATCCCGACCGAAGCCCTGGCAGTGTTCCGCGAAGCGGTTGAGCGCGGGAAGGCAACGGAGGCCGAGTGGCGCACCGGCTTCGAGGCGTGGGCCGCAGCCGAACCCGAGCTCGCGCGCGAATGGGAGCGGCGCATGGCGTGTCGGGTGCCGGATCTCGACGCGGTCCTGCCGGCGATCGAGGGAGAGAAGCTGGCGACGCGCAAGGCAGCGGTCAAGACCCTTGCGGCGCTGGCTCCTGCGGTGCCCGAGCTGATCGGCGGATCCGCTGACCTGACCGAGTCGAACGGGACAGCTCTGGGCGACGAGGCCGCGTTCGCCCCCGGCGCGCCGGGGAGGTACATCCACTACGGCATCCGCGAACATGCCATGGCCGCGACCATGAACGGCATGGTTCTGCACGGCGGGCTGCGACCCTACGGTGGCACGTTCCTCATCTTCTCGGACTACATGCGCAACTCCGTGAGGCTGGCGGCGCTCATGGAGATCCCTACGATCTTCATCTACTCTCACGACTCCATCGCTCTTGGCGAAGACGGACCAACCCATCAGCCGGTCGAGCAACTCGCGAGCCTGCGCGCGATCCCGGGCCTGACCGTGATACGCCCCGCCGACGCGAACGAAACCGTCGCCGCGTGGAAGGTGGCGCTGGAGAACACCGAAGGACCGACTGCGATAGTCGTTACACGCCAGGATCTTCCGATACTCGACCGAAGCGTCTATCCCACTGCATCGTCTCTGTCGCGTGGCGCGTACGTCCTGTCGGAACTCGGGCCTGAGCAGGCGATGCCGGATGTGGTCCTCATCGGTTCGGGAAGCGAGGTCTCGGTCGCGATGTCCGCGGCAGACACCCTTGCCGCGGAAGGCACCCGCGTCAGGGTCGTCTCGATGCCCTCATGGGAACTGTTCGCGGCGCAGCCTCTCGACTACCGCGACTCCGTCCTACCGCCCGAGGTGGCGGCGAGGATCTCCATCGAGGCGGCGCTCACGTTCGGATGGGAGAAGTGGGTCGGTGCGGGCGGCACATCGGTGGGCGTGGACCGCTTCGGCGCCTCTGCCCCCGGGCCCACAGTGATGACCGAACTTGGGATAACCCCCGAACACGTGGCCGAAGCCGCCCGCTCCCTGCTCGCCTGAGCATGGACCCGATCCAACTGGGGCCGGACGTGGAAATGCGCGAACTCCAGCCTGACGACGCCGACACCGTCTACGGCCTGATGGATGCCGAACGCGACCGGCTCGGGCAGTGGCTGCCTTTCGTTCACTGGTCCGACAGCGCGCAGGTGACGCGGGCCTTCATCGAGGAGTCGCGCACGAGCGACTCCGGCGTCGATGGCCTAGGGATCTGGATGGGGGGCGAGTTCGCCGGCGGGATCGGGCTTCGCATCGACCCTGTGCACAACTCCGGGGAGATCGGCTACTGGCTCGGCTCTCAGTTCGAGGGTCGGGGGCTCGTGACGGCCGCGTGCCGAGCGCTCATCGACCTGGCCTTCGGCGAGATGGGGCTGCATCGAGTCACCGTCGTGGCTGAGCCTGAGAACCTCCGCAGCCGTGCGATCCCCGAGCGCCTCGGGTTCAAGAGGGAAGCGCTGCTCCGGGACTCCTGCAAGGTGGGTGACCGCTACGAAGACGTCCATGTCTACGGCCTTCTCGACGGGGAATGGCCCGCATCCTAGGAGGCTGAGGGGCTGGTAGGCCGAATATCCTTCGGTGTGAGGGGTACACAGCCGTAAGGAGTGCGGCTATAATCCCACTGGATACCTATCTGTTCGTTGTGCCCGAAAGGACCTGTCGATGACCGAGAGCGACAAGGCGCGGAAGGAGAGGCCGGAGGCCCGCCAGTCGCGCGCCCACGCGTCCGAGCAGCCCTTCGAATACCCCCTCAAGCGTGCGTACGTTGAGCCCGATTGGACGCGCCTGCCCGGGTACAAGAACGCGACCAAGCAGGAGTGGGAGAACGCTCAGTGGCAGCGGACCAACTCGGTGAAGAACCTCGGCGAGTTCAAGGAAGCGCTCGGCGACTTCCTGACGGATGATCTGCTCGCCGATATCGAACGCGACCAACACGAGCGCTCGACCATGTCGATGCTCATCCCTCCCCACATGGTCAACACGATGGAGGAGAACAACCTCCGCGAGGACCGCGTCCGCCGGTACATGGCCCCGGCGTTCTCCGAGCGAGAGCAGGAATGGCCGAGCCACCCGATGGCTTCACCCGACTCGCTTCACGAAGCCGACATGTGGGCCGTCGAGGGCCTGACCCACCGCTACCCCACCAAGGTGCTGGCCGAACTGATACCGACCTGTCCGCAGTACTGCGGGCACTGCACACGCATGGACCTCGTCGGCAACGACACCGAGAACTTCCTCAAATACAAGTTCGAGATGAAGCAGTACGACCGTTGGGACGCGATGATCGACTACCTGAAGCGCACGCCGGTCGTGCGCGACGTCGTCGTCTCGGGCGGCGACATGGCGAACGTTCCGATCAAGCGGCTCGAGGACTTCGTCATGCGGCTGCTCGACCTCGACAACATCCGCGACATCCGCCTCGCGTCGAAGGGGCTCATCGGGATCCCTCAGCACTTCCTGCAGACCGAGGTCCTCGAGGGTCTCGAGCGCATGACCAAGCGCGCCCGCGAGCGCGGCGTCGATATCGCGTTCCACACCCACGCGAACGCGGCTCAGCAAGTCACCCCACTGGTGGGTGACGCGGTGCGGAAGCTCCTCGACATGGGATTCCGCGACGTTCGCAACCAGGGAGTGCTACTGAAGGGCACCAACTGCACGACGAGCGACCTGCTCGAGCTGTGCTTCATGCTCATGGACCACGGCAAGATCATGCCCTACTACTTCTACACCTGCGACATGATCCCCAACTCCGAGCACTGGCGCACATCGCTCAAGGAGACACAACACCTTCAGCTGTCGATCATGGGATACCTTCCGGGCTTCGCCACCCCGCGCATGCTCGTGGACGTGCCGTTCGTCGGCAAGCGGTGGGCCCACCAGAACGCCGAGTACGACGAGACGACGGGCATCAGCGGATGGACGAAGAACTACCGAACCGGCATCGAGTTCGACGACCCTGAGGCGCTCACCCGTCACTACCCCTACTACGACCCGATCAACACCCTGTCGGAAGAGGGACAAGAGTGGTGGCGCGAGAAGGTTCGTCGAGAGCCCGCGCTCGCTCCGGTCTAGATCCTGCCCCTGAAGGCCGACCCATGGCAGGTAGACTTCTCGACCATGCGCAGAGTCCTCCTCGTGCCACTATTGGCCGCCCTCTCCATCGCAGCCTGCACGAAAGCGGGAACCACGCCCGCCCCGGCCCTCGATACCTCCACCGAAGCCGGCGAGCCGGCGAGTCCCGAGGTGCACGGGATCCAGAAGCTGGATCACCTGATCTTCCTGGTGATGGAGAATCGGTCCTTCGACCACTACTTCGGAACCTACCCGGGCGCCGACGGCATCCCGAAGAAGATCTGCGTTCCCGACCCGGCGCTCGGCAACAAGTGCATGGTTCCTTATCACGACACCGACCAGATAGACCTCGGCGGACCACACACCCTTGCGGCATCCGAGACCGACGTGAACAACGGGAAGATGGACGGCTTCATCCAGGCCGCCCTGGACCAGAACGACAATCCCTGCGTCGCCGACCCCAAGGGACCCGACTGCGAGGACCGGGTGGGGCCGCAGGGGCAACCGGAAGTCATGGGCTATCACGACCGTGACGAGATCCCGAACTACTGGGCCTATGCGGACAACTACGTGCTGCAGGATCACATGTACGCACCGACAGATTCCTGGACGCTGCCGTCCCACCTCTTCCTCGTCTCGGCTTGGTCGGCCATCTGCACCGACCACAGTGATCCGATGTCCTGCGAGTCTTCCCTCGGAGGGAACGGCGAGAAGTTGGAGGTCCCAACCCAGAAGGGCGACACCCCGTACGCGTGGACCGACATCACCTACTTGCTCGACCAAGCAGGCGTCAGCTGGAACTACTTCGTTGCGCCGGGCCCGACCTGCTACCAAACAGCCTGCGACCTCCCGAAGAACGAGGACAAGACCACCGGCTACCAGAACCCGATGCCGGGCTTCCTGACCGTCAAGGAGAACAAGTCCTCGGCGAAGGTGACCGCGTACACCAAGTACTTCGCTGCCGCAGAAGATGGTGACCTTCCGAGCGTCTCTTGGGTGATGCCCGCGATCGATCAGAGCGATCACCCCGGCCACTCTTCCATCCGAGACGGACAGGCCTTCGTGACCGAGGTGGTGAACGCAGCCATGCAGGGACCGGACTGGAACTCAACGGCGCTCTTCGTCACATGGGACGACTGGGGCGGCTTCTACGACCATGAGAAGCCGATAACGATAGACGAGAACGGCTACGGGATCCGCGTCCCGGGGCTGATGATCAGCCCCTACGCGAAGGAGGGCTTCGTGGACCACCAGGCACTCAGCTTCGACGCCTACCTGAAGCTGATCGAGGACAGGTTCCTTGGCGGCCAGAGGCTCGATCCCAAGACCGACGGACGCCCCGATCCGAGGCCGACCGTGCGCGAGGATGTCTCCAAGCTGGGTGACCTGACCGAGGAATTCGACTTCTCGCAGCCACCGCGGGACGGGCTGGTCCTGGACCCCGTGCCCGCAGGGCCCTAGCCGGTGCACTCCCGGATGCGAAACGGAAGGGTTCCCAAGATCGCCGTTGTCGCCTTGGCCGCAGCACTCGTTTCGATAGGGTGCTCCAAGACGACCCCGCAGGGGGCGCAGTCCACAGAGGGTCCAGCCAAGACTGCTTCGCCCGGCAAGCCATCCCCATCTCCATCAGAGAAGCCGGCCAAGGGGATCGACAAGATCGACCACATGGTCTTCATCGTGATGGAGAACCGTTCGTTCGATCACTACTTCGGAACCTATCCCGGAGCCGATGGCATCCCCATGAAGGGCGGCCGGCCCTCCGTCTGCATCCCAGACCCGGTCCTCGGCCACTGCGTCCGCCCCTACCACGACACCAGCATGGTGAACGTCGGTGGACCGCACGCGAAGCCGCAGTCCGACATAGACGTGAACGGCGGGCAGATGGACGGATTCATCCAGTCGGCCCTGCTCCAGGCAACCAACGTGTGCGCCCTGGACCCGACCGATCCCTCATGCAAGGGGAAGGTGGGACCGCAGCTTCAGCCCGAGGTGATGGGCTACCACACCGGAGCCGAAGTGAAGAACTACTGGACCTACGCGGACAACTACGTGCTGCAGGATCACATGTACGCACCGGTTGACTCCTGGACGTTGCCCTCCCATCTCTTCCTGGTATCCGGATGGTCTGCTTGGTGCAAGGATCACCACAAGGCGAGCAGCTGCAGCTCAAGCATCATGTCGGTGGAGAAGGCCAAGCGGGGCGCGGTGCCGTACGCCTGGACCGACATCACCTACTTGCTGCACAAGAACGATATCTCGTGGGCCTACTACGTAGATGTCGGCACCTGCTGGACGAGCGACTGCGCGGGGCAGAAGTCGGGGACAGCAAACGCGATGAACGTGTTGCCGGGGTTCCAGACCGTGCACCAGGACGGGCAGATAGCGAATATCCAGGAGCATCCGGCCTACTTCGATGCCGCCAAGACGGGAACCCTGCCCTCGGTGTCGTGGGTGGTTCCCGGTCGAGGGTTCAGCGAGCATCCGAACTCAGGGTCGATCGCCAGCGGCATCGCTTTCGTGACCAAGATCATCAACGCCGCCATGCAGGGTCCGGACTGGAACTCGACCGCCATCTTCTTGACCTGGGATGACTGGGGCGGCTTCTACGACCATGTGGCCCCGCCCAGAGTCGATGAGAACGGCTACGGGATCCGCGTTCCGGGCCTGGTGATCTCCCCCTACGCGAAGGAAGGCTTCATCGACCACCAGACGCTTTCGTTCGATGCATACCTGAAGCTGATCGAGGACAGGTTCCTCGACAGCCAGAGACTCGACCCCGAAACCGACGGTCGGCCGGATCCGCGGCCCACGGTTCGAGAGGACGTGAAGATGCTCGGGGATCTGCGGAAGGACTTCGACTTCAGCCAGGATCCCAGGCCGCCCCTACTCCTCGATCCCGGACAGCGGGGCTCGCTCGGAGGTTAGACTGCTCCGGCTGTGCGCAGGACCTCGGGTCCCATGGCCCTCCTCGTCACTCTCTGTCTGTTCGCCGCCGCTGCTTGCACCGGTGCCGCGACGCAGGTAAGCACGCCCGCCTCGCGGAGCCAGAAGCCGCCCCCTTCGGTTTCGCCAACAGGGAAGCCTGCTCGGGGGATCTTGAAACTCGACCATCTCGTCTTCATCGTGATGGAGAACCGTTCCTTCGATCACTACTTCGGGACGTATCCGGGGGCGGACGGTATCCCGAAGAACGTCTGCGTTCCCGACCCGGAATACGGCGACAGATGCTCGACTCCCTATCACTCGACGGCCCTGATAAACAACGGCGGGCCCCACGGTCACCCCCACGCGGAGATGGATATCAACGGAGGCAAGATGGACGGCTTCATCCGCGCCGCGGTGCTGGGAGGGGACGCCTTCTGTCTGCTGAACCGCAACGACCCGTCCTGTGCGAACTCCTTCGGGCCCCAGAGACAGCCGGATGTCATGGGGTACCACGATCGTCGCGAGATCCCGAACTACTGGGCGTACGCGGACAACTTCGTTCTGAACGATCACATGTTCGCCCCGGTTGATTCGTGGACGCTCCCTTCCCACATGTTCCTCGTGTCGGGGTGGTCCGCGATCTGCGCCAACTCCGAACCGATGAGTTGCGAGAACGACTCAGTGCAAGCTGCCGGCGGACAGAAGTGGCATCCGCGCAAGAAGCCACCCTACGCGTGGACGGATATCACCTACCTGTTGCACGACGCGGGCGTCAGCTGGAAGTACTACAACGCCCCGGGCACATGCAACATCGCGCCCTGCGACGACTCCGCGAACAGCGGCGACGGAACGCCCAAGGCGATGAACGTATTGCCCGGATTCATCGACGTTCACCAGAACGACCAGATGGGCAACATCCAGACCCACACGGAGCTGTTCGACGATACAGCGGCAGGCACACTTCCTTCGGTCTCATGGGTGGTCCCTGGGCGCGGGTTCAGCGATCATCCCGGGAGCCGTGCCCCGATAACGGCGGGACAGGAGTTCGTCACGAAGGTCATCAACGCGATCATGGAGGGCCCGAACTGGGATTCCACGGCCATCTTCCTTACCTGGGACGACTGGGGCGGCTTCTACGACCACGTGCCACCGCCGGTCATCGACGAGAACGGCTACGGCATACGCGTTCCCAGCCTGGTGATCTCCCCCTACGCGAAGGAAGGCTTCATCGACCACCAGACGCTTTCGTTCGATGCATACCTGAAGCTGATCGAGGACAGGTTCCTCGACGGCCAGAGGCTCGACCCCGAAACCGACGGTCGGCCCGACCCCAGGCCCACGGTGCGTGAGAATGTCAAACAGCTGGGGAACTTGAAGAACGACTTCGACTTCAACCAGGAACCTAGAGATCCGCTGATCCTCGACCCAACGCCCCCATAGCGTGCGGCGCCGCGCGATCTTTCCACTACCATTCCTCATCGTCGTCGCCTGTTCGAGCGCGGTGGTCCAGCCGACAGCTGGCCCGACTGCGCATCCGACTCCCCAACCGTCGGAAACCACCGCGGCTGCCGTTGGGGACAAGGGGATATTCAACCTCGATCACCTGGTGTTCATCGTGATGGAGAACCGCTCATTCGATCACTACTTCGGGACATATCCCGGAGCCGATGGCATCCCCAAGAACACCTGCGTGCCCGACCCCATGCTCGGTCACTGCGTCGACGCCTACCACTCGACCGAATTGACCAATCGCGGTGGACCCCACGGCATGCCCCATGCCATCGCGGACGCCAACGGTGACGCGATGGACGGCTTCGTGAGTACCCTCGAGAAGACCAGGCGCAACGACTTCTGTCTGAACGATCGCATGGACCCCTCATGCACCCGCTGGTTCGGCCCGCAGGGACAGCCCGATGTCATGGGATATCACGACCGACGAGAGATCCCGAACTACTGGAAGTACGCGGACAACTTCGTTCTGCAAGACAGGATGTTCGAGTCCGTCGACTCCTGGACGCTGCCATCCCACCTGTTCCTCGTATCGGGGTGGTCCGCAACGTGCTCGGACCCCGGTGATCCGATGAGCTGCACTTCGGATCCGGCGATGCTGGGGGGCAACGCGCAGTTCAACCCCGGGTTGAAGCGCCGACCGCCGTACGCCTGGACCGACATCACCTACCTACTGAAGAAGGGTCACGTCAGCTGGCGCTACTACGTCGCTCCGGGAACCTGCTTCAAGAACCCGTGCGGTGGTCACAACATCGGCACTCCAAAGGCTATGAGCCCTCTTCCCGGCTTCGCGACCGTCCGCCACAACCACCAGCTGCACAACATCGCTCCGCATCCGTCACTCTTCCGGGCGGCTGAGAAGGGCAACCTTCCGTCGGTGTCGTGGGTCATCCCGGGTAGGGGCTACAGCGAGCACCCCACCGCTGGCTCGATCGCAACGGGTCAGGCCTTCGTAACGACCGTGATCAACAAGATCATGGAGAGCCCCAACTGGGACTCTTCAGCGATATTCCTCACGTGGGACGACTGGGGCGGCTTCTACGACCACGTCAAGCCGCCCGCCATCGACGGTGCAGGCTACGGTTTCCGGGTCCCGGGACTCATGATCTCCCCGTACGCCAAGTCCGGCTTCATCGACCACCAGACGCTCAGCTCCGACGCCTACCTGAAACTGATCGAGGACAGGTTCCTCGACGGGCAGAGACTCGACCCGAAGACGGATGGGCGCCCGGACCCTCGTCCCACCGTTCGAGAGAACGTGAAGCAGCTCGGCAACCTCAGGAAGGAATTCGATTTCCACCAGGACCCGCTACCACCTTTGATACTCGATCCCACTCCGTTCGGAGACCGGCCATCCCGAACCCCCATCCCGAGACGGGACGTGACGAATCCGTTCCCCTAGCGCCCGATCCGGCGCACGCTCCGGGATGTGGCCCCAGGCTCACGTCAGGTAGGGTTCGGCGGTGAAAGATGATGGCGAAAGGGCGACATAGCAGGCGCCGAAGGCGGCCCCGCTGGATACTGGTAGCCGCGGTGATAGCGATCGCGGCGGCGACGTTCGCGGCGGCGACCCTCGCGGTTCCGGTCGCTCAAGAGCGCCCAGGTCCTTCGTACAGCGGCCCTTCCTCCCCATCGCCAGTCGGCTTGGAGAAGATCCAACACTTGATCTTCATCGTTCAAGAGAACCGATCGTTCGACCACTACTTCGGAACGTACCCCGGCGCAGACGGGATACCGAGCAACGCGAGCGGATGGGCCCAGTCCACCTGCAACCCGGACCCATATCTCGACCAGTGCTTCCACCCCTACCACACCCGAAGCGACGTCCAGATCGGCGGACCTCACGGGCATGATGCTTCGATCATCGACGTGGCTGGCGGGAAGATGAACGGATTCATCGAGGGAGCCGCATCGAGCCCGAAGACCAAGGAGTGCACCATCAACTCGTCCGATCAGGCGTGCTCGGAGTTCCTGGGCCCCGCGGGCCAGCCCGATGTGATGAGCTTCAGGAATCGAAGCGACATCCCGAACTACTGGGCGCTAGCGGACTGGGGCGTCCTGCAGGATCACCTTTTCGCGTCGGTGGACTCATACAGCCTTCCTTCTCACATGTTCATCTTCTCGGGCTGGGCGGCCTCCTGCGCATCTGATCCCATGAGCTGCAAGTCCGACTCGACACCGTCGCCCGCTGGGAACTTCAACTGGACACCGATCGCCTATCTTCTGGACGAACACGAGGTGACATGGCGCTGGTACGTCGGCGAGGACACCAATGTCTGCCGGGCGTACCCGAACTGCGCTCAGCGACCGGGCGAGGACTTCACGCCCACCAATTGGAACCCTCCTCCCGGCTTCAACTACATCCGGGACAACCATCTGCTGGGCCACATCGAGCCCGTGTCGAAGTTCGAGAGCGCCCTGAGCAACAGCGCCCTTCCCTCGGTGTCCTGGATCATGCCCGCCGAGCGGGTCAGCGAACATCCCGGAAAGGGCTCGATGGTGCCGGGCTACGACTACGTGAGCCACCTGATCAAGAGCATCGGCTCCAGCAGCGAATGGGGCTCCACGGCGGTGTTCCTGTTCTGGGACGACTGGGGGGGCTTCTACGATCATGTGTCTCCCCCCCGTATCGACAACCTCGGTTACGGGATCAGGGTTCCCGGGATCATGATCAGCCCGTACGCGAAGCAGGGCTACATCGACCACCAGACCCTCTCCTTCGATGCGATGCTCAAGCTCATCGAAGACCGGTTCACCGGCAGCGAGCGACTGGATCCATCGGCGCCGGGATTCCCCGCCGACGCTCGGCCCAGCGTGCGCGAGGACCAACCCCATCTCGGCGACCTCCAGGAGGAGTTCAACTTCAACCAGCCCCCTAGGCCGGCGCCTACCCTGCCGGACTAACCACAAAGCCGACAATCGGCAGCATAGGTCGGGTATCCTCGCTGGGAATGCGTCCCCGATCCCTAGTGGCCACTGCTGGACTTCTCTTGGTCTCCGCCGTCATGGCGGCCGGGCCGGCGGTCCAGGCTGCCCCTCGGCAGACCGAACCCGTGCCTACCGGCATCGAGAAGATCGAGCACATCATCATCATCATGCAGGAGAACCGCTCCTTCGATCACTACTTCGGCACCTACGTGAGTCCCAGCGGGGAACCGGTGGCGGGGATACCCACCAAGCCCTCTGGGGGCTTCGCGGTCTGCGTCCCACACCCTGCACTCGCCAACAAGTGCCTGGTCCCCTTCCGCACGAACAACCCTGTGAACAAGGGTGGACCACACGCCCACGTCAGCTCAACGGTATCGGTCGATGGCGGCAAGATGGACGGGTTCATCAAGGCCGCGATGAACTCCAGCACAGCGGACTCCCACTTCTGCGCTACCACCCCGCTGGACAAGACATGCGCTCCGTACAACGGTCCGGCCGGACAGCCTGACCTGATGAGCACGATGGGTCGGAACATGCTGCCCAGCTACTGGGCCTATGCGGACTGGGGAGTTCTGCAGGATCGCATGTTCGGACCGACCGACTCGTGGAGCCTCCCGTCGCATCTCTTCCTCTACTCGGGATGGTCGGCGACCTGTCCAGGTGGCCCGATGAGCTGCACCTCGGCCGTGCAGACACACGACCCCGGGCCCTACAAGTGGACGCCCATCACTTATCTGTTGGACAAGGCGGGCGTCTCCTGGAAGAACTACGTAGGCGAAAGCACCATAGTCAGGTGCGCGAAATGGCCTTGTCAGGCGACCAGCGTCGTCGATGCGACGCCGTGGATCTGGGACCCGCTGCCCAATTTCTCGACCGTCATCGCGAACAAGCAGGTGGGTGCGACTCAGCCGGTATCTCGATTCTTCTCCGATGCCAGCAACGGCACCCTACCCAGCGTCTCCTGGGTGCTCCCTAACCTCCGCAACAGCGAGCATCCAGCTCACGGGTCCATGCAGCCGGGACAGTCGTACGTCACGAAGTTGGTCAACGCGGTCGGAAGCGGACCCGAGTGGGAGTCGACCGCGATCTTCATCACCTGGGACGACTGGGGCGGCTTCTACGACCACGTCGCCCCCCCCAATGTGGATGCGAACGGCTACGGCCTCCGCGTCCCGGGTCTCGTCATCAGCCCCTACGCCAAAGAGAGCTACGTGGACCATCAGACGCTCAGTTTCGACGCCTATCTGAAGTTCATCGAGGACCGGTTCCTGGCCGGAGATCGCCTCCCCGGATCCAGGCCTGATTCCCGCCCGACCATTCGCGAGGACGTCGCACGTCTCGGCGACCTGGCGCAGGACTTCGACTTCGAGCAGGCCCCCAGGATCGCGCCGATACTCGATGCATCACCCAGAGTTCCGGCACTTCCCGCGGGAGTGTCCGCGGCGGTTCACCCCCACGCCGGCTTCTAGGGCACCGAAGCCGCAGAGGGGGTCGGCGAGGCTCCCGTGATCTCGGCGGCCGTAGTAATCGGCGGCCACTCCAACGGACCGCCCTTGAGTTGCAGCAACTGGGACGCCAGCCGCTGGCGAGAACCTCGATAGCGCTTGTCATAGGCGACGTTGCGCAACTCAAACGGGTCTGGTTCACCTCTCACACCCGTCACGTCGTACAGCTCGACCTCGCCCGTGCGCAGCTCCACGTAGAGGAAGTCCTCGGTCCTCATGCCGAAGTAGGGCGGAACCTCGGGGTCCCCGGGCCACTCCAACAGCACCCCCGGCCGGTCGAGAGCCGGTGTCCCGCCGGCAGACAACAGAGGAACCAAACTCGATCCGTCCACAGGGATGTCGGGCACCGCCCCGGCCAGAGCAGCCAACGTCGGCGCCAGATCCACGTTCGATACCGGAACGGTGACATCGTGCGGTGTCGTGCCGGGAAACCTCACGAAGAACGGCGTGGCGTTGCACTCCTCGTATTCGCAGCGCTTGGCCACCCAGCGATGGGATCCATAGGAGTACCCGTTGTCGGTCAGGTAGATGATGACGGTGTTGTCCAGGACCCCCTTGGCCTCGAGGGCGCCTACTATCGAAGCGACAGCGTTGTCCACGCTGGCCAGAACGGCTTCCTCGGCGCGCAGATCATCCTGCATCTGTCGCAACCGCACTTGCGACATCTCTGACTGCGACTGCACCCATCTGGGCTTGTCCGAGACATCATGCTCGTTCACATTGGGGCGCACCGCCAGAGGAGGCGCCGACGGGACACCAGGCGCGAGCGACGGCGGGGGAACCCACGGCGAATGCGGTGCCGTGGGTGCGTACTCGAGGAAGAAAGGGCGACCGAGTGGCGCGGTATTGATGAAGTTGACGGCCTGGCTCGCGAGGAGATCCGGCATGTAGTCGCCGGGTTGAGAGCCGTAGTGAACCAATCCACCTGGGGCCTGATACAGCGTGTAGTCGTAGTAGACCGTTGCCGGGCCGCCGTGCATCTTGGCCGCCCACTGATCCCATCCGGGCGGCACGTACGGGTCGCGGTGGAACGGGTATTGGTTCTCGTACTTGCCGTAGAGGCCCGTGAAGTAACCAACGCTGTGCAGCCACGTGGCGAAGGTTGAATCCTCACGCAGGCGGTCTCCGTAGGCGTTCTTCAGAACCCCCGTGGTGTGAGCGTACTGCCCGGTGAAGATGCTGGCCCTCGACGGGCAGCACAGCGGGTCGTTGATGAATCCGTTGGTGAACGTTAGCCAGTGGTCGTTCCGATCCCGGATACGAGACTGCAGGAAGGGCATCACGGCCGGGTCGTGCGGGATCGTGTCTATCGACTGATCATCAGACAGGATCAGAACGATATTTGGTCCGTCCGAGATCTTCCGGGTCCACGGCGACGCCAGAACCGACACCACTAGCAGCGTGACGATCCCGATCGAGACGAGCCGTCGCGTTCCGTCGATCACCGGTCGAGCCATCCGCCTCGCCGCTGCCGCCTCGCCGCAAGGAGTCCCGCAGCGATAGACAGCGCGATCTCGGCCGGGGTCCGAGCGCCGATGTCCAGCCCGACCGGCGAGTGAACACGGGCCAGATCGTCTGTCGAGAAGCCTTGGGCCCGAAGCGCCTCAACATGCGGGCCCACGTGCCGACTGCTGCCCATCACGCCGATGAAACATGCGTCTGTCCGCAGCAGGGCCGACACGGAATCGGCCACGTCCGGGGCATCGTGATCCGTGTGAACGGCACAGGTGGTCACATCCATCGTTACAGGGTCAGCAGTGGCGGCTACGGCATCCGCCGCAGCCCTGTGTCCGGCCGTGATGCGCTCCTCGCGCGGTTCCACCAGGACGGTGGCGTAACCGAGCCCCCGAGCGAGGCGAAGCAACTCGAGAGCGACGGGAGTGGCGGAGAAGACCAGCAGCAGCGGCGGCGCGACCTGCGGCTCGAGGAACACCTCCACTTCGCCGAGATCATGGCGGTAGACGCGGGTTTCGGCCAGCTCTGCGGCAAACACGGTCGGGGCATCGGCCATCGCCGCCGAATCGAACTCCGAACAGCCCAGCGTTCCGCTCAACGGTCCGCCGGGTCCGATAACCATCCGATCGCCGACCCGACAGGGGGGATCTCCGTGGACCCTCACCGCTGTTGCCACGACGGTCCTCGGGCCGGCGGCAGGCGGCACGGCTGCTGCGGCATGGCCCGTAGAGTGCTCACCGGTCTTGCCCCTCAACAGATCGAGGGCGTGAGGCAGCACCGGCAACACAGCTTCGAGACTCTCGCGAACCCCCTGCGGACTGCCCGGAAGGTTCAATATCAGGGTCGAGCCGCGGGTTCCCGCGGCGGCGCGAGACAGCGCCGCGTTCGGCGTGTGATCCAGCCCAGCACGCAGCATCAGCTCCACCAGACCCGGCGCCTCGCGCTCGAGGACGGCCTTCGTGGCCTCCGGAGTGACGTCGCGCGGGCCGAAACCCGTGCCACCCGTCGTAACGACCAGATCGCTCTCCAGACTGGTCAGCAGCGCCTCGATAGGCGTTCGCTCGTCAGGAACGACGCGCCGTTCACCCAACGAGAACCCCGCATCTGTGAGCAGCCGCTCGGCCGTGGCCCCGGAGACGTCCTCGCGCGTTCCAGCAGCCACACCGTCTGAAACAGTCACAACTACAGCCCTGTAGCTCTCATCCATGCCGGTATTGTCCCTTCTTAGGGCCTCCGCGACCCCGGCTACTCGTCTGCCCACCACATGGCCCGCGTGCGTGGCGTGACCACGGGCGCGAGAGCGAGCCACCGGAATGCCCATGCCTTGATCAGCGCTATCAGCCCGCCGCCCAGAGCGAGGCCGGCCCCCACAGCTGCCGCGGTGCCCGGCGCCGGAGTGGCAGCCCGGAACGCCAGGATCACGAGCCCCAGGTTGAGCGCGATCACCTGAGGCCCGGCGAGATAGTCCACCGCCGCCCACGAACGCCGTCTCTCCTCAGGATGGCCCGCACGCCACATCGGCAGCAGGAACAGCCACGCTCCCAGCAGCGTCTGCACCATCCAACCGCCGACGAACGCCGTGAGGAATACTGGCCGGAAGGCCGCGAACGCCTCAGGGCCCCGGGTCGCCTGCACCGCGAGGTCGATGGAACCGAAGACGAACCAGACGAGGGCGCACATCAGATGCTTGGCGGAAACGGGTATGGGCCACTTGCGAGGCGTCGAGGCCACGCGGATCGCCATCCAAGCGACCCCGCACGCGCCCAGCGCGTAGGCGACCCCCCCCGCGGCGAGCAGCAGGCTCGCGCGAAGGGTCAGACCGAGAGCGAGCCCGGCAACGCCGGCGACCAGGCACCAAGCGGTCGCGCGACCGCGCCAAGCGGGCATGCGCACCCGCAGAACAGTGGGCAGCAGAGTGATCAGCGTTCCCGCGATAGTCAGCGACACCCACCCGAGCACATTCAGAGTGACGTGCGCGCCACGCAGCGCCACCCAGGCTGTGCCGGCAACCTTGTGCGCGCCCACGAGGGCCCCGAAGGTCGCGCCGACCACAACGCATCCCACGGCAGCCGAGTACATCGCCACGGGCAGCGGATGTCGCTTGTTCAGGGCCTTCTTCCACGCGACTCGAACGATGTCCCCCAACACCAGCATCGCGGCCACGAAGGCGGTCCCACCGGCTGCCACTAGGCCGCTCCTCCCCGACGGATAGCCAACGGCTATCGAGAGCGCGCCCGCATTGACCAGTGCGAACTGCAGGATCGTCTTGAACGTGGGAGGCGACTTCGTCGCGGTCATGGCCAGAACGAATGTCTGCATGGCGCCACAGATCGCCACCGTTGCCGCACCGGCCAGGGTCAGGTGCAGCGGGAGCCAGATGCCCATCCGCTCACTCTCGGGAAGCAACAGCGAAGCGAGCGCGGCCGTCAGCCAGATACGGGCCGCGATCTGGTAGAGCTCGGCGATCGAACGGGATCTCACCTGAACATCACGGAGTGCAGTATGCCTGGCCGACCAACTCCCGACATCGTCTAGGCTGAGAAGGCTTGTAAGAGGCGAAGACGAAAGGGGTAGCAGATGGCCTGGATAGACGACCTGGCGGACTCACTTGAGGTCGACCGACTAGAAACCGACGAGATCGACACACTTCTGGAAACCGCCCGCGATGTGGCGCACCAGATCGAGCGCAAGGTGACTCCGCTCTCCACCTTCCTCCTCGGGATCGCCGTTGGACGCGGCGCGCGGTTGCAGGACGTGCAGGCGAAGGTACGGGGCCTGATACCGGACGGTGACTAGCTCCACTCCCCGCTAGTCTCTACGGATGACCTCAGACGGCCCGATGATCGACGGTTTCGGTCGAGTTGCCAACGACCTGCGGGTTTCCGTCACCGACCGCTGCAACTTCCGCTGCACCTATTGCATGCCTGCCGCGGGCCTCGACTGGCTCCCGCGGGATCAGCTGCTGCACTACGAGGAGGTCGCCAGGCTGGTGGGGCTGTGCGCGTCGCTCGGTGTCGGATCCGTGAAGATAACGGGCGGCGAACCGACTGTCCGCGCCGATCTTCCCACGCTGATCGGCATGCTGCGTGAGCGAGCGCCCGCTATCGAGTTGTCCATGACCACGAACGGAGTGCTGCTCGACAGGCTCGCGCAACCATTGGCCGAAGCAGGCCTTGATCGGGTAACCGTATCGCTCGACTCACTGGCCCAACACCGTTTCGCGGAGATGACGAGGCGGGACGCCCTGGACAGGGTATTCGCCGGCATCGAAGCTGCAGCGGCCGCGGGATTAACCCCGGTCAAGGTGAACTGCGTCGTCATCGCCGGAACCAATGACGACGAACTGCTCGATTTCGCGCGGTGGTCGCGGCGAACGGGTTTCGACGTGCGCTTCATCGAGTACATGCCTCTCGACGCCGATGAAGCCTGGGAGCGCAGCAAGGTTCTCCCATCGGCCTCCATCCTCGCGCGGATCGGAGCTGTCTTCCCTCTCGCAGAAGCCGGAGACAGCAACGAGCCTGCGACGCGATACGGGTGGTCGGACGGCGCACCCGGCGGCATAGGAGTCATCTCGTCCGTGACCGAGCCCTTCTGCGACACCTGTAACCGCCTGCGACTCACGTCAGAAGGCCAACTCCGAACCTGTCTGTTCGCGATGGATTCGACCGATCTCAGAGGTCCACTCCGCGCCGGAGCATCCGACGCCGGGCTCGCCGCGCTGATCCGTGAGGCGGTTGGACGCAAGTGGCCCGGCCACCGGATCGATCACGACGACTTCCAACGACCTGACAAGTCGATGTCCATGCTCGGCGGCTGACGCCGCACCCGCTCTAGGTGTGGCCGACCAGGATGCGGGTTACCTTGAAGCCCTTGTCCACATGACTCTTGACGTCCTTGAATCCACCGCGCCGCATCGCCGACATGACGGGGCGCGCGTGGTCGGGGCTGACCTCGATCATCAGCCACCCGCCGGGACGAAGCCACTCGGGTGCTCCAGCCACCGTTAGCTCGACCAGGCCCATCCCCTCCTTGCTGCCGTCGGTGAGCACGCTGGATGGCTCGAACAGCCGGATCTCGTCCGGAAGCTCCTTCAGCTCATCTTTGCCCACATAGGGAGGATGGATGGTGACAACATCCACGTGGCCACGCAGTCTGGCCGGAAGAGGCTTCAACAGGTCACCGGACAAGAACTTCACTGGGATCTTCAGGTTCCGAGCGTTGGCCCGAGCGTCCCGGATGGCCTCGCTGGAGATATCGGCGCCGTAGACCTCGGCAGACGGAACGGCCTTCTTCACGGCGAGTGCGACCGGGCCAACGCCGCAAGCCAGATCCACTGCGACCGGACTCTTCCGTCGGCGGATCTTCCCTATAGCCTGCACTGCAAGGAACTCCGACGAGTCTCGAGGGATGAAGGTGCCGGGACGCTGGATCAGCTTCATCCCCCGGAATTCCGAGAAGCCGATGATCAGCTGGGTCGGCTCTCCCTTCACCCGTCGCGCGGCCATCTCCTCGAATCGCGCTTGAACCTTGAGAGGAACGTCGTCATCCAGGTCGAAATCGTGCCCTAGAGCGTGGGCCAGCAACTCTTCGGCCTCGATACGCTCGCGATCCTTCTGCCAGTGATCGATGGCATCCGACTCGAGCAGGATGCGCTCGGCCCAATCGAGGATCCCTTCAGCGTCCACAGCGACAGATGATAGCTGCATCTCGCACAACCTCGACCCACCAGTAGAATCGGCATATGGTCCGAAAGCCCCACCTCACTTCCGTCCCCGGGGAAGGCGACCCTCGCGAACGAGTTCACCTCACCGGAGACCGCATCGTCGTTCACCTCACCGGAGACCGCGAGAGGAAGTCTCGCAGCGGCCTCCTGATCCCGGCAACGGCCGCTCCTGCCCCCAAGCGGTGCATCTGGGCCGACGTCGAACTCGTGGGCCCAGATGTGAGAGTCATCAAGGTCAGGGATCGCGTGGCGTTCCTTCCCCAATCGGGGCTCGAGGTCGAGATCGGCGGAGACGACTACCTGCTGCTCCGCGAGAGAGATATCCAGGCGGTAGCCGAGACCGCCGAGGGGCGCGAGGCGCATCCGGGCCAATACCTCTAGCACTGACGGCGATAGGTTACTCGCGACCCGGTATGAAGCTGAGCAACACCCGTCGTTCGAAGTTATCCTCGTTGTGATCAACCAGCACCAGCCTCTGCCACCGACCGAGTAGCAGGCTTCCGTGATCACACGGGATGGACACGGAGGGGGAGACAAAGACGGGGATGATGTGAGATCGCCCATGACCCCTAGATCCATGTCGGTGGGCGTACCTGTCGTCACCTGGGAACAGACGGTCGAGGGCCTCGCCCAGATCGGCCTCAGAACCAGAGTCCGTTTCCATCAGCGCAAGTCCAGCGGTCGCGTGCGGCACGAACACGTTTACAAGGCCCCCCACACCCACCCCTCGCGCGAACTGGCCCACCTTGTCGGTGATATCGACCTCGCGCCGGTTCGAAGTGTCCACCGCGAACTCAGCAGCCCATCTATCTCCCGGCTTCACCACGAGCGTCTCGTGTCGGTCCGTCCGGCGCGGAACGTGTTGTCCGCCAAGCGGCGTCTCGCCGACCTCTGACTGGGAGGTCAGCAGCCGACCGCAAACGCCGCACTTGATCTTCGAGGCTGGCACATCAGCCGAACAGAATGGACAAGCCCTCGTCTCCACAGCTACTTCGCTGGCGGAGACAGCGTTGTCACACCCGAACTCGGGGACGATCTGACCGAGAGAGCTAACAGTCCTCCAACGACGACGACGGCACCCGCAGCGATCACCGCATATACCCACATCTCCGGCAAGGCCTTCAAGGAACCGGAGTCCAGGCAACCGGTGACCAGGCCTCGCGCGGCATCCTCACGCATCCCCACCACCTCGCGCGCAGAAACCTGCGAGGACAGAACCTGGGAGGTGGCGGTCAGCGATGTGTAGACACCCACCGCGACGATGCCGATGCCAGCTGCCAAACCGGCTTTGACAGAACCCGCGTCCTTCCGAACGAACGACACGAGTGCGAGGATGACGCACACGGCCCCGAGAACCGCCGTGGCCTTTCCCTCCCAACCGGCGAATCCCCTACGGGACTCGTTCACGACTTCTTTCAGACAGTTGCCTGAGGACGTGATCCACGGCTGGAGCGACGCGGCCACGGCCGCGACCCCGCCCAACAGGAGAAGGATCGCGGACACGATGGTCTTCGGGTCGGCCTTCTTCCCCCCTGCCGTCTCGGGTGACGCACTTCCCGAGGCAGAGGCAGGGGTAGCCCTCTTGACCTGCCAGTAGGGATCCGCGCCCGTGCTAGCCGGTGCCGCTGAACCCCAGTCCTGGCCGCCGGATGCCGGCGCGACGGGAGCGACGCGCGGAGCAGCAGCCGGAGGGACAGCCGCAGGCAACACCGACTGTGGCTGCATGGGCGTCGCTCCGCCGGGGGGAGTGAAGGCGATGCTGACGGGTGGATTGAGCGTGTCACCCGCCGTGTCGCCCACCGTGTCGCCCGCCGGTGCGGTGGGCGGGGCCGCGATGACCGGTTGCTGCCCGGGAGCACCTCCGGGCACCCTCGTGTCGGCCGCTGGGTCCACCTTTCGAGGGACATCAGGTGTCTCGTTCATGTTCTTGCCGCAGTGGCGACACGTCATGACTGACGGCTTGACCTCACCGTCGCAGTGCGGGCATCGCTTGTTCAACGCGCCACCTCCATGAGGAACCAGAGACTAGGCCATTCTCGCGAGGCGGACAAACGCCTAGGCGGCAGTCTCCCTATTCCGGCGAGAGCCCCATCCGATAGACCTCGGAGCCCGCGCCGACATCCCGCAGCGTCATCTCGGCAACGCCCAGTTCCACGAGACCCTCCCAGGCCTCTCCAACCCAGGCCTCGGCGGCCTCCTGCGTCTCGAACTTCTCGGACGAACCCGTATTCTCACCGTTGCCGTCTATGTACGCCCAATCGAACATCCCTCTACCCCTTCTGCACTGGAAGTCGACATCGTAGCCCAGCCAAAAAGTTACGAGGTGCTTCCCTGCGCCCCAAGTGCCTGATAGCGTTTTCAGCATCGTGCGGCCCCTAGGCACGCCAGTTAGGGCACGGCGCTTCCCCGCCGAAAGGCCATATATGGACCGGTCAACAGGCCGGTTGAGGCTTATCCGGCGCCTGGCAGCCGTTTCCACGCTCGTCATGAGCTTGGCTTTAGTTCCCCCTGTCCAGGCTGGAGTGGGCATCTCCGGCGGCGAGGACGGGTCCGGCGCTCCGGCACCCGCGGCACCCGCGGCGCCGCGCGTGTCGCAGACCTCCGTCGGGTTCACCGACATCGGCGACAGTTCTCTGGCCTTCGCGACCGCTGCTATCAAGTACGTCGCGGTCACCAATCAGTGGATGGCCGACTACGGCACGGACAAGTTCAGGCCAACCATCTCCGAATCCCGTGCGCTGTTCGCCCGCGCGGTCGTTGAGGCATTCGCACCGGAGGAGCCGATCGACCCCGCCATCACCTTCAGCGACCTCGACGAGACAGACCCCTTCTTCGCATCCGCCAACGTCGCAGTGAAGCTGGGCTGGATGCATGCGAAGGGAGGGGTCTTCGGGCCAGAATCCCCCGTCACCATGGCAGCCGTCCACTACGCGTTGGTTTCTGCGCTGCCCCTCGAGGAAGAGGTGGCCGGGCTTGAGGCGATCCACACTGAAGCAGGCTACAGCTTCGCCCATCCAGCCAAGTTCCCGCAGATCCTGCTGGGGATGGCTCTGCACTTCAGATACAACCATCCGAGCGAAGGCGCCGATGTGACACCGAAGGATCCTCTGTCTCGGGTTGAGGTCGCCTACTCCCTATGGCGTGCCGCCACCACCAGCAAGTACGACATCGCAGCCCTGTCCAAGTACTCAGATATCGCCTTGCCGGCCATCTCGACCAGCAAACAGAAGTTCGTCGCGTTCGGCCTCAGGTACGTCGGCTACCCGTACATCTGGGGCGGCGACTGGTACGAGAAGACTCCGTCGGGCTACTGCTGCGGCGCACAACCGCAGGGAGGCTTCGACTGCTCAGGACTCATGTGGTGGGATCTCAAGGCCGCCGCCGATGGCTACAACAACCGTTCGATACGAGGCTACGCAGGCTGGAGCATCCCGCAACGCGCCTCTGCCGACATGGCCAGCATCGGCAAGCCGCTCACCTACAACAAGGCTCAACCCGGTGACCTGATGTTCTACGACGGAGACAACAACGGAACGGTCGACCACGTTGACGTGTACCTGGGCAACGGATGGGCGCTCGACTCGTCCAGCGGACAGGGCGGAGTAACGATCCTGCGGGTGGGAGAGGGTTGGTACAACGATCACTTCGTGCACGCGCGAAGCATCATGAACGGCTAGGAACCGAGCACCTTTCTGACGGCTTCCACCAACTCGGCCATCGTGAAGGGCCTCCGCAATTCCGCGTCCACCTCCACGAGAGCCAGATTGCCCGTCTCACCCTTCTCCGCCATGAGAACGATCACTCGCGTGGCCGCCGCCGATGGTTCGGAACGCATCTCCTGCAACACCTTCCAGCCATCCGTACCCGGGAGTTGAGCATCCAGGATCAGCAGGTCGTAGTGAGCATCGCGCAACTTCGCGAACCCTTCATCGCTGCCGATGGCCTCGTGGACCTCGAAACCTTCAAGTTGCAGGCGTAGAACCGGCTGGTGCATGTACTCGGGCCTGTTGTCAACGAAAAGGATGCGCTTGGCGCTCACGATGCGCTCTCGGGTATGCGGTCGACTTGAACGCCCTGCTCTCCCAGCCATGCGGCCGCTGCAACGATAGCCTCCTCGCTCCCGTCCAACTCCATGACCACCCATGCGAAACGCTCGTCCACGTTGGCGCGTGTGATGTTCGGAATGACGGCGAAGTCGGTCGCCAGCCGATAGATGATCGGCTGTTCGATCAGATGCTCAGGGAAGGTGAGGTGCAGTCTCTGCTTCGCCATCACGTCGCCTTCGGGTTCATGCTTCCCGACCTGAACCCTTCGAGATCCATCGTCACGAAGGCGAAACCGAGCGACTTGAGCTGGCGCGCTACGGCCTCGCGCGCTATCGGCTCCATCAAGCGTGGAACCTCCGATGCCTCCACTTCGACACGCGCGATGTCGCCGTGCACGCGGACACGGACCTGACGGAAACCCAGATCCTTCAACACGCGTTCGGCCCGGCCGACCCTGGTCAACTCATCCACGCTGATCCTCGCCCCGAAGGCTATCCGCGATGAGAGACAGGCGGACGCGGGCTTGTCGGAGATCGATATCCCAAGCGATGTGGCGGCGTCGCGAACGTCGCTCTTGGTGAAACCCGCCTCTACGAGAGGATGTCGCACGCGCGCGTTCCAGGCCGCCTCAAGTCCGGGCCGGTAGTCGCCGAGGTCGTCGACGTTGGTGCCCGACGCGACGACGGGGAGCGATTCTTCGAGCGCGATGTCGTGCAGCACGTCGTACAGCTCGGTCTTGCAGTGGTAGCAACGGTCCGTGCCGTTCGCGAGGTACTCCTCTTTGGCGACCTCGTTGGTCTCGACGGCGCGGTGACGTATGCCGACCTCGGACGCGACCCGGCGGGCCTCGTCGAGTTCGCCCGGCGCAAGCGAAGGAGATACCGCCGTCACTGCGAGCGCACGGGCACCTAGAGAGCGCGCCGACACTGCCGCAACCAACGCGGAATCGATACCGCCGGAGAACGCGACAACCACCCCGTCGAAATCTGTGATCAGCGAATGAAGGTCGTCCAGCTTGGTCCCCACTCCGCGATTCTCGCACGCCCGCGCAAATAGCGGCCCGGACGCCCCAGCCCGACCCACGTAGCTGACTGTGGATCGCCCTTCTGGCAATGTGTCCGGCATGAACGAGATCGAGGCCGGTCTCTTCGACTTCGACGGGGTCGGTGCCGGCACCGAGTGACCTGGTTCCGTGCCTGGAGGGAAGCCCTCGGAGCCTTCGGACATGACTTCGACGAGTTCGCCTACTCCTCGTGCATCGGCACGATCGGGATGGAGCCCGTGAGCCTGTTGGCCGAAGTGGCCGACGACCGGTTCGGCGTCGAGATGCTGGAGCGGATCGACGCGCGGGCCGAGGGACTGGCTCTCGAACTCGGGCCGCTGCCCGGGGTCGCGAGCCTGCTGGGACGCGGCGTCGACGACGCGCTCAGACCGGGGGTTCGAAGTTCTTCATGGCGTAGCGCACGAACCGCGATCGGACCTGTTCGGTCGCTAGCAGCCTGTCCACGGGCGACAGTCTGCAGACCGCATGCACCACTCCGTTCAAGTACCGGCTGCTCCTGTTCTTGCTCGCGTCGAACAGAAGGTCTGCGAGCCTGCCGCGTTCCAGGGACATGCGCACGACCCGTTCGACGGCGTTAATGGGAACCTGAGGTCGCGCCGTCTTCATCGACATGTGCATCGCATGCCGGTGGCATACGTCGGAACACGTGCCGCATCCGATGCACAGGTCCGGGTCTACCACGGGCACCAGCGCGCTCTTCCGTTCGTCGCCGGTGCTGCCGGACGCCATGGTGATCGCGCCGACCGGACAACTCCGGGAACACCGGGAGCATCCCCTGCAACCGACCAGGGGCGGATCCGCAACGAAGGCGCTCGGGGCGACGGCCGCGAACCCGAACTTCGTGGCATCGCCGAGCAGAGCGCAGTGACAGGGGCAGCAGTTGCAGATGAACGTCGGATGCTGCTGCACGTTATCGGCGATCTGCACGAGGTTGTCGGCCCTCGATGCAGCGAGAACATCCTTCGCCTGTGCCGGCTCGATACCGCGGCCCATACCATGCCGGATGACGAAGTCGGCGCCCGCGCCGATAGCGATACAGCGTTCGATCGGCACATCGCACGGGTCCTCCAGGTACTGGGCTTTCTGGCGGCAGGAGCACCGCAGCAGGGCGATGCTTCGGGCGTTATCGATCAGAGAGGTGGCTCGCTCCCAATCGAGGACTTCCGGGAGGTCGTCTTCATCGATCGTGGTCTCGTGAACCAATGCGCGCCCCACGACCGTCTCCGCTTCCGATAGCTCCCGCGCGAACGTGTCGTCGCCGTGCATGTACGCGTCGATGGCCGCGGCCAGACGCCGCTCGGTAGCACCGGCGTGGCTCAGCACCGAGATCTCGAGGAACCCCACCACTGAGGGAGCGAGCTGATAGGTGGCCTCTCCGGTCTCGGGATCGACCAGGTCGAGCACCAGTCCGTTGCTCGCCATCCTGTCGAAGTCGGCCTTCAGTTCGGCGGCCGGAAGTCCGAATCGCCGGGCAAGCGCGTCTAGGCTCCAGGGCACAAGCGGCATGCGCCCCGCCAGGGCGGCGTCGTGCTCCGTGAACAGGATCTCCAGGATCTCGTGCCACCCGGCCCGGGCTCCCTCGTCTCTCGGTTCAGGCAATCCCACCGGCCCGGCCTGCAGACGCCGCAGCAGAGTCCGGTGACTGGGGCTCAGCGATCCCAGATGACCCATGCTGCGACCCTTTCCGCCCAGGCGACCGGAGGTCCGGCCGACAGACCCGGCCTGCGGCCTGGTGGTGGCCGCCATCACCATGGTTGCGGCCGGGGTCTTCGGATGCTAGAGGCGAAAGGACCGGAGGCACCGTGACGAAAGGCCAGCTGCCCGCGTCCTAACACTGGCTTCAGGGCTGCCCGCCAGATGAAGAGAGGGCCCCGGAGGGCCCCCTCGAGTGCTTGCTTATTGGTGGACTTGCCTAGAAGTCCATGTCTCCGCCGGGCATCCCGCCACCGCCGGGCATGGCCGGGGCTTTCTCGGGCTTCTCGGCGATGACCGCTTCGGTCGTCAGGAACAGCGCGCCGATCGACGCGGCGTTCTGCAGTGCGGAGCGAGTGACCTTGGTCGGGTCGATGATCCCGGACTTGAACATGTCGACGTATTCACCCGTCGCCGCGTTCAGGCCCTTGCCCGCCTTCAGGTCGCGAACCTTCTCGACCACGACGCCACCGTTCAGGCCAGCGTTCTCGGCGATCTGCTTGAGCGGCTCTTCGAGCGCCTTGCGCACGATCAGCGCACCCGTCAGCTCGTCGCCTTCGAGCTCGATCTTGTCCAACGCAACCTGCGCGTTCACAAGCGCCACGCCTCCACCGGGAACGATGCCCTCCTCGACCGCGGCCTTGGTGGACTGAACCGCGTCCTCGATGCGGTGCTTCTTCTCCTTGAGTTCGACCTCGGTGGCCGCTCCGACCTTGATGACCGCGACGCCACCGGTCAGTTTCGCCAGACGCTCCTGGAGCTTCTCGCGGTCGTAGTCGGAATCGGTCTTCTCGATCTCGGCCTTGATCTGGTTGATGCGGCCTTTGATGTCCTTCTCGTCACCCGCGCCTTCCACGATGGTCGTCTCGTCCTTGGTGACCGTTATCTTGCGTGCCTGGCCGAGCAGCTCGAGCGTCGCGTTCTCGAGCTTCAACCCCACCTCTTCGGAGATAACGGTTCCACCCGTGAGCAGCGCGATGTCCTGCAGCATGGCCTTGCGCCGGTCGCCGAACCCGGGAGCCTTGACCGCGACGGACTTGAAGGTCCCGCGGATCTTGTTGACCACCAGGGTGGCGAGCGCCTCTCCCTCGACGTCCTCCGCGAGGATGACGATGGGCTTGCCGGTCTGCATGACCTTCTCGAGAACAGGCAGCAGATCCTTCACGGCGCTGATCTTCGAGTTGGCGATCATCACGTACGGCTCTTCGAGCACGGCTTCCATGCGCTCGGGGTCGGTGACGAAGTACGGCGAGATGTAGCCCTTGTCGAAGCGCATGCCCTCGACGAGGTCCAACTCCATGCCGAACGTGTTCGACTCCTCGACGGTGATGACTCCGTCCTTGCCGACCTTGTCCACGGCCTCGGCGATCTCAGCGCCGATCTCAGGATCCGCAGCAGAGATGGCTCCGACGTTGGCGATCTCTTCCTTGGTGTCCACATCCTTCGATTGCTTCTTGATAGCCGCGACGGCAAGTTCCGTGGCGTGCTCGATGCCGCGCTTCAGGCCCATGGCGTTGGCGCCGGCGGCTACGTTGCGAAGGCCTTCCTTCACGATGGCCTGGGCGAGAACCGTCGCGGTGGTGGTTCCGTCACCAGCGACATCGTCGGTCTTCTTGGCGACTTCCTTCACCAGCTCGGCTCCGATCTTCTCGATCGGGTCCTCAAGCTCGATCTCCTTTGCGATGGAGACACCGTCGTTCGTGATCGTGGGGGCTCCCCACTTCTTCTCGAGGACGACGTTGCGACCCTTGGGCCCGAGCGTGATCTTCACGACATTGGCCAGCTGGTCCATGCCGCGCTCGAGACCCCTGCGTGCGTCCTCCTCGAAAGTGATGATCTTTGAGGCCATCAGCTTTCCTCCTTCTTGTCTTGGCTTCTGCCTTGGCTTTCAGCCTGGCCCCGTGACTGCTAGCACTCCACGGGGGTGAGTGCTAATGATTCTAGGCAGTGGGGCGGCTCATTGGCAAGGGGGAGCCCCAGAACCGGGTCGGCACTCCGGCCCCCGGCGCCGGTATCATGCCGTCGGCATGTCTCGGACCCGAGCCAAGGAAGGGGATCCCATGAAGCTTCGCAGAACCCTCATCGCGACATTCGCCGTCCTCGCACTGCTATGCGCTGCCTGCAGCAAGAAGGCGACACCCGCCGTGCCCGCGGGAAGCACCGTTGGCACCTCCAGTACCGCGGAGTCTCCCGCGAGCGGAGGCGATGCCCTCAGCGGCGTAGCCGCAGCCATCGCGACGGCCACCGAGCAGGGCTCCGTCAAGATGGGCTTCGAGATGAGGGTCGAGGGGACGGCCGGCTCGACCCCACCACCCGGAGCCGGCGCGGGCGCATTCTCCATGAAGGGAACGTCTGAGGTCGACTACGCGAACAACGCGAGCCACTCGATCATCACGATGCCGATGCTCGGCAAGATGGAGACTATCCAGATCGGCAACGTGAGCTACGTCAAGTCCGACATGATGAGCGGACTGACCGGCTCGAGCAAGCAGCAATGGATGAAGTCGTCGGCATCCTCTGCTGACAGCACCGGCGTGACCGGATCGCTGGGGGGCAGCGATCCCACCGCCATGTTCGCCTTCCTCGCCGGAGCGTCGAGCCTGGATCAGGTCGGCACCGAGCAGATCGACGGGGTCGAGACCGTCCACTACACAGGGACCATCGACGCGAGCAAGATCGCACAGAACCTGCCTGCCGATCAGGCCAAGCAGGTGCGCGACTCCATCGCTGCCGTGGGGATGAAGGAGATGCCGTTCGATGTCTGGGTTGGCTCGGACGGTCTCGTCAGGCGAGTAGCGTTCACCTTCGACCTCTCCGCGATGTCGGGCGGAGCCAGCCCGGCGCCCGGCACCGAGATGCTCAAGAACGCCAAGATGGTCATCACCATTGATCTCTTCGACTACGGCGTCCCCGTGTCGATAGAGGCGCCGCCGGCGAGCGAGATAGCGAAGATGCCGGACATGCCGTCGGGTCTGATGCCCGGAGGGATGCCGTCAGGCATGCCGACGACACCGTAGCGCGGAGGTTCATGCCACAAGCCGCGAGGCTCTAGAGCTCGCCTGAAACGCGGTCGATCGCGATCTCGAGGATGACGCTGTTCTCTTCGGTGATCGGGCCGGCCTGCGGCGCGTATTGCGGGAACTTGGCGTAGAAGGCTTCGACCAGCAGAGCGAAATCGGGGCCTCTGTCGATGATGCGACTCAGGGTGCCAAACACCGTGATACCTCGCAGGGCCGTCCAGTCCTCGACGTAGTCGTCGTACGCGAGCGCGACCTTCGGGTTCCCGCGCACGTTGCGGACCTTGCGGTTGTCCTCGCTGGCGACATAGATCTTGCCGTCGACCAGGATGGGACAGACGGGCACGACGTGCGGCTGACCCTCCCCGTCCACCGTTGCCAAGCGGCATACCCGCGCGTACTCGAGATACACGCGCTGTTCGTCGGTGAGTTCCATGCTTGGAGCAGATGGTACTCCGGCGCCAGCGATGCGGCCAAGATGCTGCCGGGTCGGCCGAGGCGCCCATCTGGGAGCATCTGTGCCCGTGAACATCCTCGGGATCAACAGCTTCGCTCACGACACCGCTGCCGCCCTGATCGTCGATGGCATCCCCGTCGCGTTCGTCGAGGAAGAGCGCCTGAATCGCGAGAAGCACACGAAGTCGTTCCCGGACCTCGCGATCCGCTGGTGCCTGGACCAAGCCGGCATCGAGATGGAAGACATCGACCTGGTCGCTTTCGCGCACCAGGCCGGCGTGGACTACCGGCGCGGCGCTGTGGACGCGTTGAAACGCCTACCGAGCCCCTATGCCGTCAAGCGTCTGGCCGCGCAGACGTACGTCGACGTCAACCTCGTGCGCAAGCAGCAAGCGTTCCTCAAGCGCTGGCGCTACCACGGCAAGACCGCCAACGTCGGCCACCACCTCGCGCACGCCGCCAGCGCGTACTTCTGCAGCCCATTCGACACGGCCGCCGTGCTCACCCTCGACCGTGGAGGCGACTTCCTCTCGACGACCATCGGGCGCGGAGCGGGCAACAAGCTCACCATCGAACGCGAGGTCCGCAACCCGGATTCGCTGGGCGAGATCTACACGGCCGTTACCTGGTACCTGGGCTTCCTTCCGAACTGCGACGAGGGCAAGGTCATGGGCCTCGCGCCATACGGTCGCGACCAACTCGCCGCCGAGTTCAAGGACCTGGTCCAGCTCACGTCCGACGGCCTTTTCAAGGTGAACCTCGAGTGGTTCCGGTATCACCTCGAGGGCGGCTACCTTTCCAAGAGGTTCATCGAGCGATGGGGACCGGCGCGCGAGCCCAAAGCCGAGATGACCACCCACCATCAGGACATCGCCCACGCGGTGCAGGACGTGACCGAGGAGGCTGGCCTGCACGTCACGCGCGCGCTGCACGCGGCCACCGGCGAGCGCAACCTGGCCCTGGCAGGCGGCGTCGCGCTGAACTCAGTGATGAACGCCCGCCTGCTGAACGAGACGCCGTTCGAGGACATCTTCATCCAGGCGAGCGCGGGCGACGCGGGCAACGCGCTGGGTGCGGCCCTCTACATGTGGCACCACGTCATGGACAAGCCTCGCGAGTGGGTCATGACCCATCCCTTCCTGGGGCCCGAGCCCACGGAAGCCGACTGCAAGCGGGCCGTGGAGGACAGCGGCCTGCAGTGGCGCGAGGTGCCCGACGCAGCCGCCGAGGCGGCTCGCATGCTTGCCGACGGCAAGATCGTTGGGTGGTTCAACGGGCGCGCCGAGGTCGGCCCCCGGGCCCTCGGTGCGCGCTCGATCCTGGCCGACCCTCGGCGCGCCGAGATGAAGGACATCGTGAACGCGCGCGTGAAGCACCGGGAGGCGTTCCGCCCGTTCGCACCCGCGATCCTGCACGAGGACGGCGACGAGTACTTCGAGGACTACCACCTGAACCCGTTCATGCTGCTCGTCCTGCCCGTGCGCAGGGAGAAGCGCGAGCAGATCCCCGCGGTCACGCACGTGGACGGAACGGGCCGCCTCCAGAGCGTGACCAAGGACGGTTTCGGCGAGTTCTACCGCCTGATCAGCGAGTTCAAGGGCCTCACCGGCGTGCCTGTCGTGCTCAACACCAGCTTCAACATCATGGGCGAGCCCATCGTGAACCGGCCCGAGGAGGCCATCCACGACTTCGTGAACACGGGAATGGATGCCCTGTTCATAGGCCCTTTCGTGACCGAAAAGGTCTCATCGGCACGCCCGCCCGGCCAAGGAATCTGAGGCTAGTCTCAGGGCTCGTGCGTGAAGGTGCTTGCATTAGGCACGCCAAGGGGCCAGAGTCGTGCGTGAGGCCGCCGGATGGACGGCCTCGAAGCCTATCCAGGGGGTGTCATGGCCGAGTACGAAGCGTATTGCGTGAAGTGTCGCGACAAGCGCAAGTTCGAGGGTGAGATCGTCGAGTTCAAGAACGGTCGCAAGGCGGCCCAGGGCAAGTGCCCGGTCTGCGGAACAAAAGTCACACGGATCCTCGGCAAGTCCGCTACCTAGACACTGGAAGAACGCGCCACGCACGAAGCTTCTGAAGGGGGCCCTTCGGGGCCCTCTTCATCGTTTCCGGGCCCTAGAGGTGGCGGACGAGTTCGCTCGCGGTGAAGACAGGCTTCGCAGCCTTGTGGTGACGCTCGGCCAGTGCCGAGACCGTGGTCTTGGAGAAGACATCGCGGACAGCGCCCTGGACCTCATCCCACAAACCCTGAAGACCGCACTGGGAGTCCTGGAAGCAAGTTTCGTCCCCAGGCTCCAGGCAGAACATCGGGTAGAAGGCTCCCTCGATCGCGTCGGCTATCTCTCCCATCGAGATCTCGGTGGCCGGGCGAGACAGCTTGCACCCGCCACCAGCGCCCCGGTGGCTCTCGATCAAGCCCGCCTTGGCCAGGGTGCCCAGCTGCTGCTCGAGGAACCGAAGGGGGATCTGCTGCGCCTCCGCTATCTCCCGCGCAGGTACTAGGACGTCTTCTGCCTGGCGGTTGGAAAGCTCGATCATGGCACGCGTCGCATATTCGAGTTTCTGGGAGATACGCAGCAAGAAGGCTCCTTTGTCCTTATCCCAAGCTAAGCGCGGGGTTGGGATGTGTCAACGCGTCAGCGCACGGATCGGGAGTGCGCCTATCATCGTGGCGATGACCATCAGAGCGCTCTACTCGGATCTCGACGGCACGCTGCTCGGCCCGGGCGGCTCCCTATTCTCGACAACACGCGGCGACCCAACCCTTGCGGCCGCAGAAGCGATACTGGCACTACAGCGCGCCGAGGTTCAGCTGGTCCTCGTGTCCGGCAGGACCCAGGGCCAGATGAGCGAGATGGCCCGGATGCTTTCTGCCTCCGCCTACATCGCGGAGATGGGTGCGTTGGTGGTTGACCGCAACGTCTTCCCCGAGGAAACGCACCGCAACTTCGGGGGGTTCGCGGGCAAGGGCACGCCGTTCGAACGCATCGTCCGCTCCGGAGCCGGAGCCTTCCTCCTGGACACCTATCGCGGGGCGCTCGAACCTCACACCCCGTGGTCCGCCCAGGCGCGTGAGGCGACGATGCTCTTCCGAGGACAGATCGACCTCGATGAGGCGCGGGCTGGACTGGCTCGGGCCGGCTACGACTGGCTCGAGCTCAACGACAACGGAGTCATCCTCCGCAAGTTCCAGACGCTGGTCGTCCCAGAGGTTCACGCCTATCACCTCGTCCCGAAAGGGGTCAGCAAGGCGACAGGCGTCATGCGCCATCTGGAGCTCTCCGACATCGCCCCGGCCGAGGCCGCTGCCGTGGGCGACTCCGACTCCGACCTGGAGATGGCCACAACGGTTGGCCAGATGTTCATCACGGCGAACGGACGCGACACGGTCGGTGAGCTGCCTGCGAACGCTCGCTTCACGAGGTCACCCCACGGCGAAGGGTTCGCGGAAGTCGTCGAAGAGCTGCTGCACTAGGCCTTCAACTGTCTCGCTGCGCCGGAGTCTCCTCGGGAACATCGGCTTCGGGCACGGTTTCCGGTTCGTGAGGAGGCCAGGATGTTCGCGTATCCCAGAAGTGTACGGCGACGATCTTCACCGCGGCGACCGTCGGCACCGCGAAGAGCATGCCCCACAGACCCAGCAGCGTCCCGCCCACCAACAGCGACAGCATCACCGTCACGGGATGAAGCTTGACCGTCCGCGCCACCACATTCGGGCTGATGATGTGATTATCGATCTGCTGGACGACCAGCAAGGCGAGGCACGAAGCGATGGCCAGCGGCCAGCCGGGCTCGGGGTGCACCAACACTCCCGGACCCGTGGTCGTGGTCGTGAACGCGATGAACACGGCCGGCACCGCGCCGATGAACGGTCCGATCAACGGCACCAGGTTGAACACACCGCAGATGACCCCGACGAGCGCCCAGTACGGAAGGCCGACGATGTACAGGGCCACCATCGAAGCCAGGCCGACGAACAGTGCGACGAGCAGCTGACCGCGGAAGAACCCCCCCACCGACGTCGTCAGCTGGTTGCCGACCAGCAGAACCTCGTCTCGCCGTCGTGTGGGGATGGCCGCGACAACTCCCCGCTTGAGCTTCGGAAGATCCATCAGGAGGTAGAACGCCAGGACCGGACCCAAGATCAGGACAACCGCCACGTGAATCACGCCCCCGGTGAAGGACACGATCCTCCCGAAGAACGAGAAGGCTTCGGCGCGGTTGGCCTGCAGCTGAGCAACCAGATCCTCGACCCTCATGGAGAGGCTGGCCTTGGCGGCCAGCGACTGGACTTGATCGCCGGCTCGCTGCAGGAGATCAGGCACGCTGGCTACGAAGGCGCTCACCTGCCGCGAAACCACCGGCGCCAGGAACCTGACGGTCAATCCGACTCCCACGAAGAAGACGATGTACGTGATGAGGGTGCCCCAGCCTCGACCGATCCCTCTCCGCTCCAGCCGCGTCACCAGTGGGTTGAGCAGATAGACGATGACGATAGCGAGGATCAGCGGCGGGAAGATGGAGCGGATGGGGTATACGACGTACGCGCAAACCCAGAAGCCGAGGATCAGGGCACCGATCGCCGACCAAGCCACTATCCCCAAGCGGGCCGCGCGCACCACGCCTGGACTCAAGAGCGGGGGTTCTATTTCGGGCTCCACCGCGGAATCATATCCCCGCGGCGAAGTCCGGGGGTTGGATCATGCAACCAACGACCTAGTGGGGAATGGCTAGTCGAGAATAGCCCGCCACGTACTCAAGGTGATGTAGCCACCTTGCCGAAACAGAACAGGGGGCTATCGGATGCGTATCCTTGTCATCGACGACGAACCGGACGTCCTGCTCCTCTGCAGGGTGAATCTGGAATTCGAGGGGCATGAGGTCATCGACGCGATCGATGCCGATCGCGGGTTCGAGGTTGCGGTCGAACAGAGCCCCGATCTGATCGTTCTGGACATCATGCTGCCTCGCAAGGACGGCCTGACCCTGCTGAGGGAACTGCGCTCCCATCCGACCACCGCCTCCATCCCCGTGATCTTGCTGACGGCGAAGACCCAGGGCTCTGACCAGTTGCTGGGGTTCCAGGCCGGCGCCGACGAGTACATCACCAAGCCGTTCTCCCCCGCGGTCCTGACGAACACCATCGAGACGGTGTTCCGGATGTCCCCCGAAGAACGGACGGGATTCCGGGAGAGAGCGCTGAGCCAACTGACGGTCTTCAAGGACGCACCTCCGTAGGGAATCCGTCGCCCTCGCTCACGTAGACTCGATACCGTGCTCCCAGACGTTCCCGTCTCACCGATAGCCCTGAGCGACTACAGAGCTGCAGCCGGGGACGAAGCCGTCGAGCGACTGGTCGAAGCGGCGAGACCTCTTCGCGGAGCCCGCGTGCTGCACATCAACTCCACCGCGTTCGGAGGCGGAGTCGCGGAACTGCTGCAGACACAACTTGGCCTCTTGAGAGATCTCGGCATCGACGCGGTGTGGCAGCTTCTCCGAGGGAACGATGACTTCTTCACGGTCACGAAGACCGTTCACAATGGGATGCAGGGCGCCGACGTCACCTGGACCGAGGCCATGCAGCACACCTACTCCGATTGTCTACTCGACAATGCGAACGAACTGGTGGAGTCGGCCGACTTCTCCTTCATCCACGACCCGCAGCCGTGCGCGCTGCTGTCCGTACTCGAACAGCGAGGCAAACGCAGCGGCAAGTGGCTCTGGCGCTGCCACATAGACACCTCGACGCCCAATCGAGCGGTATGGGATTTCTACGTCCCATTCGTCAACCGCTACGACGCAGCCATCTTCACGATGGAACGATATCGAGGCCCGGGGATCGAAGGACCCATGCTTGCGTACATCACACCGACGATAGACCCGCTCTCGATGAAGAACACCTACTTCGATCCGGCCACCACCTCTTCCGTGCTGCGTCATTACGGCGTTGATCGCCACCGTCCCATCCTCCTTCAGGTCTCGCGCTTCGACCCGTGGAAGGATCCGCTCGGCGTGATCGACGCGTACCGCTTGGTCAAGAAGAACTACCCCGATGTTCAGCTCGTGATGGTCGGATCGATGGCCCACGACGATCCCGAGGGATGGGGATTCCTGACATCGACGCGGGAGCATGCGGGGAGCGACACGGATATCCATCTGCTGACCAACCTCGATCAGGTTGGCAATCTCGAGGTGAACGCTTTCCAGCGATCGGCAACCGTCGTCCTGCAGAAGTCCATCCGAGAGGGCTTCGGGTTGACGGTTTCAGAAGCCATGTGGAAGAAGAAGCCGGTTGTCGGGGGTGACGTCGGCGGGATCGCCCTGCAGATCGTCGACGGTGAGACCGGATTCCTCGTCGACACGGTCGAGGGATGCGCGGCTCGCATCTCGCAACTCCTCGGCGACCCAGCCTTGCGGTACAGCATGGGACGAGCGGGGAAGGGGCGCGTTCGCGACCGATTCCTCACGCTCCGAGAGCTCGAGGACTACCTCCTCCTGATGGCCTCGCTGTGAGCCTGTCGACTGCGTTCGGCTCGGTCGTAGTCGCGTCCAATCGGGGTCCGGTCTCGTTCACCCACGGGGAAGACGGAACCATCATCGCGTCGCGAGGGTCGGGGGGAGTCGTAACCGCCCTGACCGGCGCCATGCAGATCGGAGGAACCTGGATCGCAGCCGCGATGTCCGACGCGGACCGCGAGATGACAGAGCTGGCTGACGGCCGCATCCCCGCAGACGAAGGCGCCGCCTACTCCCTGCGCTATCTCAACATCTCGCCCGAAGACTTCGACGGCTACTACAACTACGTATCCAACGGGATCCTCTGGTTCGCGCACCACTACCTGTGGGACAACGTCCATACGCCCGTGTGGGACGCAGACACCTACGAAGCGTGGGAACGCTACGAACGGGTCAATCTCGCGTTCGCCGAGGCTCTAGCGCAGGAAGGCGAGCGGCTTCCACAACCGACCGCTTTCTTGGTTCAGGACTACCACCTCTCGCTGGTGCCGAAGATGCTGCGCCAGATCAAACCCGACGCCCTCATCTCCCACTTCTCGCATACACCGATCGCGGGGCCGACGTACGCGCGAGCGATGCCCACGAAGATGAGGCGTCAGCTCCTCTCGGGGATGCTGGGTGCAGACGTCCTCGGTTTCCACTCAGAAGCGTGGGCTGAGAACTTCCTCATGGCGGCGCGCTACATACCAGGCGCGAAGGTCGACCTCGGCCGGTCTCGAGCCCACTTCGAGGGACACGAGATCCTGGCGCGGGTCCACCCGCTGTCGGTCGACGCCACCGCCATCAAGGAGAAGGCCGCGCTGCCGGAGGTGACCGTGATGCGCAAGGACCTCGAGGAGTGGCGGGGCAACGCGAAGCTGATCCTGCGGGTCGATCGCTTCGAGCTGACCAAGAACATCCTTCGCGGATTCACCGCGTACGAAACCTTCCTGATGCGATACCCGGAGTGGCAGGGGAAGGTGAAGTTCCTGGCACTGCTCTCTCCCTCACGCACGGAACTGCCCGAGTACCGCACGTACGCCGAGGAATGCCTCGCCGAGGCCGCGAGGGTCAACGAGCGGCTCGGCACCGCCGGCTGGGAACCGATCACCGTGCGGGTCAAAGACGACTACGAGGCAGCGGTGGCTGCATACGCTCTCTACGACGTGCTGGTGGTCAATCCGGTGATAGACGGGCTTAACCTGGTGTCGATGGAAGGGCCGATCGCCAACAGGAGTCACGGTGTCCTGATGCTGTCGAGGAACGCGGGAGCGTACCCGAGGCTCGCACGCTACGCGCTGGGCATCAACCCTCATGACCTGGCGGAGCAGGCCGAGACCATCCAGGTAGCGCTGACCCTCCCGGAGGAACAGAAGGTCTTGCGCGCGAAGGGACTGTCTGGGCTGATACGCGCGAACCCTCCGTCACGTTGGGTCGCCCATCAGCTGCGCGATCTCGACAAGGTGCGCACACGCCGGGCTTGGTTCCAGGCCTAGAGCCCACGCCTAGCGCGCTGCCAGTCCCTTCAGCACCTCAACGAGGCCGCTCGGCCCTTCGACGACCAGGTCGGCGGCGGACAGGAGCTCGGCCGGGGTCTCCGGCCCGTCGACCGCCACCTTGGCGGTGATGAGGCCAGCGGCGCGAAAGTGGTCGAGCGCGTCGAAAGCCTCGATGTCGGGAGAATCATCACCCGCGTACAGCACGGCCCGCAGCCCAGCTGCCGCGACGAGACGTTCAACAACTCCTCCCTTGCGCGAAGCGCCCGAGGGGACCAGCTCCAGCACCATCTTTCCCTCCATCACCTCAAGGCCGTGTCGACCTGCTATCTCGCGCAAGCCATCGCCCAATAGGTCGCGAGCCACCTTCGGGTCTCCCGCTTCGCGATAGTGAACTGCGATCGAAGCGGGTTTTGGCTCAACCCACACCCCCTCGATCCCCGAAGCAGTGGCACGAACCCGCCCCAAGACCTCTTCCGTAGCCGCGACGCTCTCGAGTCCATAGCAGCCTTCGTAGCGAACGCCGTCGGCCGCCAGCAGGCGCTCGACCTCCTCGGAGGGACGTCCAGATACGACGGCGACCAAGTCGAATACGCGTGCTAGCGCGGCAACAACGGTGGCTACGCCGGGAACGGGCCTCGCGAGCTCCGGCCTGACGACGATCTCGGAAAGCGTGCCGTCGAAATCGAGCAACACGCCCGCTGCGGCGGGATGTTCGCGGAACGGGTCGAGGGGGCTACTGCGAGAAGTAATCGTCGCCGACGAGAGCCAATAGGTGGGCGCTCTTGATGGGAGGAACTTCGTTGCCGGCGTCCATCACCGTTATGCCGTCCGGTACCAACTCATACGGCGCCCCCGCGAACTGGGTATCAGCCAACGCCTGAGCAGCAGCCTCATCCGCGGGCTTCACGAAATACACGATAGTCGTCTTCATGGGGTCCACGGTGTCGCCGACCTCAGGCACCACGTAGCCCTGCTTCTCGAGCCTCGCGGCAACGCTGGCAGCTGCGCCCGTCTGCTCGGTCCCGTTGTAGACGCCCACGGAGATCCCTTGGACAAGGTCGGGACTAGGCTTCGACACCGGTGACTTGGTGGTCCCCGGCACGGGGGCAGGCAGAGTAATCTCCGCGCCTGTCGGAACAGTAGGCACTCCAGAGTCGAACGCGGTCGCCAGCGTGATGACCCCGACCACGGCCAGGACGACAACTATGGCGAGTTTCACCGGACTACCTTTCACGGCGAACTCCTTCCCTGCCTTCGCCCAAAGCTCCTAGATCTCAACGCCCGCCCGCCGCGCAGATCGCTTGCGGCGCCGGGCCTCCCGAAGGCGCCTCAACCGGCGAACCAGCATCGGGTCGTACTGCAGGGCCTCCGGAAGCTCTACCAAGCGGTTCAGAAGCTGATGATACCTTGCCGAAGACAGGTCGAAACGCTCTCTGATATCCCGTTCCTTGGATCCCCGGTTCTGCCACCAGGCACGTTCGAAATCGAGTATCGCCTTCGAACGATCGTCCAGTTCAGTCTCTTCCATCACCCACGAGGCTATCAGCGGGGTCCGACTCCGCGCCGGAACCGAGCCGAAACCGTAAGAATGGGGGAGATGAGACTCACCGACCGCGAGATCTGGGCCGCCCTTCACGGGATCGTGTTCGGCGGCTTGCTGCTGCTCGGCTTCTCGGCGGCAGTGGGCGGACTCTGTAACCTGCGCCAGGAACATCTGACGGGTGAAGGCGTGGCGGTGCGCACTCGGAGACTCGTCAACGGCCTCTGGGCGCTGGCCGGCTTGGCCTGGATCGCCGTGATCACGGGAACCTGGGTGATCTACCCCTGGTACACGCAGGGCGCCAGCCCGCAGGCCGTGTTGCGCCGAAGTCCCTCCACCACCGCGTGGGACACCGTCGGCATGGAGTGGAAAGCGCACCTGGCATGGATGGCGCCTATCCTTCTTACGACCGCGGCAACTGTCGTGGGCCACCTCCGCGACGAACTTGCTGAGGTGGACAGTCGACCGATTCGCAGGGCTCTCATCGCCCTGCTCGCCGTCGCCTTCGCCGCCACGACCGCGGCCGCGATCCTCGGCGCCCTCATCACCAAGCAGGCGGCGGTTCGGTGAGCGGAGATCGGCGCAAGCCCTTCGGTCCGGCCGCCGCCGCCTTCGTAGCCGGAGGGGCGGCGTGCTTGGCCCTCGGACTGATGGCTCCCCTCACCGCCTTCGACCTGATGCCAACCGTCGGTCCTCTGTCCGGTCAAACGATGATCCCCGCAGCCATCTTCTTCGGCGGATGGAAGGGCCTTTCCCTCTTCTGGAAGGAACGCGACCCCGCTGCCCGGCCTGTCTTCATCGCCACCTTCGCGATGATCGCATGCGGTCTGGTTCTGACCCTCCCGCCGGTATTTCACGCTTTCTAGCGGGAGATGACCACCGGTGTGCCGAGGGGGATATCGCGCAACGTGGTCACATCGGGATTGAACACGCGGATACATCCGTGCGAAACCTTGAGTCCGGTGTTCGCCCTGTATGGGGTACCGTGGATCGCGAAGCGGCCACCGCCCGGCCAGTCCGTCAGCACATCCGAGAAGCCGGAAAGACCCAGCGCGTAGGCCCCGTACGGTCCGGTCGGGCTGGCCTGCGGAACGTGGGCCCACACGTAGAAGGTTCCCGTGGGGGTAGGCCAATAGGGCATGCCGACCCCTACCTTGAAACGATCTGCCAGCTGACCGTCGGTGAATCGCCTGAGCGTGTACGTGGAGAGATCTATCTCTATCCGCTCGTGCAGAGCGAGGACTCTGAGTCGTTCATCCTGCTTCACCCACCCGGTAGAACCGTTCGGACGCCTGGGCAACAGGATCTTGTACCACGCGCTACCAGCACTCTCGAGCGAATCCGTGACCAGGAACACGAGCTTCTCACCCATGGGATTGTGGGTGACCATCAGGCGTGACGAGGCTCCTTCGTCGGGTCTGCGGGATACCAGGATGGTCGAGCCAGAGACCTCGACCCCCCTGTCGAGCGCGGCGGAATCGTGCGGGGTCGGGCCCTCGGAAGGGACGGCGACCGTCGGCGATGCGCTGGCGAAGGAGGGCGACGGGGTGGCCACCCGGTTGGCGGACGAACAAGCGGCTAGCAGCAGGGCCAGGCCGACGGGAAGAGGAAGACGCTTCATCCCCCGAGGCCTTCGAGGACGCGGGCGGCGATGTGCTCGCCGATGGCGAGGCATGCGGTTGCTCCAGGCGACGGGGCATTCGCAACGAAGGTGCCGCCCGGGCGGTCCACGATGACGAAGTCGTCCGCGTACCTGCCGCGGCGATCCACCGCTTGTGCTCGCACCCCGAACTTCACGATCTCGGAGCCGAGCACAGCGCCCGGAACGTACCGGCGGACGTGCGACTGCATGGCGCCTGCGGAGAACCTAGCGGGCAGTTCCTGGAGACCGCGACGTGCGTTCCGAGCGGCCAGCAGGAAGGCTCGCCCAACAGCGACAGGCGGGTGCATGGTGGCGTTCGGCCCGGCGGTAACCGTGCCGTCGATCGCGGGCGTCACGTGAACGCCGAGGAAGGGGTAGCGAGGATCCGGAACCGCGTATATCAGGCACGCGGGCTCCGGCGAGGCAACTGAACGGTAGGAGCCCTTGAACCCGATGACACGCCACTCCCTGTCCGAGCTGAGCCTGTTGAAACCGACGCCGGCCGCCACCACGACGTGTCTGGGTTTGACATCCCGATCGTTCACCAGCAGACGCGAGCCTTCCATCACGCAAGGCGACATGTACTCGATCTCGACGCCCGCTAGAGAGGCCTCGTCCGCCAGAGCCACCAGCACGGCAACGAAGTCGGTTACCGCCACCGAGGGCAGCCAAAGCGCACGTTCGCCGGCCGCCAGTGGATCGAAGTCGTGCAACGCGGAGCTGGAACCTATCAGGGTGGATTCAACCCCGTTCGCGGACGCTCGCTCAACGAGTTCATCGAAGCGTCCACCCTCGCCCTTCTGCTGAACGATCAGCTTGCCGACTTGCCGGTAGGGGAGCTTGTTGGCCCGGATGAAGTCTTCGAGCATCTCGCTCCCCCGCATCGCGAGATCCGCCTTGAGGGAGCCGGGAGCGTAGAAGGCTCCTGAGTGGACGACGTTGGAGTTGTGGCCCGACTGGCCGGCTCCTAACGAAGGTGCGGCTTCGTAGACGGTGGCGCCGACGCCCCTGCGAGCCAGATTCAGGGCGGTCGAGATCCCGACCAGTCCCGCGCCAACAACCGCGACGTCCATGCCGTCGAGCATAGTCGGAGCCCGTTCTCAGGGGAGTTTGAGGACGGACCAGGATGCGCTTCCCCCGCCGCACCTTCCCGAACCATGGATGAGGGAGGTAACCTCGGCTGAGCCCGACTTCCCCCGCGCCCAGGGCCGGGAGTAGTGTGGGGGAGGTACGCCGGAACGGCGAGCGCAGAAGTGGATAGCTACTGGGGGAGATGAAGATGCGGAGAATGGTCACGAAGTCAGCCACAGCTCTTGCCCTTTCGATGGGCATCCTTCTCGTGGTGGGGGCGGCCGTCGCCTCGCTCATGGGGGCCGGAGTTGCCTCGGCCCACGACTCCGCCAAGAGCAGCCCCCAAGCCTGCAGGCCGCCAGACCACCGATTCGGCCTTGACGGCTGGAAGCATGGTGACTCGTTCAGCCTGGTACCGCCTCCGAACTGGAGCTGCGATTCTCGCCGACCCGCCAAGGCCCACTGCAACGACGTAGGGCCCGACCACAGGTTCGGCCTCTCTGGCTGGGAGCATGGCCGCAGCTTCAGTTTGGTGCCGCCTCCGAACTGGAGATGCCGCAGCGGTTCGGCCGGTGGTGGTGCCGGCGCCACGCCAACTCCTGGCGCGTCTCCGTCACCCGTTCCGTCACCTACCCCGTAGGCCGCGCAAGAACGCCCGGCGTTCCACCCTTGAGGTCCGTCCCCGAGTACCATTGACCCCGTGGAACTCGACGCGCAGGCTGCGGATCAAGTTGAGGACGCTGACTGCATCCTCCTGCTCACCGGGAGCGACATGCGGAAGTTGGAGCGCGGTCAGATCGTGAAGGTCGGCGATGTCGTACTTCAACTCGACTTCTCTTCTCACGAGGAGCACTAGCCCGACCCTAAGGAGTTCCAAGCTACCGTGTCATCCACCGCCGTCGAAGAACTGCCGGGCGAGTTGAGCTAAGTCTCAGCGACCTCGCGGTTGACCATGACGTACCCTTTGACGGTCCCCTCGGCATCCAGCAGGGGCAGGCCCTTGGTCTCGATCGAGATGTCGTAGCCGTCCTTGTCCTGCTGCACGGTGGTGCCGCGCCAGCCGCGCAGGTCCTCGACGAACGGATCCCAGATGGCGGCGAGCCGTTCCGGACGATAGCGGATCGACTCGGGCATCGGACTCCCGAGAACCTCTGCGGCAACCCATCCATAGAGGACCTCTGCCGCTCTGTTCCACGAAGTGACGATGAGATCGGTGTCGTAGGCGATGACAGCGTCGCTGATGCTCTCGAGGAGTCGCGACTGGAAATCGCGCTGCTCCTCGGCCCGCTTGCGCTCCGTGATATCTGTCATCATCCCGTGCCAGAACGGGGCCGAACCGTCCTCGGTCTGCACGAAATGGCACTCGTCGTTGAGCCAGATCCACTCCCCGTCCTTGCGCTGGATCCGGTACTCGATGGAATAGTCCTCGTGGGTCTCGTTGGTGCGCTCCGTGATCGCCTCCAGCCGGGCGCGATCGTCGGGGTGGATGGTTTCCATGTAGGGCTCCGGCTCGAGGGTGAGCCACTCGTGTGGGGTGTATCCCAACATCGTTTCCACCTGAGGACTGATGTAGTACTCGTTGTAGCCCAAGGGATGATCTGGATCGGCGCTCTCCATATACGTGATGGCCGGGATGCTCTCCACATGCAAGCGCATCACGGTGTCGACCGTCCGGCGTTCCGCGGCCAGCTCATCCCTGAGGAAGGCGCTGCTCAGGATCCCCGCTATGACGCGTAGTACCTCTTGGTCGAGGGCAGACCAACGGCGCTCAACCACGCAGTCGCCGAAGTCGAGGAAGCCCCACCAGCGTCCGCCCACGAACAGCGGCGCGTAGGCAACGGAGACGAGGCTCTCACCCTCTATCTCGGCGCGTTCCTCCGGCAGGAACCCGCTCAGCGGGCCGGAGATGACCTGCCCACTGGACAACAGCCCTTCGAGCCTCGTGCAACCCTCGTCATAAGGCCAGTCGTGGTTGGACGCTTCCCCCATCACCGGCTCGATGCCCGGAGCGACCCATTCGGCATGCATGTCCATCGCGAGCCGGCCGTCGGGAAGCGTGACGTTGCGGAAGATGTGCGCCCGGCTCACCCCGGTCGCTTCTCCCAGCGCAGCCAGGACTTCGGGCAGTATCCCCGCCCACCCCTCGGCCTTCGCGAGGGTTTCCCCAGCGGCCGTCGCAGAACGAAGGATATCCTCGGTCCACGACAGGTCGAGTGGCATGTCGTCGCTCTCAGCCCGCATCTGCCCGAACTATAGCGACGTTCGCGGGCACTCGTGCACCCGTGCACCCGTGTCTGGGATGGCGGGCCACCTCCCCCGTTCCTGTGAGCCGGCGGTCGGAATCGAACCGACGACCTTCCGATTACAAATCGGGAGCTCTACCGACTGAGCTACACCGGCCTCCGATCTGAGTCTACCGCCGTGACGGCAACACCCAGGCGAACAGAGCCGCCGCCAGACTGGCGGCGGCATTCAGGGAGGCAACCTTCCCTCGCATCGGCAGCGAAACAAGGACATCGCAGTGCTCCCGCGCAAGCCTGGACATGCCGGAGCCTTCCGATCCGATGACGATGGCTACCCTGCCGCTCGGACAGGCCCTCTCATAGACGCTCGCGGGCGCGTCCGAGTCGAGACCTGCCACAGTGAACCCCGAGTCTTTGAGGCGCTCGATCGCCTTCGTGATGTTGGCGACGCGCGCGTGCGGCAACGCGAGCAGAGCGCCGGCCGACGCGCGCACAGCGACATCGGTGACACCGGCTCCGCGCTTCACTCGCGTGACGAGCATCTCCGCGCCTGCAGCGTCGGCCGCACGCGCCGACGCCCCGAGGTTCTGAGGATCGGTGACGCCGTCCAGCACCACCACGATGGCCTGATCCGAGAATGCGAAGGATGAGATGTCGCGCTCAGACAGCGCCCGGCCCGCGGCGGTAGCCTGAGAGAGCTTGGCTACGACGCCCCTGTGATCTTCCGAGATCCGGTCGAGCTGCTCGCGTGAAACCGGTCTTATGGGAACCCCGGCCGCGGCGGCGGCCTCCCGAACCTCCAGCATCCCCCCGGTATCGCGGGCCCCGTCTGCTACCAGCACCTCACTCACACCGCCCTCGCGCAGCGCCTCGATCACCGCGCGCTTGCCTGAGACCCGTCCGCTCAAGCGTGCACCACTACCGCTAGCGCCATGCACCCGGCACCGTCGCCGGAAAGCCCAAGCCCCTCTGGGCGCGTGGCCTTCACCGAGATGCGCTCGACCGGAACGCCGAGGGTCGCCGCGATGTTGCGCCTCATCTCCTCTCGCTTGAGCGCGAGCTTCGGACGCTCTGCTATGACGGTTACGTCGCAAGACCAAGGGTGAAGTCGCTGTTCCGCAAGGAGTCCGACTATCTGGGCCAGCAGATCAAGGCCTGCGATGCCGGCGATCCCCGGATCCGTATCGGAGAAATGGTCACCGAGGTCACCCAATCCCGCGGCTCCCAGCAGGGCATCGCCGATCGAATGACACACAACGTCGGCATCTGAATGGCCCGATAGCCCCGGCTCCCCTTCGAAGTGAACCCCCCCCAGGTAGAGAGGACGGCCGATCTCGCGCGGGTGCGAGTCGAACCCAAGTCCGAATCTCTGTTCAACCATCGACGTCACCTCCCAGCACCGCCGTAGCGCGAAGAACATCCGCGGGAGTCGTTATCTTGAAGTTCGTCTCCTCGCCGACGACGGTGGCCACGCGCAGGCCCGCCCGCTCGAACATCGCCGCGTCATCAGTGAACGACAACCCCTCCTCTGCCGCGCGAACATGTACATCACGCAGCGAGTCGGCGCGGAAGACCTGAGGCGTCTGGGCCAGCGCCAGATCCTCTCGCGGGACGGTGGCCGCGGCGATGCCGCCCATGATCCGCTTCACGGTATCCAACACAGGAAGGATCGGGATGGCACCGTCAGCGAGGTTGGCCGCCAAGATCACCTTCGAGAAGAGCCCCGGTGAAGCCAGGCAACGCGCTGCATCGTGCACTGCAACACTCTCAGTGTCGGCGGGAACCGAGCCCAATGCCAGCCGCACCGACTCCTGGCGCGAGACTCCCCCCGCCACAACGGCGACGGGCTTGGTGAGGGAGCCCAGTATGCGGCGGGCTTGCTCCTCGGTCCCTGTGGGCACTGTCACGACCAGAGATACGATTTCCCCGCAGGCTTCAGCATTGGCAGCCGCTATCTCGAGGATGGTCCGCGAACCCAGCGCGACGAATGCTTTCGGTTGGCCGGCCCCCAGCCTTTGCCCGGCACCGGCGGCAAGCACGATCGCGACGGTCGCACCCGCCATCAGTCCGGCAGCGCCGCGAAGACCATCCGTCCGCTCGGCGTTTGCAGCATGTTGGTCACGCGAACCCTGACGTCGCTGCCCATCTTCTCGGCGGCGCCTTCGACGATGACCATCGTGCCGTCTTCAAGGTATCCGACCGCTTGGCCGTGCTCCCTTCCATCCTTCACGAGCTTGACGTTCAGTTCCTCACCTGGGGCAACGGGCTGGCGCAGGGCGGACGCCAAGGCGTTGATGGACCGGACGGGGACCGATACGGCCTCCGCCACCTTCGCGAGATTCATATCTGCGGTTACCAAGGTCCCGCCCCGTTCTCGCGCGAGTCTGACCAGTGCCGCGTCTATGTCCCCGGGAGCCTGTTCTTCCACGAGAACCACCTCAACCCGAGGGTCCTTCTGTAACCGGGCCAGATTGTCCAGACCTCGCTTGCCACGACCTCGGCGGCCCGGGTCCGAGGAATCGGCGATCCGTTGAAGTTCCTCGAGAACCCCACTGTGGATCAGGAACGCGCCCGTCAGGAATCCGGTAGACGCCAGATCGACGATCCGACCGTCGATAAGGACGCTGGTGTCGATGACGTTCAATTCGGTTCCGCCTGAGCCAGAAACCCTCGGCTTCAAACCAAGCATCGCGTAGAGGTCCTCTTGACGCGTGTAGGCGATACGGAATCCGAGCCAACCGAGCACCAGATAGACGAAGACCGTGGTCGGCCAAGCGGCTGCGGGCGGGAGAGCGAACAACAAGGGCATCGTCAGGAAGAAGGAGATCATCAGCCCGCTGATGAGGCCCGCCACCCCCATCGCGATCTCCGCCGCCGAGCGTCTGCGCAGCTCCTTCTCTACTCCGGAAACAGCCGAAGCAGTGAGGCGACCGAAAACCCCGCCGATCACATACCCGGTGGCGGCGCCAAGAAAGACTCCAAGGATCGTGCGATTGGTAGTGAAGGTCCCGGAACGCGTTGCGATCTCGAATCCGGCCGTGGCAAGAAGAGCGATGAATATCAGTCGCACGACCTCGACCATGCGACCTGTCCCAGCCACATCCCTGTCTGTTCTCATGTCACCGTCCCGCACCCGATGGGCGCCAACCAAGCGCCAGCGTCGTGGTAACCCTACCGGGCTGCGGCCGCAACTCGAGAATCGTGGGAATCGTCGAGGACCTTGTCCACGGTCTCCTCGGCCTTCTCCTCAGTCACGCCGTTGGCGAACATGAGCTCGGATACGAGGATCTGACGGGCCTTGACCACCATCCGCTTCTCACCCGCGGAGAGGCCCTTGTCGCGATCGCGGATCGACAGGTTCCGAACCACCTCGGCAACCTGGTAGATGTCCCCGGACCGAAGTTTCTCGATGTTGTTCTTGAAACGACGACTCCAGTTAGCCGCCATGACACTCTCATCCTGCTGAAGCACCTTGAGGACCTTCTTGACCTCGGCCTTGCTGACAACCCCGCGCAAACCGACCTCGGGAGCGCTTTCAACCGGAACGCTCACCGTCAGATCTCCGTGGACGACCCTGAGCTTGAGGTACTTCTTGGTTTCGCCCCGGAACTCGCGGTCGCGGATCTCTTCGATCACCGCGGCGCCGTGTTCGGGATGGACCACAGTGTCACCCTTGTGGAACAACAAGAGGCCTCCAAGTGATAGATGGTCGGGGACGCGCTTACGTTTCCGATGGTAGCACGGGCCTATCTTGAGGCGCAAATCAAATCCGCAGGTCAGAGCCCCTAAACGGGGGTTGACAACGCAGCTGTCGCAGTATCTCCGCAGCTAGCGACGGGTGGACGGGGCCCACGCCAGTGCATCGCGGATATGTCGAACCGGAGTGACCTCCGCCTCGGTATCGCAACCAGCGGGGGCGAATACGGTGGTTATCCCCCGCGCCCGCGCGGCAGCGAGACGCTGTTGCATCCCCGGCACGGGCCTGATCTGGCCCGTTAGCCCCACCTCCCCGACGAACGCCGACGACGAGGGCGGCGCGTGACCGGTCGCCGCCGAGGTCAGCGAGGCCGCGACGGCGAGGTCGCACCCCGGATCGTCCAGACGGATGCCCCCAGAGGAGGCGCCGTAGAGGTCGGCTCGTGCCACCGGGACGCCGGCGACCCTGTCCACCACGGCTGCTACCAGCTGGAACCTGCGGGCATCAAGGCCGGTCGCCTGCCTGCGCGCGCCGCTCTCGACGGGCACAACGAGCGCCTGAACCTCGACCGCCAGGGCACGCCGACCGGCCATCGGGAGTGCTGTCGCCGTTCCGGGTTCGCCCACCCCCGGGGACAGCCATGACCCGGGGTCCGCCTCGACGAGGCCTCGCGGACCCATCTCGAACCACGCAGCCTCGCCCTCCTGCCCGAAGCGGTTCTTCCCGCCGGCCAGCATGCGATGGCCGCTGCGTGGGTCGCCCTCGAACGACATCACCACGTCGACGGCGTGCTCGAGCGTGCGCGGGCCGGCAAGATCGCCGTCCTTGGTCACGTGCCCGGTCATCAGCACCGAGATACCCTGCGACTTCGCGAGGCCGACGAGCGCATCGGCACACGCGCGAACCTGCCCGGGGCCGCCGACGATGCCGGATGCATCCGGATCGCGCAAGGCCTGGATGGAATCGAGTGCCAACAGGAAGGGACTCTCGGCGAAGGCGGCCGCCAGCACTTCTGGCAGGTCCCGGCCGTTCACGAAGCCGAGTCCGTCGGCATTGAGGCCGAGGCGCCGGGCCCGTTCGGCAACCTGGTCACGCGACTCCTCGCCGGAGGCGATCAGGCAAGGCCGCCCGGCGCTCGACAAGTTCGATACCAACTGGAGGAGAAGGGTCGACTTGCCGATGCCGGGCTCGCCTGCCAGGAGCATCACGGATGCGGGAACGATGCCCCCGCCCAACACCCGGTCGATGCCCTCGTAGCCGGTACTGATGCGCTCACGCGAGGGACCGTCTTCAGCCGTCAGGAAGGACAGGTTGACGCCCGGCGAAGACGCCCGGCCGCCGGATGCTTCGATGGTTCCCCAGGCATCGCAGCCGGGACAACGGCCCGCCCACTGGGCCAGTTGCTGCCCGCATCCGGTGCATGCCAGAACGCTCCGTACCTTGCTCACGGGGGGACACTAGCCACGAGGTATGACAAAGCCTCGTTCCCGCAGATGCCACTCAGGACACCTGCGGGAACGAGGCTGCTGGATCTACGTGACGGTGACCTTCTTGACCATCCCCATGGCTGCATGGGGCTGATCCTTCGAGCCAAGGAAGCACATAAACATGTACGTACCGGCCTCGAGGGATCCGTTCTCGATGGCGGTCGGCTCCCCAGACGAGAAGTCCATGAACACGACGGGTGCGGATTCCCCAGGAGCGATGATCGGAGGTCCTTTCGCCGTTAGGAGACTGCCCACGGGAACGGCCCATTTCGGCTGTGACGTCGGGTCGTTCTTCACGTACTCCACGACCTGGTCCTCGGTCCAATCCTGGTGCTTGTCCAGGCGGATGATGATCATCTCGTGATCGCCCGCACCGACGTTCTCCACCGTGATGTCCGAAGTGCCGGCCGGCAGGGTGTCCGGGCCATCGAAGCTGTATTCGGTCGCGGTGTAGGCGGCAGCACCTCTAGCCGGCGTCTCGGTGGACATCGCGGCCGACTCCTGGGATGCGGGTGATGCGGCAGGTGTCGCGGTGTCCTTCGAACAGGCACCCGCCACCATGATCACGGCGACCGCGAGGCCGACGATGAAGCGTCGCTGCATGGATCCTCCCTCTCTCGTGCCTGTCTTCCGACACAGGCCCTGTGTCAAGAGTATCTGGGTCAGGCGGTTACGTTGCAGCCCTGCCAGCACCACATCTGGTGGGTGGAAACCGCTCAGCAGCCCTCATGCGAGCCTCCCCTCCCTATCGCCAAGCAGCCATCAGATGGGCATCGGTACCCACATCGTGGAGATGAGACGGGAACGTGATACGCGGTAACGTAGCGACCACCCGCGCCTGCAGGCCAAAGGAGTCCGACGTGACGATCCAGCACCGACGCACCGCCCGGCTGCTCCCGATCCTGATCGCCTTCGTTCTCTTGCTCAGCGCCTGCTCGAGCGGCGGCGGCTCGGACTCCGGCGGAGGTGTGGATGCGGCGACGCCTGGTGGCGGTATCCGGTTGCAGGTCGTGGCCGGAGACGTTCAGACCGACACCGGCTCGGGTTTCACAGCGGCCGAAGAAGGCCAGCTACTCGCTGTCGGGGATGCAGTGAAGACCGGCGCAGACGGTCGTGCGGCTCTCGTCTTCGCCGAAGGGGTAGTTCGCGTGGACTACGACACCAACCTGAAGATCACCGCCGATACGCCGCTGTCATCGGAGCTTTCATCTGGCCAGGCCTATGTCCGCGTCACGGAGCTGACCGAAACGGGTGACCGTGTCTCAGTGGCGACCCCAACGGCGACGGCAAGCGTGCGGGGAACCATCTTCAACATCCGACTTACCAAGGATTCCTCCACCCTCGTCTACGCGCTGGAAGATACGACCATTGTGGAAGACCGTGTCTCGGGTTCGCTCAAGCTGCGCGTGGGAACCAAGGTCGCCGCCTCTCCGAAGGGAACCCTGGGACATCCGGAGCCTCTCACCGCCGCGGACCTCAACGAGGAATGGGCCCTCTTCAACCGGAGTCTGGATGCCGGGGGAGGGGCGAGTCCGGCGGGAGGTACGCCCGGCGCCAGCGCCTCGAGTGCAAGGTCCAGCGAAGAGCAAGCCAAGCTCGCGAACTGCATCGAGGTGAGCAGGTCTGTCGATCAGCTGTTCTCGAAGATCGGAGCGCCGTCCGCGAGTTGGTCGCTGGCTCAGGCGCAGGCTTGGGTCCGCGAGATCAAGGCGGTGCTCAAAGCCTGCAAAGGGTTCACTGCCCAGGACTGGGAATCGGCGGGCTACCGGCGGACCTGGAACGAAGGCGGCTAGGCATCGCGGCCGGCGGAAGGCAGTCTGGCGTCCACAGCACAGATGATGTTGGTCGCTGAAGGGTCGACGATGTTGGGGCGAAGCCGATGAGCAGGTCCGTCAAGATGCGGATCATCGGCGTCCTCATCGGTACCGTGGCTGTCGCCGCCCTCGCCGGGGCTGGTCTCTCCGCCGATGTCTTCTTCGGAACGCAGCTCCGGTTCTCTGATGCGCTCTTCCCCGGCACCGAGCCGGACCCCGACATCGTGGTGGTGGCGGTGGACGACAAGAGCCTTGCCGAGATAGGAGCTTGGCCGTGGAGCCGCGATGTCCACGCCCGGCTGATCGACCGCCTTGAGGACGCCGGCGCCGCGACCATTGCCTACGACGTAGCTTTCCTCGAGCCCGGGCCCGATCCGGCCGCGGACCAGGCCTTGGCGCAGGCTATCGCCCGGGGAGGGAACGTTCGCCTGGCCGCGATCGCGACCTTCGACGCGCGAGCGCCGGCGAGCGCTGGCGCGCCGGTGGCAGCGATGATGCAGTATCCGATCCCGCTCCTGCGCGATGCCGCTGCGGGGACCGGGACGACGAACGTGTTCCCCGACCGCGACGGTGTCGTGCGCGCAGTACCGGCCCAGGTTGTCGAGCCGAGCGGGGGAAAGGTGCCTTCGATGGCTCTGTCCGTGCTCGGGGCAGACTCGGCTGCATCGGTAACGACGGGTCCCGGCGCCCTGATGGACATCAACTACGCCGAAGGGTTCCCCGTCGTTTCGGCGATCGACGTGCTGGATGGGTGGGCGCCGGAGAACCTGTTGGCCGGCAGGGACGTGCTGGTCGGGGTTACGGCGATCGGGCTCGGCGACCAGAAGCTCACACCTCTCGACAAAGCCAGCGGTCAGCCTGGCGTCATCGTGCTGGCCAACGCCTACAACACCATGAAGCGGGGCGCGTATCTGACATCCACGTCGAATGGCGAGACGTTCGCCCTCGTTGTTGCGCTGGCCTTCGTGGTGCTCGCTGCGGTCGCGTTCCTGCCGATGTGGTTGTCGGCGCTGGCGACGGCGTTGCTGTTCGCCACCTACTTCGCGGTCGCGTTCCGGACCTTCGATGGCGGAAGGGTCCTGAACCTCGTGTACCCGCCGCTGGCGATGGTCGTGGCGTTCGTCGCAGGACTGGCGTTGCGGTACTTCGGCGAGACGCGCGAGCGCCGCCGCGTCACGCGGGTGTTCGGCCGCTATGCGGCACCGCATGTGGTCAAGGAGATCCTCGCGGAACCCGCGGATGTGGTTCGGTCGCTGCGGGGAGAGACGCGGGAGCTGTCGGTGCTCTTCGCCGACCTGCGGGGGTTCACCGCGGCATCCGAGCAGCTTGGGCCTGCGGATGTGGTGGCGGCGCTCAACGTGTACCTCGACGCTATGACCACCGCGATCCAAGACGAGGACGGGACCATCGACAAGTTCGTTGGCGACGAAGTGATGGCGTTCTGGGGCGCTCCGTTGGAGCAACCCGACCATGCCCTTCGAGCTTCGCGCGCCGCTCTTCGCATCCTCGAACTTATCGGAGACGTGATGACGCGTCCGCCGGCCAGTGACCTTCGGATAGAGGGCGCAGGCGTGGGGATAGCAACGGGGCCGTGCCTTGTCGGCAACGTCGGGTCCATTCGGCGGCTCGACTACACGGCGATAGGCGACACGGTCAACACCGCCGCCCGCCTGTGTTCGGCGGCAGGCCCGGGCGCGATCCTCGTGACGGAGGCATGCGCAGAACGGCTACAGGGGTCCTTCTCGATCGGTGAGCTCCCGGACCTAGTCGTCAAGGGTAAACGTGAGCCTGTGCGGATCGCCCAGCTGCTGCGACCGGACGAGGCGGGGTAGACGCGCGATCGGGGATCGGTCCCTCACCTGCGTATCATGTCCGGAACACGCGAAAGGACGCTTGTGGAGCTGATCGTCTCAGGATGCGATGGGTCATGGCCGAGCGTCGGAGGAACGGGCAGTTCCTACCTTCTAAGTTCGGACGGTTTCGATCTTGTCCTGGATCTGGGAGGAGGGGCGCTAGGCCGCCTGCAGGAGCACGTCGCCATCGCTGACATCGACGCCGTGGTCATCTCGCATCCGCACCCCGACCACTACTCGGACCTGTTCCCACTATCGATCGCTCGGCACTGGGGCGGGCTGGGCGCGCCCGGTCTTCCATTGCTCGTGCCCCCAGGGTTCTTCGAGCGCATCTCCGGTTCACTGGTGCCCGGGACCGAAGAGGCGTGGGCGAACGCCTTCGACATGCGGACGCTGTCGGGAGGCGATACGCATGAGGTTGGCCCGTTCTCTGTTCAGGCATTCGACATGGCGCATGTGGATGCGTCCCTGGGATTCCGGGTGTCGTCCGATGGCGCGGTGCTGGCCTACACCGGAGATACCGGCCCTTGCGACGCCGTGGCGACCCTCGCGACAGGCGCCGACATCTTCCTCGCCGAAGCAACCCATGTCGATGGTGGCGAGCGGGACTTCCACCTCACGGCCCGTCAATCTGCTGAGTACGCTTCCACAGCGGGCGTCGGGTGCCTGGTACTCACCCATATCGAGCCGGGAGTGGACACGGCCGTGTCGCTGGCCCAGGCTCGGGAGGCCTTCGACGGCGCTATCCTCGTCGCATACCCCGGTCTCCGCGTCTAGCTCTCCTATGAGCCTGCGGGTGCTGCCACCCTTCACGAAGTCGTGCTGCCGCCCGTGCGTGGGCTGGCCTCACGTTGCATACTCCCTGTGACATGAGCCCAAACCCTGATCAGCGAACGAACGTAGGACGCGTCGCCGTTGCCACCGACCGATCCCCGTCGGCCGAGCGGGCGGTTCGCTGGGCGGCCGAACTGGCGAACCTGTACGGCGCCCCGTTCATGCTCATCCAGATCGTCCTGCCGGTGAACCCCGCAGGCACCCAAGCCGGCCAAGCCGAAGCCACCCGCGCCGGCGCGCTGGCGGACGAACTCAGGAAGCAGGCTCACCAACTCGCCGGGGCCCGAGGGGAAGCGCGCGTGGTGTTCGATGACGATCCCGCTCGCGGGATCCTGAGGGCTGCCGAAGAAGAGAAGGTCGACACCTTGATCGTCGGCAACGCCGGGATGCAGGAGCGCACCGGATTCCTCCTGGGGAACGTGCCGAACCGCATCTCCCACAACGCCCGCTGCACGGTGATCATCGTGAATACGACGCTGCTCGACGACGATGCGAAGCCGATCCCCGCCGCGCCAGGTGCAAGCTACGAAGTGGTAGAGGACCCCGAGCCCAAACTGCTCGGCCGCGCGACCGAGATCGGCGCGGTGATGGCCCGTCACGGCATCAAGTACCTCTTCGGTCACGACCGGTCAGACCCCGAAGCGACCACGCGCGACCAGGCCAGGCGCTTACGCGAAGCACTCGAAGAACTGGGACCCACGTTCGCCAAGCTGGGACAGATCCTCTCGACGCGCGCAGACCTCTTGCCCCCGGCATTCGTCGAGGAACTCTCGCAGCTTCAGGATCATGTCCCGCCTATCACCGAGGCGGAGGTCGTCCAGGTCATGGAGCAGGCTTTGGGAGTGCCGTGGGAAGACGTGTTCGCCACGATCGACCCCAAGCCGCTGGCAGCGGGCACCATCGCTCAGGTCCACAAAGCCACCTTGGCGGACGGTTCGAAGGTCGTCGTCAAGGTTCAGCGCCCGGGCGCCAGGAACGACATCATGCGCGACCTCGGGTTGCTCCAGCTCTTCGCGGAGAAGAGCGAGCGGCGACCCGGCCTGCGTCAGATGGTGGACCTGCCCGCCGTGAGTGAACACCTATCCACTTCGCTCGAACGGGAGTTGGACTTCCGCGTGGAGGCCTCCAACATCGACCGGATGCGCGGCATCCTAGTGGACTACCCGACGCTCGGAGTGCCCGGGGTATACCCCGAGCTCTCGAGCCAGACGTTGCTGGTCATGCAAGAGATCGAAGGCGTTGCGCTGCGCGACGCGCCGCGCAACGAGACCACGAAGGTCGCCGCTCGCCAGTTCCTGGAGTCCTACTACAAGCAGCTCCTGACCGAGGGCTTCTTCCACGCCGACCCCCACCCCGGCAACCTCATGTGGTGGAACGACGCGCTCTACTTCCTGGATTTCGGCATGGTCGGCGAGATAGGTCCAGATATGCGCGAGAACCTCATGATGCTCTTGCTCGCTTTCTCGCAGCAAGATGTGGGATTCCTCACCGACGTGTCGCTGTCGCTTGCTGGTGCGGGCGATCGCCCGGACGTTGACGTCGAAGGCTTCCGCGAGGCGCTCGGCGAGCTCATGGCCCGGTATCAGGGCCTCACCCTCAAGGAGATGCAACTCGGCCCGGTTCTCCAGGAGATGACTGAGATCTCGCTGCGGTACGACGTACCGCTTCCGGCGTCGCTGACGATGACCGGCAAGGCCATGGCGCAGATGCAGCTCGTGACCGCGGAGCTCGACCCAGACTTGGACCCCTTCGATGTCGCGAGCTCGTACCTCAGGCGCCAGGTCACGTCCAACATGCGCAGCAAGATGAACATGCAGAACCTCTTCTATGACGCCCAGAAGTTCAAGGTGCGCTTCACGAAGCTCATCGAGTCCTTCGAACGCCTCACGGGTGCGCGGGCGGGGCCCAAGCTTCAGGTCAACTTCCGCGCGGATCGGCTCGAAGAAACCCTGGCGCGCACAGGTCGGTTGCTGGCCTTCGCGATCATCGCGGGGTCGTCGCTGCTGGGCGCGGCGATGGTCACAGGGACAGGGCGGGTGGCCGCCTGGGTGCCGACATGCCTGGCCGTGGTGGGTGCGGCGTTCGTCGCGATGCTGCTACGGGAACTCGTGAAGAGTCGTCGACCTAGGTAGTCCTGCCGTCGCGAGGGGCACTGTCCCGCACCATCTTCTTCACACGCCGTTCGAGGATGAGCAACACGACGCTCATCCCCATCCCTAAGAGGAACCGCTCGAACTTGTGTCCGCGTACCTCGGTCTGAGTCATTCCGCTCTCCTTGTCGGCAGGATCCTATGTGTGTCGACCGGCTGATCGCGCCCCTTCACTTGCCGAGGGCCAGAGGGCTCCGAGCCGATGGCGGGACCCGCGGCTTCTATGGTGTCGGTCGTGGCCAGTATCTCGCCGCCCGACGCTTCGCCCTGGAGGCGCGAGGCAACGTTAACCGCATCTCCAACCACGGTGTATTCGAGGCGGCCGGCGCCGCCTATCGTGCCGGCGATCACGGTGCCGGTGTTCACGCCGATACCCATGAACAGAGGTGGTTCGTCGCGCGTTGCGGCTTCATCGTTGAGCGCGCCTTGGCGCTCCTGCATGGCCAAGGCGCAGAGCAAAGCGCGCTCGGCGTGGTCGGGTTGTGCGTTCGGCGCGCCGAACACCGCCATCACGGCATCTCCCTGGAACTTGTCCACCATGCCGCCGTGCTCCTGCACGACAGCCGCCATGGCGGAGAGGTGACGACCGACCAGGTCGGCGACGGCGCGAGGACTCATCCGCTCCGCCAGAGTGGAGAAGCCTCGGAGATCTGAGAACAGCACCGTCACAATGATCTCTTCCTGCATCTCTTCACCCGCCTCGCCCGAAGCGAGTTTCTCGGCGAGCCCCTGCGGCACGTACGCGCTAAGGGTGCGCGCGGAGGTCTCGCTCTCGACGACGGCCGAGTGCAAGCGCTTGAGTTCATCGACCGCGCCCGCGTCGCCGTGATCCGCGCCCGACGCCAAGCGAACGAAGAGATCGGTGACCTGCCGGTCGATGGCCTCCTGGGTCGTGCCCAACGATTCGGCCATCTCGGCGTAGCCGGCACCCCGTGCCATGAAGTCCAGGATCACGCGGTCCTCTGCGTCAGCATCCTTGCGGCCGGCGAGGCGCTCGGCGATCGTTGGGTCGACCAGCGACCCGCCCTCGTGAACCTCCGTGATCGCGCGCGACAGGTCGTCGCCTTGGGCCACTCGATCCTTCAAGAGATAGGCGAGGCCGCTGTGCCCGCGACCGAGCAGGGCCAGGGCGTACTCCTCGTCGTCGTGAGCGGACAACACGACTACGCCGGTCCCGGGATGATGGGCCCGGATCTTGTGTGCGCAGTCGATCCCCTCGAGCTGGAAGTTGGGCGGCATCTTGATGTCCGTAACCACCACATCGGGGTTGTGTTCAGCGGCTGCGGCCAACAAGGTGGGGGCATCCTCGGCGACGCCCACAACCTCGATGCCGTCGGTGGCGTCAAGGAGTGCGCGCACACCTTCCCGGACGAAGACGTTGTCGTCCGCCAACACCACCCGGATGCTCACGCCACTTCCTCCATCGGTTCCGATGACCGCTCGAGCGTGGGCTGTAGCATGGGCCGATGCGCATCGTGTTCGCCGAAGACAACTTCCTCGTCCGCGAAGGGACGAGGGCCCTCCTGGAGACCGTTGACGGGGTGGAACTCGTGGCTTCCGTCGAAGATGCCGAGCGATTGCTGGAAGCTGTGGACCAACACGCGCCCGATGTGGTGTTGACCGACATCAGGATGCCTCCCACCCACACCGACGAGGGTATCCGAGCGGCGAAGCAGATCAGAGCAGACCACCCCGAGATCGGCGTGGTCGTCCTCTCGCAGTTCGTGGAGGAGGCGTACGCCTACGACCTCTTGAAGGACGGTGCCGCGAAGCTCGGATACATCCTCAAGGAGCGGATCGCCGACCTCGACGAACTGGTTCGGGCTCTCAGGGCTGTCCACGAAGGGGGCTCGTTCCTGGATCCCAAAGTTGTGGAACTGCTGGTCGCTCGCAAGAGCGCGTTGGCCAACTCGCCGCTCGGCGAGCTCACGGATCGGGAGCGCGAGGTTCTGTCCGAGATGGCCACCGGCAAGAACAACGCCGCGATCGCGGCGAGCCTGTTCCTGTCGGAGCGAGCCATCGAGAAGCACATCAACTCCCTCTTCCACAAATTGAGGCTTTCGGACGAGCCTCTCGTGCACCGTCGGGTGATGGCAGTCCTGGCGTTCCTGCGCGAGGAAGGTGTTCCTCCCTCGAGCTGAGGTAACGACCACCGGCGATAGCCTCATCCCGCTGCCGAAGTGCTGCCCTGCAGAGGGATGACGCCCGTCACGCGGGTTCCGGTGCCTGGGGTCGACTCCACGCGGAGCGTTCCACCGACCGCACCGAGACGGTCGTTCATGTTCGTGAACCCTACGCCTTGAGCCGCGGCTCGAGGATCGAACCCCGCCCCGTCGTCGGTCACCGTGAAGATCAGCGCCCCTCCTTCTTCGCGCAGGGATGCGCGAACCTGCACATTTGCGCCCGCGTACTTGCCCGCGTTCTGGAATGCCTCGAGGCAGCAGAAGTAGGCGGTGGCTTCAACGACACGGCTGTATCGTCCGAGACCGACCGCTTCTACCTCGGTCGGCAGCGCCGCCCGCCTAGCCGCCGAGGCGAGCGCTTCCGAGAGGCCCTTGTCGGCGAGCAACGGCGGGTAGATGCCGTGTGCCAGGTCGCGCAGTTCCTGGAGGGTGTCGTTCAGATCACCGCCGAGGGCGTCGAGCAATTCGGTGGCCTTCTCAGGGTTCTGGGTCTGCAGCTGCTTGATCAAGCGCACCTTGACCGCCAGCGCCACCAGATGTTGCTGCACCCCGTCGTGGATGTCTCGTTCGATCTGCCGGCGTGCGGTGTCGCCCGCTTCCACGATGCGCCCTCGCGAAGCCTGGAGCTCTTGCGCCTGTCGGCGAACTTCGTCTAGAGAGGCCTGTAGGGCCGAGTCGAGTTTCGCATTGTGCAACGTAAGACCTATCTGCCTTGCGAGTTCACCCAAGGCGACATCTTCTGTATCCGTGAACGGTATCCCGCCCTCAGGTCGTTGCACCACAAGCATGCCGAGCAGCTCCCCGGCGTGGGATACGGGCGCCGCTCGAAGCAGTGGTTCATCTCCTCGGTCCGCCAGCAGTTCGGGCAACCACACCCGCAGCCAGGCAGGGCCCGAGACCCCCCCGCGCGCGACGCTGCCTGTCTCGGCGGCCCCCAACGGTATCCGCGGACGACGACGCTCAGGGTCGGAGATCTTGAGCGAGAGGGAATCGCCAACTACCACCCAAAGCTCCGCCGATTCCAGTCCCAGGGAAGTACGCAGGGACTCCGCAGCCTGGAGGAGAAGCTCATCCAGCGGCACTGACCGAGAGGCGTGGCTTCCGAAATCTCGAACGGTGTCATCCGCCGCGCCGCGGTTCGAGAACATCACGCGCTGAGCGAACTCGCCGAGTCGGCGTCGCGCCGGGAATGCGAGCGCCACGGCCACGCCCGTGGCGACCATGGACCAGACGAGCAAACCGCGCTCGCCTTCGACCGGCGCTCGGCCCAGGACGAGCACGACCGCCGTGTACACCGCCGCGACGAGCACCGCAAGTCCGAGCGCCACGATCAAGACAGCGCCCAGCTTCCGAACCCCTCGGTGCCCCCCACTCATGACGTCACTCCGATCTCAAAGCGGTAGCGGGTCGGGTCCTCGCCGCGAGCCGGCCCGGGAAAAGCGCGATCAGGTTCGCGAGGAGCAGTGTCACAGGGATCGCGAGCAGCAGCGGCGGCAGATCGACAACAGGCTCGGGGATCACGCCGATCCGATCCGCGAAGAGGGTCCACAGCCATCGTCCGACCGCAGCTCCCAATGGCAAGCCGATCAGCAGGGCGATGCTCGCCAGCGTCGTGGCTTGCCAGGCCACCGTGGCCGAGACCTGACGGCGAACGAAGCCGAGGGTCTTGAGGATCGCGAGATCGCGACGACGACGACGGATGGACGAGACGAGGGCGTGCACCAGTGTTGCAAAGGCGGCGAACACGAGGAGGCCGGAAAGCACCAGCGGAACCTGTTGTGCACCCCCGAGGCTGGTGATCGTGACCCCCGCCAAGCCGCGGTCCATCTGCACCTGCATGGTTTCGAGCGGGGCGCCCAGTGGGGCGAAGAGCGGATTCAACCGCCCTTCCACCTCAGTGGCGCTCGCCCCCGGAGCGATGTTCGCCAAGAAGAGGTTCCGCTCATCATCGGGGAACAGAGCCTGCAGCTGCGAGAAGGTCATCCCGGCCCCCCGACCCAGCCCGGGACCGAACCCGAAATCGCCGAATACCGCATTGCCAACCACCTTGAGCTCTACGGTGGCATCGGTGGAGCTGACCTTCACGGTATCCCCGATCCCGACTCCAAGCTTCCGCATGGTCACGTCGCCGAGCACCAGCTCACCCTTGTTTACCGGCCAGGAACCCTCCGTCATCACCGGGGTGAGCGATCCCTTCAAGGTATCCATCCCCCATGCGTTGACCCTCACGATCTCTCCGGTCCCCTGCACGTACACCTGCTCACGGAAATTGCCCGCCACCACATCGGAAAGCCCGGGGTCATCAACCATCGCTGCGATCGCGTCGTCGAACCCTCCTACGAAGGGCAGACCTCCCCCCATGTCCCCGAAGAGGCCCCAGAGCCTCGGTGTTTCCGCGAGGTGCTGGAAGCTGGCCGAGAACCCGGCGGCCGCAGTCAGCGCCACCACCGCCATGGTGAACCCGATGATGGCGCTACGGACGGGGACCGACGTTCGTCCCCGACCGGGCTCCAGGGCGAGGCGAACACCCGTCGCAGCGGATACGGGAAGACGTGAGCGCGAGACCAGGCCGGCGGTTGCCGACGGGCGCCGAGACTCTTCGACCACGGCGAGACCCTGCGCGTCGCCCTGCGTTCGAGCTCCGCGTAGCGCAGGGATGATGGACAGGAGCAGAACACCCAGGAGGACGCACAACGCGCCTCCGAGCACGATCGGATCGACGTCTGCGCCCGGCGTCGGCTCGATGTTCCGGGTGGTGCCGGTCGGGAACAGCGACGAAGCCGCCGCCGTTCCGGCGAACGCCACCGCGGCCGCTGCTGTACCGATGACCGCTGCGCGCACCATCGCAACCGCGAAGAGCTGACGGCGGGTCATGCCGAGGGCGGACAGGATGGGGTTCTCCGTCGATTCCGCGAAACTCAGCCTGGACAGGGCCTGCCCGAAGACCATGAAGCCCGCCAGGGTGGCGAGGAGGGCGAACAGCCACAGGGTGGCAACCTGCACCTCCACCGACCGTCGAACCAGGGTGGCCTCGTCTTCTTGGGCTCCGATGTTCGCCCCGGGAGTGGCGGTGGAGACGGCCTTCTCGAAGGTTGGGTAGTCCGCTTGTCCGTTCTTCAGCGTGACAAGACCCATCTCACACGAAGTCGAATCCGAGATGTATCGCTGGACGAACGCAGGCGTCACGTAGATCTCTTGGAGCGTTCCGCCCAGTTCGACACCATCCGCGATAACCGCCCTGCCAACGACCTTGACTCGTATCGGTGGCCCGAGGATGTCCTCAGGGTTACTGTTCGACAGGAGGAAAGCTGCCGTGAGGTTCGGCTTCGGTAGGCGCAGGCCGATCGTTGACCCCACCGCGGCCTGCGGGTCCAGCTTCTTCGCGTACCCGACGGCAACCTCGTCGATGCGGGTCGGGTCCGGGAGCCGACCCTCGAGGATCTTCGACTGAACGACCGCGTCCCCATCGGTCGTGGGTGCTCCCAGGACGTTGGTATCGGCGTTGGTCTGCCCGGAGAAGAGCGGCTTCCCATCGGCGCCGACGACCTCGCCGAACCAGAGGGCGGGGACGCGCACGGTCTCAACTTCGGGGAGATTCGCCACTTCTGTGAAGTCGACGGTGGGAGCCAAGGCATCTAGAGGGCTCTCGCAGGAGAAGACCAACGCATCCGGGGAGTTGAAGGCGGCGCGGTACCGCTCGTACGCCGTGTCCGTTCTGTGCGCGCCCGCGGCGGCAGCAAGCGCCACCGTGCTCGTCATCCCGATGAGCACGGATATCGCGATGGCCGAACGGATATGCCGTCGAAGATCGGAACGGGCGCGGGTCCAAACGGCCCCCACTGCTAGTCCTCCTCGACGACTAGGTCTCCGAACACCGGATCGCTGGATCCGCGAGGAGCTTCGTCCAGGCCCAGGTCGATGCGCCCGTCGCGCATGCGCACGATCCGGTCGGCCGCCTTGGCTACCTCATCGGCGTGCGTCACCAGCACGACTGTCTGGCCGCTCGCGTGGAGTCGACGCAGCAGTTCTAGGATCTCTGCACCGCCCGCCGAGTCCAGGGACCCGGTCGGCTCGTCGGCAAGCAAGAGCGTTGGCTCGTTGGCAAGCGCGCGCGCGATCGACAGCCGCTGGCGTTGCCCACCGGAGAGTACGCCTGGGAGCTTCGAGGCTTTGTCCGAGATGCCCAGGAGATCGAGCAGATCCTTGGCTCGCCCCTCCGCCGCCTTGCGTGAAGCGCCGGCGATGATCGAAGGAAGCGTGACGTTCTCCAGCACGCTCATGCCCTCGAGCAGGTTGAAGAACTGGAACACGATGCCGATGTGCTTGCGCCGGAACCGGGCAAGACCGTCCTCCTTCAGGCCGGTCACGTCCTCGCCACCGACGCTGATCGTTCCTTCGGTCGGGCTGTCGAGTCCTGCAACGAGATTCAACAGGGTCGACTTCCCGCATCCCGAAGGCCCCATGATGGCAACGAACTCACCCTCGGCTGCCGAGACGTCGATCCCGCGAAGTGCCCGAACGGGTGCGCCCTCGTCCTCACGCGAATCGAACGTGCGACGCAGTCCGCGAACCTCAAGTGCTTCCACCATCATCCAGCTCCTTCGTCGTTGCGATCGTTGTCTTGAGCGTCGGCACCGTGCGTTCGTGATCCAGACCTTCCCCGTCCTGCTTCCTCCCAGGCGCAGGTGAGTACCTGGGGATCGAAGGTTGACTTGGGGATGTAGGCGGCGGCCCCAGCTTCTGCAGCGCGGGGGGCGTATTCGTCCGGCTCGTAGGTCGACAGCACGAGAACGACCGGCGGTCGCGGCTCGGCCAGGATCTGCTCGGTGGCCTGAAGGCCGTTGATGCCGGGAAGATTCACATCCATCAGGACCAGATCGGGTTTGAGGACGCGCGCGGTAGTGACCGAGTCTTCTCCTGTCTCCGCTTCGCCCACGACCTCGAAGCCGTCGGTGAGCTCAACGACCATCCGGGCAGCCTCACGGAACGGCTCTTGGTCGTCCACGATGAGCACGCGCACGGTCATCTGTTCCTCCTCGGACCCAAGACTCTCACCGGGCTCATCGGGTTCCAAGGGGGCAGGCACGAGTTCCCGGGGGAAGACACCCCCCTTGGGCGTGGTGCCTCCACCACAGTCAGACCCCCAGGTCGAAGAAGATGCCGTCGATCATCGGCTGTCATCGGGCCGGAGCTACCGAAGCTCTAGGAAGCCGCCACGCAGCGGCTCAGGCTAGGACTTGGAGCAGGTCCCCGAAGGCGGCGACGTACGCGTCGACGTCTTCGGCGGTCCCGGGAACGGGAACGACCGGGCCGGCTCCGACGATGGCTTCCCAGACCCCGCGGTTCGCGAGCCAGATGCGGATGACGCGACGGAGCAGTTCGTTCTCGACCTCGTCGGCCTCTGAGGCGTTGCGGGGAGGCTCTTGAGCGAACGTGTAGCCGGCGCGTGGATACAGGTGGTGGATGTACCAGGGAAGGCCCGCCGCGCTCACCGCTTCACGCATGCCCGCCGCCAGGCGTTCACCGAGCCGCGCGGTGCTGTCGTAGGCCTCGTCGGTCAGGACCTCGCCGAGTGTCGCGCGGGCGGCCGCCATCTGAAGCGCGTTGCCGAACAAGGTGCCTCCCGTCGCCACCATGTCCTGACGCTCGCCTTCGGGGGACTTGTCCTGTTCGAGCAGGGCCGCGATCTCTTCGCGCATGCCGTAGGTCCCGAGCGGAACGCCGCCGGCTATCGACTTGCCCGCGACCACGAAGTCCGGGTCCAGTCCCCAGTGCCCGACGAGTCCTCCCGGGCCCGTTACGAGCGTATGAGTCTCGTCCATCGCGAGCAGTGTCCCGGTGTCGCGCGTCAGCTTGCGCAATGCGTCGTGGAAGCCGGGCTCGGGCGTGAGCAGCACGATGTTGTTAGAAACCGCGGGTTCGGTCAGCACGACCGCTATCTCGCGCGTGGCCAACGCTCGTTCGAGCGCGTCCACGTCGTTCCACGGAACGAGGACAGTGCTCCGCGTGACGTCCGCCGGAAGGCCGTCTTCCTCCGGGACCAACTGCCCGTCGTCGCCGGGCTCGACGAGCGCCTCGTTGAAGTGGCCGTGGTACTTGCCTTCGAACATGAGCACCTTGTCGCGGCCGGTGGCCACACGCGAGATCCGGATGACCTCGGTGTTGGCCTGCGTCGCCGAAAGCGTGAACTGCCACTTGGGCAGCTTCCAGCGCCTGGCGAGTTCCTCGGCCACCCAGATGGAATCCTCGGTCGGCAGCAGGAACTGGTTGCCGGCCTCCATACGAGCGTTGACCGCGCGCACCAAGGGCTCGGGCGCGTAGCCGCAGAACATGGACATGTCCGCGATGTTGAAGTCGGCGTAATCGTGCCCGTCCACGTCTCGGAGATGCGAACCCTTGGCCTCGTCCACGAACATCGGCGGGTGGTGATAGCTTCCGCGCAGCCACGACATCGGCACACCGTTGGGCATGACCTTCTTGCCCCGCTCCCACAGCTCCACGGTCTTCGGCCGAGCCGCGACGAAGCGAGAGTCCTCCTCGTCCTTCAGCGCGAGCAGGGCTTCGTGGTCGATCATGCAGTCTCCCTGGCTGCGCGAGCGGGAGCTAGCTTTCCTGGGTCCCCGCCAA